>LNFM01007677.1_pt1 | contig 16732 bp, 14 predicted proteins | sample 596031 | NCBI WGS metagenome assembly LNFM01 (sample SAMN04254537, study PRJNA301005) | activated carbon metagenome | isolation source: dual media filters at the Ann Arbor, Michigan drinking water treatment plant | place: USA: Ann Arbor
TCCAGTTGCTGCCGCAACAACGACGTCACTACATCGGCCACCCGTTGCCGCTGGCGGAGGACGAACTTCGCGCCTGGGAAGCACAGATCGCGCTCTGGCAAGCCTTCTACTTCGGATTTGCCCTGTGTACGGATATCTCCAGCGATCCTGCGACCTCAGCGAGCGTATGGGCCCGCGCCCTGGAAAGCCTCGGGCGCGCCATTCGAGAGCACGGATGGGCCTATCGCGCCGTCCCTGCGCCGCTCTGGAAGGAGTTGAACAGCTGCTATCGCAGCGCCGAGGCGTGTGGTCTGGATGCCGTTTCGGTACCCGTCGCCGAACAAGCTACGCAGACGCACACCTGCACGAGCGTTTTTCTTGCGACGCTGCTGCACGACGCCGCCAATTCTTACGCATTTTCCGCCGCGCAATTGACCGCCGTCGAGCAGTGGTTGCCCGGCTGGATGCAGCACGCGTCACTGCTCCGTACCCCGCCCGCCAACGCGTCACGCTCACCGCTCGCTGTCGATCTATCGAGCAGCACGGGAGCGCATCTTGCGCGCGAACTGGCTCCGGGCGACCAGCTCAGGTACCTCGATACGGGTGCGCTCGGCTCGAAGCTGCGTGAGATCGCGGTTGCGTTGCGGGAGAACAGACCGACGCACGAGATCGACGCAGTCTTGCCCCATCTGCCGCATGCGGCGATAGAACGCCTGCTCACTCATCTCTATGTTCAGTGGTGCAGCGCCGGCACCGGACGCATCGAAGAGCGGCGCGACGCCGCTGTGCGGGCACAGGTGGCAGTCACCATGCATGCCGTGCACTTCCAGATTTCAGGCCGTGCATTTCGCCAGCCCGGCCTGCGCTATACGAGAGAAGAGGAACACGACCTGGCCACGTTCGGTCACATCACGGAGCGCACGGAGCATCGTCTGCTGACGGGTCGCAGTTCAGCCCTGGAACCATGGGAGGTCGTGAATCAAAGTTCGTCGGGTTCGCTCGGCATGTGCCGCAAACCGGATCTCTCCTCACGAATCGGTCATGGACAGCTCGTGGCGATACGCACGTCGAGCGGCAGCCCGCCGATGCTGGGCACAGTGCAGCGGTTGCGCACGGAAGCGGACGGCTCGCTTTCGGCGGGTGTGCGCCTCATCCGGGCCGATGCTCGGGGCGTGGCGGTTCGGGCGCCCACGACGCCGTCGACGCAATACGAGCGCGCTCTGATTCTGGAGAGCGACGAAGACCGCAAGCTGCCAGCCACGCTCGTCGTACCGCCAGGCCAGTTCGCGCCGGGTGCTGTCATCGAGGTGTACGCCAACCGCGCCGAACAAGTGCGGCTCGGTGCGATCATAGAACGAGGTTTCAATTTCGAACGCTTGGTATTCGAGCGGCCATGAACCTCGCCACATCGAGCGACGCACCCGAGCAATCGGGGGAAAGCCCCGCACGGATCGCGCAGCGCGCAAGAATGCTGCGGTCTGCTTACAACGCCAGGTCGGGGCCATAAGCGTGGAAACGGGTTCGGGTGGCGCAGACCAGGCGGGTGCCAAAAAAAACGAGATCGGCGCCTTGCCACAAGGAGGGGGTATGCTGTCTCAGCAAGTGAGCCAAGCTCGCCAGGCTCGGTTACAGTTCTCCGACGCGGATACTTGCGCAGCCTGGCTGGATGCCCTTCCGCGCACACGCATGAGCGAAGCGCACGAGAGCCTATCGACTCAAGTCGGCTTGCTGCTTCGCTCCGATCTGCAGGCTATCGAGCGCCTTCGCGTCATCGAGATTCTGCACCAGGGAGCGAAGGAACTACAGGCGCAGTTGTCCGAGCATTTCATCGGTCGCGCCTTGCCGCTTTCCATCTTCGAGTACTCGGTCTGGAGTTCGGTCGTCGAACTGTGGCAGTCGTTCTACGACTGCTACGCGGCGTGCCTGCGCCGAAGCGTCAACGGCGAGACGGACCTGGTCTCGCACGCGCCCCTGCTGTGTCTTCGTTGCATCGAAATCACGGGAGCGCTGATCAAAGAACACCACCGCGTTTATCGCGACGTGCCTGCCTCGCTCTGGAAACAATTGCACGCGAGCTATGCGAACGCCGAAAGTCAGGGTTTCGCCAGCATCGGCGTCGCCGATCCGTCCAACAGCGCGATGCCTGCCAGAACGTGCACCGGCGCCTATTCCAAGGCATTGCTCGCGCACCTGAGCAATCCGTACACGATGTCGCCGCGGCAAATGAGCACCACGTATCGGTGGGCACAGCTTTGGGAATCGTTGGTGGGCATCAACGCGAGCCCCATCGCCCCGGCGACCACACCGGTCCTCGCTGTCGATCTGCGCTCCGGTGCACCGGCTAGTCCCGCGCCTGCGGATGCCTCGAGTCCGGCAATACGGTTCGTCGGACTGGAACAGCTGGGGCAGACCTTGCGCCGCGTCTTGACCCTGCTGCGCCAGGGGCACCAACCCGCGGACCTGGGCCTGGGCGAGGATGTGCGCCAGCCCGGTTGCGAGCGCCTGCTGACTTTGCTCTACATCCAATGGTGCGGCAGCGGCATGAACCCAATGGCGGTGCAGCGCGAGCATGGCGAGGAAGCGCGTGCATGCGTCGGCTTTGCGTTGATTTTGCGCCAGCTCGCATCCGAGGCCGAAGCATTCAGAGCCTCGGGCGCATCGGTACGCACGGCCTACAGTCCGCTCACCGAGCACTGGAATCTCGTCAGCATCAACGCACCGGGCTTCATAGGCGTTGCACGCGGGCCCGAATGCGACGGCAGAATCGAGCATCACCAGCTCGTGGCGATCAAGCGCCGCAGCGCATCCGGATTCCAACTCGCCGTGGTGCAGTGGCTCAAGTTCGAGGAAGATGGCGAACTGTCCATCGGGCTGCGTCTGCTTCCGGGTATGCCGCACATGAGCGCCGTTCGGGCGTCCGCAACCGACGCGGCCGACGCGTCGGAGTGCGCCGCGATCCTGCTTCCTGCGGCGCCCGAGATGCGAACACCCGCGACCCTGGTGCTCGCCCCAGGCACGTTTGCCGAAGGCAAGACACTCGAGCTGATTTCCGGCGCGATGCGCAAAGTGCGCTTGCTGCGCGTTTCGGAGCGCGGCGTGGATTTCGAGCGAGTGGTCTTCGAACTGCTTTAGTCCGTCCACCGCCGTCGTCAAGCCAAGCCCGCCGCGAGTCGCCGCCATGGGTGCGGCAGCGGCGTCGATCACGAGTCCGGCAGCATCTCCTCAGGTGCCGGGTGTATCACCCGAGCGGACGGAAACACGATGCTGAAGCGGCTGCCCTCGCCCACCTGGCTTGCGATGTCCAGGCGCGCCCCGTGGCGGGTGGCCACGTGCTTGACGATCGCGAGCCCCAACCCCGTTCCTCCCGTCTCCCGGGAGCGCGATCGGTCGACGCGATAGAACCGCTCGGTGAGGCGGTTGAGATGCTGCGAAGCGATCCCGATGCCGGTGTCTCGCACCTCGAAGGCCGCTTTTTCGCCATCGTCTGTCCACGACACGTGAATCTCACCGCCCGCCGGCGTGTATCGGATCGCGTTGGTCACGAGATTCTGGAAAGCGCTGCGCAGCTCGTCGCTGCTTCCGCGTATGCGCGCCGACGAGCGAACCTCCAGAACGAAGCGGTGGCGATCGGCGGAAAGCGCAAGCGCATCCTCGTGAATTCTATGCACCAGCGCGGGCGCATCGACGGTCTCGTCAGGCAGCGGGTTATCGTCGCTCTCCAACCGCGACAGGGCGAGAAGATCGTCCACGAGCCGCTGCATGCGGCCGGCCTGGTCCATCACCATACCGAGCGGGCGCCTGATCGAGGAGGGCAATTCCTCGTTATCGAGCACCGTCTCGGTAAATCCGATGATGACGGTCAGCGGCGTCCTGAGTTCGTGGGAAACGTTCGCCACGAAATCGCGCCGCACCCGCTCCACGGCCTCGATGCGAGCCACGTCGTGGCTGATCAGCAAACGATCACGATCGCCGAAAGGCACGAGTTGCACCGCCAGCGCTTCGGGACGATCGAGATCCCGACTCAGCCTGAGGATGAGCGGTTCCGGATGATTCTCGGCGCTCAGGTAGAGGACGAAACTCGGCGAGCGCACGAGGTAGGTGATCTGATGGCCGGCATCCCGACGCAAATCGATCCCGAAATGCGCCTCCGCCGCGGGATTGCACCATTGGATCGCATCGTGCTCATCCAGAATGACCAAACCATCAGGCACTGCCGCCCCCGCCTGCTGAAACCGCTGCAAAGCGGCGGACAACGTATTGGCTTGTTGACGCTGCGTCTTGAACGAGCGCGCCAGCTGCGCATAGACATCCTCCCAGGCGCCGTCGGCATCCGGAATCGTCTCGAGCCTGGGATCTCGCAACCAGACGAGGAACTTCTTGAGTTCGCGCCGCTGCCCATGAATCACGAGCAGCAGCGCGGCAATCGCGATGAGCAGCGCTGCCGTCGCGCCGAAAATGGGCCAGGCGAGCAACGCCAGCGCGCAAAGGAATATCACCATGCTGTCTTGCCGCGACGGCGCACGGAAGGACCCGCCCCGAGGGCTAATCCCTCAGACGCATGCATCGTGTGATCGCTTCCATGTGAACACAACATCTCGGGCGCCGACTCGTCAAGGGCGCATTATCGCCCGGAACCAGGGTCAGGCTGAGCCCGGCAACGCGAGCCGTGGTCGGCAAGGGCGCGGACAGGCCTCGATGCCCGGACACCGCCTGAGCGGCGGTTGGGCCGGCGAAGCCGCGTCACGTCGAAGGGCGACTCGCCAAACGGTAACCCGATCCTCGCACCGTTTCCACCAGCCGGTCATGGCCGCTTGGCGACAACGCCTGGCGTAGCCGGCGGATGTGAACGTCGACCGTTCTTTCCTCGACGAAGACGTGGTCGCCCCACACGTGATCGAGCAGTTGCGTGCGCGAATGGACCCGCTCGGTATGTGTCATCAAGAAATGCAGCAAGCGAAACTCCGTCGGCCCGAGATCGAGATCGATCCCGTCGCCTGTCACTCGATGCCCTACGGGATCCAGCCTCAGCCCTTCGATCTCGACCACGTCATCGGTGGCCTGAGGCGCTCGCCTGCGCAAGACGGCCTTGATCCGGGCATTCAACTCCCGCGGCGAAAAGGGCTTGGTAATGTAGTCGTCGGCGCCGATCTCCAGGCCGGCCAACTTGTCGCGTTCTTCGCTGCGTGCCGTCAGCAGTATGATGGGGATCGCTTGGGTGCGGCGATCGCCGCGAAGGCGGCGCGCCAGTTCGACCCCGCTGGCCCCGGGAAGCATCCAATCGACCAAGAGCAAATCGGGCAGGCTATCGCGAACCAGCTCGAGCGCTTGCTCGCTGCTCTCGGCGCGAATCGCCACATGACCGGCGAGCTCGATATTGCACACGATCAGTTCCTGGATCGCGGGTTCGTCTTCGACTACGAGGATTCTTGCCATGACGCCATGCGGAATTGATTCGGGATTTCATACTATTAATGTTTTGTTACGTGCCCGTGACACACACTCGCCGTCCCTCTCGAGCCGAGGCGAGGCGTATGATCGCGCCTGAAACCGCCCTTTCCCCGAAGACAGACCGATGCCACCCTCCGGAACACAATCGGCCACGCCGACCATGATCACCCTGCACCAGAGCTCGCGCGTGCTCGAGCTTCAATACTCCGACGGCAAACACTTTCGCCTGCCGTGCGAGTTTCTGCGCGTCTTCTCGCCCTCGGCCGAGGTTCGTGGCCATGGGCCGGGGCAGGAAGTCTTGCAGGTCGGCAAGAAGGATGTCTCGATACTTCGTCTCGAGCCGGTCGGCAACTACGCCGTGCAGCCCGTGTTCTCCGACGGCCACGATACCGGAATCTACTCCTGGGATCTGCTCTACGAGTACGGCATGAAGCAGGATCGAATGTGGGCCGCCTACCTGGAACGTCTGAAAGAAGCCGGAGCAAGCCGTGAGCCGCGACCAGCCTAAACATACCGACTTCGGCTTTCGTACCGTCCCTGAAGAAGAAAAATCCCGGCACGTCGGCGCGGTATTCAGTTCGGTAGCCGACCGCTACGACGTGATGAACGATCTCATGTCATGGGGACTGCATCGGGTCTGGAAGACGTTTGCGGTCCAGGTGTGCGGCCTGCGACCTGGCCAACGCGTTCTCGATGTCGCCGGCGGCACGGGAGACTTGGCACGCAAGCTCGCCTCCCAAGTGATGCCGGGCGGCACAGTCGTGCTGAGCGACATCAATGAATCGATGCTCGTCCGGGGCCGCGACCGGCTCTTGGACGAAGGCCTGCAGATTCCCGCCGTGCGTTGCGATGCGGAGCATCTGCCCTTTGTGAGCGACCACTTCGATTGCGTCACCATCGGCTTTGGGCTGCGCAACGTGACGCACAAGGACGTCGCACTCAGAGAAATGCATCGGGTGCTCCGACCCGGCGGTCGCTTGGTGATATTGGAGTTTTCGCGCGTGCACAAGGCGCTCAGCCCGCTGTACGACGCCTACTCGTTCGGCGTACTCCCGTTGCTTGGCCGACTGGTGGCGCGCGATTCCGCGAGCTATCGCTATCTCGCCGAATCGATTCGAATGCATCCCCCACAAGAAGAATTGCGTGCCATGATGGCGTCGGCCGGACTCGAGCGCGTGGAGTACTTCAATCTCGCGGCAGGCGTCGTCGCCGTGCATCGAGGCATCAAACTCGGGTGAGCCCGAGGAACCAATTCGACAGGGCTTGTGTCGATCGATTCCCGGCCCCATGTATCGGCGTCGTCGAACTTCTCTCTTGACTGCGGGTAGCAAAAAATCGATTGCGTTAGTCAATGACCATCATTTTGATTATGCAGGTGCACGCGACGGCCGGGTTGCTAGAATGGCTCGGCTAAATTCCCTAAGGAGGAATCAGTGAACAAGCTATTCGGTGCAGTTTTCGCAGTGTTTTTGGGGTTGGCGATCAGCATTCCCGACGCCGAGGCCGCCAAGCGCCTCGGTGGCGGTAAATCGATGGGCCAGCAGCGCCAGTCGACGCAGCAGCAGACCGAACCTCGCCAGACCCAGGCCCCTCAGGCGGCTCCCGCAGCGGGTGCAGCGGCCGCTGGTGCAGCAGCCGGCGGCAGTCGCTGGCTTGGTCCGGTCGCAGGCCTGATGGCAGGCGGCCTGCTCGGTGCGATGTTCTTCGGCGGCGCGTTCGACGGCATCAAGTTCATGGACATCCTGTTGATCCTGTTGCTCGCCGGCGGCGTGTTCTTCATCTTCAAGATGATGCGCAAGCCCCAGGTAGACACGCGGCGCAACGAGCCCCTGCGCTACGCTGGCGTGGGCGCGGATCCCCGGGTCGAGCCGCAGCCGATGCCGCAGGCCATGGGGGGCGCAGCATCGCCCGCCGCGGCACAGCCCGCTGGCAGCTACTTCCCGCCCGGGTTCGATGCCGAAGGCTTCGCGCGCGGATCGAAGAGCAACTTCATGCGTCTGCAGGAAGCGAACGATCGCGGCGATGTCCAAAGCCTGCGCGACATGATGACCCCGGCGCTGTTCCAGGAAGTCGAGGCCGAAATGCGCGGACGGGACAACGCCCCGCAAAAGACCGACGTGCTCACCCTGGATGCGAAAGTCGTCGAAGTCGTCGCCGAAGGCGATCATTACATCGCCAGCGTGCGCTTCACCGGTCTGATCCGGGACGACGGCGCGACTCAGCCGGAGTCCTTCAGCGAGATCTGGCATCTGCAAAAGCCGTTGAACGGCAAGAGCGGGTGGCTGGTAAGCGGCATTCAGCAGGACTAGGCGTTTGCTCTCGCAGCTTGCCGTAGCGCCCGTCAATCACGTCCTTCGCGGCGAGACATGGGCGTTACGGAAGTTGCAGCCGCATGCGGGCCGCACGGCCCGCTTCGATGTGTTCCCCCTGACGCTTTGCTTCACCGTGTGCGATGACGGCCAAGTCGCCGCAGCCGCGCCCGGCGCAGTCCCCGATGTCACTTTCCGCGTCACGCCTCCGGCGGCGATTCGCATTCTCGCCGGAGACGAGGCGGCCTATGCCGAGGTCGCCGTCAGCGGTGACGGCGAATTCGCGCAGGCCGTCCAGTTCGTCGTTCGCAACGCTCGCTGGGACGCAGAAGAGGACCTGTCTCGGCTCTTCGGCGACAGCATCGGCCATCGCGTAGCGCGAACAGGCCGGGGCGTCATGCAGTTTCAGGCCCGCGTCGCCGGCAGTTTGGCCCGCAACCTCTCCGATTACTGGGTCGAAGAGCGACCGCTCATCGCACGCCGTACCGACGTCGATGACTTTGTCCGCGACGTCGACACCCTGCGCGACGACGTCGAACGTCTCGCCCAAAGAGTCGACCGACTCGCATCCCGATCGTCTTAGTCTCGTAGCCCCGCATCGGGGCGACGGTTAGAATCCGTCGATGCGTCTGCTACGTCTCATCAAGATCCTTTGGATCGCGCTGCGTTTTGGCCTGGACGAATTCGTTCTGGGACGCGATCGCTTCAAGGGTCTCAGGCCGCTGGTCGCCTTTCTCACTTCGTGGCGCAAGCTGGAAGGCACGCGCGCAGTCCGACTGCGCCTCGCCCTGGAGGAACTCGGCCCCATCTTCGTCAAGTTCGGCCAGATGCTGTCGACGCGCCGCGATATCCTGCCGGCCGACCTCGCCGACGAACTGGCCAAGCTCCAGGATCAAGTGCCGCCGTTCGCCTCCCACTACGTGCGCGATACTCTCGAGCGCACCTACGGCCGTCCCGTGGAAGCCGTGTTCGCGTCGTTCGAATTCACGCCCGTGGCCAGTGCGTCCGTCGCTCAAGTGCATCTGGCGGTGCTGCCGGATGGGCGCGAGGTCGCGGTGAAGATTCTGCGCCCGGGGATCACGGAGGTCATCACTCACGATATCGCGCTGCTCGACGACGGCGCCTCGCTGATGCAGACGCTTTGGCGCGAGGGTAAGCGCCTCAAGCCGCACGAGGTCGTGCGCGAGTTCGCCAAGCATCTGGAAGACGAACTCGACTTGATGCGCGAAGCATCCAACGCGAGCCAGTTGCGACGCAATTTCGAAACCTCGCCCCTGCTGCTGGTACCCGAGATCCACTGGGATTTCTGCAGCACCGAAGTGATGGTCATGGAACGGATGCGCGGCATGCCGGTAAGCCACGTTGCGGCTTTGCGCGCCCAAGGCGTTGACATCCCGAGTTTGGCCCGAGCCGGCGTCGAGATCTTCTTCACCCAAGTGTTCCGCGACGGTTTCTTCCATGCCGACATGCATCCGGGAAACATCATGGTGGATGCGGAGGGGCGCTACATCGCACTCGACTTCGGCATCATGGGCACGCTCAACGATGTCGACAAGCACTATCTGGCCCAGAACTTCCTCGCCTTCTTCCGGCGCGACTACAAGCGTGTCGCCGAGGCACATATCGAATCAGGCTGGGCGCCGAAGGAAACGCGAGTCGACGAATTCGAAGCTGCCATTCGCGCGGTATGCGAACCGGTATTCGACCGACCGCTGAAGGAAATCTCGCTGGGCAAGGTGTTGCTGCGTCTGTTCCAGACGTCTCGCCGCTTCAACATCGAGGTGCAGCCCCAACTCGTTCTGCTGCAGAAGACGCTGCTCAACATCGAGGGCCTCGGCCGTGACCTGGACCCTGACCTGGATCTTTGGGTCAGCGCAAAACCCTTCCTCGAGCGCTGGATGTCGGAGCAGATCGGCTGGCGCGGATTGGTGCGTCGTGTGCAGCAGGAGGCACCGAACTGGGGCGTGTGGTTGCCCCAAACGCCCAGGCTCGTTCACCGGGCATTGACGCAGAATCATCAGGAGGCGATCGCTGCGAGCCTCGCCCGCCTGGTGCGCGAGCAGCGCCGCCACACCTGGCTGCTCGTCGTCATGTTGGCGATCCTCGCCGCGACGTTTGTCATCGTCATTCGAGCCGACCTCTAACGAACGCAGCAAGTCGAGCACGCGCAGCGGAATCGGCTATCATTCGCGAGCCCCGCGCCACGCACAGGCGGCGCACTGATATTCGGGATTGCGATCCATGCTCGTCGGATTCGTCGTCGTTTACCTCCTCGTTTCGGTCGCGATCGGCTTGTACGCGGCCACCCGTGTTCACAACTCCAGAGACTTCGTGGTCGCCGGCCGGAATCTGCCGCTGCCCGTAGTCATGGCCACGGTTTTCGCAACGTGGTTCGGTGCGGAAGCCGTGCTCGGCATCCCCGCGACCTTCGTCAACGAAGGCATGGTCGGCATCGTCGCCGATCCGTTCGGCGCCAGCATGTGCTTGATCCTTGCAGGCCTGTTCTTCGCAGCCAAGCTCTATCGCCTGAACCTGCTCACGATCAACGATTATTACCGGCTGCGCTACAACCGCACCATCGAAGTCATCTGCACCCTGGCGATCATCGGCTCCTATCTCGGCTGGGTCTCCGCGCAGATCACGGCAGTGGGCTTGGTCTTCAATGTCCTCACGGGCGGGGTCATCAGCCAGAACGAGGGCATGATCATCGGCGCCCTCATCGTGCTCACCTATACGACCTTCGGTGGCATGCTCTCCATCGCGGTACTCGACTTCGTGCAGATGATCATCATCATGGCGGGGTTGCTGTTCATCGGCTGGATCGTGGCAGACATGACAGGCGGCGTGGGCACGGTGGTCAATCATGCGGCCGAAGCCGGCAAGCTCGATTTCTTCCCCGAGGCATCGGCGGCCGCCTGGATCGCTTTCATAGGCGCAGGGTTGACCATGATGCTCGGCTCGATCCCGCAGCAGGATGTCTTTCAGCGCATCACGTCGGCCAAGGACGAAAAAACAGCCGTGCGCGGTTCGGTGCTCGGCGGTTCGATCTACTTCCTGTTCGCGTTCGTGCCGATGTTCCTCGCCTATGCGGCCACGCTGGTGGATGCGAAGAAGTTCGGCGAGCTTATGGAGAAAGACTCCCAACTGGTGCTGCCCACGCTGATTCTGCAGCACACGCCCATATTCGCTCAGGTCGTTTTCTTCGGCGCGCTGCTCGCGGCCATCATGAGTACATCGGCAGCCACGCTGCTCGCCCCTTCGGTGACGTTCAGCGAAAACATCGTCCGCAACATCTTCCCGCGCATGAGCGACAAGGCGTTCATGTGGACCATGCGCTGCACGCTCGTGATCTTCACGATCATCGTGCTGGTCAACGCGCTGATATCCAACGAGACCATTTTCAGGATGGTGGAGAACGCCTACAAGGTGACGCTCGTCACCGCCTTCGTGCCGCTCGCTGCCGGTCTGTACTGGAAGCGCGCCAACATTCAGGGGGCATTGTTCGCCACCACGGGGGGCTTGTCGACCTGGCTGCTGCTGGAGTTGCTCGAACCGGCTACGATCTGGCCGCCGCAGATCGTCGGCCTGGGCGTCGCGATCGTGGGCATGATCGTCGGCTCGCTGCTGCCCCACTTCGTGGGACGGCCGACCCCCACCGCTCATCCCCACGCCGGGCTCCATCACCATGCCGCGGCCCAGACCCATCACGTGCCCGGTCATCCGCATCGCGGTGGCGACGGCCATCCCCGCTAAACGCGGCCTGCCGAGATCTCAGCGGCGGACCGCCCCCACAGCGAACCGACGTCGTGGGCCCGGAACGATCCAGGCCTGCGACTTCATGCGATCGTGGAGGAGGCGGGCGGCAGCTTCGAGCCCCGTGCGCCATTGATGGTTTTCGCCGTTTCGTCCAGAAACGCCACCGTACCGGCATCGATGGGCAGACGCCGCGCCCGGGCGGCGCGATAGCTTCGCTCCGCCTCGCCCGGCATCAGGATGTCGGCCCCGCCGGGTGCCCGCTTGGACGAGCGCACATAATCGACGAAGGCTTCGGTTTCACGCTCGTAGTGATCCTGAGCGCCGAATCGCCCCGGATCGAACACGATGACCAGCATGTTGTTGTACATCCCGTTCTTGCGCAGATGAGCCGGCAGCGGCGTATCGCCGCCGAAGATCGCCGCCCCGAGCAGGTCGCATACGAGCCCCAACGCATAGCCCTTGTGTCCGGCGGCCGCCAGCAGAGCGCCCAAAGGTTCTTCGTACATGACCGCCGGGTCGGTGGTCGGCGCACCTTGTGCATCGAGCAGCACGCCCTCGGGCGCGGGCGATTTCTTGTAATAGGCCACCCGGATCTTGCCTACCGCGATCGCGCTGGTGGCGAAATCGAGCAGGATCGGGGGTGCATCACGCCTCGGCAAGCCTACGGTGAGCGGATTGGTGCCCAAGCGCGCCTGGGCACCGTTATGCGGTGCCACGAGGGGGCGGCTCACGACGTTGGTGAAGTGAACGGAAGCGAACCCTTCTTCCATCGCCTGCTCGGCCCAATGGCCCACACGGCCGATGTGATGCGCATTCTTGAGCCCCACGATCGCTACCCCATGCGCACGCGCTCGCTCGATCGCCAGCGTCATCGTCTGCGCTGCGGCAGCCTGACCCATGCCCCGATTGCCATCCACGACGACCAGCGAGCCGGTGTCGGTGACGATCGATATGCGCTGATTGAGTTGCAGCTGATCGGACATGAGCGAGCGCACGTAGCCGGGCACGACGCTCAGGCCATGCGAGTCGTGACCGCTCATGTTCGCCATGATGAGGTGATCGGCCGTGATGCGTGCTTCCTCGTCGTTCGAACCGGCCGCACGCCACAAATCGTACGTCCAGCCGCGAATGGCGTCGGTATCGAGCATCAAGTCGGGTTCCACGGTACGGCTCCTCTAGGGCGATGCATCGGTGATCTAGGCCTCGGCGAATGCCTGGGCGAAAGCACGAGCGAAGCGCTCCAGTTCATCGGCGGGCAAGTGATTGATGCCGCCCGCGCCGGCGCGGCCGCCACCGGTTTCGAACTGGCGACACAACATATCGGCCCCGCGCGGGTGCTCCACGGGTGCACGCACGCTGACGAGAAAACCACCGGACTTGGCGGTAACGATGGCGTGCGCCCGTTCAGGGTGCTGCTGCGCCAGGCGATTGGCCAGCACGCCGCCGACGCGTCGGCTCCAGGCGGCGTCCGGCAGCAGCACGAGCGCGTGCGTCTCATCGGCCAGATACGGCTCGATCTCGTCGGCGCGAAACAAGTCGTCGTTCATGCCTTCGCGCAGCACCTCGTATACGGGCTCGCCCGCGACGAACCGGAAAGGATCGGCATAGGGCACCAGCGCTCGATAAAGGTCGGCCGGATGGTAGTAGAGATCCTCGACCGATTCGCCATAGGCGTTGTAGTTGAGGCACTCGCCCAGCGACTGCAACTGCATCACCGCCTGGGGAGTCAGGCCCAGCGGCGCCGCGGCATTCGCCGCTGCCGCCTCCAGGTTGTCGCCGAAGGCCGCCACGACCGCCCACACACGCTGCGCCCCGCCCAGAAAGCGATCCACGAGCAGGCTGGTGCAGACATCGGCGGCCGTGTCGATATCAGCAGTCAACCCGGCGAGCGACGGGATGTCGCCCGCGAAGTGATGATCGAAGTAGCGAACCCGCGCGCCGGCTTGCAAAGCCGCGAGGACCGCTGCACGATTGGTGTCGAAGGACACATCGAGCACCGTCAGCTCATCGCCTGGTTGGGCCGCAACCCGCTCGACCAACCGGATCTCCCGCTTGGTGCCCGTCACGAGCTCGGCGGTGCGCGGCTCGCTCAGTCGCAGCTGATGCAGCGCGCAGATGCCGTCGGCGTCGCCATTGAAGATGTCATAGAATGCCATTGAGGTCGCGTCTGGATTCAATTTCTAGTCATGCATTGCCCGGGTGCGCCGAGCCCCGACAGCCATCACTCGCCCCGGCTTGCGGCGATCGTCTCCGGGTCGCGACGTGATGGATGCGCCCAAGTCGCGCCTGCCGCTTTATCTCGCGCTAGGGTACACATTGCTGGTTCTCTATGCCAGCTTGACCCCGTTCTCCGGATGGCGCGATGCCGGGCAAGACCTACTCGCTTTCGTGCATGCGCCCTGGCCACGCTACACGACGGTCTTCGATGTCGCAGTCAACGTACTGGCGTACATACCGCTCGGCTTCCTGGCCACGCTCGTCGCCATGTCGGCGGCACGGCCGGCCCTCGCGGCCGTGGCGGGCACGGTGCTCGGCATCGCACTGAGCTTCACCATGGAAATCGCGCAGGCGTATCTGCCGGGCCGCATCAGCAGCAATCTGGATCTGTTGACCAATGCAGCCGGCGCGGCGGTGGGCGCGATCATCGCGGCCCGCGCCGGCTCGGCGCCCTTCATCACCGGCCGTATCGCATCGTGGCGCGCGCGTCTCTTTGTGGCAGGCGGGGATATCGACCTGGGCATCGCGCTGATCGCATTGTGGTTCTTCAGCCAGCTCGACCCGTCGCTGCCCTTGCTGGGCATCGTCTTCTTCTCGACGGGCATCCAGGCCCAACTCGCCGGCTTGAGCGCGGAGAACGCCTATCGGATCCTCGGACCGGTCTCGGTCAGCCTCACGCTCGTCAGCCTGGGACTGATGCTGATGCTGCTCATGCGCTCGACGCGATCCGCGCTTGCCGCCCTCGCGCTGCTCGTATGGATCGCGGCATTGACCAAACTCGTGGCCGCCAGCGTGCTGCTGCGCAGCGAGGCGGCTTTTCTCTGGGTCAGCAACGAGATCGTCTGGGCCATCCTCCTGGGAGCCCTGTTGGTTGCGCTCGCCGCGCCGCTGTCCCGACGCTGGGTGCGGCGCCTGTGTGCCGCCACCCTGCTTGGCGCCATTGCCCTCGCGCTGCTCAAACCAGGCGAGATGCAATCCTTCCTGTCGTTGCGGCTATTCCGGTGGTCTGATCTGCAGCTCATGCACTACACCGATCTGGCCGCAACGGTGGCGGCTGTCTGGCCCTACGCGGCCTTGCTGTATTTGCTGCTGCTGCGCGCGCGGGATCGGCGTCGGATTTCGTAGCGCGAAGACATCCCCGAGGATCATTCTGCCTATCCGCTATAATCGACGGCCTCTCCATCAACGATTGCAGGTCCGACGCCATGAGCCACTTCAGCCATCATGTGTTCTTCTGCTGCAATCAACGCCAGAACGGCGAGCGCTGCTGCAACGACCACGGCGCCAACGAGGTCCGCGAGTACGCCAAGAACAAGATCAAGGCGCTCAAGCTCAACGGCCCGGGCAAGGTCAGGGTGAACATGGCGGGTTGTCTCGACCGCTGCGACGAAGGCCCCGTCATGGTGGTCTACCCGGAAGCGATCTGGTACACCTTCGTCGACAAGGAAGATGTCGACGAGATCATTCGCGAACACATCCAGGGGGGCCGTCCGGTCGATCGGCTGCGGATCTAGTTCCCGCATCGCTTCGCCCGAGTCCGCCGGCAGGTCGTCCATCGTGCATCCGTCCACGCTTCAGACCACAACCGTCGCAGGCCCCGTCGGCGCCATCGACATCGCGATCAACGATCCGGGTTCGTCGCGCCGTGGCCTCGCGCTCATCGCCCACCCCCATCCGTTGCAGGGCGGCACCCGCGACAACAAGGTCGTCACCACGCTCGCCAAGGCGTTTTTCACCCTCGATTACGTCGCAGTGCGACCCAATTTCCGCGGCGTGGGCGCGACCGAGGGCACGCACGACAAAGGCGAGGGCGAGACCGAGGACCTGCTCGCGGTGGTCGAGCACATGCGTCGGCGCCACGGCGATCTGCCCTTGCTGCTGGCCGGTTTTTCTTTCGGCTCCTTCGTCCAGACCCGCGTCGCCAAGCGCCTGGCCATCGAGCGCATGGCGCTGATCGCACCGGCGGTGAACCGCTTCGACGCCGAGCCCGTCCCCGAGGACACACTGGTGGTCCACGGCGATCAAGACGACGTCGTTCCGCTGGAGGCTGTCCTGAACTGGGCACGGCCCCAAGGCCTGCCCATCGTCGTCGTTCCGGGGGGCGAGCATTTCTTTCACGGACGACTCGCTCAACTGCAGCGCATCGTGCTGCATTGGCATCGGGGCCACCAGGGCGGCGCGAGCTAAACCGTGCCCCCAGCCGACGCACCACTCGAGGTACGCGGCTTGCGCAAGCGCTACGGCGAGAACGAGGTGGTCGCTGGCGTGGACCTGCAACTGCGCTCGGGCGAGTGCTTCGGCCTGCTGGGGCCGAACGGCGCCGGCAAGACCACCACGTTGCGTTTGTGCCTGGGCCTGACGGCCCCCGACGCCGGCAGCATCCGCTTGATCGGCATCGACGTGATCGCCGATCCCCGGCAGGCGCGCGCGCGGGTCGGCGTGGTGCCGCAGATGGACAACCTCGATCCGGATTTCACGGTGGAAGAAAACCTCGTCGTTTACGGCCGCTATTTCGAGCTTGCCGATCGCGAGATCCGCGCCCGGATTCCGGCGTTGCTCGAGTTCGCAGGCCTCGCCACGCGCGCCCAAGCGCGCATCAATACGCTCTCGGGCGGCATGAAGCGCAGGCTCACGCTGGCGCGGGCGCTGGTGAACGATCCGGATCTGATCTTCCTCGACGAGCCCACCACCGGGCTCGATCCACAGGCGCGTCATCTCATCTGGGGACGGCTCAAGCAGCTCGTCGCCGACGGCAAGACGCTCTTCCTCACCACGCACTTCATGGACGAAGCCGAGCGGCTTTGCGATCGTCTCTCGGTTCTGGATCACGGGCGCATCGTGGCTTCGGGTGCGCCGCGCGCGCTGATCGCGCAGCATATCGAACCGCAGGTGGTGGAAGTCTACGGCGATGGCGTCGCCGCGTGGGCCGAGCGCCACGGGCGAAGTCTGGCCGAGCGTTGCGAGCACAGCGGCGAGACGGTCTTCTGCTACACGCACGATGCTGCGCCGCTGGTCGCGCACCT
>LNFM01008088.1_pt1 | contig 16732 bp, 14 predicted proteins | sample 596031 | NCBI WGS metagenome assembly LNFM01 (sample SAMN04254537, study PRJNA301005) | activated carbon metagenome | isolation source: dual media filters at the Ann Arbor, Michigan drinking water treatment plant | place: USA: Ann Arbor
GCGGGCGCTACTCGACCGACGCCTCGATCTATCAGGTCGAGCCGGTGGGCGTGGTCGTGCCGCGCGACGAGACCGACCTGGCGCTGGTCGTCGATGTCGCGCGGGACGCCAAGGCCGCCATCGTGCCGCGCGGTGCCGGCACGTCGCAGTGCGGCCAGACGGTGGGCGAGGCGCTGGTCATCGACGTCTCGAAGCATCTGCGCGACGTCATGGGCTTCGACAAGGGCAAGGCTCAGGTCACGGTGCAGCCGGGCGTCGTACTCGACCAGCTCAACGCCTGGCTGAAGCCGCATGGCCTCTGGTACCCGGTCGATGTCTCGACCTCGGCGCAGTGCACCCTGGGCGGCATGGCGGGCAACAACTCATGCGGCTCGAGGTCGATCCGCTACGGCAACATGGTCCACAACGTCGCCTCGATCGACGCCATCCTGGCCAACGGCCAGCGCGCGCGCTTCGGCTCGGCGCGGCCCGAGGACATGCCGGCCGGCGTGCGTGAGATCGCGGACAAGGTGGCGGCTCTCGCCTTTGCCGAGAAGGCCGAAATCGAGCGCATGTATCCGAAGGTGCTGCGCCGGGTCGGTGGCTACAACCTCGACATCTTCTTCCCGCAGTCGGAGCGGCCTTATACGACCGACAACTCGGTGAACCTGGCGCATCTGTTGGTCGGCAGCGAAGGCACCCTGGCGGTGACGCAGCGCCTCACACTGAATTTGGCGCCAATCCCGAAGCACAAGACGCTGGGCGTGGTGAACTTCACGAGCTTCCACAAGGCGATGGACAGCGCGCAGCACATCGTGAAGCTGAAGCCCACCGCTGTCGAACTGGTCGACCGCACCATGATCGCGCTGGCCCGCGCCAACCCCGCGTTCCGGCCGGTGATAGAGCGCGCGCTCATCGGTGCGCCTGAGGCGATCCTGCTGGTCGAGTTCGCGGGCGAGGCGCGCGAAGATCAGTTGCGCGATCTGGCGCGGCTGGTCGAGTTGATGGCCGACCTCGGCCTGCCGGGCAGCGTCGTCGAGATGCCGGAACCCGGGCCGCAGTCGGCGCTCTGGGAGGTCCGCAAGGCCGGTCTCAACATCATGATGTCGATGAAGGGCGACGGTAAGCCCGTGTCCTTCATCGAGGATTGCGCCGTGCCACTGGAACATCTCGCGGACTACACGCAGCGCCTCACCGACGTTTTCACCAAGCACGGCACGCGCGGCACTTGGTACGCACATGCCTCGGTCGGCACGCTGCATGTGCGGCCGATCCTCGACATGCGTCGCGAGGGTGCGGCCAAGATGCGGGCGATCGCCGAGGAGGCCTCGGCCCTGGTGCGCGAGTACAAGGGCGCCTTCTCGGGCGAGCACGGCGACGGGCTGGTGCGCTCGGAGTGGGTGGGCTGGCAGTTCGGGCCGCGCCTCACCAAGGCCTTCGAGCAGGTGAAGGACCTGTTCGATCCGGAGGGCCTGCTCAATCCCGGCAAGATCGTGCGGCCCTCGCGCATGGACGATCGCTCACTGTTCCGCTTCAAGCCGGGTCATGTCGGAATCGACTACACGCCGGCGCTCGACTGGTCGGCGTGGGACGTCCAGATCGATCCGATGACGGAGGTGACGTCGGCGCCGGGCACCGGCGGCGACCCGACCGGCGGCTTCGCGAAGGCCGCAGAGATGTGCAACAACAACGGCCATTGCCGGAAGTTCGATGCGGGCACCATGTGCCCAAGCTTCCGCGTCACGCGGGACGAAAAGCATCTCACGCGTGGCCGTGCCAATACGTTGCGTCTGGCGCTCTCGGGACAGCTCGGCGCCGCAGCCCTCGCCTCCGATACTGTCGCCGCCGCGCTGGATCTCTGCGTGAGCTGCAAGGGCTGCAAGCGCGACTGCCCGACAGGCGTCGACATGGCGCGTATGAAGATTGAGGCCAGGTCGGCGCGTCGCATGGCCAAGGGGCTGCGCTTGCGCGACCGGCTGGTCGGCAATCTGCCGGAGACGGCGCCGTGGGCGCGTCGCCTGCCGTGGCTGTTCAATCTTGCCTGGTTCGTGCAGCCCTATCTCGGCTTCGCCAAGCAGCGCACCTTGCCGCGCTGGCGGCGTGACACGTTCCTGGCGACGACCGAGGTCGATGACGCCGACGCGACGGTGGTGATCTTCGCCGACACCTTCTCCAACAATTTCGAGCCGGAGATCCTGCATGCCGCGCGGCGCGTGCTGGAGGCGGCGGGCCAACGCGTCGCGGTCGCCTGGCCAACGCTGGGCGCACGCACCCTCTGCTGCGGCCGGACTTTTCTCGCGACCGGTCAGGTCGAGAAGGCCAAGCAGGAGGCGATGCGGTTGCTGCAGGCGCTCCTGCCGTTCGTGGCCAAGGGGGTGCCGGTGGTCGGGCTGGAACCGTCCTGCCTGTTCACGCTCCGCGACGAGTTCCTGGCGATGGGCCTTGGCGAGGCGGCGGAGGCGGTCGCGAACAATGCCTTCCTGTTCGAGGAGTTTCTCGTGCGCGAAAAGAAGGCGGGCCGGCTGAAGCTCGAGCTCAAGCCCCTGCCCGAGAAGACCGCGCTGCTGCATGGCCATTGCCATCAGAAGGCGTTCGGCACCATGAGCGCCGTGCAGGAGGCGCTGGCGCTGGTGCCCGATCTCGCCGTGACGCCGATCGAGTCGAGCTGCTGTGGCATGGCCGGCAGTTTCGGCTACGAGGCCGAGCACTACGAGACTTCGATCGCCATGGCCGAACTCTCGCTGCTGCCCGCAGTGCGCAAGGCCGACGCCAGTGCGCTCGTCGTGGCCGACGGCACTTCATGCCGCCACCAGATCGCCGACGGCACGGACCGTCAGGCGATACACGTCGCCCAGGTGCTGGAGCGGGCGCTGGTCTGATCGGCGGACCGCGGGCCTCCAGGCCCGTTTCATCGTCTTTGCTGGGAGCGCGCAACTCCAGTTGCGCATCTTCTCAAGAGCGGCACTGGAGTGCCGCGCTCCCAGCGATGAGCGGGCCTGGAGGCCCGCGGCCCGATGATTGCAGCCCCGCGTCCGCTGTGGCACCGTCGCCGCCACATGCAAAGACCCAGAAATCCCTACTCCAGCGCGGACATCGACCGCGCCAGTCACGAGCGCGAGGACGACGAACGGATGATCGAACTCGCCGCGTCGGGCGCGGCGCGGTTTGTTCCCATCGACTCCGAAAAGAACCTGGTCAAGACCGGCGGCAATCCCGAGGCGGTGTTCCTGCAGGGCATGATGGCCCGCGCGGTGGCCAGTGCTGCCGACACCCAGATCTTCCTGGGCTATGTCGAGGGTACGCCTTACTTCGCTCTCGACGTCACGGGCAAGGAGACACCGCTCGGCGAGCTCGGCGAGTTCGTCGACCTGCGCCAGGTCGGCCCGCTGCTGTTCGCGCGTGAAGGCTCGGTCCTGGCCTATGCCCGCGGCATGACCTACTGGCATCGCCGCCACCGCTTCTGCGGCGTCTGCGGGACGGCGACCAAAATTACACGCGGCGGCCACGTCCGCATGTGCACCAACGAGAGCTGCAAGACCGAGCATTTTCCGCGCACCGATCCGGCGGTGATCATGCTGGTCCATCACGGCGACAAGTGCTTGCTGGGACGAGGCAAGCATTTTCCGCGCGGCATGCATTCGACCCTGGCGGGTTTCGTCGAGCCCGGCGAGAGCTTCGAGGATGCCGTCGCGCGCGAAGTCTACGAAGAGGTGAAGGTGCGCGTGAGCAACGTCATCTATCGCTCCTCGCAACCCTGGCCGTTCCCGGCCTCGGTAATGATCGGCTTCCACGCCGAGGCCGAATCCATGGACTTCAGCGTCAACGAATCCGAGCTCGAGAGCGCGCGCTGGCTTTCGCGCGAGGAACTGCGGCCGGAGAACATGCCCAAGGACGGCTCGTTCTTCATGCCGCGCCGCGACTCCATCGCCCGCCGTCTGATCGAGGAATGGCTGGGCCATGAGGCCGGCGCCTCGATCAACGGCTGACCCATAAGGATCACGATGACCGCCCAGCTCTTTACGCCCGTCGAGATGGGCGGCGTCACGCTGCCCAACCGCATCGTCGTTTCGCCGATGTGCCAGTACGCGGCGGTCGATGGCAGTGCACAGCCCTGGCATCAGGTGCACTACGGCATGCTTGCCATGTCCGGCGCCGGCCTCCTCTGCCTCGAAGCGACGCATGTCGAGCGCGAGGGCCGCATTACACAGGGCTGTCTCGGCCTCTACAGCGACGAGAACGAAGCGGCGCTCAAGCCGATCGTCGAATGGGTGCGCGGCTGGATGCCCCAGGTGAAGCTCGGCATCCAGCTTGCCCACGCCGGCCGCAAGGCCTCGGCGCAGCGGCCGTGGAAGGGCGGGGGACCGCTCACGCAAGGAGACGCACCCGACCTGCCGTGGACGACTTTTTCGGCCTCGGCGCTGGCTTACGATCCCGCCGCCAAGTGGCACACGCCCGTCGAACTCGACGCGGCCGGCCTTGCGCGCGTGAAGCAGGCATTCGTGTCGGCGGTCGAGCGTAGCCTCAGGTTGGGCTTCGATCTGGTCGAGATGCATGGCGCACACGGCTATCTGTTGCATCAGTTTCTCTCGCCGCTCAGCAACCGGCGCAGCGACGAGTACGGCGGCACGATGGAGAAGCGCCGTCGCTTTCCGCTCGAGGTCTTCGAGGCCTGCCGCAAGGCCTGGCCGCGCGACAAGGCGATGGGCATCCGGCTTTCGGCGACCGACTGGGTCGAAGGCGGTCTCACCCTGGAAGACACGATCGAGACGGCGCGGCAGTTGAAGGCGCTGGGCTGCGACTTCGTCGATGCCAGTTCGGGCGGCAACTCGCCGGCCCAGAAGATCCAGGTCGGTCCCGGCTACCAGGTTCCGTTTGCCGCCCGCATCCGCCGCGAAGCCGGCATAAAGACCTGGGCCGTGGGCGTCATCACCGAGCCGGAACAGGCCGAGCGCATCATCGCCGCGGGCGAGGCCGACTGCACCGTGCATGCGCGCTCCTTCCTGGTCGATCCGCGCTGGGCCTGGAATGCCGCCCGGGCGCTCGGCGTCGAAACGCCGGCATTGCCGTTGCCGGCGGCGCGCGGCGGGTCGATCCTGGCGTTCAAGCCCCAGCCCGGACTGGCCAAAGCCGCGGACTAGGAGCTCACTGGACAGGTGAGTCAGGGCCACAGGGGGCTACGTCGCGTGCCCCTCGCGTCGCTGTCCCAACGGAAAGCTCCGCCAGCCGCTTGCCCGCTGCGGCGAAGGCGCTAATTTCCCGATATGAGCGTTACCGCGCCTTCAAAAGATCCGCCGCCCGCCGTCGACATTGTCGAGCCTGCGCCCACGGCCGCGGAGGCCACGCCGGCCCCTGTTGTCCCGGCACCTGTTGTCCCAGCCCCGGTTGTCCCGGAGGCCGCCAGGCCCGAGCGTGAGACCAGCCGGCTGCGCCGGCTTCTCATCGTCGGCGGCACGCTACTCGGCCTGTTCGTGGTCTATCAGGTCGCGGTCTATTTCGTGGCTTACACCGACGACGCCTACGTGCGCTCGGACCTGGTGGCCGTGGCCTCGGAGGTGACGGGCCCGATCCTGAAAGTGCATGTCGTCGACAACCAGGACGTCAAGAAGGGCGACCCGCTTTTCACCATCGATCCGGTGCCCTTCCAGCTCATCGTCAACCAGCGCCAGGCCATGATCGACGAGCAAAGGGCGCTCTTGAAGGTGTCCGAGGAGGAACTTTCCTCGTCCCGCGCGGCGCTGGCGGCATCGACCTCGGCACACACCTATGCGGAGCAGCAGCAGATCCGCTATGCCGACCTGGCGAAAAGCGAGTATGCGCCGCGCGCCGAACTCGACAAGGCCAACGACGACCTGCGCCGCACGGCGGCCGAGATGCGGATCTCCGAATTCGGCATCGAGAAGGCGCAGAACGGCATCGTGGCGCACCAGGCCGCGCTCAACAAGGCGATGGCCGACATGGCGACGGCACAATGGGCGCTCGGCAAGACCCAGGTCGTGTCGCCGACCGACGGGGCGGTCACCAACCTCACGGTGCGGCCGGGCGACACGGCCAACGCCAACGTGCCGATCATCGGCATCGTCGATGCCCATGCCTGGCGCATCATGGCCAACTACAAGCAGGACTATATCCGCTCCTTCACCATCGGCGGCGAGGCCTGGGTGTGGCTGGACACCCAGCCGTTTCGGTTCCATCGCGCCCGCATCGACGGCATCGCCCGCGGCTTCAGCCGCGAAGTGGGAGAGACGAAGCTGCTGCCCTACGTGGCGCCGACCACCGACTGGATCCGGCTGCAGCGCCGCATTCCGGTCACCATCACGCTGGTTGATCCGCCACCGGGCTTCAAGCTCTACATGGGTGCCGACGCGCGGACGATCATCTTTCCATGATGGGCATCTTTCCATGACCGAGTCGATCGTCCGATCGGTGATCGAAGATCTGGCCGAGGCCGGACGCATGGCCGATCGCGCGCTCCAGGGCTGGTGGAAGGAACTGGGCGAACTCGGCACGGATCCGGCACGGTCGCGGCTCTGCCTGGTGGCGGCCATCACGGTTCCGCTGGCCACAACGATGGCGCTGTGGCTCGAGGTCCAGTCGGTCTGGTGGGCGGCGATCAGCGGCTACATGACGATCATGGCTTCGGGCGCGGCCTCGATCCGCAAGGGCCTGCTCCGGCTTGCCGGCACGATCGGCGGCGCTGCGGCGGGCTTCATCATGGCGCGATGGCTGCCCTACGATCACTTCGCGCTCAGCCTGTTCCTCGCCGGGGCCACGATGCTGGGCGTCGTCGCCATGCAGGTCAGTCCGCATGGGCTTGCCTGGCTGTTCGGCACCATCACGTCGATCCTGGTGCTGCTGGAGGGGTTGAACGATCCCCTGCAGGTTCCCTACATCGCCTTCTATCGCATCTTCGAAGTGGGGATCGGCGTCACGGCCTCGGCCATCGTGGCCAATCTTCTCATGCATTGGCATGCCGACCCGGCGCCGCCGGTCCCGGGGTGGCGTCACCTGCTGGGGGCGCAATGGCCGGCGCTGCTGCACGGCATGCGCGCGGCGATCGCGGTGGTCATCATGATGCAGGTCTGGATCTGGATGGACCTGCCACAGGTGACCGAGATGTGCATCAGCATCGCCGTGGTGATGTCGGCCCCGGTCATCGGTGATGGCTCGCTGGGAACGCGGCATGCGGTCGCCGAACGATCGTTGCACCGGATCATGGGTTGTTTCCTGGGGGGCATCGCGGCGCTCTGCTGTCTGGCGCTGCAGATCGAGTCGTTTCCCTGGTGGCTCGCCATGATCGCCGGCAGCGTGTGGATCGGGATGCACATCCAGAACGGCCGGCACGGCGTCGGCTATCTCGGCACCCAGGCAGCGTTCGTCTTCATCGTCACGCTGATCCAGGGCCCGGCGCCCCCCACCAGCATCATGCCGGGGATCGACCGCTTCGTCGGCATCAGTGGTGGCATGGCGATTTTGTTGATCATTTCGCTGATGCTGTGGCCCAACGAGGCGGAGCGGAAGGTCGAGCGGGAGTCGTGAACTGCTGGAGTGGCGGGCCTGCAGCGGTGAAGTCGGGTTCCGCGCCATGACCGTGAAAGCGCCGGCACACGCCACGCCTCCGACCGACCGGGTGCTGCGCGCCATCCTGGCCATCGTCTTTTCGGTATCGTGCTTCTCGGTCCTCAACGCGATCTCCAAGACGCTGACCCAGCACTATCCGGTCGCCGAGGTCGTGTGGGCCCGCTATTTCGTGGCCTTCGGCTTCATGCTGGTGTTGTTCCTGCCCAGCAGCGGTCGCAACCTGTTCCGCTGGAACAATGTCGGCAGCCAGATCATCCGCGGCCTGCTGCTGTTCGGCTCGTCGCTCTTCTACTTCCACGGGCTGGTTCACATGCCGCTGGCGACGGCGGCGTCGATCTCGCTCTGCTCGCCGCTGATCGTGACCGCGCTGTCGGCGCGCTTCCTGGGCGAGCCGGTCGGCACCAAGCGCTGGATCGCGGTTGTGGTGGGCTTCGCCGGCGCGCTGATCGTGGTGCGGCCGGGCTCCGCCGACTTCAACTGGTATGCGCTGCTGATCGTGGCCAGCACCACCTGCAGCGCGCTCTACCAGCTCTATTCGCGGCGCTACGGCCAGACGGAGCGGCCCGATGCCTCGGCCAACATGGCGACCATCGTCGGCACCGTGGCGGCGGCGCCCTTCCTGCCCTTCGAATGGGTGACGCCGGCGCTCGGCTGGGACCTGGTCCTGTTCCTCGGCCTCGGCGCCATGGCCGCCATCGGCCACTATTTCCTCACCATCGCCTATAGCCAGGCGCCGGCCGCCGTGGTGGCGCCGTTCAACTACACGCAGCTCCTGGGTGCGGCGATCCTGGGCTACCTGGTGTTCGACAATGTTCCCGACTTCTGGACCTGGGTCGGCGCCGCCGTGATCGTCTGCTCCGGCCTCTACATCGGCCACCAGGAGCGGCTCCGGTATCTGGCGATGGTCCGGCCGAGCAAGGATTGACACAGGAGAAGTCTCGCATGGCCATCAGTCTCGTTCGCAGCCGCGCCGCCATCACCGGTACCAAGGACCGCTTCTCCTGGAACGAGGTGAAAGACGGCGCCGTCCTGCAGGAGGACGGCGTCATCGTGGCCGTCGGCACCTACGACGATCTGCACGCCAGGCACCCGACCGTGCCGGTGGTGGGCACCGGCAGGGAGATACTGCTGCCGGGCTTCGTCAACGGTCACCACCATATCGGCCTGACGCCGGTGCAGCTGGGATCGCCCGACATGCCGCTGGAGCTGTGGTTCATCACCCGTCTGGTGATCCGCAACCTCGATCTCTATCTCGACACGCTCTACTCGGCCTTCGAGATGATCTCGTCCGGCATCACCACCGTGCAGCACATCCAGGGCTGGGCGCCGGGCACGCAATCCGAGGTCGAGAGGCGGGCGGGTGACGTGATCCGTGCCTATGAGGACATCGGCATGCGGGTCTCATACTGCTACGCCGTGCGCGACCAGAACCGGCTCGTCTACCAGGCCGACGAGGAGTTCGTCCGCAGCCTGCCCAAGGAACTGCAGGGACCCATGCAGCGCTGGTTCGACCGCTTCAAGATGAGCCTCGACGATGCGATGGACATGTTCAAGTCGTTCCATTCGCAGCATCACAACAAGCGGCGGGTAAAGATCCAGCTTGCGCCGGCCAACCTGCACTGGTGCTCCGATCCGGCGCTGACGAAGCTCAGCGATGCCTCCGCCAAGTACGACGTGCCGATGCACATGCACCTGCTCGAAACCGCCTACCAGAAGGAATATGCCTGGCGGCGCGGCAAGTGCACGGCGCTCGAATACATCGACCGCTTCGGCATGGTGAACAGGCGCCTCACGCTCGGCCACGGCGTGTGGCTGAACGAGAACGACATCGATCGCCTGGCTGAGGCGGGCGGCTGCGTCTGTCACAACTGCTCCTCCAACTTCCGCCTGCGCTCAGGCGTCGCCGCCCTCAACCACTTCGAGAAGAAGGGCATCAACACCGCGATCGGGCTCGACGAGGCCGGCATCAACGATGACCGCGACATGCTGCAGGAGCTGAAGCTGGTGCTGCGCGCGCATCGCGTGCCCGGCATGGTCGAGGCCGACGTGCCGACCATGTCCCAGGTCTTGCGCATGGCGACGGTGGGTGGAGCCAAGACCACGCCGTACGGCGACAGCATCGGCACGCTGGAAGTCGGCAAAGGTGCCGACATGGTGCTGATCGACTGGGACAGCGTCGCCTATCCCTATCTTGACGAGATGACGCCGACGCTCGACGCCGTGATCCAGCGCGCCAAGCAGCAGGCCGTCACCACGACGATCTGCGATGGCGAGGTGATCTACAAGGACGGCAAGTTCACCAAGGTCGACCGGACCGCGGCGCTGAAGGCGCTGCACGACGACCTCGGCAAGGCGCTGGCCGACGACGAGGTCGAGCGTCGCAAGCTCTCGGTGGCGCTGCTGCCGCACGCCCGCAAGTTCTACCAGAACTACATGGACCCTTCGAAGCACCAGCCCTTCTACCGGCCGAGCTCGATGGTGTAACGGTCAGGCGGCCTTGCGCCGCCGACGCTCTCCGCCCGTCACCCGGCCGCCTGAAAGCAGGGTGCTGACCAGCTGGTTCAGGCTGACGCCTTCGACGCCGGCTCGCAACGCTAGAGCGCGATGCAGGGACGACGGCACGCGAACGACGAACTTGCCGCTGTAGCGATACGTCGATGCCGGCGGCGGGACGTCGTCGCCGAATTCACGAGCCGTCAGCACCCACGAGCGGATCGCGTCGCGTAGTTCTTTCAAAGCCTCCGCCTCGGTTTCACCAGTCGCCATGCACCCGGGCAGTTCCACGGCCGAGGCCATGTAGCCGCCACCCTCGGAAGCGGGAAGGCGCCCTACCGTCGCTGCATAGGCGCCGGCATCGATGTCGTTGCGGGGAGGGCGCGCTTTCCTGGGCATCAATGCTTCTCCACGAACTCGACGAACATGCGGACGTAAACGGGTCTGATCGGCCTACGTGCCGGGACGGTGATCTTTGCACCATCGTCACGACGAAAAGTGACGTGACTGGTCCCCGGCTGCCGCCATTCGATCCCTTTGGCGCGAGCAACCGACTTCAGATCGTCGATGTGCCAGTCCGCTTTGGGATTCTGGCGCATCTTCCCTAGCCGCTTGTCGGCCGCGCTCATCTCTTTACTATAGTATCGTATATAGTATCAATCAAGAGAGCGGGAAAGCCGCGCGACATAAAACCCGTCGAGGCCGCCGCGCTCGGCCCACATCGAGGGCAGCGTGCGGACGTCGCCGTGCTTGGTGATCCCGTCTTCCAGGCCGGGCAGTTCGGCGGGCTGCACGGGCACGCGACGGAGCCGGGAGTCACGGGCCAAAAGGGCTTCGATCCGCGCCAGGCCTTCATCCTCCTGCAGCGAGCAGACGGCGTAGACCAGGGTAGCGCCGGGTTTTAGCTGCTGGACGGCATGCAGCAGCAGGCGGTCCTGGGTGAGGGTGAGGCGGCCCACGTCCTCCTCGTCCTTCAGCCAGGCGATGTCGGGATGGCGCCGCAGCGTGCCGGTGCCGGAGCAGGGGGCGTCGAGCAGGATGGCGTCGAACGGTTCCGAGGCCGTCCACTTGCTGGCATCGGTGGTTATCAGTTCGGCCGCTAGGCCTGCGCGGGCCAGGTTCTCACCGACCCGGACCATGCGGCGGGCCGAGATGTCGATGGCGGTGACATTGGCCCCGGCGGCGCAGAGCTGCATCGTCTTGCCGCCGGGCGCGGCGCAGAGATCGGCCACGCGCTTGCCCGCAATGTCGCCCAGAAGGCGCACCGGCAGCGTGGCGGCGGCGTCCTGCACCCACCACGCACCCTCGGCGAAGCCCGGCAGCTCGGCAATGTGGCCGCCGCCGTTGCGGCGGAGCGTGCCGGTCGGCAGCACCTCTGCTTCCAGCTGGCCCGCCCAGAAATCGGTGTTCGAGCGCGGCGTCAGATCGAGCGGCGCCTCGATCAGATGGGCCGCGGCGATGGCGCGCGTCGCCTCCTCGCCATAGGCCCCGGCCCAGCTCGCCCACAGCCATTGCGGCGTGTTGAGGCGGGCGGGATCGCGGTCGCCCAGGATGGCGGCGCCCTCTCGGCTGATGCGACGGAGCACGGCGTTGGCCAGGCCTTTGAGATGCGGCAAATGGGCGTCCTCGATCAGGCGGACCGAGGTGTCGACGGCGGCATGAGGCGCGGTACCGAGGAACAGGAGCTGGGCGGCGCCCAGGCGCAGCACCTGGCGACCGGCGGCGTTGGGGCCTTCCAGGGGCCGCTCGATCAGCGTTGCCAGCACGACGTCGATTTCCCCCAGGCGGCGGAGCGTCGTGGCCAACAGCAGGCGCACGAAGGCGCGGTCGCGCGGGTCGAGGCCGGCGAAGCCCGCGTGGCGGGCGAGCGCCTCGTCGAGCGGCTGGCCCTTGTCGAGACAGGAAACCAGGATTTCGACGGCGGCCTGGCGGGAGGCGAGCGGGGTGAACTCCATCGTGCGGCGCTATAGCTGCCGGCGGCGCCGTTGTCATTGCCGGCGTCAATCGGCAGTGTGCCGCCCGAAAGGAATTTCTGCATGAAACGAGTGGGATCGTTCCTCGGCGATTGGTGGCGCGTCGCGACGCCGTATTTCCGGTCGGAGGAATGGCCGCTGGCACTCCTGCTGCTGGTGGGCGCCGTGGGCCTGACCTTCGGTGCGGTGGGCGCGGAAGTGCTGTTCAACGACTGGAACCGGCGCTTCTACGACGCGCTGCAGAACAAGGACGAGGCGACCTTCTGGACGGAGATCAAGACCTTCTGCTGGATCGCCGCGCTGTTCATCGCGATCTACGTGTCGCGCTCGATCGTGAGCCCGTACCTGCGGTTGCGCTGGCGCCGCTGGCTGACGCGGCGCTACCTCGCCCACTGGTTCGACGATCGCGGCTATTACCGCATCGAGCTCGAGCGCAAGATCGACAATGCGGACCAGCGCATCGCCGAGGACCTGCGCTTGCTCGGCGAGTACACGATGATCCTGTTCCTGGGCTTCCTGCAGGCCGTCGCGACGCTGTTCTCCTTCATCTTCATCCTGTGGACCCTGTCGGGGCCGCTGTCGCTCGCCCCCATCGGGATCGATGTGACGATACCGGGCTACATGGCGCTGGCAGCCATCGCCTATGCCGTCGTGGGTTCACTGCTTGCCAACCTGGTAGGCCGGCGGCTGATCAGCCTCAACTTCATGAAGCAGCGCTACGAGGCGAACTTCCGCTTCGGCCTCGTGCGGGTACGCGAGAACGCCGAGGGTATCGCGCTCTATCGCGGCGAGCAGCGCGAGGCCTACGAGCTGAACGCACGCTTCGCCGACGTCTTCGCCAACGGCTGGCGCGTGCTCTTCACCGAGGCTCAGCTCAGCCTCTACACGGTTGGTTACAATCAGCTCGCCATCATCTTTCCGTTCCTCGTGACGGCGCCGCGGTTCTTCGCCGGCGCCATCACCTTGGGCATCATGATGCAGACGGCGTCGGCCTTCGGGCAGGTGCAGACCGCGCTGTCCTTCTTCGTTACCAACTACACCAACCTTGCCGAGCTGCGCGCCGTGCTCGACCGCCTGATCGGACTCCAGAAAGCGGCTGACGAGAAACCCGCCACCAGCATCGCGGTCGGGCCGGAGCAGGGCCGCGCCGACGTCGGCACTTCAGGGCTCGATCTCGCACTGCCGACCGGCCAGAAACTTCTGGAGGGGCTCACTCTCTCGCTGCCCAAGGGAACGTCGACCCTGATCACGGGCAGCAGCGGCTCGGGCAAGAGCACGTTGTTCCGCGCACTGGCGGGGATCTGGCCGTTCGGCCGCGGCGAGGTAAAAGTGCCGGCGGGCGCGCGCGTGCTGTTCCTGCCGCAGAAGCCCTACATCCCGATCGCCACCTTGCGCGAGGCGGTGAAGTATCCCGACGAGAAGTCCACGGCGAGCGATGCGGAGATCGTGTCGGCCCTGCAGGCAGCCCAGCTCGGCCATCTTGCCGCACGTCTCGACGAGGAGATGCACTGGAGCAACATCCTCTCGGGTGGCGAGCAGCAGCGCCTTGCGATCGCCCGCGCGCTGGTGTTCAAGCCGGACTGGCTGTTCCTCGACGAGGCGACCGCCTCGCTCGACGAGGCCAACGAAGCTGCCGTTTACGGCATCCTCAAGGAACGGCTGCCCGGCACGACGATCGTGTCGATCGGCCATCGGCCGTCGCTCCGGAAATGGCACGACCGGCGGCTCGACCTGCAGCGCGCGCCGGGCGAGGTCGGGCGGCTGGTGGAGGCTCCAGCGCCCGCATAGGGTTTCTTGAGAAGAAAGTGTGCTTGCCTGTCAAGAAAGATAGGCGCAGGCTCAGCCGATGGACAGGATCGCCCGGGCCACCCAGGAAATCGGCCAGCGCCTGCGCGCGGCGCGCAGCGGCGCCGGCCGCACGCTGGCCGAGGTCGCGGCCAAGGCCGGCGTGTCCGAAGGCTTCCTGTCGAAGCTGGAGCGCGGCCAGGCGGCCGCCTCGATCGCCAACCTGATCCAGCTTGCCGACGCGCTGGGGCTCGGCCTGCACGAGCTGTTCGCCGGTCCCAATACGCCGGCCAGGACGAGGGTCGCCGTCCACCGCGCCGGGCACGACGCCGTGGGCGAAGTTGCGGCCAGCGGCTATCGCTGGCGCCCGCTTGGCGGCGGCGCGCCGCTCGACCGCCTGGAAGTGTTCCATCTCACCTTCCCGCGCGAGAAGGGGATGGAGGCCATGGTTTCGCACCCCGGCCAGGAACATTGTTATGTGCTGTCCGGAGAGGTGCTGTTCTTCGTCGGCGACGAGCAGTTCCGGCTGAAGGCGGGTGATGGGATTTTCATCGATTCGAGCCAGCCGCATCGCGCCGAGAACGCCGGTCGCAGCAAGGCGCAGGTGTTGATGACGGTGACCAAGTCCGCCGAGGCGTCCGACGCCCCGGACTGGTGGCAGCTTTCCTCAGGGACCCTGGAAAAGGAGACGGCGCGATGACCAAGCACATTCCCGACACGGCCCCCGACACGGCCGAGGCCAATGCAACGCTCGTCACCGGGCGCGCGGCCTCGCGCAAGGACCATCTGCCCTACGATGTCCGCCACCTCGACGACGTCGAATGGGAAACCATCCGCTGGCCGGGCGAGACCGGCAAGATGCTGTTCCATCCCAGGCCCGAGCGCCCGACCGAACCCAACGCGGGCATCCTGCGGCTGGAGCCGGGAGCCCATCACCCCGAGCACTATCACGGCTTCGCCCAGGTCTGGTTCATCCTCAAAGGCGAGTTCACGATCGACGGCAGGGTGTGCACGCCGGGCTCGATGCTCTATCACCCCGACCCGCATTTCGAGGGCGAGTTCCGTACCGAGACCGGCGGCGAGATCCTGATCGTGCAGTATCCCGGACCGACGACCGGCGAACGGCCGATCTATTCGGGTCGCTTCGACATGGCCGAGCGCAAGCCGGTCGCCGAGGAGCGCGTCGACCTCTAGGCATTGGCGCTGCTCAGACGTCGTAGCCCCGGTGTCGCTCGACGGTGAGGCCGGGCAGCTTTTCCAGCGCGCGGGCCGCATCGGCGATGGCGCGCGAGAGCCAGGCGCTGCGCACCGACCACGAGCCGACCTCGATCCCGGCGAAGCCGCCGCCCTTCGCAGGCTCGATCTCCATCACCTGGACGGTCGAAGTGTCGGGCCCGCCCAGCACGATGCTGTCGGCGGCGGTCGACAGGTGCCAGCGCGCGCCCGTGGCGTCGCTCCAGAGCGCGAAGCCCTGTTTGCCGAGACGCGCCGCGATCGGCGCCGGCGTTTCCAGGATCTCCGGATGGTGCAGGCAGGCGGGGCCGGGCAGGGGATTGATCGGATAGGCGACGGCGAAAGTGTGAACCGTCGTCGCCGATGCTGCGGCCGCTGCCAGTTCCTCGTTGGCCGCGCCCCAGGCATCGATGAACGGCGCGGACGCGGCGTCGATGTCGACCCAGTTCAGGTAAAGCGCGCCGATACCGTCGCCGAAGTCGGACGGCCGCGCCGCGCCGTAGAGCGAGAGCGCGAAGGCGACGTCGCCGCGCGACCATTGGGCGTGCAGGACCACGGCGCTCTCGTTGCCGACGTTCTCTTCCTCGCGATCGATGCTGGTTGGTGCGCCGAGGCGAACGACGAGCTGGGCGAAGACGTCCTTAGCCGTCGGACCGGAGGCTGCGAGCTGATAGGCGAGGCCCATGATCGGGCGGTCGGGCCGTGGCGCGGTTATCCCGGCAGAGACGGTGGCGAAGCCGTAAGCTTGGGCGCAGGCAATCTCGGTGCTGGCGTAGCCGGCCTCGACGACGCCCGAGGCCACGGCATCGAACAGCGTGCCCCAGCTATGGAAGGTGTCGCCGATGCGGAAGCCCTGCGCGGTATCGTCCAGCGTGGTGGGCATGCGGCGGTCTACGATGCGGCCGGACGCGAGAAACGCAGGACCAGCCAGCCGCCGAGGACGAAGCCCGCGATGCCGCCCAGCGGCAGGCCGACGGTGACGCCGCCCATGGCGGCCGAGCCTTCGAAGGCGCCCCAGGATGGCGAGAACCATGGACATCGCGCCGGCCCCGATCAGGGCGCCGACGGCGGCAGCGAGCAGCGCTGCGAGGTAGCGGAGAATTAGCGCAGGCTCGCGTTGATGCGGTCGAGCGCCGCCGGGCCGGGGCAGAGCTCGGCGTCGTTAAGCGTGTTGAGCGGCGCATCAATCGTGTTCAGGTGATGGTGCAGGTCCTTGGGGCTCGGATCGACGTAGAGCAGGCCTGTCACGACCTCGCCCTCGGCCTGGCCTTCCTGGACGCGCTTCATGGCGGCGATCTTGTCGGAGGGATCGTACTCCTCGCCGAGCTTGCGCAGGCGGAGCAGCGAGCCGTCGTGCTGCTGCACCGTGGTGACGCTGCCCGGATCGTAAGCGGTGGTGATCTCGTCGCGGGTCTCGATGAAGTCGATGCGGTTCAGCGCCTCGTTGTGCTCGCGCACATAGTCGTAGCTCTTGGTCGAGCCCGGATGGTTGTTGAAGGCCACGCAGGGGCTGATGACGTCGAGGAAGGCCGCCCCCTTGTGCGCCATCGCCGCCTTGATCAGCGGCACCAGCTGGTGCTTGTCGCCCGAGAACGACCGGCCGACGAAGGTGGCGCCCATCAGGATGGCGAGCGAGACCAGGTCGATCGATTCGTCGGAGTTGGCCACGCCCTTCTTGCTGATCGAGCCCT
>LNFM01008670.1_pt1 | contig 16732 bp, 13 predicted proteins | sample 596031 | NCBI WGS metagenome assembly LNFM01 (sample SAMN04254537, study PRJNA301005) | activated carbon metagenome | isolation source: dual media filters at the Ann Arbor, Michigan drinking water treatment plant | place: USA: Ann Arbor
GCGCTCTACCGCACGGAAATGCCCGAAGAGGAGTTTGGTGCGGCAGTTCAGGAGGAGGTCAACCGGCTGCGCGCCATGGGGGCGTCGCGCGCCTTCATCAGTGAGCGTAGCCTCGAGATCGAGGACCGGGCGAGGCAAGACTATGCCGAGCGTCGCTATCTCGCAGAGATGACGCCTGCTGTCGCCGATTATCTGCGCCGGGCGGAGGCCGGCGATCCGGCGCCAATGTCAGAGGCGGAGCAGCAGCGCTTCGTCGCGCAGATCGACAGGAGTTTGACGCCGGACGCGGTTGCGGGGTTGCGCGCGGGAAATGCCGAGGTTCTGGACAAGTTCAGCCAGGACCCGCTGCGGCAGCTGGAACTTGCCAAGGCCTATCTCGAGAGCAGCGAAGTGACCGCCCACGGCCCTGCCATGGAGCGGGTGCTCGACGCCTTGGCCGAAGAGCAGATCGAGTCGCAACGCGCGCGTCACGCCGCGGCGCATGGCGAGAAGGGCATCACCCATGGATAAGGGGAAGATCGCAGGCGGGATCCTGAGCCTGACGCTGGTCGGTCTCGCAATCGGCTATGTCGTGGCCACGGGCTACCTGACCATCCGTTACGGCCTGTCGACGCAGGCCTTCGACATCACCTTGCTCGCACGGGAATACCGCGCGCTTGGGGCCACCGCCCCGCGCGACTTCCTCTGGGTGAACCTGATCCTCGCGGGCTTCGGCGTCGCAGCACTGATGCTGAGCGTTACGCTTCTCGGCGATGCTCTCACACGCTTCGGCACGACGCATTGGCAGACCCGGGGCGAGATGAAGCGCAACGGCTTCTTCGCCAAACCGGGCGGCGGCTTCCTTCTCGGCAAGCTCGGCCCCCCGAAATCGAAGCGCCCGTTCCTGGTGTCCAAGACCTTCCCACATGCGCTGATCGTGGCGCCCACCGGCCGGGGCAAGGGCGTGGGCTTCGTGATCCCGAACCTGCTCACCTACAAAGGCTCAGCCGTCGTACTCGACGTTAAGGGCGAAAACTTCCGCGAGACCTCGCGCTTCCGCGCCAGCATGGGCGACAAGGTGTACCGGTTCGCGCCGACTGATTGGGACCGCCCCACGCACCGCTACAACCCGCTGGCCCGCATCGCGGCGATGACCAACCCCGACCGGCAACAGATGGAACTGAAGCTCACGGCCAAGCTCTTCCTGCAGACCGACAACGAAAAGTTGAGCGGTCTTCTGGCAGGCGGCATCGACCTGTTCGTCGCGGCTGGCCTTCTGGCCTTCGAGCGCGGCGTACCGACCATCGGCGAGATCTACCGGATTACCGCCTCGGGTGGCGACAAGCAGAAGGAGTACCTGAAACGCGCGCTGGAGGTGAAGAACAGGTCGGCAAAGCTGATTTTCGAGCGCATGGCTTCGACCAACAACGACACCCTCACCTCCTACCTCTCGCTCTTGATGACGTCCGGTCTCGACACCTGGGACAACCGTGCGATCGACGCGGCCACCGCGACATCGGATTTCTCCTTCCGGGATATCCGGCGGCGGCCGCACGCGATCTATCTCGTGGTCGAGTCCGAGATGATCCGCCCCCTTGCCCCGCTGATCCGGCTGTTCTTCTCCGACTTGATCGCCTCTTTGCAGGCGCAAGAGCCAGGCGAAGACGAGCCTTGGCCGGTGATGATCATGCTCGACGAGTTCGACCGGCTCGGGAAGATGCCGATCGTGGCCGAAAGCATCAAGACGCTGCGGTCATTCGGCGGAAACCTGGCCATCGTCACCCAGACCATCCCTGCGCTGGACGAGATCTATGGCGAGAACACTCGTCGGTCGCTGCAGGGCGGTGCGGGCGTGAAGCTCTATCTCACCCCATCCGAGCAGAAGACCATCGAGGAGTTGAGCCAGGCTGTCGGTAAGACCACCAAGCGCGTGGTCACGCGGTCCCGCGCCGTAGGGCGCAATCCCTTTGAGGGGCGCAGCGTATCCGAGCGGACAGAGGACACGCCGCTTCTGACCGAGGATCAGGCTCGGAGGATGGACCTCGACGAAGTGATCCTCGTGATTGATGCGCAGATGCCGATCCGGGCGCGGCGGATCAAGTACTTCGACGATCCGGCGCTCAAGGTTCTTCACGCCGGGCAAGCGGGGAGCTTCCCATACCCTGATGAGGACGGGCTGCGGCGTGATCGGCAGATGATCGAGACCCGCGAGACTGTGGAAAAGCTGAAGCAGGAACTGCAGGAGGTGCGGGCGGCTGCGGGAGCTAGGGATTCTGGAGCAGAGGGCTCATCCAAGGCAGTTGAGGCACCGACTACGGACACACAGGTTCCGAGTCTAGCCGTGTCAAATCGCGCGCGGGGCCGAGCGGCACGCGCTGCGGCGGGAGGCGGTGGGTCAGGTCAAGTGGCGTTCGATCTGGCGGGACTGGGGCTCAAGGAAGGAGACAGGACAGAGCTGGCGGTGGCTGTCCAGACGACGCGGGCGATCATCGCGGAGTATGCATGATCGGCCCTTAGCGGACGGTCGGCAGGAAGGATTTCAGCGGCAGCTTTGTGGAAGCTCGACTTGTTGTTTCCGCCAGCACCTAATGCTGGAGCAAACGGGACTGCCGTCGAACCTTCTCTGCCACCTAAGCCATTGATCTCGTTGGGATGAACTTCCAGTTCGAATTCCGGCTGATGCTAATGCGACAGAAATCCAACCTGCCTAGAACCGGATGTAAGGCATCATAGCCAAGCGGATGATTATGGGGCTGGTCTTGAAGCAGGGGAATGTGGAGCGTTTGGTCATGGCCTGACGCTACCCGGCACCCCACCGAGGCTCAAGCCGAGCTGCTCTGACAGAGCCATCTGGCTACAATCGTTCGGGATCGGGCTTCAGAGCCCGACCCAAATCCCGCCTTCTTCGCTTGACCGCGCTGCGGCCGAGATGAAGCGCATGCCAGCCAACCCGTCCGACACCGTCGGCAACAGGATGTTGATGCTCGGTTTCGTCCCGCCCCGATACCCACGCACTTGGCCGGCCGCCTCGGCATAGAGCGTGGCAAAGGCCTCAAGATAGCCTTCCGGATGGCCTGCTGGAAGGCGACCTGGCGTAGCAACGCCATCGCCCCCATGCTGCAAGGTTCGAGTTGGCTTCCCGATAGGGGTATACTGCAGATCGTCGGGTCGTTCGTGATCCCAAAGAAGGCCACCGGCCTCGCCGGCCACGCGAATGCGAAGACCATTCTTGGATCCGGGCGCAACCTGGCTTGCCCAGATCATGCCCTTGGCCCCGCTCTCGAACCGGAGCAGGACCGCCGCATTGTCATCAAGCGCCCGGCCCGGTCCGAAAGCCGTGAGATCCGCCAGCACTGCACTTGGGACAAGCCCGGTTACGAAAGTTGCAAGGTTGAAGGCATGGGTTCCGATATCTGCGATGCAGCCGCCAGGGCCAGACTGCGCCGGGTCTGTGCGCCATGCAGCCTGCTTATTGCCCGAGATCTCGACCGGCTTGGCTAGCCAATCCTGCAAATACTCCACCTGAATATGGCGGACGCGGCCGATCCGACCGGCCGCGATCAGGGTCCGCGCCTCGCGGACCATCGGATAGCCGGTGTAGGTTTGCGTCAAGATAAAGGGCAGGCCAGTCTCGGCGACCAACGTGACCAGCGCCTCAGCGTCTTCGACGGATGTTGCAAGCGGTTTGTCGCAGATTACAGGAATTCCAGCGCGTAGAAAAGTCGTGGCCACCGGGACATGCAGATGATTGGGCGTAACAATGGCCACGGCATCTATGCCGTCTGTCCGTGCCGCCTCGGCCTTTGCCATCGCAGCGAAGCTGCCATAGCTGCGCTCAGCCGCGATCCCCAGGTCCGCCGCTGATTCAGCGGCCCGGTCCGGGTCTGACGAAAACGCCCCGGCCACCAGTTCCCATTGGCCATCCAACCGCGCCGCAATGCGGTGCACGCCACCGATGAAGGCACCCTTGCCGCCCCCCACCATGCCAAGTTTCAGGGACATTTAGAGTACTCCTGCGATCCACAGACTGCGCTACGTTCTGCCAGTGCACCCTTAAGCGGCGACAACTCGGCCCGAGGCGTCAAAGAGATGGTAATGTTGCGCTTTGGGTGCGACCGACAACGTTGTGCCAGCTGCGACCTCTGAAGTGCCGGGCAAGCGAACGGTCATCAATTCTTCGTCCCCGATATCGAGGTAGATGAAACTGTCGGCACCAAGGCTCTCGGAATGGACCGCCACACCCGTCCAGGCGCCGCCTTCGCCGCCGACGATGTCCAGATGCTCGGGCCTGACGCCCACATGGTGCGCGGGGTAAGCCGCCGCCTTTGCACCCGACAGGATGTTCATCTTCGGCGAGCCGATGAACTGCGCCACGAACAGCGAGTTAGGTGTGTTGTACAGGTCCATCGGCGTGCCGATCTGTTGTATCTCGCCATCCTTGAGGACCACGATGCGATCGGCCATGGTCATCGCCTCGACCTGATCATGGGTGACGTAGATCATTGTCGTGTCAGGAAGGGCGTCGCTGAGGCGCGAGATTTCGATACGCATTTTTAGCCGCAGCGCCGCGTCGAGGTTCGAGAGCGGCTCGTCGAACAGGAAAACCTTCGGATTGCGCACAATGGCGCGGCCGATGGCGACGCGCTGGCGTTGGCCGCCCGACAAATCCTTCGGCTTGCGCGCCAGGTAGGGCTCCAGATGCAGCGTCTCGGCTGCTGCGGCCACGGCGGCATCGCGCTCGGCTTTCGGCATCTTGGCGATGCGCAGCGCGTAGGCCATGTTTTCGGCCACGGTCATGTGCGGGTAAAGCGCGTAGGTCTGAAACACCATCGCGATACCGCGCTGCGACGGTGGAGTGTCGTTCACCACCCGCCCATCAATGGCAATGGTTCCCGAGGTGACAGCTTCCAGCCCGGCAATGGACCGCAGCAGGGTCGACTTGCCGCAACCGGAGGGGCCGACGAAGACGATGAACTCTCCTGATTTGATGTCGAGGTCGATGCCTTTGAGCACGTCCACGGTCCCGAAACTCTTGCGCAGGTTGGTGATTTTGATGTCGGACATTGTGTCCTCCGGGGGCTGAAGGGGGGAAGCTGCGGGCGGTCTAGCGGACGAACACGGCCTTCTCGGTTTCGCGGGCGTCGAACATGCGGAATGCGGTTTCGGCCTCGGCCAGAGCGAAGGTATGGGTGGCCAGCCGCTCAAGATCGATGTTGTGCGTCTGGATCAACTGCAGGATGTCGGCGTATTCGTCGATGCTGAAATACCAGGAGCCGAACACGGTGACCTGCTTGCGGATCAGTTGCTCACTGGGCCTGATCGTGGTCGAGGCGGCCTCGCCCACCATCGCCAGTTTGCCCATCGGAGCAAGCGCATCGAGCGCCATGTTGTGGGCGACGCTTTGTCCGGAGCAGTCGATAGCGCCAGTCAGCCCCTCGCCACCCGAGAATTCCCTGATCTGATCGGCGGCGGTGGCATCGCGGGGGTCAAGCACGAGGTCGGCCCCAAGAGACAGCGCAAAGGCCCGGCGTTCCTCGATCGGATCAAGTGCAACAACCCGTCCGCCCATTGCCTTTGCGGCCAGCGTCCCTGCCGTCCCCATTGGCCCCATACCCCAGATCCCGACGCGCGACAAACCGTTCACCCCCAGCTTGCGTGCTGCAGAGAACAGCGTGCCGAAAGCATCGGTCGAAATCGCAGCGGCGAGATGCGACATGCCCTTGGGGCTTTTCAGAAGGTTGCGGGCCGGAACCTTCAGAAACTCGGCATTGCCGCCATCCATGGTGAAGCCTAGACATTTCCACTTGGCGCAAAGATAGAAATGCCCGGTGCGGCAGTGATGGCAAACGCCGCAACCAACTCCAAGATAGACCGCGACATTGTCGCCTTCAGCAAACTCGGTTACGGCTTCGCCGACCTTCACGACAACGCCCGCAGGTTCATGGCCGCAGACGAATTGGTTCGAGTCGCCTCCCGAGATCACCGCGTTGCCGTAGTAAAGGCTCAGGTCGCTGCGGCAGATGCACGAGGCCTTGATCTCGACGAGAACCTCATCAGGGCCAATATCGGGCACCGGCACGGCGCGAACTTCTACCTGCTTGTTGCCCGGCAGGAAAACGGCGGTCATTTTAGCCATTCTGGATCTCCATCCATGGAGGGTGTCACTTGACTGCACCAGCCGACAGGCCGCGCACAAACGAACGCTGCATGGCCAGGAACAGCACCACGAGCGGGGCAAAGGCGATCAGACCGGCAGCAGCGATGCCGCCATAATCGACGCCGTAACGTCCTTGCAGGCTTGCCGCGCCAACCGTGATGGTTTTCAGCGTTTCGGTTTGCAGCACAACAAGCGGCAGAAGGTATTCCTGCCAGGAAAACAGAAAGACGATCAGCGTCAGGGACATGAGGCCCGGCCGGGCCAACGGCACCACCACGGTAAGGAACCCGAAAAGTGGTGTCGCGCCGTCCATGGTGGAGGCCTCGATCAACTCATCGGGGACTTCCTGCATGACGGTGCGCATCATGAATACCGAAAACGGCATCAGCAGCGCCGCCTGCGGAAGAATGACTCCGATATGGGTGTCTATCACCCCCATCGCCTGCAGGTTGCCGTAAAGCGCCACGATAACCGAGGGCGCCGGCACCACGAGCCCGGCAAGGAACAGCGCGAACAGCGCCTCGCGGCCGCGAAACCGCATCTTCGCGAAGGCGTAACCGGCCAGCGGCGCGGTCAGCAGCACAAGGATAGTGACCGCCACCGAGATCTTGAGCGAGTTCCAGAAGAAGGTCGAGAACCCGCTTTCGGTCCAGACGCGCACATAGTTGGCCGTCTCGATCGGCCATGGCAGGCTGAGCGGCCCGTCGAACAGATCAGATTCGCTGCGCATCGAGGCCAGCAGCACAAGGTAGACCGGCGCCAGCGCATAAAGGGCGAAGAGCGCGAGGATGATCGTCTGCGAATGTTTGGTGAAGCGGTTCATTTTGCCCTCAGAAGCCGGAAGGCGACCGCGCTGAGGCTCAGCACGATGACCAGAAGCACGACGGACAGGACCGAGGCGTAGCCGAAGTCGCCGACCAAGAAGAAGGTCTTGTAGACATGGGTGGTCAGCACCTCGGTGGCATAGCCGGGGCCGCCCTGGGTGGTGACCCAGATCAGGTCGAAGAAGCGCATTGCTTCAATGGCGGCATAAAGGCCGAGGAACAAAGTGGAGTTGCTCAAGAGCGGCACGGTTATGTCGCGAAACTTGCGCCACCAAGGCGCGCCGTCGACTTCAGCCGCCTCGTAGAGCGAGGGGTCGATCGATTGGATGGCGCCAAGGTAGATCACTACGCAGAAGCCAAAGAAGGTCCAGGCGCCGACCACGTTGAGTGACACCAGCGCTGTGCTTTCCTCGGCAAGCCACGCACCGGCGAGGTTGCCGAGACCTACCATGTCGAGCCCGTAATTGAGCAAACCGAACAAGGGGTTGTAGATCCAGCCCCAGATGATCCCCGCGACCACCAGCGGGATGGTGCGGGGGATGAAGTAGATGGCACTCATCACCTGGATAGTGCGCGGGCTCCGCTCTGCTAGGATCGCCGCAAGCAGCAGGCCCGCCAATAGCGGGAAGGCCAGTGTCAGCACGACCCAGATCGCATTGTGGCCAAGTGCCGCCCAGAACACCGTATCCGATCCAAGGCGCGCATAATTGGCGAAGCCGACGAATTCCTGCAAGATGCCGTTGTCCCAAGAAAAGAACGAGTAGGCCGTCACCTGCAGGATCGGCACCACCACGAAAGCCCCGTAGAGCAACAGCGCCGGCAGAAGAAAAAGGTAGGCGGGGCGCGAGGACATTGCTGTGCATCCTTCATGAGGTGCGGGAGTTGGCGGGTCGCTTCCTGCGGCCCGCCAGAACTTGCTCAGGGAATCCAGCGCTCTCCGTTCGCGCCGGCAGTTTCCCATGCCGTCTGCATGGTCTGAAGGAATTCCTCGGGCGTGACCTCACCGCCGACAAGGCGCTGCAGCTCGGGGTAGAGAACCTGCGTCATGCTTTCAGGCAAAGTCGTGTGCAGATCGTAGAAATTGGCGTCGGGTGTCGCGAGGCCACCGGTGAAAAACTCCTGCACCACCGGGTCCGCGCCCCATGCCGCCAATTCCTCGGGCGTGGTGCCGATGGGCACAGTGTAGCCCTTCTGCACCCAGACCTGCCGGCTTTCGGGCGAGATAAGGCAGTTGAGGTAGGCGGCCGCGGCATCGCGGACTTCGGGTGTTGCAGTCGCAGAAAGTTGCCATTGCGACCCCTCTCCCCACATCGTCCCGGGGGACACGCCGTCGGCGATGGGGGGCAGCATGAAGACGCCAAGGTCGAATTCGGCACCACGGATCATGTCCTGCAACACCCAGGTGCCGGTGATGGTCATCGCCGCCCGGCCCGACAGGAACAGCGCGTTGGCCTCGTCATAACCGACACCGTTAAAGCCGCGCGGAAAATAATCGGCTTCGGCCCAGGCCTGGAACGTCTGCGCGGCCTGCACGAAGGCCGGGTTGGTCCACGGTTCGTCGCCGAAAAACACCTTCTCTTCCAGCGCGCGCCCGGCGGTCAGGCCGAGGATCAGGCTGAAGGTGTTGGTCGCGGGCCAGCGGTCGCGGTTGCCGAAGGCGACCGGGATGATCCCGTCGGCCTTGAGCGTCTCCACCAGCGCCTGGAACTCGGCGTAGGTGGTGGGCACGGTTAGGCCTTTTTCGGCGAACAGGGCCTTGTTGTAGTAGACCCCCATCAGGTCCTGCTCCATCGGCAGCCCGTAGACCTTGCCTTCGTAGGAGTTGCGGCCCTTGTAGAATTCGTTGACCTGATCCCAGCCATACTTGGCATAGTAGTCATCAAGCGGCGCCAGCGCGCCAACGCGGGCATAGCCGGACAGCACCGACGCGGCGGGCCAGGTGTAGGCCAGATCGGGCGTCTTGCCCGCCGAAACGGCCAGACGATAGCTATCGCGGATGCCTATGGAGGGGGCGATGGTGCGCAGCACCTCAGTACCGTTCAGCGATGGTTTGCACGTGGCGATCAGCTCGTCCATCGCCGGACCGGCGGCGGTGATGCCGCTTTGCGCAAACTGGTCCCACTGGGTCACCACAATGGTGTCCTGCGCTGCAGCCTGCGTGGCGATGAACAGCACCAAAGGTGCGCTCCAGGCGGTTCGTGTCATGTTCATTCCTCCCAGTTGGAATTGCCCCGCTGCCCCGATCTGGGGCTGACGGGAATTGTTAGAGAATGGACTTCAGGTAGGCGCGGGCACGGCGGGCCATATCGTCCGGCTCGATGTTGCGGCGGTTGAAGCCGATTTCCATTGCTAGGTAGCCATCGTAACCGATGTCACGAAGCGCCTGGATCAGCGATACATAGTCCACCACACCGCTGCCTGGTGCCTCGCGGTTCACGTCGGCCAGGTGTATGTGCCTAAGCCGCTTTCCCAGCCGGTAGACGTAGTCGGTTGGTACCTCGTTGCGGTAGAGGGTGTGGTAGGTGTCGAACATCGCGCCGACGTTCGGCCGGTCAACCGCATCCATCAGCGCGATGACATCGTCGCAAGAGTCGATCAGGTTGCTGTCCGCCGATGTCGGCTCGACCGCGACGGTAACACCTGCCTTGGCGGCGTGGTCGGCGACCTCGCCCAAGGCGGCGGTTGTCCATTCCAGAGCCTGCGGCCGCGCGGTCCCGAACACCTGCCACCCGGCGACGTAGAGCAACGTCGGCGCGCCCCATTCGGCGCAGAGGTCGGTGACTTTCTTGTACATGTCGATGGCGGCAGCGCGTTCAGGCGCATCAGGGGAGGCGACGTTGTAGCCCGCGCCACCTCCGGGTGCCGGCAACATGCTGGAAACGGCAATCCCCTCCCCATCAAGGACTTGCCGGATCTCGCGCCGGCGGGCGGCGTTCAGATAATCGGGAAAGGCGTGCGGCGCAGCGGCCCCAATTTCGATTCCGTCATAGCCGATCCGCGCAAGGCGCTTGATCGCCTCTTCCAGCGGATAGGACGGCACCCAGACCGGAAAACCGGAATAGACCCAAGTGTTGAATGCAAGTTTCATGATGCCCTCCCAAGCTCACTGTCGCGACCAATCATCCACCGACGCAGCTTGTTGACCGCGCCCCACCTTGATGGACCCCTGGGGGTTATCCTAGGCAGCAAGATGACCATACTGGACACTGAAAATCGCCAATACCCACCAACTTGTCCAATTTGGACATCGTAGGCGTCGGCGTCCAAATCGGACATGTGGACGTGGCCTTTGCTAGTCGGATACAGATTGGACAGATTTCCATCCGGACAGTTCGGACCAATCGGTTCCATATCTTCAGGGGGGCGCAAGATTGACCAATCCTGCCACCAAAGGCCGCCATCGCACCGAGCATGAACGTCCGGAGGGCCCCTACGAAGTTGTTGACTCGAAATCTGCCGGACAAAAGGCAATCCGCGACGAACAGGTTCGCTTTGTCGATTTCGTCGGCCAGATATACGACGGCGCAGAAACTCTGCTTGGTCCCGCTGGCCATCAGCGCGAGATGCGCATGATCCTGCATCTGATCGGCAGCCATTTTGACGGCCAGCTGGTAACAGGCTCTTCGCTGGCCGCTGCGTCGGGGCTCAGCTACGGAACCGCCCTTCGGACCATCGACGATCTGGATGAGCGCGGCCTTTTGGTTCGGCGCGAGCGGACGGCATCGGGGCGATCACACTCGTTGCACCCTTCGGCTAAGTTGCTAGCCCGTTGGCGTCAGTTCGCATACCGCGGCGACGCGCTGATGCGTGGCACACTACGAAAGGAGGCGACGCCGAAGCCACGTCGCACGGTACCGCCTACAGTCCTGCCGCCGCCGTCGGTGCTGGACACAAAGCTGAGCCTCGGCGGCGGTCTGCGCGTTCTGGTCCACGCGGATCCGACCTTTATGGCGATGCTGAACCTTAAGCGTCAGTTTGAGATGATCATGGGCACCGGCATCGAAAGCCGCGCGCACTCCATCGACCGGCTGCGCGTCGAGTTGAGCGCCAATGCAAAACGGTCGGTATCGCAGTATGACATCGTCGCGGTCGATCTGCCCTGGTTCGGTGAGATGGCGGAGGAAGGTCGTCTGTTACCGCTGGACGCCCTTATCGCCGAAACCGGGTTCGACCAGTCCGACATCTATCCCGACGCGCTTGCCAGTTCATCCTGGCAGGGCGTGCAATACGGCGTACCGATCATGGTGTCCGGAGAGATACTGGTCTACCGCAAAGACCTTCTGGCCGCCGCCGGGCTGGAACCGCCACGAACCGTCGAACAGACTCTGGTGGTAGCGCGGACCCTGCACGACCCTAAGGCAGGACTGGCAGGGATCAGCTGGAACGGCGGTCGAGGTACGCCCCTTGGCCACACCTTCCTGATGATCATGAGCGCCTTCGGACAGCCTATCATCGACCTGCGGCCCACCAACGATGGCTTTGACGCCGAACACGTTGCGCCCGCCAACATGCGTCCGATGTTCCAATCCGACGCCGCCCGGCATACAGTGGAGTATCTGCTCGATCTGCTGGAAGTATCGCCGCCGGGCATCTTACGGATGAACTGGTACGACCGGGCGCGCAGCTACGCCACGGGAAGTGCGGCAATGGCCTATTCACATTCGATCCTGGCACCAATTCACGAAACCGACCAAACCTCGCCGGCGCATTTGTGCACCGGTTACGCCCCGCATCCGACGGGGCCCAAAGGACGGCCGATCGTTCCGATGGGAGGCTATTCACTGGCTATCCCGGCCAACATAGCGGCCAATCGCATCGGCGAAGTCTGGCGAGCGCTGCAAGCCTTCACCACAGCTTCGGCGACCAAGCTGTACCTTGCCAACGGCAGTCTTGCGAGCCCGAGGACCAGCGTGAGCCGCGACCCCGAGGTGGCGGCATTGTCCCCACTGATCTCGGCTATAGATGAAATGGCTGGGAAGGGGTACATGCGGATGTGGCCTCGCCCTCCGGTTCCCGGCATCGCCGATCTCATCGCCATCGCAGGCGAGGAGATACACGACGTGCTTAGCGGCACCAAGACAATGCGCGAGGCGCTGTCGACGGCCCAAGGCCGTGCCGAGTCGCTGCCGCAGTTCCGGAAGAACTCTTAGCGGATACTCCAGGGTAACCTAGTTAGCGTTCAGCCCATGCGCTCGCGCACCCAGTTTTTCCTTCCAGAACCCTTCTCGAGCAATGATGTCCGCAAGAGCCATGTCGGGCGATGCGATCTCGAGGATTGACACCGTGTAATCTCGATGCCCTCCGGCACGCAGCAACGCGTTTCCGCCGTGGCCATTCGCGAGATATGATCGCCACCGCCCGATGAAGCCATCCGCCCCTGCCGCAGACCCGACGTACTGTTCGCCCGCAGTCGTCACCAGAAGATAGATCCATCGGACACGTTCCAAAGCACCAATCCATGACTGTGGGAACGTTGGGATTTCGCTGATCTGCGCTCGAAAGGATGAGAACCCAGGGAACGGTGGCTCATAAGGTTGCTGCCGAAGTTCCAGAATTTGCTTCTCGTTTCTGCTCGCCCATTGGGACCATGCACGTGTGCCAGTGCCCCAGCGAACCAAAAGACGCTCAGCAAAAACAGTAGTGGCCGGCAACCAGCGCAAATCGAACGCTTCCAATCCCAGACGTCCATACTCGCTTTGCAGCACGGCATTATCTTGCAGCACTGGAAGGCGCTGTTCATCCCAAGCCCAACGGTCAAGGATCTCGGTTGCCCCCAAGAACCAAGCCGTCGCTGTACCGTCGGACAAAGCCAGGCCCGGGATGAAATGGCAGGCCAAGCTGACGTCAGCATACGGAGAGTTTGTCTTTTTCTGGAAGCTGGCAAAGCATCCAAAGGCTAGATGCCCCCCACGCCTCCATGCTTGCACCCCCCTTAGGTCGTGACGCAACAAACGCGCCTCTTGGGGCACTACCCCAACTCGATCCACGAACTCATTTAGCTTGAACATGCGTGGCCCCATCGGCGTTCGACGCAAAGAACGCTGAATGATCTATACTCAACCTTGGCTCATCGTATCGGACAACCGGAGCGGCGATCAAACCGCAGTTTTGATCGGGCCAGAAAGCAGATGTTGTTCGATTGCAAAGCAAGGGCCGCTTTCCGCCCTAATTCACGCCGCCGCAAAGGCATCATGGCGAGCCAGCGTCCTGTCTCATCCCCCCAACCGTTTCGCCCTCTCCGCTATCCTGACCACCTGCGAGCTTGCCGTCGCCGCAGCGCTCCGCACGGCGGCTGGCGCCTGCACAGCACCGCGTCCGATCGCTTCTCCCGTTGTGAGCGCGCCAATCCTCGCCCTACCTTGCACACCAGGGGTGTTCACCAGCCCCCGCAGCACCCCTGCGGACCCACTGACGATCGCCGGTGCTGCGGCCACCATAAGGTTCCCGGAGATGCCCCGTACGATCAGGGGCGTTGCCGCGACGAAACCTTTCGCCAGGAACACCATTACAAAGAACGGCACCAGCGATCCGATATTGGTCGCCGAGTTAGGGTCACCGAGCTGAGTCAGCAGCGAATTCGCCATGCCGACAACGGTCGAGAACATGGCGGCGATGACGATGGGGTAGAAGGCATAGCTGATCGTCGTCGAGACCCATCTGTGGAAGAAGTCCTTGGTCGCATCGAAGAGCGACAACGCGATCATGATCGGGGCGAGGCCGAGCATGAGGGTCAGCATCATCTTGGCGAAGATGAGGACGATGCCGGTCATGAAGCCGAGCAGGCTGAGGAGCACCAGGCCGATGCCGCCAAGGATCGCGCCAGTCATCCAGTTCAGGTTGCTGCCGATCGCATTCAGGTACTGGCTAAACTTTTCGATCAGAATATCGAATTCGCCTGCGAAATGCGTGGCTCCCGCACCGCCTCCACCGACCGAGGACACCAACGCGCCGGCAATATAGTCGAGGCCGCCGACAATGGCGTTCGCAACGGTGTTGAAGTTCGCCCAGTTAAAGGCAAACAACCCGATCAGGACGAGCTTCATGAGGTACCAGAAGAAGCTGGCCCCATCCATGCTGCGGAACTGGAAGGCCATGTTGATGCAGACGCCGATCAAAGACAGCGTGACCATCAGCAGGACGATCGTGCCGGTATTGCTCGCAACAGCCCCGAACTGCGACTCGGCGGCATCGGCCAGGAAGCCGTCCGCCGTCCCGACCATCCAGCTGACAACACCCATTACCAGTTACCTTGTGCTTCGCAGATTTCCCGGACCGTGCTCTCAAGCTGCTTGCGCGTTGCAATCAACTCGCGACGAAGAGCCGAATGTTCGGCCTGATCCAGTCCTGAATAGCTTTGCTGGTACTCGGTGTTGCTGGCGTCCCATGTCGGAAATCTCACATCGCAGTCACAATCGCCACTCTCGGTGATCACCTCCCAAGCGCGGATCTCATAAAGCTCCATCACTGTGTTTGCCTTGTAGGCCTCACGCGGGTGGACCTCGTCCATCCAGGTCGGGCGTGCGGGCCGGTCGTTGCAGATCCGGTACTGTTGGGGCGACATGGTCACGCTAAGATCGTTCGTGACCTGAGGCGAGGTCTGAGCCGCGAGGGGCGCGACCAGCAGGCTGGCAGCCACGGCGAGGGTGATCTTGCGCATGGGGATTTCCTTTCGGGTCATTCGGCGGCGACCGCAGGGCGCTTAGTGCCCCCGGTTCCGGCAGTGTTCTGGTCTGGATGCCTTGCCTGCCCCGGCAGGAAGAATTCGGTGATGCCGCGCGCGCCATCGCGGCGCCCAGCCTGGATGATCACGTCGATCGACCCCTCGATATAGTCGACCATGTCGGTATAGGTCATCGGCACATCGGTCTTCAGCGCGGCAATGGCGAGGCGGCGGACTGCGAGCTGCGGGGTCTCGGCATGCAGCGTGGTCAGCGAGCCGCCGTGGCCAGTGTTGATCGCCTCGAGGAAAGTCATTGCCTCACGGCCCCGAACCTCCCCCAGCACGATCCGGTCAGGCCGCATGCGCAGGGTCGAGGCCAGAAGCATATCCGCGCTGCGGGCCTCGGTGTCGCGGTCGGCGATCAGCGTGACGGCGTTTGGCTGCTCGGGGCGCAGTTCTGCCGCCTCCTCGATGGTGATGATCCGCTCCTCGGGTGGGATCAGAGAGAGGATCTTGCGCGCCGCGACGGTCTTGCCGGTCGATGTGCCGCCCGAGACGATCATGTTGAGCTTGTTCTCAACGCAGAACCGCAGGGCGGCGTCGAGTTCGCGTCGCAGGGCTTCGAGGCTGCGCTCCTTGCCATAGAGGAACCCGAGCCGGATTGCCTCCAGCGGCAGGGAGGAGAAGAACCGCAACGATATGGAAAACCCCCCTTCCACTGCCGGTGGCTGGATCACCTGCGCCCGGATCGGGCGGTCGCGGTAGAGGATTGAGACCGATACGATGGGCTTCTTGGTGCTGAGCGTGGTCGAGGCGGCCGAGGCGATCTGGTTGCCGAGGTCCTTGATCTCAGTCTGGGTCAGCGGCATGCCGAGGCTCCGCATGAAGTGATCGCCTTGGAATTCGCCCCAGACCTGCCCGTCGGGGTTGATGCAGATCTCAATCGTATCGTCCCGCTGCACCGGCGCACCCAGCCGATCGAGCGAGGCTTCGAGATAGCTCGCCGCCATGTCAGAAAATCTCCAGGTCGCGGTCGACCATGACCGTGATCCGCGCGCCCTGATCCACATGGATCACGGGGCGGATCGCGAGATAGTCCTGCATCACGCTTTGGGTGCTGTCGCCAAGATCGGCTCCGACATCGCTTGCAACATCGGCCACCGCCTCGTCTTCGATCTGGCCTGCGGCTGCGGCGGGCAGAGCCCCGATCAGCGAAATCAGCGCGGCCGAGCCGAAGCGCTGCGCGAAGCGTGTGTCGACAAAGCCGGTAGTGCCAGTCCGTCCCAACTCGTCCCCGCCGAAGGCGCTGATCTCCACGGTCTGGTTATCGGGCAGGATAATCCGGTCCCAGGCCACCATGACCCGCGATTGCGCGAGCGCCACGTCGGAGCGATAGCGCCCGATGAGGCGCGCCCCACGCGGGATGAGAACCCGTGTGCCGTCGAAGGAATGGACGTCCTCGGACACGATGGCGCGGATCGCGCCGGGTAGCGTGCTATCGAGGGCCGTCTCGGTCACGGCCTGGATCATCGTGCCTTGCACGACGGTGTTTCCGGGGTTCACGATCACCTCAGCGCGCGTCACGGTGGCGGGGTCTGCGCCCCTTCGCACGAAGGCCTCATCCTCATTGAGCCGCGCCGCCTCTTGGGCATCGTCGCGATCGACATCTGACCCCATGCCCGAAAACGCGATCATGGGCGACGCGATCCGTTCTGCGCGGGCTTCCGCTTCGGCAATCCGACGGCGTTCCAGTTCCGCGAGCGCTGCGTCTTCTGCGCCAATCCCTGAGGTGCCTGCTTCTGGAGACGTCAGGGATGCCACTTCGAGGTCCATGCGCAACTGGTCGAGCTCGCGGTCACGCTCGGTCAACTGCCGCTCGAGCGCACGCTGCGCCTCGGCTGAAGCCTCCTGGAGTGCTGCGATCTGCGCCGTGAGCTCGGCGATGGCCTCCGCCCCAGCATCGCCCGCAGTCTCCGTCGGACGGGCGCGCAGTTCGGCAAGTTCGGCTTGCAGGGTGGCAAGGCTTTCCATCAGGGCTTGCTCGGTTTCCGAAGGACCGGTTTCCGCTGGCGGTGCAGGTGCAGTTTCCTCGACTGGCATGGGCGCCAGATC
>LNFM01007678.1_pt1 | contig 16731 bp, 10 predicted proteins | sample 596031 | NCBI WGS metagenome assembly LNFM01 (sample SAMN04254537, study PRJNA301005) | activated carbon metagenome | isolation source: dual media filters at the Ann Arbor, Michigan drinking water treatment plant | place: USA: Ann Arbor
TTCCGCCCTGGTTCGACAGTCGGACGCGCGCTGCGTTGACGCCCCGTCCCTGCGAGTCGACCACGCGAATGCGCAGGCGCCTCGTCATGTCGAGGCGGAGCTCGCCAGCCTCGCTCGTGTGTCGCGAGAGATAATCCAGGTAGTTCGAGAAGCGATCCGCGTCGCCGACGCTCGCGGCAGTGAGCAGGCCTGCGGTCTCTTGCTGCGCTTCGACGACGACCGGCGGCGTGACCGCGACGGTCGTCGTCACCGTGACCGTGCTGCCCACTGGTACACCGCCCACCGGAACCGGCCGGGCAACGGGGGCCTCAACCGGAGCCATCAATCGCGGAGGCGGAGCAGCCACGCCGCCAGTCGGCGCGGCGCGGAGATGCCCTTCGGCTTCACCGCCGAAGAAATCCACGCTGCCCGCGCTGCCCGCGGCGCCGCCGTTGGACGAAGGGCGTCGTCGCGTCGCGCTGTTCGTCGCGGTCGGCGCGACCGCTTGCTGCGCGCGAACTGCCCCTGCGGCTTCGACTCGGTCCGCCGCGGTCGCGCTGCGCATGCGCTCTTCGACGGCTCTCGGACGTGCGCCGGTCGTCGGTCGGACCGGAGGCGCCGCCGCTGTCGCGCCCGAGCCTGTGACGACACCGCTGAACCCTGCGCCCGACGGCAAATCTCCGTCGCCGCGAGTGCTCGCCGCGGGGCCCGACGACGCGCCATCGCTGCTCGCGCCGCCTGCGCGCCGCACGATGTACCCACCCGATGACGGAACAGTCCCTCCGGCCACGACGCCCGGCACCGAGCCCGGCGCGACGGCGATGTTCACCGCGCGATTGGAGTCGTCGCTTCGCCCGCGGACCGTCACGAGCGTCGGGGAGTCGTCGCGACCCATGGTCACCGGGCGAGCCAGGGCTCCCGTCGCAGAGCCCGTCGCGGCGATCACGCGATACCCCGCGGAGTCAGCGCCCGCGCCCGTGGAGCTCGCGCCGCCCGAGTTGCCGCGTTCGGTGTTCACCGCTTGTTGACCGACCTCGCGCGCCCCTCCCGCGCACGATGTGCCGAGGCAGAGAGCGAGGAGCGAACCAGGAATCCATCGTAGAGTCATCGGTGTCCTCAGTGGCGAAGGTCAGTAGAGTGCGGGAGTCGAACGCTCGAGCGCTCGAACAACCCCAGTGCCTCGCTGGAGCTTGGGTGTGACGTCCGACGAGCGAAAAAGTTCGCGGCATCTTTCTGGCAGGAGCGTCCCGCGCTCTGTGACTCGGGCGCGTCCGCGTCCGCCGAGGCCCCTCGATGGTGCATCTTCTGCGCGAAAATAAGCTCCTTTTGCTCTTTCTCGTGGCCGCGGTCGGCTTCTTCGTGGGGCGAATCAAGCTCGGGTCGTTCTCGCTGGGCGTGGCGGCGGTGCTCTTCGTAGGCCTCGGCTTCGGCGCGCTCGACCGTGAGCTCGCGTTGCCCGAGCTGGTCTTTCAGTTCGGCCTGGTGCTGTTCGTCTACACGCTGGGGTTGAGCTCGGGCCCTGGGTTCTTCGCGGCCCTGCGCAAACGCGGCGTCCGCGACAACGCGCTCGTGCTCATCGCCATCGCCGCGAGCGCCGTCGTCGGAACGCTGGTGACCCGCGCGCTCGGCCGCCCGTCCGCGACGGCGGCGGGCATCTTCGCTGGCGGCGTCACCAACACCCCCGCCCTCGCCTCGGTGCTCGAGACGCTTCGCGCGCGGCCCGAGCTCGCGCGGGGAGCGGACCCCGTCGTTGCATACTCGCTCGCCTACCCGTTTGGCGTCCTCGGCGTGCTCGCCGCGATCGTCATCGCCAAGAAGGTCTTCGGCGTCGATCTGGCCAACGAGCCCATCAACGCGAGCATCGCGCCTGCTCCCATCCAGAAGCTCTCGAACTGCACCGTACAGATCGGCCCTGCGGTCGCGGGGCAGCGCGCGGTTGAAGCGCGAGCGGCGCTCGACGGCGCGGTCACCTTCGCGCGGTTGAAGCGAGGCGCGCTGCTCAGCGTGGTGACCGACGACACCGTTTTTCAAGAAGGCGACCTCGTCACGCTGGTGGGCGCGGACAAAGACCTCCCGCGCGCGACCGCAGCGCTGGGAACGCCGAGCGACGAGCACCTCGAGCTCGACCGAACGGTGCTGGATTTTCGCAGGGTGTTCGTCTCCAACCGCGCCGTGATCGAGAAGCCGCTGCGCGAGCTCGAGCTGCCCAAGCGGTTCGGCGCGGTGATCACGCGCGTCCGGCGAGGCGACGACGAGCTCGTTCCCACGGCCGACACTGAGCTGGCGCTCGGAGACCGCGTCCGCGTCGTCGCGCCGCGAGACAAGATGGACGAGATCACCAAGCACCTCGGCGACTCGTACAAGGCCCTCAGCGAGATCGACGTGATCACGTTCAGCCTGGGAATCGCCTTGGGACTCGCGATCGGATCCATCGGCGTCCCGCTTCCCGGCGGAGTGACCTTCAAGCTCGGCGCCGCGGGCGGGCCGCTCGTCGTGGGGCTGATCCTCGGCCGCGTCGGACGCACCGGGCCCGTCGTGTGGACGCTGCCGTACAGCGCCAATCTCACGCTGAGGCAGCTCGGCCTCGTGCTCTTTCTCGCTGGCGTCGGAACGCGCTCGGGGTGGTCCTTCGCCTCGACGCTCCGCCAGGGCGGCGCGATGCCCATCGTGCTCGCAGGCGCAGCGGTCACCATCACGCTCTCGCTCGTGGTGCTCACCATCGGCTACAAGCTCATGAAGATCCCGCTATCCGTGCTCATCGGGATGCTCTCGGGAGCGCACACGCAGCCCGCAGCGCTCGCGTTCGCGTGCGAGCAGAGCAAGAGCGAGCTGCCCGCGGTGGGCTACGCGACGGTGTTTCCGTTCGCGACCGTCGCGAAGATCCTGCTCGCGCAGCTCGTGCTCGCCAGTGATAAGTGACCCTCGGTCACTTCACTTTTTCTGCGAGAAACTTCAACACCCGATCGTCGACGAGCTGTGGCTGCTCGATCGGCAGCGTGTGCGTGGCGTCGGGGACCTCCAAGAGCTCGGCGTCCTGGATCGTGCGCGCCATCTGCCGCGCCAGCCTGGGAGGCGTGAAGCTGTCCTTGCCCGCCGCGACGACGAGCGTCGGCGCCTCGATGTGGTGCAAGAGGTCCTCGGCCGAGTGCTTTCCCGCGTGGTCGAGGAGCGTCAGGTACACCTGCGGATCGATCGTCGCGAGGTGCTCGAAGTACGGCGTCATGTCCTCTTCGCGCCCGCGCTGCGGGTCCACTTCACCGAGCGCCCACGCGACGCGCAACGCGAGCTTGGGCGGCGTGCGAGACACCATCTCGCGCACCACCGCGGGATAGCGCGCGGCGAACGAGCGCACCGCCGGAAGCGCGAGCGCCAACGCGTCGGTCCCGTGAAATGTCTTGGTCACGCGACCCCACGAGCCGCACAAGAGCACGAGCCCCTTGGTGCGCTCTGGATGCAAGCGATACCCCTCGAGGCACACCTGCACCCCCATCGAGTGCCCCGCCAGGACCGCAGACTCCACCCCGACCGCGTCGATCACCCGCCAGAGGTCTCGCGCCATGTCCGGGATCGTCAGCGTGCTTCGGTCCTTGGGGGGGTCGGACTTGCCGTGGCCCCGATAGTTCCAGTGCACCACGCGGTGACCGGCCGCGACCAGCGCGGGCCGGAGGTACTTCCACACGAAGCCCTCGCACAGAATCCCGTCGCTGAGAACGACCGCCCGTGGCCCCTCTCCCCAGGACCGAAAGTGCAGCCGAGCACCGTCGACCGCATCGCAGCGCCCTTCGAGTTCGTTCATCTCTGTTGATCCTCGCAGCGCGATATCGCCGGCGAAAAGCCTGAGAACGCGAGGTGTTCGACGCCGCGGCTCAGTCCTCTTCGCGGCCGCGCTCGTCGTCCGGCCCGTCGTCCGGGACGTCGTTGACCGACGGCAGCTTTCGGATCTCGGTGCGCGCGAGCTTCCACGCGCGCTGCATCACCCACGAGAGCGAGCGATCGAGGCGCGCCGCCTCTTGCTGGATCTCCTGGAGCATCGATTCGGGGAAGTAGAGGCTTTGCTTTCGCTTGTCGCTCTGGGCCATTGCTTGTTCCTGATGTTGGCGCGACCACACCGGGTCCTGTCAATCACAACTCGATGCGACCTCGCACGATTGCGCCGCGACGAGCGTCTCCCGCAGTCGCGCTGATGCAGCATCCGCGCTCGAAAGCGCTCACGCCCCAGGCTCGCCACCGGCCTTTCACGCCATCGCACGCCGCCCGTCCCCTGGGCTGCACACGGTCGACTTCGCGGCCCGAGAGGGCCCCAGTATTCATCGCCGGCTGCCGTCGTCGCGCCCGCGTTAAACGGCGCCCAGAATTGACCTGGTCACCACCCGTCCCTGACAATCACTCGATGCGCGTTCGTGCCTTGACTTGCCTCGTCGCACTCTCGTCATCGTGCGTCGTGTACGACCCGTCGCTGCTCGACGGGTCCCGAAGAGACGCGGGCGCAGACCAGAGCGACAGCGCGACGGATCAGACCGACGTCGCTCGAGACGCCATCGACGTCGCGCCTGCAGACGTCCAGCAAGACGTCGAAGACGTGATCGACGCCAGCGCCGACGTGGTGGACGACCGCGGCGCAGAGGACGCCCTCGACGAGCCCCCGTCGCCCGACAGCGCCAGCGACGTCCCCACGGACGAGCTCGACGCGAGCTGTCGCTGCGCTGGAGGAGAAATGTGCTGCAGCGGCGCCTGCGTCTCGACGCTCTCGAGCACGACCCACTGCGGAGCGTGCGGCAACGCGTGCCCCAACACCGCCTGCGTCGCAGGCAGCTGCACCAACACGTGCCTCCTCGGCTTCGGCGACTGTGACGGCAACGCGACCAACGGCTGCGAGGCGAACCACGGCACGAGCGTCAACCACTGCGGCCGCTGCGGCGCCGCGTGCAGCTTCGCCAACGCGCGCGCCTCCTGCGCGGCGGGCGTCTGTCGAATGGGCCCTTGCAACCCAGGCTTCGCCGACTGCGACGGCAACGCCGCCAACGGCTGCGAGGTCGACACCAACAGCAGCCTCGATCACTGCGGCGGCTGCGGAATGCGCTGCACCATCGCGGGCATGGTGGCGGCGTGCAACATGGGCCGCTGCGAGCCGAGAGGCTGCCCCGTGGGGCGCGGCGAGTGCGACGGAAGCTCGATGACCGTGTGCGAGACCGACACGACGAGCTCGCTCGCGCACTGCGGTCGATGCGCCAATCCGTGCGCGATTCCCAACTCGCGCAACGCGTGCGTGATGAGCGCGTGCGTCTCGATGGGCTGCAACCCTGGTTTTGCCAACTGCGACGGCAACGCCGCCAACGGCTGCGAGGTGGACACCAACAGCTCCGTCGCGCACTGCGGGGGCTGCGGGCTGCTGTGCGCGAGGCCCAACGCGACCACCGCGTGCACAGGCGGCGGCGGATGCACGATCGCCTCCTGTGCGGCCAACTTTGGAAACTGCGATGGGATCTCCGCGAACGGCTGCGAGACCCCGCTCACTTCTTCCACCCACTGCGGGCGCTGCGGCAACTCGTGCGGAGGGTCTGCGTGCGTGTCGGGCGTCTGCGACAGCCAGCGGGTCGTGCAGCTCACCGCGGGCGCGAGCCACACGTGCGCCCGCAGAAACAACGGGACGATCGCCTGCTGGGGCAACGGCGCGGACGGACGTTTGGGCTACGGATCGACGCTGACGCGAACGACGCCCGTCGCGGTCACGGGCATCACTGACGCAACGGGGGTCGCAGCGGGCGCCAACCACACGTGCGCGCGGCGAGCCGCGCAGGTGAGCTGTTGGGGTAGCGCAGCGACCCATCAGTTGGGCTCTGGCTCGACGGTGAGCTCGTCGAGCCCCGTCCGCGCGGGCTCGCTCGGCGCGACGCTCGACGTCGCCACGGGGGGCGGTCACAGCTGCATCGTGACGGGAGTGTCCTCGATTCGCGTGGTGGGCTGCTGGGGAGACAACACGTCGGGGCAGGTCGGCGCGGGATCGACGGCGACCGTGTTTCCTGCGCCGATGGGCACGTCACCATCGTTTACGGATTGGGTGCAGGTGGTCGCGGGAGCGAGCCACGCGTGCGGTCGTCGCGCGTCCGGCGCTGTGTACTGCTGGGGCAACAACAGCGCGGGGCAGCTCGGGATCGGGTCGCTGACGTTGCAGCGCGGGCCTGTGATCGTGCCGATGCTGCCGAGCGCGGTCGAGCTGGCGACGGGCGACAATCACAGCTGCGCGAGGGTGGGAGGGTCGGTGTACTGCTGGGGTAGCAACAGCGCGGGGCAGCTCGGCGACGGCTCGATCACGAACCGACTCACGCCCGTGATGGTGCCCGGGCTCACGGACGCGGCGCAGATCACGGCGGGCGGCAATCACAGCTGCGCTCGGCGGCTGTCGGGCGCCGTCGTGTGCTGGGGAAGCAACAGCGACGGGCAGCTCGGCGACGGAACGACCACGCAGCGCCCAACCCCGACGCCCGTGATGGGGCTGTCGTCGGGCGTCGTCGAGGTGGTCGCGGGCGGCGCTCACACGTGCGCGCGGCGAACGGACCACCAAGTTGTTTGTTGGGGCCGAAATTCAAATGGCCAGCTCGGGGACAGCACCGCTGCCCCGAGGCTCACCCCCACCCTGGTCGTGTCGCTCTACTGAGCGACGAGCTCACATCGCCGAAGCGTTGATGCTGAGCGCGTACTGCGAGACCGGCGCGCGGTTGTCGGCGTCGTTGCGGACGCAGACGTAGTACGTGCCGGCGGCGAGGCTGGACGCGAAGCGGTAGTTCGGGTCGCTTCCGTCGATGCGCGGGCAGCCGTAGGCGCCGCCGTTGGTGTCACCGCCGAGGAGGCGGAGGTTGGCGCCCTCGAGGCGGTAGAGGTCGAGTCCGAGCTCCGCCGAGCAGAGGCCGCTCGGGTTGTTGGCCCGGGCGAACACGCGGCCCATCGCCGGAACGGCGACCGCATAGCAGTCGACGTCCGCGAGCGAAAGCGTGCCCTGGATCGCCGCAGGAACGGCCGTCATGGCGAGCGATCCAGCGACGGCGTCGTTGGGCTCGGTCTCCATGGTCGGCGCCGTGCACATTCCGTTCGTGAGCGACGTCGCGCGGCACACCTGGCCCATGGGGCAGCGGTTGAGCGCGAGGTTGGCGTCGCAGGCGCCGGTCGCCGCGGACTGGCAGATGCCGTCCGAGGTCTGCGTGCTCGAGCAGGTGAGGCCGGCGTCGCAGCGCATGCCAGTCGAGCGGCAGCGCGAGCCTGCGGTACCCGACGGACGGCAGGTTCCCGCGAAGGGCATGCCGGGCATCGAGGTGCGGACGCAGATGGTGTTGTCGGGGCAGTCCGTCGCGAGGTCGCACATTCCGCCGGAGGTTCCCATCGCGAGGCAGCGGCCCTCGGCGGGGGTCATCGTGTTCGAGCAGGTCAGGCCCGTGTCGCAGGGCGTGCCCATCGCGCGGCAGGGACCGCCGCGGACACCAGGGGCGAAGCACGTGCCCTGGGTGCGGTTGTTGGGCTCGTTGAGGTAGCAGGTGCCGCCCATCGAGCACTCATCGAAGACGCCGCACGCTTGACCGGTCATTCGCGAGCCGGTGCACACGTTGCTCATCCCGCGCATGGTGCACGTGAGCATCATCGCCGGCGAGCAAGCGCCCATCGCGTCGCAGTCCGCGCCCGCCGCCGAGCCGAGCGGACGGCAGGTTCCCGGCGTGCCGAGGACGGTGTCGGAAACGCAGTCTTCGCCCATCGGGCAAGAGCTGTCCCAGGTGCTGCACGCGCCGCCCGCCATGGTGATGGCCGTGAGGCAGGTGCCTTCGGTGCGGCCCGGCGGCGTCACGCAGCGCAGGCCCGCTCCGCAGGCGCCCATGGCGTTGCAGCCAGCGCCGACGACCGAGCCGTTGGCGCGGCAGACGCCTTGCGTGAGCCCGCGCTGAAGCGAGACGCACGTCGAGTTCGCGCCGCACTGCTGAAACGGTCCGCAGGGCATTCCGTCGGCGATGTTCGCCTGCACGCAGAGCCCGATCTCGGCGTTGCACTCGAGGCCCGCGCCCGTGCACGCGCCCATGTTGCAGGCGCTGCCAGCGGCGCTGCCGTTGGGGCGGCAGGTGCCGGTCGGCGAGGTGAACGAAGTGCCGACGCAGGTGTGGTTGTCGTCGCAGGCGTTGGTGAGGCGACGGGCGTCGCACATCCCGCTCGCGGCCACGACGGGCAGCTCTTCGACGGTGAGCTCGAACATGCCGCGCTCGCCCTCGGCGTTGCGCGTCCCGGAGACCGGAACGAACCCGCCCACCGAGATGTACACGGTCGATCCGCGGGCCACCTTGCGGATGGTCACGAGGCTCGACTTGATCGAGCGGTTGTCGCCGTCGAACGCGAGGTCGTCGTCGTTGCACCCGAGAAACGCGCGGCCCTGCGTCTGCGTGGTCGCCGGACAGGGCGAGTTGTACACGAGCAGCGTCGTGTCGAAGCCCTGGGCCGTGCCGGTGTTGTTCGTCGAGACGCGAAGCACTGCGTCCGTCTGCGCCGTGTACGCGAAGACCCGCTGAAACGCCGTGCGAAACGAGCATCCGTTGAGCTGCTGGATGTTCGTGTTGCCCTGCTGACCGACGGTCGGGCTCTCCATCGCGGACATGTTGTCGCCGCTGTAACGGAGCGTGGTGCCCATGCGCATGCCGAGCGATTCGAGGTTCTCGATCGGCAGGCGGTTGCAGAGCATCCCTGCCTCGCCGCCGTCGGTCATCATTCCGGTTTCACCAGTGGGGACGTCGACGCCCGAGTCGGCGTTCATCATGGTGGGCGGCGGACACGCGGCGAGCGCGAACGCGATGGCACTAGAGGTCGCCAGTCTGGCGACCATCATGGGTCGAACTGTCATTTACAAAGATTCCTTTCGCAGTGCTTGCGGCGCGCACGATACCCCACATGCGGGCGCTTGGGGTGCGATACCCTTCGTTACGATCATCGATGCTCTCCGAAGAATCGCTCGCCGCGCTCTCGCCCGCAGAAGCCGCCCGCCAGCTCGAAGTGCTCGCCGCCCTCCAACGCTGGCGCGAGGTTCCCGCCGGAACGCCCCAAGAGCGCGCCGCCAACGCCATCAGCCTCGAGCTCCCGATCGGGGTCGGGCCATCAGCGCTCACCGCCATGGCCCGCGAGGTCGCCGCCCGAAAGGGCTCGGGAGACGACTTCGCTCGCGACGCGGCCGAGCGCGCCGTCGCGCTGCGCGAGCTCTTTCTCTCGGACGAAGAGCACATCGCGAGAGCGCTGGCCAACGAGACCCAAGCGACCATCGCGCTCATCGAGTCCTTGCGCGACGGCGGCCCGCTCGCCGAGCGCGTGACCCGGATGTTTCCCGAGCTCGCGCCGCTCGCGCGCTCAGACGAGTCCAGGGTCTCTCTCGACTACGAGTCGCGAGAGTCCCAAAACGCGCTGCTCGACCACCTCGCCCTGCGCACTCTCGGACGAAAGCTCTGGGGGCTCGAGACTCGTGATCGCACACGTTTTCAAGTCGCCGAAGGCCTCACGCTGCCGGCGTTCGACGCGCTCTGCGACAGGGCCGCGCGCGCGTTCGACGCCGGGCTCGGGCCGCTCGTCCGGCTGTCGCTCGTGTTTCGCGACGTGGCCAAGGTGTCGCTCGACCGCGCCGGGCGCCTCGCGCACAACGAGGCCGCCGCGGCCATGCTGCTCTCTCGAGCGCGCGACAAGCACTCGGGCGTCGCCCGCCTGGCCCGATCGCTCGAGCGTACGCCTGCGAGCATCGCCGAGGTGGCGCTCTTTGTGTCGGCGCACGGCCTCGTCGGCCAGCACCTGCGCGGCGAGTGTCCCCTGGTGGCGCTCACCCGCTTCGCGATCGGCGCCCGCAGGCTCGCGCGCGTGCTCGACCTGGGTCGCGCCAACAGCGCAGAGGCCGTGATGGAGGCCTTCGGCATGCTCGACGCGTGCGACGTCGCCTCGGTGCGCGAAGGGCTCTTCGACGACGCGTTGGCCGCTCGATTCGCCCGGATCGAGTCGCTCTTGTGCGAGCTTGTCGCCTCGCGCGACAGCTCCCTCGATCGCCCCGAAGCGATGGGCGAGGCCCTCGCGGGCGCTGAGGAGAAAGAGCTCGCGTCGCGCGAGCCCAAGGCGCTCTTGCGCGCGCGGTTCGGCCGGCTGCGAGCCGCGCGAATCGCAGCGCACCCCGCGGTCGAGACAGAGCTCACCGAGGCGGTCGCGCGGCTATCGGACCGAGAGGCGGCCGCGCTACACGAGGCGATGGGCACGTGCCAGCTCTGGTACGCCGAGCGAGCGACGGGAGAGCTCGCGGCGGACGCGACGCTCAGGCTCATCGCGCTCAGCCTGGCGGCGGCGCAGCGCGCCGGCGTCCGTGACGGAAGGCGCATGTTTCACGCGGATTTGTGGCCGCTAGCGAGGTACCTCGAGTCGCTCGGGCCCGCGCGAACGTACGCGTCGAGGCTGCTCGAGGCGGTGCTCGGCCCCTTGTCCGTGGCCGAAGCGCTGGCGATCGACGGCCCCCTCCCCGAAGACGCGCGCCGACTGCTCGGCGAAGAGACCTCGGGCACGGCGCTGGGAACGCTCGGCGTCGCGGCGGCGGGCGATCGCGCGCTCGCGCTCGAGTGGCGCGCGTCGAAGGAGGCTGACGCGCTCATCACGCTGCTCGGGATCTACGAGGGCAAGAGCTCTGCGGCCTTTCACAGCACGCTCAAGGCGCTCTGCGACCTCTACGGCCTTCGCAAGGACGACTTCGACCGCGTGAGCGCCGAGGCCAACTACCTCGACACGATGAACAGCGCCCGGTCGGACAAGGCGCGCTTGTGCGACTACGTCGTTCCCGGAGCGATCCTCGAGGTCGGCCCCGGCGGCGGCGTCGTGCTCGACCTGCTCGCCGAGCGAAACCCCGGCTCGCGCGTGATCGGCCTCGATGTATCTCGCGCCGTCGTCGAAGCGCTCTCCTCGCGCAGAGCCCGAGAGCAGCGGCCGTGGGAGGTGGTCGAGGGCGACGCCTTCGAGCTCAGCAAGCTGTACGGAGACAACTCGCTCGACTCGGTCGTGTTCTGCTCGATCCTCCACGAGATCTACTCGTACGTCCCGTGGGACGACGGGGACGGACGCGGGACGGGCAAGTTCAGGATGGGCTCGGTGAAGGCCATCGTCGCCAGCGCGTTTCGCGCGCTGAAGCCGGGCGGTCGCATCGTCGTGCGCGACGGCGTGCAGCCGCCGGACGCGACGTGCGTGATCGAGTTCGTAGCGCCCGACGCGGACGAGACGTTCGCGCTGTACGCGCGCGAGTTCGAGGGGCGCAAGATCGAGTTCGCGCAGGCCGGTCCGCGCGCGGTCCAGCTGTCGGCGAAGGACGCGCACGCGTTTTTGTTCACGTACGTCTGGGGTCCGGCGTCGTTTCCCTACGAGATCCGCGAGCAGTACGGGGTCGAGACGTACGAGCGCTACGCGGACATCCTGCTCGGCGCCTGCGAGGCGACGGGCGCCGGAGAAGCGCGGCGCGTCGCTTTGCCCGCGGAGATCCGAAGCTACCTGCAGCCAGGCTACACGGACCACCTTCGAAATCGTGTGCGTCTATTCGAATCGGACGGCTCCACCCCGGCGCGGCTGTTCGACTCCAACGCCCTGTGGGTCATCGAGAAGCGGTAGGCTTCTTTCTCCGCAAGATCGCCCGCGGGGCGCGCTCAGCGGCGCCGCTGTTCGCGCGCGTGCACAACGAGGCTCGCCTCTCCGTTCGGCGCGGTGACGCCCAAGAGCGCGGCGATCGTGGGCGCGACCCTGCGCATCGAGACCACCTCGTCGAGCGTCCCGTGCGGCACGCCCGCGCCGCTCACGATCACTGGAACGTCCGTGTCGTACTCCCAGGGCGATCCGTGGCTCGTTCCGTGGCCGCGCGGCATGCGCTCGTCGACGAGCGAGCGCTCTGCAGGCACCACGAAGATGTCGCCGAGCTCGTAGGTGGCTCGGCGCGGGATGCTCTCGCCCGCCGAGCGCTCGATCGGGTCGCTCGACGCGCGGAGCCGATCGGCCTCTCGCACGTCGAACGCCGCGTGAACCCCAGGCGTCGCCCGCAGGGCCGCGATCGCCGCCGCCACGATTCGGTCTCGCGACGCCGACGCCCGCGCCGCCTCGGTGAGAAAGAGGTACGGCTGCACGAAGCCGTCGGCCCAGCGCCGCGCTCGTGGCGCGCCAGCTTCACCCGCAGCCGCGTCACTCGAATTCGTGTGCGCGTCGATGGATGCGTCCGAAGCCGGCCCCGCGTCGGGCCCGGCGAGGATGGTCTCTTCGAGCTGCGCGTCGAGCGCGGACTCGACCCGCGCCGGGAGGTCGTCCCAGTCGAGCCTGTGCGCCTCGCGGCCCTCTGCGCGAGAGGCCTCGGGCAGCCGCGCGACGCCGTGGTCCGCGGTGATCACCAGCGCGATCGGTCCACGACCCTCGGCCTCGAGGCGCGCGAGGAGCCTCGCCAGGGCCATGTCCACCCGCACGAGGTTGTCCTCGCTCTCCCAGGACTCTGGGCCGAACACGTGGCCGACGTAGTCCGTTCCCGAGACGCTGATGGCGAGCAGATCGGGAGCGTCGTCTTTGCCGAGCTGATGCTCGCGCGCCGCGACCGCCGCCAGCTCGAGCAGCCACTCGGAGCTCTGCGGCGTCGCGAGCAGCGCCGCGTACGGGTCGCTCGTCCGCGCGAGATCGTGTGGAAAAACCCTGCCCAATCCCTTCCAGTCGCCCTCGCCCTCGCTGTCGTCCGAGGGCGTCCGCGCCCGCAGCGCCTGCTCGTCGAGGGGCCTCCACACCGTGAGCAACGACGACGCGGGACGCTCGCGGTTGAAGCGCGCGACCCACGCCGGCAGCGCGCTCGCGTAGTGCGTCGACGTCGTAAACCCCCGCGCGTGCTCGTCGTACCAGAGCGCCATCGTCGGTCTGTGCCCGCCCGGAACGACAGCGCCTCGGTCCTTCATGCTCACGCTCACGACCCGAGAGCGGCCCGCGCTCTCGCGGAGGAGCACGTCTGCCACGCCGTCGACCTGCAAGAGCGCCGGCGAAGCAGTGGTCCCTTCGCGCGCGCCGAACACCGCGTGCCGGTGGTCCTCGACGATGCTCTCGGTCCGCTCTCGGCCGCGTCGAACGATCGCGCGGTTCATCCCGACGCCCGAGCCCTCGGGATAACGCCCGGTGTAGATCGTCGCGTGCCCCGGCGCCGTGTACGTCCCCGCGTAGCCGTAGCGCGCGCGACGCACGTGCGTCCCGCGGGCGATGGCGCGGCGAATCGCGCCGTCTGGGCGCAGCCTGGGCAGATAGCGCTCGAGCACCCACGAGCCCACCTGGTCGAGCACCACCGAGACCACCAGCCTCGGGGCGCCGCTCGGCGCGACCGACGCGCGACGAGCGCGCTTGCAGCCGCTCAGCGCCAGGAGCGCGAGCAGCGCGATGAATACAAGCCCCTCTAATCGACGTTGGTGTCTCCGACGTGGTTCGCTCACGGCGAGTCGACCGTACACCGCGCGCGTGTCTCGCGCGTGTCTTCAGCTCATCCAGCTGGCGTCCGAGTAGACCGCCCACTTCTCGGTGATCTTCTTCGGGCGGCTCCAGAAGCGGAAGCCGTCCCACCCGGTCATGTCGCCGTGGCCGAATTTGCTGGAGTTGAAGCCACCAAACGAGAACGGCTCGCGCGGCACAGGGACGCCCACGTTGACGCCCACCATGCCGGCTTCGAGCTTCTCGACCGCGTAGCGGGCGACCGCGCCGCGCGTGGTGAAGATCGCCGCGCCGTTGGCGTAGAGGCTCTTGTTCTGGAGGTTGATGGCCGCCTCGAGCGTGGGCTGACGCACGATCGACAGGACCGGGCCGAAGATCTCTTCGCAGCCCGCGGGCATGTCGAGGGTGACGTTGTCGAGCACCGTGGCTCCGACCCAGTAGCCGTTGTTGTTGGCGAGCTTCGCGCCGCGTCCGTCCACCAGGACCTTGGCGCCGAGCTTCTCGGCCTGGTCGATGTAGCTGTGAATGCGCTCGACGGCGGCCTTCGAGATGACCGAACCCATGTCCTTGCCGAGCTCGATCTTCTTCACGTTGGCCGCGATCGCGTCGACGATCGGCTGAACATCACCCACGGCGACCATGAGCGAGCTGGCCATGCAGCGCTGCCCGGCGCACCCGTAGGAGCTCGCCACGACGTTGGTGCTGGTGAGCTCGACGTCCGCGTCGGGAACGACGATCACGTGGTTCTTCGCCGACCCGAGGCACAGCATACGCTTGCCTGTCGCCGCGCCGCGCCCGTAGAGGATCTTGGCGACCTTGGTGCTGCCGACGAAGCCGACCGCTTGAATATCTGGGTGGTCGACGATGGCCTCGACCGCGTCGCGCTGGCCGTTGACCACTTGGAACAGACCGTCCGCGAGGCCAGCTTCCTTCAGCAGCTCGGCGAGCTTCATCGCGCCGTACGGGACGACCTCGCTCGGCTTCAAGATGAACGCGTTGCCTGCCATGAGGGCGTTGGGCGCCATCCACAGCGGGACCATCACGGGAAAGTTGAACGGGACGATGCCCGCCACGATCCCGAGCGGCTCGTACACGACGCGGCAGTTGACGCCGCGCGAGACGTCGAGCTGACCACCGTCGGCCATCATGTGCAGCGACGCGGCGTACTCGACGCACTCGATGCCCTTTTCGACGTCGCCCTTGCCCTCCGCGTAGGTCTTTCCGTTCTCGTGCGAGACGAGCCAGCAGAGCTCTTCGAGGTCGCGCTCCATGAGCTGCTTGAGCTTGTAGAGCACCTGCGCGCGCTCGCGCATCGGCGTGCTCTTCCACGCGGGAAGGGCCTTCTTGGCCGCCTCGACCGCCGCCGCCACGTCGGGCGCGCCCGAGAGGGTCATCTGCCCGATCGGCATCCCGTGTCGCGGGTTGTCGATCGCGAGCCACTGCCCTGTCGAGCCGTCCACCCACTTGCCCCCGATCCAGTTTCGGACGGCGACGTACTCCTGAAAGTCATACGAACGAGCGGTAAATGACGGCAGCTTCGTGGACGACATGATCCATTTCCTCCGAGAGGGGCGAGCGAGAAAGTGCCCGTGAAATGAAGCACGAACGATAGCTCATTTCACGGACCCGTTCGAGCCGTTGGCCCGCGGGGTCGGGTTCGCCCATCGCCGATCGAGCGCCGAATCTCTGCGGTGGCGCTCCTGGCACGAGTTCGGTATGGGTGATTCTGATGGTCTGGCGCATCCGAACCTCGGACGACACCTCGTCGATCACCGTCGAGTTCGACGGTCGACTCGACGCGGTCGGCGGCCACGACTCGGCGACCGCGCTCGCGCGTGCGCTCGAGAAGGGTCCGCGCACGGTCGTGTGGGACGTGCGAAAGATGACGGGCTACGAATCCGAGGCGCGCGTCGCGTGGCAAAAGACGCTCTGGCCGGTTCGGGAGAACATCAGTTCAGTCCGACTCATCGGCGGAGGTCCCATGATCCGACTCGGCGCGCTCACGCTCGCTGGGCTGCTCGGGATCACGATCACGTTGGACGAGTCCTGACGCGATCGGTCACTGGCAGATAAGGATCGCAGGCTTTGCGATGGCCCCAGTCTCGCTCGACGCCCACACCCGCGCGCCATGCGCGACGTGACGGACACGTTCGATGCGACCGGATCAGCGACGGCGAAAACGCAATCTGCGTCACGACGACAACCAGGGGACGGCCTGCGGCGTACTGTTCGCCACCGTCCGACTGCGTGCGCGGTCCGGACCCGTTCGCTCTGCGAGGCCCCCCAAACGTGAGTCCCAATTACTGTTCGCTCGTCGTGTTCGCCGCGTCGCTCGCCATTGCGTGCGCCCCGACGCCACCGCCCGATGCCGGTCGAGACGTGCTCGACGAAGCCGCAACGCCTGACGTCATCACCGACGCTGCAACCAACGTCGTCACCGACGCGGACGCTTCCGCGGACGCTTCCACGGACGCTGGCACCAACACCGACGCCCGCGCAGACGTCGAGTTCGCCCGCGGTTGTCCAGTCCTGAGCGCGCCGCAGGGCCGCGCTGGGGAGGCCCCGATGGGCGACACGTTCGCCGAGTTCGTCGGGCCGCTGCTCGTCCGTGTTTGCACGCGATGCCACAGCACGGCCTCGACCATGACCGATATGCGGCGAGGCGCGCCCGCCGGCTTGGATTGGGACCAAGAGGCCACCGTGCGGATGCATCTCCCGTTGATTCGCAGCGTCGTGGGAGTGCTCAACAACATGCCGTTCAACCCGCCGCCCGACCTCACCTGCGAAGAGCGGCGGCGCATCGTGCGCTGGATCGACATCGGCGCGCCGTAAGCCGCTCGCGACCGCCCGCGCAATACCACACGGAAGGGGGCGTCGCCCATGCCGCAGACGAATCACCCTCCGCGACGGCGCTCGATGCGCAAACGGTGAGGCGTCACCGGGTGTGATTCCCATCCTGCTCACCAGCGCAGAAGATTCCCGGATCTCCAAGAAGCGCCGAAAACTGCACGGCAGAGACGAAACGTATCGCCGGAGAATCGAGAGACGCAGCGACGTTTTTCACAGAGCCGCGCGCCGAATGAGCAGAACGCCGGTAGGCGCAGTGCTGAAGCCCCCACCCGCGCTGCCGCGCGCCGAATGAGCAGAACGACAGTGGGCGCAGTGCTGAAGCCCCCACCCGCGCTGCCGCGCCGAATGAGCAGAACGACAGTGGGCGCAGTGCTGAAGCCCCCACCCGCGCTGCCGCGCGCCCCGCCCCCGCCTGGAACGGCAGGGGCGGCGGCTTCG
>LNFM01007679.1_pt1 | contig 16731 bp, 12 predicted proteins | sample 596031 | NCBI WGS metagenome assembly LNFM01 (sample SAMN04254537, study PRJNA301005) | activated carbon metagenome | isolation source: dual media filters at the Ann Arbor, Michigan drinking water treatment plant | place: USA: Ann Arbor
TGCGCGCGGGCCGCTTCAGTGGCGCTGCCGTGTTGTGCTGCTGAAGGGCGCGGCCTTCAGCCTGCGGGCACGACGGAGATCACCCGCCGCAGTTTGCCGCTGCCGGGCTGGCGCTGGGGCGCTTGGCGTCCGAGGACCACGCGCACTTCACCGGCGCCGTGTGCCTCCAGGCAGTTCAACAGCGCTTCGCGGCCGCGGCGCGCCATGACGGCTGCCGTGCGGTGCCGCGGCAGGCGCAGCTCGAGTGCGCCGTCCCGGCGCAGCAGCAGCTGGAACTCGCTGATGCCGGCCTGCTCCTCCAGCACGGTCTCGAGCGCCAGCGGCAGCAGCGTGACTTGGCCCCCCGCGCGGCCCGGCAGCACCAGCGCGTCGTCGGACCGTCCTTGCACTTCGATCACCGGCCAGGGGTTGCCGCAGGGACATGGGGCCACCACCTCGCGGATGCGGTCGGTGAGCTCATAGCGCAGCAAGGGCTGGGTGAAGTTGGCCAGGTTCGTCAGCAGCGCGAGGTCGGACCACGTGCCGGGTGCGACCGGTTGGCGCCGGGCGTCGACCGGTTCCAGGATCACCCAGTCCGCGTTCAGGTGCAGCCGTCCCAGGGGGCAGGCATAGGCCATCGAGTAGGCCTCGGACGCACCGTAGCCGTTGTGCACCGGACAGCCGAAGGTGTCGCGCAACAACCTGGCCTGGGCGCCACTGAGCTGCTCCCCGCCCAAGCACACGCCGTCCAGCCGCAGCCGGAGTTCGCCGGAAGCCTCGCGCTGGGCCAGCGCGACGGCACAGCTCGGGTAGGTGACCAGCCACTCGGGCTGCAGGCGCTGGAGCTGTTGCGCGATTTCCGGCAGCGGCAGCAGCACCGAGATCTGCGTGATGCGAGGCCCCCAGGGCGGCGGGAGCAGACGCGCCAGGCGCTCGAGGCTCACATGGCCGGCGTACGGCCCGCCGATGGCGGCCACGAAGGCCAGATGGCGGCCGGCGCCCCACCAGCCCGGGCCCCACAGACTGTCCGAGACGCCGCGCAGCCGTTGTGCCTCCATGGCGTCGTACGCCGCCAGGCTGCCGGCATCCTGGACGAAGATGCCCGGCGTGCCGCTGGTGCCCGAACTCGTCCAGACGAGATAGGACCCGAGCCAGTCGTCGGCCACGTGGTGTTCGCTGGCGAGGAAGGCGCTGGCGCCCGCATGCGTGATGCGCCGGTCCGTGGCCCACTCATCGAAGTGCGCCATCAACTCGGCCTTGCCGACGGGGGCGAGGTCCGCCAGGCTGCGCGCCCGCCGCGAACGCCGCGCGTACAGCGGCGAGTGGTGGACGCTCCAGTCGATCAGTCGCTCCAGCCGCTGCTCGCGCAGCCTGCGGCCCATGCCCGGCGCGTCCGCGGATGCCAGCCAGGTCTGCTGCCAGGCCAGCATCGACGCCCAGAGGTCGAACGGCGTTGCGCCGGTCGCCGTCATGCGGCCTCGCGGGGCAGTGGCAGTGCTTCGGTAAGCCCGGCAGCCTTGGCAACGGCGAAGGAGCGACCGCCGCTCCGCTTGGCCTGGTACATCGCTTCGTCGGCCACCTGCAGCAGGCGCGCGGCGTCACCGGCATGGTCCGGGTACAGGGCGATGCCGATGCTGGCGCTGACCGACGACCCTGCATCACCAGGGACGGCGTGATCGCGGCTCAGCGCCGCGAGCACGGTTTGCGCGGCGGCAGCCGCGTCGGCCACGTGGCGTGGCGCTTCGATCAGGATGACGAACTCGTCGCCGCCATAGCGGGCCACGAAGTCCTCGGCGCGCAGCGCGTCGCGCAGACGCAGGCCGACCCGCGCCAACACGCGGTCGCCGGCGGCGTGACCTTGGCCGTCGTTGATCGGCTTGAAGCCATCCAGGTCGATGAACAGGACAGCCAGGCGATGTTGGTGGCGTGCGGCGCGCGCGAGGCCGCGCTCGAGCTCGGCCTCCAGGTGCGCCCGGTTCGGCAGGCCGGTCAGCGCATCGTGGCGCGCCCGGTGCCGCCAGAGCTCGAACTCGCCGTCCCAGCGGCCCAGCTCCGACAGCGTGGCCACGTGCAGACGCGCTGCGCCGTGCGGCGCGGGGAGGCTGGCCCAGGACAACCAGACCCTGTGCCGGCTGTCGTCTGCGCAGCGCACGATCACCTCGCGGGGTGCATCCGCGGTGCGGTCTTCGCTGCTGCCCTGCTGGCACGCCGTATCGTGCGGCATCTCCTCCACGGGCAGCGGTGCGCCCATCCACGCCGACTGGCGCTGCCCGGTGAGACGTTCGTAGGCCGCGTTGGCTGCGACGATGTGCCGGCGATCGTCGGTGATGACCGTCGCGGTCGGCAAGGCGGCAAAGGCCCACCCCAGCGCCGAAGCGTGCAGGGGCACCTGCGCGCGGGCCGCAGACTGCCTGGAACCCGGTAAGCCGGTGGAAGCGGCGGGCGCCTGCGCCGGGCGGCACTGTGCCGCCAATGGGCTGCTGCCGCGGTCCGGAGGGTGACGGCGCATCATGTCTCACACCACCATGTGGGCACGCGTGAACGGGTAGTCCGACCGGGCGGCCCAGGACCGCCCCCGCGGGCTGCCTTCATCCGGTCGTGCGGCCAGCATCTGGTACAGCGACAACCAGCCGCGCTCGAAGCACATGGCCGAGCCGGCCAGGTACAGGCGATAGGCCCGCACGGTGGCCTCGCTGGTGAGCTCGCGCGCCCGCACCAGCTGCGCCTCCAGCGCGTCGGACCAGGCCCACAGCGTTCGCGCATAGTGCGGACGCAGGTTCTCGACGTCCAGCAATTCCAGGCCGCCGCGCGCCAGGCTCTCCGCTGCGTACGACACAGGGACCAGCTCGCCGCCGGGGAAGATGCGCTTCTCGATGAAGCGCCCCATGCCGGCACCGAGTTCGGGGTTGTCCAGGCCCCCCGCCGCGATGCCGTGGTTGAGCAGAAGGCCCCCCGGTCGCAACAGCCGGTGAAGCGTGGCGAAGTAGCTCGCGAGCCGCTCACGGCCCACGTGTTCGAACATGCCCACCGAGGCGATGCGGTCGAACCCGGACGGGTCGTGCAGGGCCCGGTAGTCCAGCAGCCGGATGTCCACCCGGCCACGCAGGCCCGTGTCGTCGATCAGCCGGCCGACGTGTTCGAACTGACGGCGCGACAGCGTGATGCCGAGCGCCTGCACGTCGTATTGCCGGGCGGCCCAGATCAGCAGCCCACCCCAGCCTGCCCCGATGTCCAGGAAGCGCTGCCCGGGGCCCAACTGCAGCTTGCAGCAGACGAGGTCCAGCTTGGCCTGCTGCGCCTGCGCCAGGGTCATGGCGGGATCGGGGTAGTAGGCGCACGAGTACACGCGCAACGGGTCCAGCCACAGGGCATAGAACTCGTCGCTGGCGTCGTAGTGGTGGCGCACCTGTCGGGCATCGCGTGCCAGTTGGTGTCGCCACCGCGAGTGCAGCCGCGACAACCACTGCAGCTTGACGCGCCGGCTGCCGCGCCGCACCGGGTCGCCCACCAGGGCGCCGGCCACGGCCATCACGTCGGCCGGCGTGCCTTCGATGTCGAGTTCGCCCCGGACATAGTCTTCGGCCAGGTCGCCGATGCACCCCTGCGCCAGCCGGGCGAGCTGGCGTCGATGCCGCAGGTACAGCCGGACCGATGGGGACGGATCGCCCACCCGGCCACCGGGCCATTCGAGGGCCAGGCCGGCGGGCAAGCGCATCGCAGGCAGCCTTGCGCCCGGGGTGGCCGTGTTCATGCGGAGCCTCAGCGTTCCAGGACGTAGTGCCCCGGGGCATCGGCCAGTGGCCTCAGACCCGCCGCCGGGGCGCCCATGGGCGGCGGCTTGCGCAGGCCCGAGCTGTGCGCGCGCAGCCAGTCGAACCAGGGCAGCCACCAGGAGCCGTCGACCACCGGGGTCGTCTCCAGCCACTCGTCGGGCGTGAGGCGGTGGTCGCCGGGGGACCAGCGGCGCAGGCGGTGGCTGGTCGGCGCGGCGCCCGGCGGGTTGACGATGCCCGTGTTGTGGCCGCCGGCAGTCAGCACGAAGGTCTGCTCGGCCTCGGTCAGCGCCTGCAGCTTGAAAGCGGATCGCCACGGGACGACGTGGTCCTGCACGGCACCGACGTTGAAGATCGGCACCCGAATGTCGGACAGCTGGAGCCGGTGACCGTCGAGCCGCGCCTGGCCGCGTGCCAGCGCGTTGTCCAGGAACAGCGTGTGCAGGAACTCCGAGTGCATGCGGTAAGGCAGCCGCGTGCCGTCGGCGTTCCAGGCCATCAGGTCCGAGACGGGCGCACGCTCGCCCAGCAGGTAGTTGACCAGCCGGTACGACCAGATCAGGTCCTGCGAGCGCAGCATCTGGAAGCTGCCCTTCATCTGCCTGGCCTGCAGCACGCCCTGGCGCCACATGATGTTGTCCAGCAACTCGACCTGCCCTTCGTCGATGAACAGCCCCAGTTCGCCGGGATCGGAGAAGTCGGTCTGCGCGGCCAGCAGGGTGAGCGAGCGCAAGGCCCGCGGCCGCGTGCGGGCCAGTGCCGCGGCCCCCATCGCCGTCAGAGTGCCGCCCAGGCAGTAGCCCAGGGCGTGCACGCCCGTGTCGGGCAGCACCTGGGCGATGGCATCCAGCGCCGCGTCCAGGCCCAGGTGGGCATAGTCGGCCATCGAGATGTCGCGGTCTTCGGGCCCGGGGTTCTTCCACGACAGCGCGAAGACCGTGTAGCCCTGGTCCACCAGCGCCTTGACCAGCGAGTTGTGCGGCGAGAGGTCAAGGATGTAGTACTTCATGATCCACGCCGGCACCAGCAGCACGGGCTCGCGCTGAGTCTCGGCCGTGGTGGGCCGGTACTGGATCAGCTCGGCCAGGCGGTTGCGGTGGATCACGCGGCCCGGCGTGCAGGCCACGTTGCTGCCCACCCGATAGGCCTCGGCACCGGCCGGCGGCAGGTTCAGGGCCTCGCGCCAGGCGTCTTCGGCCGCATGACCTGCGCCGCGCAAGAGGTTGGCACCGCCCTCGGCCAGCGTGCGCTCCAGCACCACGGGGTTGGTGAGCACGCCGTTGGAGGGCGACACCATGTCCAGCCATTGCCGGGCACCGAAGGCGACCATGGCCTCGTGGTGGCGGCTCACGCCAGGCACGCCGTTCGTGGCCTGTTGCCAGAACTGCTGCACCTGCAGGAAACCCAGGGCCAGGCCGGAGAAAGGCCACTGCAGCCAAGCCGGGTCACTGAAGCGCTTGTCCTGCGGCAGCGGATCGACGCCCAGGGCCTGCAGCGCCCGCGCCAGGCCGTGAGCCAGTGCAAGCTGCTTGGCCGGGGATGCCGCCAGGTGGACCCACCAGTCCACCGCCGCGCCCACCCCCGTGACGGGCGACAGCCCGCCTGTGGCGGTGATCAGCGAAGACATCAGCCAACGATCGAGAACGCGGTAGCTGTCGAAGAGATCGCCCTTCGGCACCGGCTGACCCAGCCAGATGCTGCCGCCGCGTTCGCGCGACCCCCGCGGCAGCGCCGGCGCGGCTGGCCTCATTGCCCCCTGCAGGCCCGGCCCGCCCGTGCTTTCGAAGGTGCCGGCGGCGGGCATCAGCAGCTTCCGTTCACTGGCTTGCGCCGGCCTGCCGGACGCCCGACCAGCCGGGCAACACGGGCCGGGCCATCAAGGTGCTGCGCGGGCTCTGTGCGATGACTCCCCCGCCCATGTCTGCCGGACGGCGCGTGGTGCGCGCGCGGGCCTGCAGTTGGCCGTGGTCCAGGATCTCGACCTCCCGGTTGTCGACCTTCAGCAACCCGGCTTCGGCCATCATCGTGAACGAGCGGCTCACCGTCTCGTGCGCGACGCCGAGCAGGCTGGCGAGGTCGCGCCGGCACATGCTCAAGCGCAGGCGCCGGGACGAGAAGCCCAGCGCCGCGGCGCGATCCGACAGCCACAGGACGAAACGCGCCAGGCGCACGTCCGCCGCCACGGCAGCCAGCATGTCGGCCGTGGCGATGGCACGCGCCAGCTGTCGGCTCAGTGCGTGTTGCCAGGCTTCGTCCACCGCGTGGAACTGGTCGCGGAGAGCGCGCAGGCCGGTCAGGGGCAGCACGTAGACGGTGGACGATTCCAGCGCGATGTCGGTCGCGGCGTGGCGGCCGCAGTGCAGCCCTTCGAACCCCAGCACGTCGCCGGGCAGCGCGAGCGCGGTCACCTGTTCGTAGCCATCTTCCAGCGTCTTGACGCACTTCAGGCTGCCGCAGCGCACGACGTACAGGCTTTGCAGCTGCGCGCCTTCGTGGGCCAGCGCGCTTCCTTCCTCCAGACGGCGCAGGGCCACCGGGAAGCGCGCCAGAGGCCCCAGGCAGGAGGGATCGGCGCCGAGCAGCCGCAACACTTCGCGCAGGTGGTCCAGGTCTGAAGCGGGCGGCGGTGCTGCGGACGGCGCCAGCCTTGGCAGAGGGTGCGGGTTCATGGCGTGAGCATCGCGCCACGGCATGCCAGCGGCAATCGGCAACGGATTCAGATCCGTGTCGGCGCTTTCCGAACGGCTCCGCGCCGGCCGGCCACGGCTCTGCTTTTTGGTCGGCCGTGACGCCCATGTCGATGGACGCATGGGCGCCACGGCAGGCGTATGAACCCGACGCCCGAAGTGACCGCCTGCGGCGCGTTGAGCATTCGCAATGCCGGGCCGGCCCGCGCGATCGATCCTGTCGTCCTTGCCCCTGTCCCGGCGCCGCGCAGCGAGCAGCATCCTTGTCCCGTGCTGTGCGAAGATGACCGAGCCCGAGCAGCCACGATGACGCACCGTGTACCGCCCCGACCGACGCAGGACGCGACGACGTTCCAGGAGCGTGCCGCACCCGGCGGCCCGCGCCCCGCGCTGTCCAAGCGCGAACTGGCGCATGAGCTCCAGGTTCATCAGGTCGAGCTGGAACAGCAGAACGAGGAGCTGCGTCGCGCCCACGGTGATCTGACGGCGGCGCGCGATCGCTACGTCGATCTCTTCGACTTCGCGCCCGTCAGCTACCTGACCCTGGACCGTGGCGGTCGCATCGTGGAGGCGAACCTGACGGCGGCGGCCACCTGCGGGATGGACCGGCGCGACATGCTGGGGACCCCGTTCGTCCGGCTGGTGGCGCCGCACGACGCCGATCGGTGGCAACGCCTGACGGCGGCAGCCTTTCGGCAAGGCGACCCGCGCCGCATCGAGCTGAGCCTGCTGCGCCAGGACGGTGGCCGCTTCCATGCCCAGGCGGACTGCCGGCGGGTCGCGCCCGCGGGCACGCAGCCTCGGCTGCACGTGACCCTCACCGACGTGTCGTTGCGCCATCTCGCGGAAAGGAGCCGGCGCATCGCGAACTCCACCGCGGTGGCGCGCGCAGCCGAACGCCGCACGGTGGCGATCCAGCTGCACGAGGACCTGGGCCAACGGCTGGGCATGCTGAAGATGCAGCTGAGCGCCCTGGCGCTGCCCCCGGAGTGCGAGATGGCCAGGAAAGCCGTCCACGTGATGGCGTCGGAGGTCGACGAGGCACTGGCGCTGGTGCGCCGCATGTCGACCGATCTCTATCCCTTGATGCTCGAGAACCTGGGCCTCAACGCTGCGCTCGAATGGCTGGTCGGTGACGTGGCCAGCCGCCTGGGACTGACGGCGGATCTGCACCTCGACGCCGACAGCGTGTCGATGGATGAATCGCTGTCCCTGACGGTCTACCGGTTGACCGAGATGGCGCTCGAGCACTTCGCGCTGTACGTCGACGCCGGCATCGACATCGAGCTCTTGCAGCGCCCCGGCGACCTGGTGCTGCAGTTCCAGACCGCACCCGGACATGCGCGCCCAGGCGCGCGCACGGGTCCGATGATGGAGATGAACGAGGCATTCAGGGATCAGGTCCATCTGCTGGGCGCCCGAATCGAGCTCGGCGAACTGGCCGAGGGCACCCGCAGGCTCAGTGTCTTCATCGAATTGGAACCGCGGCGCGCGCGGCCTGCGGCCATCGACCTCGGCCCCTGAGCGCGCGCGCTGCATCGGAGCGGCAGCGCTGCTGCGAGAATTCCCTCAGGTTGGCGCCGGCGCTGCGCCTTCAGGGCGTCGCAAGGGTGCGTTTCAGGCGGCTGCGCGCGGGCGCCATCACGACTATCAACGGGCCCTGGCATGGCATCGAGAAAGCACGGGGCCCCGTCCAGGCCCGGCAAGCAAGCTCCGGGCACGGCAGCGCCGGACGCGGCGTCGGCCGACGTGGGCCCGGCGGCATCCGTGGTCGCGCTGGGCGCCTCCGCCGGAGGGCTCGAGGCCTTCGAGCAGTTCTTCCGGGACACGCCAGTCGACACCGGCATGGGTTTCGTGCTGGTGCAGCACCTCGACCCGAGCCACGCGAGCATGTTGGTCGAGATCCTCCAGCGCATCACCCGACTGCCGGTGGTGGAGGCGGTCGACCAGATGCCGGTGTTGCCCAACCGGGTCCATGTCATCCCGCCGAACCGCGAGATGTCCGTGTCCGATGGACGGCTGCAGCTGACCGTCCCCGCGCAGACCCGAGGCCTGCGCTTGCCCATCGATGCGTTCTTCCGCTCGCTGGCGGAGGACCTGCGCGAGCGTGCGGTGGGCATCGTGCTCTCGGGCACCGGAACGGATGGGACACTCGGCCTGCGGGCGATCTTCGGTGCGGGCGGTCGCTGCCTGATCCAGGAACCGGCCTCGGCCAAGTTCGACAGCATGCCGCTCAGTGCCCTCAAGGCCTGCCCCGCCGCCCAGGTGCTGCCGGTGGCGAAGATGGCGCAGGCCCTGCTCGCCAACGGCACCCACGTGTTCGCCGGCAGCGTGGCCGCCGGCCTGCAGCCGAAGCCGGCCGACCTGGGCAAGATCCTGGCCCTGCTGCGCGCCGGCACGGGGCACGACTTCTCGCTTTACAAGAAGAGCACGGTGGGCCGGCGCATCGAGCGACGGATGGCGCAGCACGACATCGCCGAAGCCGAGGCCTACGCACGCTACGTCAACGAGCATCCGGCCGAGCTGCAGGCGTTGCTGCGCGAGTTGCTCATCAACGTCACCAGCTTCTTCCGTGACCCGGAGGCGTTCGAGACCCTGACGCGCAAGGTGCTTCCGGCGCTGCTGGAAAGCAAACCGGAGGGAGAGCCGCTGCGCATCTGGGTCGCCGGTTGCGCGACCGGCGAGGAGGTCTATTCGCTGGCCATCGTCGTGCGCGAATGGATGGACGAGACGCAGCGCGAGCTGAAGGTCCAGCTCTACGGCACCGACCTGGACGACGACGCCATCAAGGTCGCCCGGGCCGGCCTGTACCCACCCAACATCGCCCAGGACGTGACGCCCGAGCGCCTGCAGCGCTATTTCATCAAGGATGCGGCGGGGTATCGCGTGAAGAAGGGCCTGCGCGACATGGCGGTATTCGCGATCCAGAGCGTCATCAAGGACCCGCCCTTCACCCGGCTCGATCTGCTGTGCTGCCGCAACCTGCTGATCTATCTCGAGCCGGAATTGCAGAACCGCCTGATTCCGATCTTCCACTATGCGTTGAAGCCGGGCGGGGTGCTTTTTCTTTCGCCCTCCGAAAGCGTCGGCGCGCATGCCGACCTGTTCGAGGTCGTCGATCGGAAGTGGAAGTTCTACCTCGCCAAGGCCGGGCCGGCTTCGACGCGCAAGGTGCTCGCCGACAAGCTGTCCTGGGTCGGGGGCAGCACACCGGCCGTGGTTCCCGGCACCGCCGACGCATCGCGCGAACGGCACATCGCGGAACTGGCCAAGCAGGCGCTGCTGCAGCAGTTCGCGCCGGCAGCGGTGGTGACCGACCTGCAGGGCAACATCCTGTACGTGCACGGTGACACCGGCGACTACCTGCGCCCCGCGCCGGGGCACCCGACACACAACGTCGTCGACATGGCGCGCGAGGGCCTGCAGCTCGCGCTGCGCGAGGCCCTGCGCGCCGCCGCGACACAGCGCAGCGCAGGCCCGACCCGCGCCGCGCTGCTGACAGGCAAAGGCCAGGGCCGCCAGGTGATCGTGAGCGCACGTGCCCTGGCGGAACCGGACGATGCCCATGCGGTCCTGCTGGTGAGCTTCCAGGCCGTCGACGAGGTCGTGCCGGCCCGACCCGCCAGAAAGCTGCGCGGCCGGCTGTCGGTCGAAGCGCAGCGGTGCGTGGAGCTGGAAAACGAGCTGGTGAGTGTCAAGGACAGCCTGCGCGCGATGCTCGAGGAGCAGCAGATCTCGAACGAGGAACTGAAGTCGACCAACGAGGAGCTGCAGTCCACCAACGAGGAGCTGCAATCGAGCAACGAGGAACTGGAGACTTCGAAGGAAGAGTTGCAGTCCGTCAACGAAGAGCTGGTGACGGTGAATTCCGAGCTCCACACCAAGGTCGAGCAGATGGCGACCATTCAGGACGACATGAAGAACCTGCTCGACAACCTGCGGCTCGGCATGATCTTCGTGGACCGCCACCTGTCCATCCGGCGCTTCACGCGCGACGCCACCAAGGTCTTCCGGCTGGCCCCCACCGACATCGGCCGCTCGCTGGCAGACATCCGCGGCGAACTGGTCGACTGCGACCTGCTGGCCGATGCCCAGGTGGTGCTGGACTCGCTGGTGCCTATCGAGCGCGAGACCCGCTCGGCCAGCGGCGCGTGGTACCTGACGCGCATCCAGCCCTTCCGCACGGTGGACGACGTCATCGACGGCGCGGTGCTCACCTTCGCCGACGTGACCGAGCGCGTGGGCGCCATTGCCGCGCACCAGGCCCGCGCGCTGGCCGAGGCGATCGTCGATGCGGTCGCCAGCCCGCTCGTCGTGGTCGACGCGCGGCGCCGGGTGATTTCGGCCAACCAGGCCTACCACACGCAGTTTCCTGGCGACGCGGCAAGCGCCGTGGGCGCCGCCTTCCTCGAACTCGGTCAGGGGCGCTGGAACAGGCCCGAGCTGCGCCAGCTGCTCGAGCAGCCCTGGCCCGAGACGCCGGGGCCACAGGTGCGCCAGATCGAGCTGGCCCTTCCCGGCACCGACAACAGCACATCGGCCTGGCGGCTCGACGTGCGGCGCATCGCAGCGCAGCCGGCGGACCGGGAAGTGCTCTTGCTGTCGATCGTGCCGCTCGACACCGTGCCGCGCTGAGCGCAGGGCTGGCGCGTCCTAGTCGGGGCCGTGCGGCGGCTCGGCCAGGACCTCATGGGTAGCCAGCCCATGCTCGATGCCATAGTGGATCAGGGCGGCCATGTTGGGCAGCTGAAGACGGTCGAGGATGCGGCTCTTGTGCGTGCTCACGGTCTTGACCGAGATGTGCAGGGCTTGGGCGATCTCGGTCGGGCGCTGCCCGGCGACCAGACGGCGCAGCACCTCCATTTCGCGATTGGAGAGCTGGCTGAGCCGTGCCGGATATCGCTCGCCCTGGAGTTGCAGGATCACCCGTTCGGCCAGCCCGGTGCTGACGTAGGCGCCGCCGCCTGCGACCTTGCGCACGGCCGCGGCCAGTTCGCTGCTGGCGCTGTCCTTCGTGATGTAGCCGTTGGCACCGGCCTGCAAGGCACGCAGCGCGTACTGTTCTTCGGCGTGCATGCTCAGGATCAGCACCGGAAGGCGTGGAAACTCGCTGCGCGCGCGACGCAACAGCTCGAGGCCGCTCATGCCGGGCATCGACAGGTCGACCACGGCCACGTCGACAGGCTGGCGCTGCAGGATTTCCAGCGCCTGCAAACCGGTGCTGGCTTCGACGGTGCGCCAATCGGCGGGCGAGCCTTCGAGGATGCGTTTCAGGCCCTCCCGGACGATCGCGTGGTCGTCGACGACCAGGATGCTCAGGGCGGTGTCTGATTCCATGCTGAACCCCAGGTGGTGTCGGCTCGCCCGGCATGTGCGGGCGGGCTCCGGCCGCGCTCTGGTGCCTTGGTCGGAAGATGCACGAGCAGCCGCACGCCGCCCTCGGGCGGACTGTCGAGAGTCAGGCGCCCCCCGAGCGCGTCGGCGCGCTCATGGATGCCGAGCAGCCCGAACTGGCTCTCGCGCGGCGACGACTCCGCCGCAGGCAGGCCCACGCCGTTGTCGCGCACGCTCAGCAGCAGCCCACCGTCGGCGTGACGCAGGTCGACGTGAACCTCGGTGGCCTGCGCGTGGCGCGCGACGTTCGTCAACGCCTCCTGCACCATGCGGTAGAGGGCGATGCGTTGCGCCTCGTGGAGGGCCGTGTCGACCGGGTCCACGTGCAGATGCACCCGGATGCCCTGACGGCGGCCGAACTCCATGGCCAGCGACTCGATGGCGTCGCCCAGACCGAGGTCGTCCAGCATCGCCGGCCGCAGATCGGTGGCGATGCGCCGCACCGAGTTCAAGATCTGGTCGAGCTGTGCCAGCAGCGCCGAGACGTGATCACCGTTCATGGCCAGGCCGCTGGTGCGGGCGCAAGCGGCAATCTCCATCTTCAGGGCCGTCAGGGACTGGCCGAGCTCATCGTGCAGCTCACGCGCAATGCGACGACGCTCTTCCTCGCGCGCTTCGGTGCTCTTGGCGGACAAGCGCTTGAGCAGATGCCGTGAGCGCTCGGCCTCGCGATGCTCGCGGTTGCGTTGTGACACGTCGGACACCACCATCTGCACCGTGGTGCGGCCGTGGTCGGGCAGGGCGGCCAGCGCGATCTCGACCTCGCGCTGCTCCCCCGTGCTGCGAAGAAGACGGCCCTGCACCTTGCCGAGCTGCCCTTCGTGCGACAAGGCATGCGCCACCTGGTGGTGGAGTTCCGCATGGACGTCGTCGGCGAGCAGGGTGTAGATCGACCGCCCGACCAGGGCGGATCCGGCGCCGACGCCCAGCAGCTGGCCTGCTGCACGGTTGGCGGAGATCACCCGGTCGTCCGCGGCGATCCAGATCGCGATCGGCGAGAGTTCGACCAGTGTGCGCAGCCGCTGCTCGGCGCTCCGGGCCTCCGCCTGGAGGGTCGACTCCAGACTCAGGTCGCGCAGGAACACGGCGAAACGCGAGCCCCGGCCGTCGCCGGCCCCGGATGCAATGCACGCGATCTCGAATTCCAACGGGAACTCGGTGCCGTCGGCGCGTCGTCCCCGGAAGCCGTCGGGCGGTCGCTGCCCCAGCCCGTCGGCCGAGGCCGTCGCCGCAGCGGCGTTCCAGTCGAAGGGCACGGCCGGCGGTGGGCTGAGCAGCGATTCGAATGGACGACCGGCGAACGCCGACTCTGCGCCGCCCAAGCTGCGCCGGGCGGCGGGATTGATCGACAGCATGCGTCCGCGCTCGTCCAGGATGACGATGGCTCCGGGGGCCGCATTGGCGAGCCTGCACCCCGAGGGCCCCTCGGGCAACGGACAGGCCGCGCCCCGTCCTGCGCCGTGCTCCAACGACATTGCATCGTCTGCCATGAAATTTCGCGAGCGCTCCGGAAGCCGATCAGCCGAGGGGATGGTAGAGGATTGCAGACCTCTGCGATGGCCGCTTTGTGTCAGGTCAAGCGCCCGGTGTCGAGCCGTACGGGCCCGGCCCCGCTTCAGCTCGCCGGCTGCTGGACGGTGCCGCGCACGGCCCCGACGGTCTGGGCCAGCAGCAGTTGCTCGTCGTTGCCCAGTCCCATCGCCGTCGAAAGCGCGTGGCGATCGAACCAGGCGCGAACGACCGTGGCGAGCCGCGCGGAGGCGCAGAACAGGTACACGTTCTGCGCCATCGCGCCGGCGGCCGCATGCGCAAAGGCGTCTCGCTGAGTCGCCGGTATCAGCTTCATCCGTGCGTGGTCGGCCACGAAGATCAGGTCCAGTGCAGCGTTGTCGACGAAGTCCTGGTAGCCCGTCACGCGGCGCACGTCGCTGGCCACCACCCGCTCCAGTTCGTGCGCGTGCGGCTCGTACAGAAACAGGCCCCGGGCCAGCGCGACGTAGACGCGAACTTCCTGGGCGTTCATGGCGCTCGGTGCGGTGCGGCCGCCGAGTTCCGGACGGTTGACACCGCCGGCGGCCCAGAGCAGATCGGACAACTGCTGGTCGCTCAGCGGCGTGGCCGCGAACTCTCTTTGCGACTGGCGGTGCCCCAAGGCCTCCATCAGCGGCATGCCGCCTTCGCGCGCCGGTGGCAGCAGCTTGATGCGCGCAGCGGCGTCGCCGACGGCCGGCAGGGGTTTGACCTGTCCGATCAGGCCCAGGGCAAGTTTGGTCAGCGTGTTCATCTCGATCGGCCTTCCGATGTTCGGGCCTCAGGTGGTGGCGGGCGACAGCCATGGCCTGGCCTGCAGCAACAGGGCGCCCAGGCCTGCCACCAACGCCACGAAGCCGACCGCCGTGCCCAGCACGGGCAACCAGCCGAGCAGCGTCAGCGCCAGCAGCGCGGCCGCGGCGGCGGCGATGCGCGCAGGCAGCTTGCCGGCGCTGCCAGGCCGCCAGCGCCGCAGCGACCCGTCGCCGAGCCCGACCCCGGCGGCGACGTAGGCGACGGGCATCAAGGCCACGTAGAAGGCGAGCGCGAAGAGGGCCAGCGGAATGCCGACCAGCGTGATGACCAGCACCACCGCGGCCACCGGCAGGCAGATCAGCCAGACGAAACCCAGCAAGGCACTGGCGCCGGGCCGCTGCCGCAAGGTCGCAGACAGAGACGCCGAGAAGTTCGGCAGCGCCGCCAGCAGAACGCTGGCCATCGCGATGAGCCCCAGGGTCCAGACCAAGCTTGCGGCATCGATGCCGCCCCGAACCCGCCGTGGCTCGGCCGCCGGCTGCCCGACTTTCGGGGACAGCGGGGCGAGTTTCTCGACACCACCGGCGACGAGTGCCGCCGGGTCCAGCTGCGGGTCTTCGTCACTGCGGTAGCGCAGCTTGCCCGCGATGCGCGCGTGGGGGCCCAACTGGATCTGCCCATTGAACGCGACCACGTCGCCACCGACAGGGCCGTCGATCACGAGGCGGCCGCCCGCGCTTCTCACCTCGCCGCGCACCGTGCCTTCCAGGCGTGCCTGCCCGCCGGCCAGCGAGAGATTGCCGCCGACCTCGGACTTGGGGCCGAGCTCGACCTGTCCGCCGACGACGCGGACATTGCGCTCGACCTTGGCGCCGATGTTCAGTTGCCCGGCCGCGGCGTAGACCGATCCGCCCACGCTGGAGCCGAGTCGCACCTTGCCACCGAGCGCCAGCGCATCGCCGGCCACCGCGGCATCCACGTCGACATTGCCGCCGCAGACGAACAGGTCGCCGCTCACGGGCTGGCTCACACCGACCGATCCGCCGGCAACGAAGACGTCACCGCCGAGCGGGCGAACGGTGCCCGGCGGCTCTGGGGTCGCCTTTTCGGCGGCGCCTGCTGCGGCAGCCGCGGACAACACCGCGCCAAGGGCGAGTGAACGCAGCATCGGGCCGATGCCGACCGGGCGCGCTGGGTTCAGCATGGCTCGCGCCCGCTGCCATCCAGCCACCAGCGCAAGCGGCGGTGCCCAGCCAAGCGGTGCGCCATCGAGGACTGCATGGATCCGTCCGGGAACGTCGAAGGAGACGATGCCCGGAAGCATGGGCGCCAAGACGTCGTGGCCGCTTGAGCGCACTCAATCGTGCCGAGGCTGCGGGATCGATCATTCGCATCGCTGTCGATCACGCGACTGTCTCGGTGAGGACCCCAACCCAGGTGTTGCCATGCCATGCAGCAGCCGTGCCGTGAATGGAAGGCGGCCGAGGCGCAGGCCATGGACAAGGGCCTCGTGATCTGCAAGGAACGGTAGGAACCATGCAACTGCCCACTCTGCGACTGCAGCGCCGTCGCCACAGCGTGACAGGCCTGTGCCTGATCGCCTGCACATCGTGCCTCGTCACGGCGGCGCAGTCACAGCCTCACCGGCCGCGGCCTCCCGCACCTGCGCCGGGATGGCACGGTGACATCCATCGCTTTCACGAGCACGACTGGGGCGTCTGGCGCGGTGGCCACTGGTCCCTGTGCGAGAGCGCGCAGGGCCATTACCCGTACGTCCCCACCTGCCCCTAAGGCTGGAAGGCCGTGCCTGCGACGCCGGCGAAGTGAGGTCCGCGATGATGAAACCCGAGAGGATCGTGGCCCTGGTCGCCGCGCTGGCGCTGGTGGCGTCCTGCGCGCAGATGCCGACCGGGCCTTCGGTGGCGGTGATGCCCGGCCCCTACAAGCCCTTCGACGTGTTCACACAGGACGACGAGATCTGCCGTGGCTGGGCCGGGCACTCGATAGGCCAGCCCGGCCACGACGCCGCGGTGCGCGCCTTCATCGGGTCGGCGGCGGTGGGCACGGCGCTCGGCGCGCTCGTCGGTGCGGCGGCCGGCGGTGATCATGCCGTCGGCAGCGGCGCTGCAGCCGGTGCCGCCATGGGGGCGATGGCCGGAAGCAGCCACAGCGCGGCCGTCGCGTGGAGCGAACAAAGGCGCTACGACATCGCGTATTCGCAGTGCATGTATGCGCGTGGCAACGTCGTGCCGCAGTACGGCTACCGGCCCGCGGCACCGCCGTCCCCGTCCCCGCCGCCTCCGCCTCCGCCGCCCGATCGCTGAGGCCGCGGCCCGCGCGCAAGGCATGCACCGATCTTCGTTCGCCGCAACGAAGGCGGAACGCGTTTTCTCACCAATCCTCTTTGACCGAAAGCACCGCCGCCCGCCCGGCCGCCCGCCGCGCGCTGAAGGCCGCGGTGGCCGTGCCTGCCACCAGCACGGCCGCCGCCAGCGCGGCCAGTCGGCCCCAGGGCAGCACCAGGTCCATGGTCCAGTGGAAGCTTTGCGGGTTGACCACGAACACCAGCACCATGCTCACCGCCACGCCCAGCACCAGCCCCACCAGCGTGC
>LNFM01007680.1_pt1 | contig 16729 bp, 12 predicted proteins | sample 596031 | NCBI WGS metagenome assembly LNFM01 (sample SAMN04254537, study PRJNA301005) | activated carbon metagenome | isolation source: dual media filters at the Ann Arbor, Michigan drinking water treatment plant | place: USA: Ann Arbor
CTGTGCCGCGCAGCACATGCCGCAATGGCGGAATTTCGTGCATCCACTGGCGGTAGTAGCGCTGGTTGTAGGCATCGCGCTCGTCCGATATCCATCCCGCACCAAACAGCGAAGCCTCGGCAGCAGGCAGCTGCGCCTGCAGCACAAGCACATCTACGTCAGCGAATAGACGACCCCGTGCGCACGGCAGTTGGGCCATCAGATAAGCGGCCCCCTTGAGCAGGACGACCGGCGTCTCCACTCCAGCGAGCGCTTTTGACAGGTGATGGACTTCCCATTGAACCTCGTGCTGCTGCCGCAAAGCCAGGGTCAACCCGGACTCGAGGTGACGACGAGGGCCTGGAGGCACCGCATTCATCCAACCACGGTCGCCAAAAAACATCCCCAGACGACCCAGCAGCCCCGATTGTCTGGCTTGTCCCAGGACCGCCTCCCAGTCGCGAGCCGACAAGGCAACTGGTGCCGTGGCCAGCCAAACCGGCGACAAGAGATCGCTCATGTCGCCACTGCTCCTGATGCCAAGTTGTCAAAGATGGCTACTGCGTCGTCCAACTGACTGTATTCAAAGTCGTAGCATTCGCAGGCATCGACCAAGGACGAAAGTCCTTCAAAGCCCGTGCGCCCCAGCACCATGTAGTTAAAGGAGTTGCGCCCCAACTCCAACATGCTTTGCCCCTTGGACCGGGGCGTCAGCGACGCGTTTGACCCAGTGACGAATTTGGGAAAGACAATCCATTTTGGGATAGCAGGCTCATGGATGAGACGGACCTGCTCTGTCGGCACTTTGAGCAAGGCGACACTGCCCTTGTGGGTGTCGTGTACCGTTGGGCTGAACACCGCGTTCGGCGCATAGCGCTTGATAATGTCGATGGACTGATTCTTCAGACTCACGGGTCTCCCAAACGGCGACACCGTGTGACCGTCCAGTCCAATCAATGCCATTTCGTCCGACAACAAACGCCAGCCGCGATGGATCATCCCTGCACACAACGTGCTTTTGCCCGATCCGGGAGGTGCGGGAAGCACCATCGCGAAACCGTTTTTTTCAATCACCGCAGCATGAAGCAACAGGTACTGCTGCACATGCATTGACACACACCAGTTCATAGCCCATTCCAAGAGCGGATATGCGTGCGTCAGGGGCAATGGCGAAAAAGGTTCCCCGCCATCGAATCGAAAAACGGCCTGAGACCGCCACCAGCGACGCACGCCACCCGAGGGCGTGACCATCACTTCAAAATCAGCAAAACTGTCTTGCTCAAGCAAGGGATACTCACCGTACAAACCTTGCAGGCCTTGGTGCACGCTGTGGATGGAGGATTTGATTCGAAAAGCAAATGGACCAATTCCCAGCACCAAACCCTCGCCATGCACTTGGCGGGAAAACTCGGCTGTCGAAAGCTCGGCCAACCTCACAAAGGAGCCGCTTCTATCAGTTGCGACCGGTCCAGTTGCTCCAGCGCAGCAGCGATCACATCTTGTAGATTTACCTCTGAGGGAACAACCAACGCGTCAGTGAGTAGCGGCGTTAGGCTTGCGAGATCCAAGGGACCATTCATCAATGTGTCGAGAACGAAAGCCTTGACCGGATCCAGCAAGTGCGTTTGCCCTGACGCCTCGTCAAAGACAACGAACTCATCTCCCCAGGACGCCCAAATAAATGAAGACTGTGTACAGAGTTGAATGCGGATTCTTGCCGATGTTTTCACCATTAACTGATGCTAACGCAGTCAGCCCGCCGTGCCCTCGATCAACTTCAAAAACGCGAGCGCATCAGCCCGTGTGGTCTTGAAAAGAGAGGGTTCGCGATAGAGCAGAACGATCTGAGGGCCCGTAAACGGAAAATTAGTGACGCCGGTGTCTCCAACACCGTTGGCCATGGCGTTCATCCAGGCACACACCCAATGCCATTCGTCTGGGTCGTTGAGCTTGAGAGAATTGTTTGGACCACCACCAATGCTGGTCAGGTATTGGTAAAGGGTGGCGTTGCTCAACTCAGTAGAAGACGCGGGTGCACCAAACCACTTTTCAAAGGTAGGGCTCTTTGTGGGGTCTTCAAGACTGATGACTGAGCTTTGTTCGGGGGTCCAGTGCTCGGGCTTGTGCCAATATCCCGGGCTCTTTCCAGTACAGACTTGAGTGGCCGGCATACGGGAGCCCATCCCAGACTGCATCCCGGAAAGGCTACAACGTATCGATCGATCGTCCTCATCCGTTCTGCCTTTAATCACGATCGTCGGCGTGTTGGCCAACGTGTGAATGGGCAAGCTCGCTGCGGCCAAAACCGCGGACCCCTTCCCCAAGCTCTTCAACAGCATGGATCGGCGCTCAATTGACGCCAGTGCTGCCTGCGCAGTCGGTGCAACGGTTTTATCGGTGGGGGAGGCTTGGTTCATCTGAAATCCTTGATCAGCCTTTTCGGGCCTTGCTTTACGAAGCAAGTTTTATACCAAATGTAAGTGGCACAGAAATGCAAATTATTTCAAGGACTTAGCGCTGCACTGAAGCTGCTGAAGGGCTGAGTTCGGCATTTTCCCTCGTTTCTGTAAAGAAACCTGACATCACTGCAAACCATCCCGCAAGCGCTTTACCTCGGCCTGCCCAGAGAATTTATCGCCCAGAGCGCTTAGCTCGTCCAACTGCTGCTTTGCTGCTGCCTTGTCTCCCGCAGCCATGTGAATCTTGGCCAGGTTCAGCTTGAATGCGGGCGCTTCGGGCTGTGCGGCCACCACCTTTTTCTGCATGTCCAGGGCTTTTGCGTGTTCGCCCTTTTCAGACAGCAGCACCGCCAGCGTGTCCATGAACGCCGGCTGGTTCGGCGCCACAGCGACAGCCCGTTCGGCCAGCGAAATTGCATCGGAACGGCCCAATTTCCCAGAAACCCACGCCAGGTTGTTCAAGGCCAGCGCATTCTTCGGCTGAAGTTCGATCACGCGGTCGTAATGGCGTTGAGCTTCCGGCAAATTGTTGGCGCCCAGAGCTCGGTCACCGAGGAAAAGGCGGAACCCGGCGTCCTCAGGATGGCCCTTGATCCAGTCGGCGGCGGTGCGTTCTGCATCGGCGGTTCTGCCGGCGAGACCTTGCACGGTGTGCAGTTTGATCGCCAGTTCAGTGCCGGGAGCTGCCTTGAGTCCGGCGCTGTAAGCATCGACTGCGTTGCCCCAATTTCTGTTGGCAGCGTGGACATCACCCTCCAGCAGGTAGCCCACCCCTTCGTTCGGTCGCTGCTTCTGCACGGTCTTGCTGATGGCCAGCGCCTCTGCCGGTTTCTTGGCCTGAATGGCCAGTTCGGCCAGGCCGCGTTGTGCCACCAGCAAGTTGGGCTGAACGTCCAACGCCTTGCGAAGGCTCTGTTCAGCCGCAGGCAGGTTCTTCATCGAGGCGTGCACGGTTGCCATGCGCACGTGCGGCAATGGCGATTTCGGCAACAGGCTGGCCATCTTGTTGAAGCTGCTCATGGCCTGGTTGTTCTCACCATTGGCCGATTGGGCACGCCCCAACGCATCCAACAGCTCTGGCGCGTCAGGGATGGCTGCAGCCGCGGTCTGGGCGCTTGACAAGGCGGTCGGGTTGTCCTTCTGCTGAAGCAGGTATTCCACCAACATCAGGCGCGGTACTTTCTCGGTGGGTGCTGCATCGATGGCTTTGCGGATGGCGTCCAGCACCTCTGCTTTGGGCGCACCGCTTCTGGCCTTGATTTCCGCCAGAGCCACGAGTGCTTGTGCATTTTTGGGCTCGCGCTGGACAACGCCTTCAAAGCGTTTCTGGGCGTCCTGCACCTTGCCCTCGGCCACGTCCAAGGCGGCCAGCGCCGTCGTGGCAGCCATGTAGTTTGGAGAAATTTCCAAAGCACGCTCCAGCGCCTTTCGTGCGCCCGCACGGTCATTGCGGACCAGCAAGGCACGGCCTCGAAGCATCGATGGCAGCGGGTCGTTGACGCGCTTTTTCTCCAGATCATCAATAGCGGCCAAGGCCTTGTCCACTTCCCTGTTGCGCAGGTGTGCATTGATCAAGGCCATGTCGGCAACAACGCCCGTGTCGGATGCCGCGATGTCTTGGAGAGACTCCATGGCCGTCTCGGTTTGTCCCGACATCAGCTGACTGACCGCGAGCGACGTCTGCTTGGCAGGATCGCTGGGGTCGAGTTTGCTGGCGCGCGTGAACAGGGCCTGAGCCATGTCCAGCTCACCCCTGACCATGTGCACTTGTCCAGCCAACGACAGCAGGGCCGTGTCGGAATCGTTGGTGGCAATGTCGGGCGGCAAAGCCGCCAACGCTTTGTCGGTCTGACCGGTGCGCAAAAAGGTCAGCACCAGTGCGCGTCGGGCGATCCTCAAGTCTGGGGAAACCGTCAGCGCGCGCGACAGGTAGGTTTCTGCCGGGGTCATCGAATTGAGCTGCAACTCGGTCGCGCCAGCCATTTCGAGCGCCGTGGCGCTGTTGGGCGCAATCTTCAGCATCTGCTGTGAATACTCGCGCGCAGCAGGGTAGTCCTTCTTCTGGAATGCGAGCAGCGTTTGCAGGTAGAGCGTTTGCGGTGCGCCCTTGGCGATCTTCGTCAGCGCGTCCAGCTCGGTGGACGCTTCATCCAGTTGCCCCTGACTGAGCAGCACACGAACCGTGGCTGCGCGGGCATCGGCGAACTGCGGATTGCCCTGGCTGGCCTCTCGATACAGTGCGAGTGCGTCCTTGACGTCACGTTTGCCGTACAGGAAGAGATCCCCCTTCAGCTTGAGGGCTTCTGAATTCTTGGGATCGGCAGCCAGCACCTTGTCCAGAACCACGATTGCTCCTTCGAAATCGCGATTGGCGCCTTGGAAGCGGGCTTGCTCGATCAGTGCCGGTGCGTGGTCGGCCTTGGCCGCCAGTGCCTGTTGAAGGTTGGCCTCGAAGCCTTCCTGCTTGCCCTGCAGGCGCCATGCGACGGCCACCATCGTGTTCAGATCGGCATTGGCTTCGGGTGTTGAGAGTTCAACCTGATCAAATTCGGTGGTGACCTGTTGAAACTCCCCCAAGGCGAGCTTGGTGCGCACCAACTGTGGCGTCAATTGATCGGGTGAGAAACCCAGTGCCCGTGACTTTTCTAGCTCTGCTTTCGCGCCGACCGGATCGCCGTTCAAATACAGGGCTTTGCCCAGCAGAAACCTCGCCTGTGCCAGATCCGGGTTCTCCTGCAAGGCATTCTTGAGCTGGATGATCGCTGCCGCGTTGTCTTTTTTGTCGAGGTACTGCTGTGCCGAATCCACCATTTTCTGTGGATCGCTGTCGGCGCAGCCGGCCAGCAGCAGGGTGGCAGCGAGGGCAACGGGTGCAATGCCGAAAAGGTTTCTGCGGTTGTTCATGGTGTTCTCCGGAAAGGTGAGCTGGATCTCATTTGAGGCCCAGGCGATGCATCAAGTCGTACAAGGTGGGGCGGCTGATGCCCAACAATTCCGCGGCTCGGAGCAAATTGCCGTTCGACCTTGCCACTGCAGCGATGACGGCCTTTCTTTCGGCCTCGTCGCGAACCGCTCGCAAGTCCAGCGACTGTTCGGGCGCACCCTCCAGCGCAGCCGGCAATCCGAGATCGTCCGCAGTCACCTGTGATCCCTCGGCCATGATGGTGGCACGCTTGATGCAGTTTTCAAGTTCTCGAATGTTGCCGGGCCAGCTGTGCGCTTCAATCGCCCTGAGCGCATCGTCGGATAGAGACAGGTTGCGCCGGTTTTGTTCCTGTGCAAAGCGCTTGGTGAAGGCATGCGCCAACAGCGCCGCATCGCCCACCCGCTGCCGGAGCGGAGGAATGTTGACCACGATTTCAGCCAGGCGGTAGTAGAGGTCTTCGCGAAACCGGGCTTCGGTGGTGAGCTGCTTGAGGTCTCGATGGGTTGCGCACACGATGCGCACATCCACCGGAATCTCCTGACGTCCGCCCACGCGTTCGATCACCCGCTCTTGCAAGAAGCGCAAGAGCTTGGCTTGCAATGGCATCGGCAGGTCACCGATTTCGTCCAGCATCAGGGTGCCGCCATTGGCGGTTTCGATCTTGCCCAGCGTCGTCTTGGCCGCCCCGGTGAAGGCGCCCTTCTCGTAACCGAACAGCTCGCTCTCGAGCAGATTTTCGGGAATGGCCGCGCAATTGATCGCAACGAAGCGCCCAGCCTTGCGATTGGATGACTGGTGCAACCCCCGGGCCAATACCTCCTTGCCAGTCCCACTCTCACCCAGGAGCATCACGGTCGCGCCGCTGTTGGCCACCTTTTCAATCGTCCGGCAGACCCGAAGTACCTCGGGGTCGCGCGTGATGAGCCCTGCCAGCGTATCGGGCTGGCGCATCGCTTGCAGCCTTGCGTTTTCGGTCTGCAGTTCATGGAGGCGAAAGGCTCTCTCCACGGTGAGGTTGAGCATTTCGGGCTCGAAGGGCTTGGCGAGGAAATCGTAGGCGCCCATGGCCACCGCCTTGAGCGCATTGACCTGACCGTTTTGTCCCGTGAGCACGATGACCTTGGTGTCGGGTGCTGCGGTGAGCATCTGGTCCAGCAACCTGAACCCCTCGGATGTGCCGTCTGCGTCAGGCGGCAGTCCCAGATCCATGGTGACCACGGCTGGCGCGTGGCGACGCAACTGGACCAGCGCCGTTTCGCAGTCATCGGCGGTTGCCGACGCGAACTGGTCGAGCGACCATTTGATCTGTTTCTGCAACGCAAGATCGTCTTCAACGATCAGCAGTTGCGGTCCTTTGTCTGAGCTCATGCCTCTCCCATTTGATGCCAGTCGGATTCGCTGAACGATTCGATGAGCGGCAACAGCAAGGTGACGACGGTGCCTTCGCCCTCCTTGCTGTCCACAGACACCTTGCCGCCGAGTTCCTGCACGTATTGAAAGCTTTCATAGGCGCCAATGCCCATGCCGGCTTCCTTGGTGGTCTGGAACGGTTTGAAAAGCCGCTCTTGCACAAACTGCTCAGACATCCCCATGCCATTGTCCCCGACTTCCACACGGGCGTGGCTGCCGTAGCGCTCGATCTTGAGCCACACGCGCTGTTGCGCGTCGGTGGCGTCCAGCGCATTGTTCACAAGGTGCCCCATGACCCGCTCCAGGCGGTCTCGGTGCCCGCGCGTTGCCACTCTTGGTTCCACTTCAAGATCCAGTTGCCGCCCGCGGCGGGACACGGTGGTGGCCAGGCCGTGTGCGATTCGACCCAGATCGACGCCCACCGCAGCTCCGCCAGGGGCGGCCCCTTCGCGCAACTGCAACATCAGCTGACGCATGCGCTCCAGCGAGTTTTCCACCGTCATCAACATGTCCGCTTGAAATTCAGGGTTGTGGCTCAGCCGCTTGGCATTTTTCACCATCAGCGAGAGCTGGGTCACGATGTTCTTCAGGTCGTGCACGACAAAGGCCGACATGCGACTGAAAGCCTCGAATTTCCGAGCCTCCAGCAGCGCCTCCGTGGACTGCACCTGCGCCAGAAAACTGGCCGCCTGGCGCCCCGCCGTCTTGAGCAGATCGGTCACCTCCCAGTTCACCTCAACGCGTGTGCGCGGACTGCTCAGCACCACAAAGCCGAGCAGTTCGTTTCCCAACCACAAGGGCACCAACAGCCAGGCTTGCGGCTGCAAAGCCAACCAGTCCGGCAGCTTGAGGTGTTCATAACGGTCTGGTTGAAGTTGGTATTCCTCCAGATTGACCACCCAACCGGTTCGCTGCATGAACGCCAACAGGGGCGAATCCACCGGCTCCGTATCGGAAACGTGGGACAAGTTCCAGCGCGCGACCTGCCGATACAGCTGTTCGTCCGGCCGCCGCAACCACAACACCCCGGACGGACTCTCCAACATGTCCGCCAAACCCCGGATCACATTGAGACCCATCTCTCCCGGCACGGAATGGGCCGACAAGGTCTGGGTGAATTTCAACCACTCTTCCCGGTAGTCGTAGCGGTAGCTGACAAAGTGCTTGCCCAGCATGACCCGCATGCGGGCGCGAAAGGTGCGTGAGAGCACAAGTGCCACGAGCAGCACGAGCGCCAGAAACACCATGGCCAGTTGCAGCGAGCGACCCCAGTCACTGCCGAAATAGCGCACGTAATAGCCCACGCCGGCGATGAAAAGCAGATATCCCCCGGCCATCAGCAGCGTGGCCGAATGGAACACCACCTTGCGAGAGACGCGGATCTTGGAGATCCAGTCGCGGTGCCGTGTCGTGGAGAGCAGAAGCAAGGGCATCAGCGCGGCATGCACAAGACCCCGGATGTTCCACGCGTCTTCATCGATGCCGCTGAACAGCACCGCCTGAGAGAACAGGTACAAATCAAACAGAAACGTGCCGGCAAGTCCCAAACAAATGGGCTTGGCATTCCACAGCGCGTCTTCGGGCAGGTTGCGAAACAGTTGTTCGACCAGCACCAGGCCCAGCACGGACAACAGCATCAAGGTCAGAAACAAGCCGACCGGCGCATCCGCGTCTGCCCTGACCCAGATGGTCGTGAACATGAGACTCAGCAGGCTGAGAACTGGCAGCGCAATCGCCAGGGGCGCCATCCAGGGGGCCATTTCCGACGCCTTGCCTCGTTCCGTGCTGGCGCGGAACAGGTGAACCACAAAGGCGAACCAGGCCGCGTACCGACAGACATCGATCACCGCCGCCCACACCCACCACGAAGAGGCTGACAAGGCCATCAGACTCAAACCGGCCCAGGCGGTCGTCAGCACAGCGGCGAACAAGATGGCCACGCCGGGCTTGTTGACGGGCGACTTCAAGTAGCCCTGCTGCCCCACCCGGACCGCGAGCAACGCGTAGCACAACGCGGCCGCTGCGAAACCCCAGGCCATGAGGGAGTTGCCAACGCCGTTCATGCCGCGCGCCTTGCAAACAGGGGACGAAACAACTTACTGGGCACCTTTGCCTGTCAACACAACCCCGATGGTCTCGAACAGCACCACAAGATCCAGAAAGAGCGAATGGTTCTTGACGTAGTAGAGGTCGTACTGCAGCTTTTCGATGGTGTCTTCGCGTGAAGCGCCGTACTGGTAGCTCACTTGGGCCCACCCCGTCACACCCGGTTTGACGCTGTGTCGCACCGCATAAAAAGGAATGTCCTGGGTGAGCTGGTCCACAAAATAGGGGCGCTCGGGCCGAGGTCCCACCAGGCTCATGTCGCCCTTGAGAACACCAAACAACTGAGGCAACTCGTCGATGCGAAGCTTGCGAATGATGCGCCCGACACGCGTGACCCGGCTGTCGGCAGCGGTGGCCCACAGCGGCACACCATCTTTCTCAGCGTCGGTGCGCATGCTGCGGAATTTCACGACGCTGAAGGTCTTGCTGTTGAGCCCCACGCGTTCCTGCCGGTAAAGAATCGGACCCCGGCTCTCCAGTTTGATCGCCAGGGCGGTCAGCGCCATCATCGGCAACGAGACGACGATCAGGACGATGGCGCCCGCGATGTCGAACAGCCGTTTGACCGTCGTGCGGACGAACCCCTGATTGAAGCCTTCTCCAAAAATGAGCCACCCGGCGGATGCCGATTCCAGCCGAATCTGCCCCAGGTTCTGTTCAAAGTACGTGGCAATGTCGGAAACCCGCACACCTTGCAGCTTGCAATCGAGCAGTTCGCGCATGGGCATGCTGCCTCCGCGCCGCTCGCTCAGTGCCACGACGATCTCGTCGACCCCAGCACGTTGCACCAGATCGTTGAGGCGCTCACCCGGGGCCAGCGTTGCCCATGAGGTCACCTTGTGCTCGGTTTCGTTGGGGCTGGCGAAATAGCCGACGAGCTCCACATTGGCGCTGGAGTGGGTCAAGGACTTGCCAACCATCTGGGCACGCTCACCCGTGCCATAGACGAGCACCTTGCGTCGAGTGACCGATTTGGGAAGCATCTCGCCAACGAGTACGCGATGCGTCAGCATGAAACCGGTGGTGCCCAGCACGATCACAGCCACCCATTTGGCATCGTAGGAAGGCTCCAATGGCAGCAACCAGAGTACTGCGATGGCGATAGCACCCGAAAGTACAAAAGACAAGACGGCACGGGCCCGCATCTGACCGGTGGTTTTGCTGCGGGTGCGTTCATAGAAGCCCAGCGCCGAATTCACGGCCAGCATGCCCAGCGCCATCAAAACACCGCGGGTCAAGCCTTCCGTCACCACCGAAGCGCCGAGCAACGCGGGATTGGACTGAATGAACAGCGCCAACATCAACGCGCCGACCACCAGCCCCATGTCGAGCATGACCTGGAGCACCGTCCTGCGGTGGAAGTAATGGTTAAAGATTTTGATCAAAACGGAAGTCCCTGAGTATTTTCGAATCACCGCGCTGCGGGACGGACAGCACCTTCGACAACCTTACATCGTAATGCAAAGGACTACAACTGGTTACATCGTGAGACGCCCTCCATTTGTCCACGAAATCGACCGCTTGACCACAACAAAATCAGCAGTATCAAGCTCACACGCGGCACTTCCGTGACACTGATCACGGCCCCCAGGCTGAGCAAGCCCACGAGGGACGCGGCCAAGGCCCAGGCCACCGTATCGCCCTGCCGCAGTTGCGTCCAAAGATGGTTCAAAGCCCACAAGACCCAGACGGCCAGTACCAGCAGTCCCAGCAACCCACGCTCGACGAGCACGTCGAGGTACAGATTGTCGGTGTGCCACGGCTGAAATTGGCCCTGGGAGACGGGGAGCCAATGTTGCAGTCCTTGCGAGAAATCGGTGTTGCGCAGGCGTTGCCTCCCACTCGAATCCCACATCTCAAGGCCTTCGATGCGGATGGCCTGCCCCGCCTGTGCGGGCGACAACGCAATCACCCGTTCGCGCAGGCGGGCGATGCCGGACCGGTCTTCAAAGAGTTTGGTGCCCATCCGAAATTCAACCCAGCCGGCCTCAGTCTGGGCCGACGGATTCACCGACACCCATCGCCATTGGCACGCAAAGTCGTAGAGCAAATGGCGCTCACACAGGCTCACCAACAACTTCGCGCCGGGCTCACCGCGCGCCTTCAGCCGCACACGAACCGGGCCCGCGCCTTCAAGATCGATGCGTTGCGTCAGCAAGAAGAGGTCGGCCCGTTGGCCGATCTTTCTCTTCCCCGACAGCCAGACATGTGGCGGTCCAGCCGGGTCACTGCGCCACAAGGCTTCGCCCGGAAAATGTCCGCCCTCGACGCTCCGGCTGTAGTTCGCCGGGAAACGCCCCATGCCCAATCCGGTCACCCAAGCCTGCGGCGAATCGAGCAGGCTCACGCTCGAGCGCCAATGCTCGATGCGTCCGACCAGGTCGGCGTCTGAGCGCGCCAGGCGATCGGCCATGAACGTGCCACCTCCCAGCACCAGTGCGCTTTCAAGCACCAGGGTTGAGCCCATCGCCAGCAAGGTTCGGCGCCCCCAGGAGGGCCCGATGGCAGGCGCCAGCTTGAAGCGCCAGGCAGTCACGCCCATGAACAGCAGAGCGATCAAGGCCGCCAGGTAAACCCCTCGCGAGTAGGTGGTGAGCACCATATAGACCGAAAGCGCCATCAACAGGTTGGCGCCGGCCCAACGGGATGGTGTGGGCGAAGTCCACATGGCCCAGGCCGCAAACGGAACGGCCATCGCGAGGTAGGCGTCAATCGCTCCTCCACCCACGTGCATTTCCCAGAACCATGCACTGGTGCGGTAAGCCCGGCTGAAATCGAACAGACCCACATAAACCACACGCTCCCACATGGCCACGAGGCAAACCAGGGCCAGGCCCACCACCATGCCATTCGCCACCCGTCGTGGCGGTGATGACCGATCAGACCCACCGGGCGCATGCAGCAGCAAGCCGATCAGCAACGCCCAGAGCAGGCTCTTGGCGACCCGAGCCGTGTTCCAGGCGCTGTCATAGCCCGCGTAAACCGCTTCGTTCCACGTCGGAACGGACAAACCATGCCACCCGGCCCCTTCCAGCCCTCGAAGCACCCCGATCAACAGAGACAAGGCCAAAGCCACCCACAACAGGATGAACGATCTCTTCCACGGCGTTCGAGCACCCGGCGTGTTCCGCCACAGATCGAGCCCCCAACGAACAAACGCGCCCGCAAGACAAGACAACACCAGGATGTCGGACTCGTCGAAAAGCCACCAACCGGTCCAGGGCGCAAAGCTCATGACCGGCAGCGCTGCCGGCAACAGAAACCACAGCGCCTGCGGCCGGGCAGCGACACCGAACGAGATCAACAACGAAAACAGCGGGACCGCCAGGGGTGCAACGGGGTGTTGTGCGGCTACGCCGAGAGCAGCCAGTGCGCAGATTGCGCCCAGCAACGCCACCACCACAGGCCAGGCAACTTGCCGGCTCGCCCCTCGCGAGACCGTGCGAATGTTCAAACCAGCACTTCCGCGCAGCGCGGGTGGCCCAAGAACGCCTGCGGGCTGGCACTCAGGCCGTAAGCGCCCGATTGGTAAACCACCACCAGATCACCGGGATGGGCCGGTGCGAGCTCGGCGCGGTCGGCCAGCATGTCCAGCGGCGTGCACAACACCCCGACGACGGACACCTTCTCGCGCTCCGTGTCGTCCATCCGCGTGCCGATGGCCACGGGGTAATTGCGCCGGATCACCTGCCCGAAGTTGCCTGACGCAGCCAGGTGGTGATGCAGCCCACCGTCCGTGACCAGAAAAACCTGACCCCGGGACACTTTGCGGTCCAGCACGCGAGCCACGTAAACCCCGGCTTCGCCCACCAGATAGCGCCCAAGTTCCAGCACCAGTCGAGCACCCGGCAGTTCCCCGGCCATGCTGTTCTGAATGCTCAGCAACGCTTCGGTCACCGGCGCCAGGTCCAGCGCCTTTTCACCTGGAAAATAAGGGATGCCCCACCCGCCACCCAGGTTCACCTGCTTCACAGGCGCGGGTGCATGGTCAGCCAACCGCACCACCAATTGGTGGCACTCGTGCAACGCCGTGGCAATCGACTCGCCATGGAGGTTCTGCGAGCCCGGATACAGGTGAAATCCTTCGAACTGCAATGACGCAGCTCCTATGGCCTTGAGCAGTCGCGGCAACTCCTCGGCATCCACACCGAAGGGCTTGGCGCCACCCCCCATGCGCATGCCGGCGCCACGCAGCTCGAAGTCGGGGTTCACGCGAACCGCGACCCTGGCCGGCAGGCCCAACCGTTGTGACGCACGGGCCAGCAGCTCGACTTCCCGCGGGGACTCCAGATTGACCAGCACGCCCGCAGCCACGGCTTGCGAGATTTCCGCTTCCCGCTTGCCTGGGCCAGCAAAGCTCATGTGCATCGGGTCGGCGCCGGCATCGAGCGCCACGGTCATCTCGCCGGCCGACGCCACGTCCAGACCATCCACCAGGCTTCGCATGAACCCCACCAGCGCAGGCATGGGGTTGGCTTTCACCGCATAGTGCAGGCCAATTCCGGCGGGCAAGGCCGCCCGCACCGCCGACACGCGCTCGGTCAGCAAGCGGCGGTCGTAGGCATAAAACGGCGTCTGCCCGACGCGTTCGGCCAGCCGGGTCAACGGCACGCCTCCCACGCACAGCTCACCTTGGATCGTTTCAAAGGGTCTCATTGGTTTTCTTCCCCGCGGCACTTTCCCATTCCGCCTTCCAGCGGGCGCGATCGAGCTTGCCATTGGCGTTGCGCGGCAGGGCTTGTCCATGCCAATGCACCAATGCCGGCACCATGTAGGCGGGCAAGCTGCCCTTGCAGTGCGCCAGCAGAGCGGCCGTGTCCTCTTCCTTTGCAGCAACTGCCGCCACCAGAATCACCTGCCCCAGCACATCGTGTGGCACGCCCACGGCCAGCGCTTCTTGCACCAGGCCGCTGGCGTGCACGGCCTCTTCCACCTCGGTCGGGCTCACCCGGTAGCCCGACGTCTTGATCATCTCGTCGCGCCGGGCCACAAAGTACAAAAAGCCCTCGGCATCACGCCTCACGGTATCACCCGAAAAGACGGCAATTTCAGCGGCACGGCCTTCGTCCGCCGACGTCCGCAAGGCATCGGGCAGCGCACGGAACCGTTGCGCAGTGTCTTCCGGTCTGCGCCAGTAACCCACCGCCACCAGCGGACCGCGGTGCACCAGCTCGCCCGGCTCGTCCACATCGCATTCAGAGCCGTCGGGTCTGAGCACGCGGATGTCTGCATTCGGTATGGCTTTGCCGATCGAGTCCGGTCGGCGATCCACCTCGGAGGGCGGCAGGTAGGTTGAACGAAAAGCCTCGGTCAAGCCGTACATCAAAAAGGGCAATGCAGCCGGCGCCACTTGCCTCAGCCTATCCAGCGTCGCACGCGGCATGCGCCCGCCGGTGCAAGCCCAGTAACGCAAATGTTGCGTGGCCTCGGCTGGCCAGTTGAGCGCAGCCAGTTGCATGTAGAGCGCGGGCACCGCCGTCAAGCCCGTCACCCGCTCTATCGCCATCGCGGTCAACACATCGCGCGGCAGCAAATGGTTGAGCAACACCACGCGAGCGCCCACCAGAAACGCCGTGGTCAACTGGCTGAAACCAGCGTCGAACGACAAAGGCAAAACGGCCAGTAATGTGTCCCCAGCATGGTTGTGCAGATAACTGGCTACGCTGGCGGCACCAGCCACCATGTTGCGGTGCGACAGCACCACGCCCTTGGGCTGTCCCGTACTGCCCGAGGTGTAGAAGATCGTGGCAACATCGGACTCGAGGCAAGAGGGCAACTGCCTTGAAGATGCGGCCAAGACATCAGACCAAGCATGGCACCCGAAACGCGACTCTGGCAGTGCATCAGCCCCATCGCACACCACCACGTGTTGCAACGTCCGGCATTCTCCCAACGCTGTCCACAGGAGCTGGAGGCGGGACGCAGATGTCACCAACACCTGCACACCTGCATCTTGAAGGATGTGAGCCACCTGGGCCGACTTCAGGAGCGGGTTCACCGGCACCAGAATCCCGCCTGCTGCAGACACTGCAAAACTGCTCACCACGGCCTCGACGCGCTTCTCGAGAAATACCGCCACACGGCTACCCCGCAGTAGGCCAAGGCCTATCAGACCCGATGCAACGCCAGACACCGAAGTGCCCAACACGCGATACGAAAGACGAACGTCTCCCGCCGTCAAAGCCTCATGGTCAGGCCATCTCAAAGCAGCGCCCAGCGGCAACTCGTGCAGTAAAACCGGCGGATAGCTTTCACTGTGGTCTTGCTCTGTGGGCATAGCGTCCCATGGTACGTCATCGGCCGCGTGCATCTGTGCACGTTTAGGTGCTTCCACTGTTACCGTTGCCTAGAATCCAGCGCGATACTGTTAAAACAATCCGTTTCATATCTTTGGCTTGATTTCATGACTGTGTACGAACAGGTGTTGCGCGTGCTTGACGCGGCGCTCAGCTTGCAGGGGCGAACAGCCGATTTTGGACCTACAACTCCGTTATTGGGCTCATTGCCGGAGCTGGACTCGATGGCAGTACTGGCCCTGATCACAAGCCTTGAGAATCACTTTGGCGTCGTTTTCAACGACGACCAACTCAACTCCGACGTTTTTGCTACCGTGGAAAGTCTGACACGTATGGTCCAACAGCATCTGGTAGACCATCCGACATGACTCATCTCGGGCGCCCAGCCCTCCCCCAAGCCTTCTTTTTGCCAGTGGAGCACGCAGTGCACGGGGCGGGTCAAAGGTTTTGTTTGTTCCACGTGCCGCAAGGTCCCGTGAGTCGAGGGCGTGTTCTATACCTTCACCCTTTCGCTGAGGAGCTCAACTCGACTCGGCGAATGGCAGCCCAGCAAGCTCGCGCCATGGCAGAAGCTGGCTATGCAGTACTGCAGATTGACTTGATGGGCTGCGGAGACAGCTCCGGTGAGTTTTCAGACCCGGACTGGTCAGATTGGATGAACGACGCCTTGATGGCCGAACGATGGCTCGGCGACTGCTCCAGCGGCCCTTTGTGGATTTGGGGCATGCGCTCAGGAGCTTTGCTGGCGACAGAACTGATTGCCAAACTGTCATATCCAGCCAACCTGCTGCTTTGGCAACCGGTGATCAGCGGCGAGCAGATGCTGCAGCAGTTCATTCGCCTTCATGCAGCAGGTCAGTGGCTCAGTTCAGAAAAGACAGGCGGCCCCTCACCAGCGCACTTACTCGCGAATGGCCAATCTGTGGAAATTGCAGGCTATACGGTTACTTCCAAGTTGGCACAAGGCTTATCGGAGGCGCGTCTGCGAACTGTCAACGTACCAGCGACCCGACATTTGGTGTGGGTGGAGGTTTCCAGCCAAGCGCAGCCTGTGTTCAACGCCTCAGTTGAAAAGGAGTTGAACGCCTGGCGCGAGGCTGGCTGGGAGGTGCATGAGAGAGTCATCAGCGGGCCCGCATTCTGGCAAAACGTAACTGGAGATGATGTGGTCGACCTCGTGAAAACCACCCTTAAAGCCATGGCGATCAGCTGAAACCCAAGGCATTTCATCACCCGACAGTCAACTCCATGAACGTCCAGGAAAGAGCCATTCACATCCCTGGCCCCAACGCAGACATGCTGGGGGTCGTCAGTATGTCCTTGCCTGGCATACCCATAAGCCGCACAGCGGTTGTGATCGTTGTAGGAGGGGCGCAATATCGGGTGGGCAGCCATCGGCAGTTTGTTCAGCTAGCCAGGCGTCTGGCTGCATCTGGCCATCCAGTCCTTCGCTTTGACATGCCGGGCATGGGTGACAGCCCTCACACGCCTTTGCCATTTGAAAGTACATCAGCACATATCGCCCTTGCCATTGACGCGGTGTACAACAACTG
>LNFM01007682.1_pt1 | contig 16725 bp, 15 predicted proteins | sample 596031 | NCBI WGS metagenome assembly LNFM01 (sample SAMN04254537, study PRJNA301005) | activated carbon metagenome | isolation source: dual media filters at the Ann Arbor, Michigan drinking water treatment plant | place: USA: Ann Arbor
GCACGATGCCGGCGAACTGCTCGGCTGCGGGCCAGACCGTGACCTGCACGATCGCGTCGGGCTTTGCGGTGAATGCGACGGTCAGCTTCGTGATCCCGGTGACGCCGACGGCGGCCGCGGCTCCGAGCGTGCAGAACACGGCGAGCGTGGGCGGCGGTGGCGACCCCGGCTGCCCGGGCCTGCCGCGCTGCACGAGCACGATCGATACGCCGGTGAACTCGCCTGCGTTGACGATCACCAAGACGGCCAGCGCGGCGAGCTTCGTGGTCGGCACGCCGGCGAGCTACACGCTGAGCGTGCAGAACACCGGCAGCGCGGCGACGACGGCGGTGGCGACAGTGACCGACGTGGTGCCGGCCAGCCTGACGCTCGGCACGATGCCGGCGAACTGCTCGGCTGCGGGCCAGACCGTGACCTGCACGATCGCGTCGGGCTTTGCGGTGAATGCGACGGTCAACTTCGTGATCCCGGTGACGCCGACGGCGGCCGCGGCTCCGAGCGTGCAGAACACGGCGAGCGTGGGCGGTGGCGGTGACCCGGGCTGCCCGGGCCTGCCGCGCTGCACGAGCACGATCGATACGCCGGTGAACTCACCCGCCCTGACCATCACCAAGACGGCCAGTGCGGCGAGCTTCGTGGTCGGCACGCCGGCGAGCTACACGCTGAGCGTGCAGAACACCGGCAGCGCGGCAACGACGGCGGTGGCGACGGTGACCGACACGGTGCCGGCGAGCCTGACGCTCGGCACGCTGCCGGCGAACTGCTCGGCCGCGGCTCAGACCGTGACCTGCACGATTGCGTCGGGCTTTGCGGTGAATACGACGGTCAACTTCGTGATCCCGGTGACGCCGACGGCGGCCGCGATCCCGAGCGTGCAGAACACGGCGAGCGTGGGCGGCGGCGGTGACCCCGGCTGCCCCGGCCTGCCGCGCTGCACGAGCACGATCGACACGCCGGTGAACTCGCCGGCCCTCACCATCACCAAGACGGCCAGCGCGGCGAGCTTCGTGGTCGGCACGCCGGCGAGCTACACGCTGAGCGTCCAGAACACCGGCAGTGCGGCGACGACGGCGGTGGCGACGGTGACCGACACGGTGCCGGCGAGCCTGACCCTGGGCACGATGCCGGCCAACTGCTCGGCGACCGGCCAGACGGTGACCTGCACGATCGCGTCGGGCTTTGCGGTGAATGCGACGGTCAACTTCGTGATCCCGGTGACGCCGACGGCGGCTGCCATCCCGAGCGTGCAGAACACGGCGAGCGTCGGCGGCGGCGGTGACCCCGGCTGCCCGGGCCTGCCGCGCTGCACGAGCACGATCGACACGCCGGTGAACTCGCCCGCCCTGACCATCACCAAGACGGCCAGTGCGGCGAGCTTCGTGGTCGGCACCCCGGCGAGCTACACGCTGAGCGTGCAGAACACCGGCAGCGCGGCGACGACGGCGGTGGCGACGGTGACCGACGTGGTGCCGGCGAGCCTGACCCTGGGCACGCTGCCGGCGAACTGCTCGGCCGCGGCTCAGACCGTGACCTGCACGATCGCGTCGGGCTTTGCGGTGAACGCGACGGTCAGCTTCGTGATCCCGGTGACGCCGACGGCGGCCGCGGCTCCGAGCGTGCAGAACACGGCGAGCGTGGGCGGCGGCGGAGACCCCGGCTGCCCCGGCCTGCCGCGCTGCACGAGCACGATCACGACGCCTGTGCAGGGTCCGAACGTCGCGTTGGCGAAGACGGCCAACCCGGCCAGCGGCAGCCTGGTCGTGGTCGGCGCCACGATCACCTACACCCTGCAGGCGACGGTGTCGGATGCGCCGCTGACGGCGGCCTTCCAGCTCACCGACACCCTGGGTGCAGGCCTGCTGCGCGGCGTGGTGACCGCTGGCCCGTTCGCGTGCGCCGCAGGTGAGCCGCTGGTCTGCAGTCTGCCGACCGGCACCGCTGTGGGCACCTACAGCCTGAGCTACACCGCGACGGTGCAGGCGGGGGCAAGCGGCACGGTCAACAACAGCGTGACGATCAGCGGCAACGGCGGTGACCCCGATCCGGTCTGCTCGCCCTGCACGACCACGCACCCGTTGGCACTGGCCGATCTGCAGGTCATCAAGACGGTCGACCAGATGACGCCGAGCTTCGGCCAGGTGATCAACTTCACCGTGCAGGTGCGCAACAACGGCCCGGATGCGGCGACCAATGTCGTGGTGACCGACGCGCTGCCGTCCGGCTTTGACCTGCTGGGCACCACGCCGAGCCAGGGCAGCTATACCGCCCCGCTGTGGACGGTGGGCAACCTCGCGGTGGGCCAGGTCGAGACGCTGGTGATGCAGGTCCGCGTGCGCGCTACGGGCAACTACCGCAACGTGGCGACGGTTCGCGCCGATCAGTTCGATCCGATCGACAACAACAATGAAGACTCGGTCGGCCCGACGCCGCCGTCCAACCCGCGGCCGGCGGTGATTCCAGTCGATGCGCCCTGGGCGTTGCTGAGCCTGATGCTGCTGATGCTCGGCGTGGCTGGCGTGCAGATGCGGCGACGCGGATGACGGCCTGAGCTTGTCACTGTAAGGAACAAAGCCCCGCCATCGTGCGGGGCTTTGTTCATTCGGCTTCGTGGGAGGGGGGCGCGATGTGCTTTGCGCAGTCCTCAGGCAAGCGCGAAGCGCGAGCTGGCCTCATGCGCCAGCAGCCAGCGCTTGACCTCGATGCCGCCGCCAAAGCCGGTGAGGGCGCCATTGGTGCCAATTACCCGGTGGCAGGGCAATACGATCGGCAGCGGATTGCGGCCATTGGCGGCGCCGACCGCGCGCGTGGCTGTGGGCCTGCCGAGCGCTGCCGCCTGCTGCGCGTAGCTGCGCGTTTCGCCGAAGGGGATTGCGGACAGCGCCTGCCAGGCGGCGCGCTGGAATTCCGTGCCCTGGGGTGACACCGGCAGTTCGAAGGTCTGGCGCCTGCCCTCGAAGTATTCCTGCAGCTGCAGCACCGTCTGCCGCAGCAGGGTGGTGTCTCCCGCGATCCAGCCCTCACGCGCCTGTGGGTGGCGGTTGTTCTCGAATTCGATCGCATGCAGCGCGGAGGCGCTCGCGGCGAGGGTCAGGCGGCCGATCGGGCTGTCGATCGTGATCCAGCGGATGTCCATCTCAGTCTCCTTCGGCGGCGGCGCGCCACAGATGCATGACCGCGTAGCTGCGCCAAGGGCGCCAGTCTTCGGCGCGCGACGCAAGCGCGGCAGCGCTGGCGCGGCTGCCGTCGTTCGGTAAGGCCTTCTGCAGCACCAGATCGCCGCTGGGCAGCGCATCCGGCTGGCCCAGTGCGCGCAGCGCCAGATAGTGCGCCGTCCACGGGCCGATGCCGGGCAGGGCGGTGCAGCGCTCGACGAAATGCGCCAAAGGCTGGGCCGGATCGAAATCGAGCCGTGCTTCGACCACAGCCTTTGCCAGGGCCCGCAGCGTGTGCTGACGCGCGCCGGTGAGGCCGAGCCCGTCGAGATCGGCGGCCGCGAGTTCTGCCGCGATCGGGAAGCGATGTCGGAAGCCGAGGGCGTGCATGGCCTCAGGCAGCGTCTGGCCGCAGCGCTGCAGCAGCCGCTGGGTCAGCGTGCGCGCGCCCGCCACGCTGATCTGCTGGCCGATCACCGCGCGCACGGCGATCTCGAAGCCATCCCAGCCGCTGGGCAGGCGCAGGCCCGGACGGGCGCGCAGGAGCGGAGCAAGACGTGCATCACGGGCGAGCACCGATTCGATCGCCGCCGGCTCGGCATCGAGATCGAACATCCGCCGTACCCGCTGCACGACCTCGCGCAGGTGGCCGGCAGGCACGGCATGCAGCTCCAGGCGCAGCGCACTGTCGCCTCCGGGCCAGCGCGAGACGCGCAGCCAGGCGTCGCGGCCGAACTCGATCGCGCGGGCGTAGGCGTCGGCATCAACGCGCTCCAGGCCATCGAGCGCGCGGGAGCGCAGGAAGGCCAGCAGCGCCGCGAAGTCGTAGGGCGGTCGGTAGTTCAGGCGCAGCACCAGTCGATCGGTCGCCTCGACAGGTGCGGCGAGGCGAGTGCCGCGAAGCCGGCTCGGCGCCAGCCCGTAGGCCTGCAGGAAGGCGGCATTGAAGCGACGCAGGCTGGCGAAGCCCGAAGCCAGGGCGATCTCGGTGACCGGCAGCGCTGTCTCGCTCAGCAGCTGCTTGGCGAACAGCAGGCGGCGGGTCGTCTCGACCTGCAGCGGCGCGACGCCGAGCTCACTGGCGAACAGACGGCGCAGCTGGCGCTCGCCGAGGTGCAGCCGCTCCGCCAGCGCCGGTACGCCAGCGCTTTCCAGCGCGCCCTGCTCGATCAGCCGCAGCGCGCGGCCCAGCATCGCCTCGCCGCGGCGCCACGGGCCGGCAGCGGGAGAGAGTTCGGGCCGACAGCGCAGGCAGGGGCGATAGCCGGCTGCCTCGGCCGCAGCGGCGGTGGCGTAGTAGTGGACGTTGCGCGGCCTCGGTGCGGGCGCCGGACAGACCGGTCGGCAGTAGATGCCGGTCGAGCGCACGGCGGTGAAGAACAGGCCATCGAAGCGCGCATCGCGCGACAGGCGGGCCTGTTCGCAGACGGCATCGGGCGGGGGCGGGATCGGCGGCATGCGCACAGACTAAGGCGCCCGCGGCGTTTGGACTCGCCGGATCCGGACGTGGATGTGGTTCGGGCGCGGCGCGGGTGCTGGAGCGAAACGAAGGCAGGCGTGCACCGGGGCGAGGGTCTAGCTGATGGTGGGCCAGGGGCCACCCTATTGGCCTTGCGAGAGGCTCAAGGCCCCGCAAGGCTTCCGCGAATCCCGGCCCTCGCGCACAGCGCTCGGGCGCCCCTCGGCGCGCGGACCCGTGGTCCGCAAGCGCGCCTCCTCGCTCCCGAATCCCGAATCCCCAATCCCCAATCCCCAATCCCCAATCCCCAATCCCCAATCCCGCCCCACGTCGATCAGTCATCAAGGGCAGGCGGCAGCCAGCGGAAGCGCCCTTCGATCGGGTAGGCGAACAGGATGTCCTCTTCGCGGGTGCCGGCGCCGATGTTGTGCAGGATCAGCGGCCGGCCATCGACATGCCGATCCGAGACGATGCCGATGTGCGGCAGGCCGCCGGGCAGGCGCCAGCTGACGATGTCGCCGGGCTGATAGTCGGCGGGATCGTCAGACGCACCGAGCTCTGCGCCCTGTCGACGCAGCCAGGTTTCCAGATTGGGCACGCGGCGGTGGTCGATGTTGCGGTCGGGTCGGCGCAGGCCCCAGTTCTGCGGGTAGCGTGCGAAGTGCGCGCGCATGTCCTCGTGCACCGCCACCTGCAGGTCGAAGCCCACCGCCCGCAACGCGCGCACCACGACATCGGTGCAGACCCCGGTTTCCATCGGCACATCGCCGCCCGGATAGTCGAGGCGGCGGTAGCTGCCGTCGTAGCCGACGGTGACGCCGATCTGCGCGCGGGCGGCGTCGACCAGCCGCTGCGCGGCGGGGTCGACATCAGCCTGCGCGCAGGGCCCCAGCAGCAGTCCCCCCAGCAGAAGGGCCTGCATGCGGCGAAGGAGCGTCAGGGAGCGCAGTCGCGGGTGAGCGCTGGGCATGGAGGGTTGATATTCGGCCTTGAGGTTTCGCCAGGGGCGAAGGGGCGCACTGGCAGCGCCGCGAAGGCAGGCTCAGCCCGCTTCCTGCAGCCGCTTGGCCGAAACCACGATGCCGTCCTCGTCGGCATACAGGTAGTCGCCGGGGCGGATGTCGACGCCGCCGATGCGGACCGGCACATCGCGCAGGCCCTGGCCGCTCTTGTCGGTTTTGCGCGGGCAAGTGCCCAGGGCCTTGATGCCGATTTCGAGTTCGGCCAGCGCGGCGGAGTCGCGCACACAGCCGAAAATGACGATGCCCTCCCAGTCGTTCTTGACCGCGAGCGCAGCCAGTTCGTCGCCGAGCATCGCGCGCTTCAGCGAGCCGCCGCCGTCGACCACCAGCACGCGGCCCTGGCCGGGCTCGGACAGCGCCACCCGCACCAGGCTGTTGTCCTCGTAGGCGCGGATCGTGTGCACCGGGCCGCCGAAGGCGATGATCCCGCCGAAGTCGGAGAGCGGCTCCTCGACCACCCGCAGGGCGTCGCCGTAGGTGTCGCAGAGGTCGGTGGTCTTGGCTTCCATGGGGGCTCCGGTGCGTGGGCAGACCCGGCATTGTAGGCGCTGGCCGCATTGGGACGGGCGCGCGGCGCGTGCCGAGCCCGCGCGAATGAACGCCCGCCAACGCGCCTGCCCGCGATGTCGTGTTGCATCGCCGGACTTCGTACTACCCGGCACAAGGCCCGCATCCCGCGGGGTCCGCGCCAAAGGCCGGTGCTACGATGACCGCTACCACCCCGTCGCCCCAGGAGGCGACCATGAAGACCCACCTCGGCCACTACGAGATCGTCGCGGAGCTGGGCCGCGGCGGCATGGGCGTCGTCTACAAGGGCTTCGAGCCGGCGCTGAACCGTTTCGTCGCGATCAAGGAGCTCTCGCCCTCGCTGGCGCACGACCCGCAGCTGGTCGAGCGCTTCCTGCGCGAGGCGCGCTCGATGGCGGCGCTGAACGACCCGCACATCATCCAGATCTACTTCATCGGCCAGGAGAACGGCCAGCCCTTCTTCGTGATGGAGTTCGTCGAGGGCGATTCGCTGTCGGGCCTGCTGAAGCGCGAGGGTCGCCTGCAGCCGGAAGTGGCGCTGAAGATCCTGCACCAGACCGCGCAGGGCCTGGCGACCGCTCACGACGCCGGGGTGATCCACCGCGACATCAAGCCCGGCAACCTGATGCTGTCCACCCGCGGCCAGGTCAAGATCGCCGACTTCGGCATCGCGCTCGCCACCCAGGATCTGTCGAAGAAGCTCACCAGCACCGGCGAGTTCGTCGGCACCCCTGGCTACCTCTCGCCGGAAGTCTGTCTTGGCAAGCCGGTGGACCAGCGCTCCGACGTGTTCTCGCTGGGCATCGTGCTGTTCGAGATGCTGAGCGGGAAGACGCCGTTCTCCGACGAGAGCCCGCTGGGCCTGATGCTGGAGGTGGTCAAGGCCGAGATTCCGGACGTTCGCCAGCTGAACGAGGCGGTCGATCCGCAGGCTGCGGCGATCCTGGCCAAGATGCTCGCCAAGGATCCGGCCGACCGCTTCCAGAACTGCCATGACCTCGCCGCCGCCCTGCAGGCGCATCCGCTGGTGGCGCAGACCGGCGCGCTCCGGCTGCCGGCCGCGCGTCCGGCGATCTCCGATGCGACCGTCATCGGCGCGCCGACGCCGATCTCGCAGCCCAAGCGCGCGCCCACGCCGCCGCCGGTGGTGAGCGCCGCCGGCGCGGGCGTCAGTGCCGCCGTCCGCGCCCGCCACGGACGGCGCTACCCGCGCCCGTGCCCCGGCGCGGCCGTCCGTGCTGGAAGCGCAGAAGCGCGGCGGTGGCGGGAAGCTGGCGCTCGGCATTGCTGCTGGCCTCGCCCTGCTCGTCGCCGGCAGCGTGTTCGCCTTCCGCGCGCCGCTGATGAACCTGGTGAGCGGCTTCTACGACGGCTTCGTCGGCAGCAGCTACTCCGATGGCGTGGCCGCCGGCCGCGCCAGCAATCCGATCGGCAGCAGCACTGCCGCGCCTGCCAGCGCCTCCTCTGCGCCGGACGGCGCGCTCGCGTCTGCGCGTGCGTCATTGGCCGGCAACGACGCACCGGCCGGCAGCGCTGAACTCGTTGCTGCCGACGCTGCGGCCTCCGGGGGGTCCGCGAACACCGCCATCGACGTGCAGACGCCCGCTACGCCGGACGGTGCGCAGACAGCCGCGGCGGCAGGCGCAGCTGCGCTCACGACCACGCTTGCCGTGGAAAGCGGAGCTTCCACGGCCAGGGCCCCGGCGTCCAACGCGCAGACGCCGCCGTCGTCGGTCGTCGGCAGTGTTTCGACACCGGCAACTGCGGGCGCGGCTGAGCCCAATGCGGCGGCGGCAACTACGGCTGCCGTCGCTGCCGCTGGCGCCAAGGCGGCGCAGACCGCCAGCGCCGAGCCGCCGCGCAGCCAGGTTCCGCCGCCGCCGCCGCGCATCGCCGTGGTCGCGCTCGGCGACTCGGCGATCACCGGACCGGCCCGCCAGCGCATCGAGGAGCAGCTGATCCGGCTGGGCTTCGATGTCGTCGACAGCGAGCTGCTGGATGTCGATGGCGGCGCGCCGCTGCCGCAGCTGTTCCGCCAGATCCGCCGTCAGGCCGCGGCGGTGGTGGTGGTGCGCGCCGAGCCGATCGGCTCGCAGGAGCTGCAGTACTACGGGCAGAGCTCGACGCTCTATTCGGTGCAGCTGGGCGTGCGCGCCTACGCCGTGGGCGACCAGCGTCCGCTGGGCGCGGGCTGGCGCGAGCGCGTCGACTTCACCACCTTGAACGCCGAGATCAAGGCGCTGGAGTCGGTCGAGCCGCGGCTGGACAGCGTGGTCGATGCGCTTTCGGACTACCGGCCGCGGCGGCGCAGTTGATGTTGAGAGTCGGGATTGGGGATTGGGGATTCGGGATTCGCGTGGCCGGCAGGTCAGCGACCGAGGTCTGCATCCAGCCGGCGCCTTGATCCGATCTGGTACGAACCCCGCGCCCCTGGCGCGGGGTTCTGTCTTCCGGGCGGACCGGCGCGCGATTCCCGCGAGGTGACGGCAGGGGCCGGAATGCAAAATGTCGAAAGCCGCCGCGCTGCTGCGACCATCCCGGCCTGCAGCCCGCAGGTCTTCCAAGGAATGCCGAGATGAACTACATCCTGCTGATCTATGGCGACGAAGCCGACTGCGTGAGCTGGACCGAAGCCGACTGGCAGGCCTGCTATGCCGCGCACGAGGCCTATGGCAAGGAGATGGAGGCCGCCGGCGTGATCCGCGGCGGGGCCGAGCTCAAGCCGGTCGCCACCGCACGCACCGTCCGCTTTGCTGGCGGCAAGGCCGGCGAGCCGATCGACGGGCCTTTCGCCGAGGCCCGCGAAACCCTGGGTGGCTATTACCTGATCGAGGTCGACAGTCTCGATGAAGCCCTGGCCTGGGCGGCGAAGATGCCCTGCATGCAGGGCGGTGGCGTCGAGGTGCGCGAGCTGGGGATGAGCTGAGATCATGTGAAAAACCATCCGCCTACTGCGGCCGCCTCTGGACGCCCGTGGCGGCAGCGCGCTGCGCGAATTCCGCGGTCATTTGGCTCGCCAAACTCCGTCGAATTCACGTACCGCGCTTTGCCACGAACGCCCTGAGACGCCCTCGCTACGGCGTCTGGATTTTTCACACGCTCTGAGCCTTCTCACGTGACGCGGCGCGCGAACGGGGTGCCGCCCGTCCGTTCGGCCAGCGCGCCGACAGCCGTCGCGCTGCCGGCGCTGCCCGACCATGCGCTTTGGCAGGTCGGGTTGCCGCCGGGCCTGTGGCAGGCTTGGGGCTTCCCACGCCTGCCGAGGTTCCCGCATGTCGACCGTCCGCGCCCTTGTGACTTCCCGCCTGCTGCTGACCGCCGCGCTTTCGGCCGCTCTGGCTGTTGTCGGCAGCGCCAGCGCGCGCGATGCCGAGCCTGCCCAGGGCCGCGTCATCGCCGGCGCGGCTGACTACGGCGTGCTGGCGCCGCGGGCGCGCATCGAGCCCGAAAACCGCATGCTGACCGAACGGCTGGAGCAGCTGCTGCCGCGGCTGATGGCGGAAGCCGATCTCGACCTGTGGCTGGTCATCAACCGCGAGTACGCCGAAGACCCGGTCTACTTCTCGCTGGTGCCGCAGCCCAGCTTCGCCGCGCGCCGCACCACCATGCTGGTGTTCCACCGCAAGCCTGACGGCAGCGTCGACAAGCTCAGCGTCAACCGCTACCCGCTGGGCGCGCCCTACGAGTCGGCCTGGGCCGGTGGTGATCTCGCCGAACAGTGGAAGGCGCTCGGCGCGCTGATCGCCGAGCGCGAGCCCAAGCGCATCGGCATCAACGTCTCGCGCGAGTGGCCGGTGGCGGACGGGCTGACGCAGGGCCTGCACGCGCAGCTGCTGGAAGTTCTGCCGCCGGCGCTGCAGCAACGCCTGGTGCCGGCCGAGCCCCTGGTGATCCGCTGGCTGGAGACGCGCAGCGCGTCCGAGCTCGCGGTGTATCCGCACATCATGGGCATCGCCCGCGGCGTGATCAGCGAGGCCTTCAGCAGCCGGGTGATCACGCCCGGCGTGACCACGACCGACGACGTCGCCTGGTACATCCGCGAGCGCTTCGAGGCGCTGGGCCTGCCGATCTGGTTCATGCCCTACGTCAACCTGCAGCGCCCGGGCGTGGCCTGCGAGCAGGACAACCCCTTCTGCGGCATCAGCGGGGTGATCCAGCCCGGAGACGTGCTGCATACCGACGTAGGCATTTGCTATCTCAAGCTGTGCACGGACACACAGGAGATGGGCTATGTGGCGCGCGCGGGCGAAACCGATGTGCCCGCCGGATTGCAGCAGGCCCTGCGTGTCGGCAACCGCTGGCAGGATCTGTTGACCGCCGAATACCGTAGCGGTCGCCCGGGCAACGAAGTGCTGGCGCGCACGCGCGCAGCGGCCGAGAAAGCGGGCATCGTCAGCAGCACCTATACGCATGCGCTGGGCATGTTCGGCCACGCACCGGGCCCGACCATCGGCATGTGGGACAACCAGGGTGCGACGCCGGTGCAGGGCGACTGGCCGCTGTATCCCTCCACGGTGTATGCGATCGAAGGCAACATCAAGGCGCCGGTGCCCGAGTGGGACGGCCAGTGGGTGCAGATCAAGCTGGAGCAGGGCGCGCTGTTCGATGGCGAACGGGTGACCTATCTCGCTGGTCGGCAAACCCAGTGGCATGTGGTGCGTTGAGGCCGGGAATCAGGAGCGAGGGGGCGCGCCTGCGGACCACGGGTCGGCGCGCCGAGGAGCGCCTGAATCCCGAATCCCGAATCCCGAATCCCGAATCCCGAGCGCGGCATGCGCCGGCCGGGCCGCGCCGGTGCCTGCTGCTGCCGCGATCAGCCTTTCGCTTCGCGCAGCTTGGCGGACAGCGCTTCGAGTCGCGCCTTCATCGCGGCGTCGATCTCGTCCGGGCGGATGCGGTCGATGATGTTCTTCAGCACGCGCATCTCGTTGGCATCGATGCGGCCATCGCGCTCGGCGATCCCGATCAGCGCGTCCAGCTCGGCGGCATCGAGGCGACCGTCGTTGCCGAAGCAGGACACGGAGCGGAAGCTCAGTTCAAGGTAATCGCGCGACTCGTTCATGCGGTAGCCCAATCGAAGAAGGATGGAGGCGGCAGGATGCGTCAGGCGCCGCGCTCGCTCAAGTGTCGAAGGCGCGAAAAGTGCTGATGCAGGACAGGCTGTGTGACAGCCCATTCGTGCTACAGCCTGAACACCGAGCCCGCCCGCGCGCAGCCCAGCTTTTCGTAGTACGCGTCCTCATCCGAAAGCACGAACACGTCCTGGCCGGCATGCGCATCACGCACGTGCTGCAGCAGGGCGCGGCCATGGCCTCGTCGACGCGCCGCCGGGGCGACGTAGAGCTCGCTGACGTAGAGGCCGAAGCCATCGACCAGGGCGCGAAGATAGCCGCAGACGCGGCCGTCGTCGAAACAGACCAGGGTGAGGGTGTCGCGCAGCGCTGCGCGGAAGCGGGGCAGGCCCTCGGCACTCATGAATTCCTGCCAGTCGGGCTCGCGTACGAGCAGCGCCAGCAGTTCCGGCTCATGCTCGACTCGGTAGTCCAGAATCTCGCGCACCTCGGCAGCCACTAGGCCTGCTCGCGCGCCAGCAAATTCGCGAGGGTGTAGCGCGTGCGCAGCCAGGCCTTGCGCAGCTTGGTGCCGAGCCTGCGCTCGTCGACCTTGGCGCCGATGCTGCTGTCCTGGCTGGTCTCGTCCAGTTCGATCACCGCCGGCGACACGCCGCGCATCACCAGGCCCTGCGATTCCCACCAGTAGCGCAGGTCGACGTCCACCGGTCGGCCGAAGGGCAGGCGCGTAGCCAGCAGCTTCTCGGCCCCGCGGCGGCGGATGACATAGCCAGCCGTCAGGCTGGGTACACGCCGGTAGCGCAGCAGCGTATGTCCCTTGCATAAAGGCATCTGTGCTGCCGCTTTCTCGCGCTTGCCGATCTCGGCGCGGCCGATCAGCTTGACCATGTCCCAGCGCGTCTCGCTGGCGGCCAGCGCCGCCAGCAGGGCCTCGAAGTCCGGCCGCAGGCGCACGTCGTCTTCGAGCACCACGACGGCTTCATGCGGCGAAGCCAGCAGCCAGCGCCAGGCCTTGAGGTGGCTGGCGTAGCAGCCCTTCTCGCCGTTCACCAGCGGCTTGTGGAATCTGCGGGCATTCAGCGCCGGGCTGTACAGCGCGTCTTGCTCGGTCTGCGGCAGCGCGGTCCACAGCACGCCAGGCAGGCGTTCACCCTGCAGCCCGTGACGCGCGAACTCCGCCTGCATGCGCGCACAGCGCTCGGCGTCGCGGTCAAGGTTGATGAACAGGATCGGCCAGGGCGACATGGGCGGGCATCGGCTGCGCGGGGGCGGCATGTTCGCATGCGCGCCCCCGCGGCCTCCACGCGCTCAGATCGTGCAGGCCTCCGCGCTGCAGCCGGCCGCATCCGCCGCTGCAGCCTGGTCCTGGGCCGCGACCGCGCTGCCGCCGTCTTCCGCCAGCAGGGCGCCGACTGCGGCACCCAGCGCGATGTCTTCGATGCGCCCGAAGTGCTGCAGGCGTCGGCGGCCGGCGCGATCGATCAGCACCAGCGAGGGCGTGCCGCGCAGGCCGTAGCGCTGCAGGGTGGCGGGCAGCGGGCTGCCGGCCACTGGCGCATCCACCGCCACCGGGAAGTCGATGCGGTACTCGTGCAGGAAGGCCGCCAGCGCCTCCGGGCGCATGGCTGCGTGGTGCTCGAACACGCTGTGCAGGCCGATGCTGACCAGGCCTGCCCCGGCGAACAGGCGCTGCAGAGTCTGCGCCTGCGGCAGCGCGTGGCCGACGCAGCCGGGGCAGAGCATCTGGAAGGCGTGCAGGGCGACCACGCGGCCGCGCAGCGCATCCAGCGCCAGGCCGGTGCCGGCGTGGAACCACTGCGCCACCTGCAGTGGCGGCGCGGGCGCGGCGACGGTCGCCGGGATCAGGCCAAGGGGATTGGCGGAGGTGGAGCTCATGATCGCCTCCTCAGCGCTCGATCGCCGCCGGCAGCGACAGATCGCCGGAGCCGGTCTTGAACACATCGACCACGCACAGCAGCGGCGCGTGCACGCTGGCATTGACCCGCAGCGCGGCGGTGACGCCGTCGAAGCGCAGGCCCTCCAGCGCGCCGAGGTCGTCGAACGGCACCCGCACCTCCAGGCTGTCGCCTGCGAACACCGGGCTGTAGCCGGGGCTGTCGATCAGGATGGGCAGGCCCGGCCAGGTGCGCGGCAGGCGCGGCTTCGCACCCTCGGGAATGTCGACGACCTTCAGCGCGCCGGGCCCGCAGGCTTCATCGGGGCTCAGCACCACCCAGTGCGAGTGCCAGAGATCGCCGTCGTTGCCGCGATCGCCATCGCCGTTCTCGTCGAACAGCGGGGTGTCGTCGAAATCCGGATGTGCGGTGACCGCGAAGGCCAGCAGGCCGGCGCCGTGCTCGAAGCCCACTGTGGACGGATCCAGCGTGGTCGGCCAGACATAAGAAAACACCGTGCTGCCCGCCAGCTGGCCGCTGGCGCTGGGGCGGCTCTCGCCGGCGCGCCCGGACACCGCCATGTGGAAGACCGCGACCCGGTCCTCGACGTGGATACGGGTGTGGAGGATGTCGAAGGCCGGGTGTACGGCGTCTGCGGGTTCGGTCGCCAGTCCGCCGTGGTGCTCGCCCTCATGGGCGTGCAGGGGCAGGGCGACCAGTGCGAGCAGGGCGCTCGCGATGGCGTGCTGGAGTTTCATGGAGGGCTCCTTTCTGGGCTTGGATCGCCAGCGCTGTGCTGTCGATGCCGCGCAGTGTCCGTGCCAAGGAGCTACCATCGGCCGTATTACGTCCTCCATATGTATCGAATCGTCCAGATGTCAGCTGCGCCGCCCGTCGACCGCCTGTCCGCCCTGCTGGAGCGCTTCCGCGTGCGGGCGCGTCTGTTCCACGAAGGCGCGCTGTGCGGGCTGTCCAGCTTTCCCGCCGAAGCCGGTCGCGGCTTCCTGCACGTACTGCGGGCCGGTGCGCTGGAGGTGCGGCATGCGCGCGGCAGCGGCGCGCCGGCGCGTCTGAGGCTCAATCAGCCCAGCCTGCTGTTCTATCCGCGGCCGCTCGCGCATCGCTTCGAGACGCCCGCAGAGGGCAGCGACTTCGTCTGCGCCGAGCTGGCGTTCGAGGGCGGTGAGGCGCATCCGCTGGTGCGCGCGCTGCCGCCCTTCCTGTGCCTGCCGCTGCAGCGCGTCGATGGCCTGCAGGACAGCCTGGCCCTGCTGTTCAGGGAAACCGAGCAGGTGCGCTGCGGACACCGCCTGCTGGCGGATCGCCTGTTCGAGGTGGTGCTGCTGCAGCTGCTGCGCTGGCTGATCGACCACGGCGGGATCCACGTGGGCCTGCTCGCCGGTCTGGCCGACCCGCGGCTGGCGCGCGCGCTGACTGCGATCCACGAGCAGCCGGGCGCGGCCTGGAATCTGGAGCGTCTGGCCGCCGTCGCCGAGCTGTCGCGCAGCGCATTCGCCGAGCGCTTCCACCGCGTGACCGGGCAGACCCCGGCCGACTATCTCGCGCGCTGGCGCATCGCGCTGGCCTGTCGCGGACTGCGTGAGGGGCGGCCGCTGGGCCTGCTCGCCGACGAATTGGGCTACGCCAGCCACAGCTCGCTGTCGCGGGTGTTCCGGCAGGTGATGGGGGTCTCGCCGCGGGCGTGGCTGCAGCAGTCGGCCTCGGATCCGTCTGAGTAGGCGAGCTCAAGGCGGCTGCCGCGCGCCAGCGGCCTGCAGCACGGCCGACAGCGCCGGTTTGGCACGCCGCTCGCGATCGAACAGCAGCGGGTAGTTGCGGCGGCCGGGGATCGGGTAGCCGTTCTTCCATGACATGCCATCGTGCACGCCCCACAGCGTGACGCGGTCGATCACATCCGCATGCCGCAGGAACAACGCGAACAGCTCGGCATAGCGATCCGCGAGCTGTCGTTCGATCTCGGCGGGCAGATGGTCCGGCCAGGGGTCGAGGTAGCGCTCGAATTCGGGCAGCTGGAACTGCGGATGCTGCAGGGCGGTGCCGATGACCTGGCCTTCGCGGGTCAGCGGCAGCACGTCGACGTCCAGCTCGGTGATCATCACCTTCAGGCCGAGGGCGGCAAAGGCCTGGATCGAGGCTTCGATCTCTTCGATCGGCGGGTAGTTGAGGCCCCAGTGGCCCTGCATGCCGATGCCATCGATGCGCAGGCCGGCGGCCTGCAGCCTCTTCGCCATGCGCACGATGCCGGCGCGCTTCTCGGGCCGCCAGGTATTTAAGTCGTTGTAGTACAGCTCGGTGTCAGGCGCGGCTTCGGCTGCGGCGGCAAAGGCCAGGCGCACCAGAGTATCGCCGTCGCCGACGGCTTCGACCCAGCGGGTTGGACGGTAGCCGCCGTCCTCGCCAATGACTTCGTTGACCACATCCCAGGCCCGCACGCGCCCGGCGTAGCGGCCGGCGACGGTGGCGATGTAGTCCTGCAGCTGGGCGATCACCTGCGCCCGCGGCAGAGGCTGACCCTCGGCGCTCTGGAAGAACCAGTCCGGCGTCTGGTTGTGCCAGACCAGGGTGTGGCCGACCAGGAACATTCCGTGCGCCTCGCCGAACGCGACGAAGGCATCGGCCGCAGCGAAGTCGAACTCGCCGGGCCGCGGCTGCAGCACTTCGGCCTTCATCACGTTCTCGGCGGTCAGCGCGTTGAAGTGCTCAAGCACGAGGGCACGCGAGCGCGGATCTTCGCCGGCAATGATCTCCTGATTGACCGCGACGCCGAGCCTGAACGCCCCGGCGTAGGCCTCTCGCAAGGTCGGCGCCGAGGTCGGCTCCGACGCCGCCGGTGCCTGGGGATGCGTAGTCAGTGGAACGCATAGACAGCCAGCGAGCAGCACCGCGCGCGCCTGCCACCAGATCCTTCGATTCATGGCGGCGCTCCCTGCGCATCAAGACGAACCAGCGCTGCCCGGACCGCGCGCCCGCTCATCGACGCGGGCTCTCGACTGGGCCGAGGTGGCTCGGTGGAGGCTCGCCGCGCCAGAGCTCGATGCGCTGGAACACCAGGCCGGGATCGACCCGCCAGAGTCTCAGCAGCTGCGGACCCGCGCTGACGCGGTGGCGGCTGCGTCCGATGTGGATGTTGTCCGCGACCGCCTGCTCCCAGGCCAGGTAGTGCGGATGGCCGGGGCTGGGTTCGAGCTGCAGGCGCACGATCTGCGGCGGCTCGTCGCCGATCGACACCGCATAGCGCAGGCCGCCGCTGCCGTACAGATCGAGCGTGGGCGACAGATGCACCCGCACTTCGACCTCGCCGTCGGCGTGCAGATGCACGGCGTACTCGAGGCGCGGGCTGTCATCGCCCGGCTGTACGGCGTCGGCGTTGGGCGGCAGGGTGGTGACGCCAGCGTGGGTGCGGCCGAGGTTCGGGATCACCTCCCAGGCCATCCCCGCGGCTGCCGTGGCGCGATCGAAGTGGGCGGCCTCGATGACGACATGGCCATCGCCTTCGATGAAACCGCGCGCTGCATCGATTCCGCTCGGCACCCGTACCGGAACCTCGATCGTGACCTCGGTCAGTTCGTCGCCGCG
>LNFM01007683.1_pt1 | contig 16721 bp, 14 predicted proteins | sample 596031 | NCBI WGS metagenome assembly LNFM01 (sample SAMN04254537, study PRJNA301005) | activated carbon metagenome | isolation source: dual media filters at the Ann Arbor, Michigan drinking water treatment plant | place: USA: Ann Arbor
GACACCAAGTTCCTGATCAATCCCACCGGGCGCTTCGTCATCGGCGGCCCGCAGGGTGACTGCGGCCTGACCGGTCGCAAGATCATCGTGGACACCTACGGCGGCGCCTGCCCGCACGGCGGTGGCGCTTTCTCGGGCAAGGACCCCAGCAAAGTGGACCGCTCAGCCGCCTATGCTGCGCGCTACGTCGCCAAGAACATCGTCGCCGCTGGCCTGGCCAAGCAGTGCCAGATCCAGGTGGCTTACGCCATCGGTGTGGCCCGCCCGATGAACGTGACGGTTTACACGGAAGGCACCGGCGTGATTCCCGACGAGCAAATCGCCGCGCTGGTGAACGAATACTTTGATCTGCGTCCCAAAGGCATCATCCAGATGCTGGATCTGCTGCGCCCGATCTACACCAAGACCGCGGCCTATGGCCACTTTGGTCGCGAAGAGCCTGAGTTCGTCTGGGAGCGCACCGATCGCGCCGCCACCCTGAGGAAGGCCGCCGGCCTGTAAGCATTCACTTACGAATCAAGGCAGATGCCCCGGTGCGCAAGCACCGGGGCTTTTTTTCGCCAGAGATACCCCCGGTTCACCCCGCATTCCGGTGATCGGACCCGGCTGAATTTTTGCCACCAGCGACCGATAAGGAAGCAAGAGCAATGTTTTGCCCCGATCCGAACCGACCTGGAGCCTTCCCCATGGACACCTCTGCACCGACCACTGAGCAGCAGCTGGCACCCATCACCGACGAACTGCTGGCCGCCCTGAGCGCCGCACGCGCCCTGTATGACAACGCACCCTGCGGCCTGCTGGCCCTGGACGCCGAGCTGCGCTGCGTCAACATCAACCAGACCTTGCTGGACTGGCTGGGCGCGGACCGCGACGAGGTGGTGATGTTCAGGAAGCTCACCGACCTGACCGCGCCCATCTCGCGCGCCCCGGCGTCCATGCATGTGGAACAACTGCTGATCAGCGGGCGCACCGAACCACTGACGCTGTCGCTGTGCCGCGCCAACGGTGACATTCTGCAAGCCCGGCTCACGTCCACCGCCGTCTACGACGCCGAAGGCCGCTTCCTGCACACCAGCACCATGGTGACCGACCTGGGTAGCGTGCTGGCCAGCCACACTGCCGACGCGCCGCAAGACGCCATTCTGCGCAGCATCACCGACCGCATCCCGGCCCGCCTCGCCTACTACGACAAAAACCTCATTTGCCGTTTTGCCAACGCCGCACACGCCCAACGCTACGCCAGGGAGCCCAAAGACATGGTGGGCTCGCACCTCAGCGAGGTCGTGCGGCCAGAAATATTGCCCGAGATCATGCCGCGCGTGCTGGCCACGCTGGGCGGGCAGGCGCAAAACTTCGAAGCCGAACGCACCGCCGCCGATGGCGGGCGCAACTACTTCGAGATCCACTACCTCCCCGATGTGCAGAACGGCGAAATCGAAGGGCTGTTCATCGAGCTGCACGACATCACCGAGCGTCGGCGCACCGAAGAGTTTGTGTTGCACGCCAACCAGGACCTGGAAGACCGGGTTCGCGAGCGTTCCGAGGAGCTGTTCGCCAGCGAGCAGCGCTACCGCCTGATGGTTGATGCCATCCAGGACTACTGCATTTATTTTGTGGACGAGACCGGCGCGGTGACCGACTGGACCGAGAGCGCCCAGCGCCTGCACGGGCACCAGCGCTCACAGATCGTGGGCCAGTCGTACGAGACGCTCATGTGCGGCGACAACGCGGGTGAGGACGAGGTCGATCCCAGCCAGGTGCTGCGTCTGGCCAAGGAACACGGGCAATGGGAATCGCGCGGCTGGCGCCTGCGCGAGGATGGTTCGCGCTTCTGGGCTCACACCGTGCTGACTGCGTTGCGCAACGAAGCCGGCGAGTTGCAGGGCCTCTCCAGCATCACTCGCGACATGACCGCGGCCAAGAGCCTTGAAGATGTGATGAACGACCTCAACCGCGAACTGGAAAAACGTGTGGCCGAACGCACGCAGCAGCTGGTGGCGGCCAACAAGGATCTGGACGTGTTTTCACACATGGTCTCGCACGACCTGCGCGCGCCGCTTCGCCACATCGCCAGCTTCGTGAGCCTGCTGCAGGAGCAAACCGGGGAGTCCACCGACAACCTCGCCCGCCAATACCAGACCTCGATCGCCAAGGCGGCGAAACGCATGAGCCTGATGATCGAAGGCCTTCTGGAATATGCGCGGCTCGGCCGCGTGGCGCTGGAATCGCAACCGGTCCCGCTGGCACCTTTGCTGCACGGGGTGGTGGCCCACTTGAAACAGGAGAACCCGAACCGCAACATCGAATGGTCGATCGATCAGGACCTGCCCATGGTGCGTGGCGATGCCATGCTGCTGGCCCAGGCCTGGGGCAACCTGCTCGACAACGCGGTCAAGTACACCGCCAAGCGCAGCGATGCGGTCATCAAGGTGGGCTGGAAGGTCAACCCGCTGGGCGGACGCACCTTCTTCGTGAGCGACAACGGCGCCGGCTTCGACATGGAGAAAGCCCACAGCCTGTTCGTGATGTTCCAGCGCCAGCACCATTCGATGGACTTCGAAGGCACGGGCACCGGGCTGGCCATGGCGCAGCGCATCATCGACCGTCATGGCGGCCGCATCTGGTCGGAAACGTCACCGGGCGCGGGCTGCACCTTCTACTTCACGCTGCCGCTGGAGACCGTGGAGCCCGAGCTGGCATTCCCGGAATCGTCGATGGCCGAACTCGCGGCCTGAGGCGAGCCGCACGGCAGATGGAGTGCGCGCCGATAATTCGGGCGTGAATTCCACCGCCCTGAATCCCTCCTCACTTTTCTCTTTGCAAGGTCGCGTGGCCCTGGTCACCGGCGCCAGCCGAGGCCTGGGGCTGGCCATGGCCACCGCACTCGCCGCTCACGGTGCCGAGGTCTGGCTCAACGGGCGCGATGCCGCCAGCCTGCGCACGGCCGTTGAACGGGCAAGAACGGCCTCACACGGCAGGGTCCACTCGCTACCTTTCGATGTGACCAACGAAGCCGCGGCCACCGAGGCCATGGCCCGCTTGCTGACCGAGAGCGGGCGCCTTGACATTCTCATCAACAACGTCGGCCAGCGCCGCCGGCAAACACTGGACAAGCTGCCCACCCAGGCCTTGCGCGATCTGCTGGAAGCCAACCTGGTGTCGGCCTGGCACCTGTGCCGCGAAGCTGCGCGACCCATGCGCGCCCAAGGCTCCGGCCGCATCATCAACGTGACGTCCATCGCCGGGCCGATCGCGCGCGCCGGTGATGCCGCATACACCACCAGCAAAGGCGCACTCGAGGCCCTCACCCGCGCCCTGGCGGCCGAGCTCGGCCCGCACGGTATCAACGTCAACGCCATCGCGCCTGGTTTCTTTGCCACCGAGGCCAACGCCGCCATGGCGGGCGATGATCAGACCCTGGCGTGGCTGCAGCAACGCACCTCGCTCGGCCGCTGGGGCCACGCCGACGAAATCGCAGGCGCTGCCGTGTTCCTCGCTTCACCGGCGGCCAGTTACGTCACAGGGCACACCTTGGTGGTGGACGGGGGCTACCTGGCCCACTTCTGAAATCAGGACAAGTGCGGGGCCACCTCGGGTGGATTGAACTCAAGCCGATCGAGGACGTGGGCCGGCTCTTCATCAGGTTGCTTTCATGCATCGACCCGTGCGCCTTGTCGGGCAGGGCGGCCGATGCGGAAAGCCACTCAGCATTCACCTCCCCACATCGAACAAGCGTTGATTTCATTGAGGGCGCGTGGGACTCGTGCCAAGAGGCTTTCTATTCTTCGGCCATCAACGACTCTCTTTTGCAGAACTTGTGCCACTTAGGATTCACTTTTTCGAGGATGAGCCGAAGGCTGCATCGCGTTGCGGATGCGTGGAGTGGGCTGGGCGCACTCGGGATTTCTGGCTATTGTGTTGGTGTTTGCCACTGGGAATCGTTGGTAGAAATACCTCCCCCCAGGGACATGAGCCTCGATGCAAAAGAAGCCCGCTCAAGCGGGTTTCTTTCATTGCGGTAGGACCCTGCAAGCTTGGATCTGGCGAACGCTTCGCCAGATCCAAGCTTGGGGCTGAAAGATCAGATCACTTCCTCGATGTTGCGCAGGAGGACATCTTGGGAGCTACTCAATGGCGGCGCTCTATACACGTCGATGTGCGGCTTTGAAACACGTCGAGCGAGCTTCAAGTGGTAGATACTTCGCCATCCCGCCTGGCTACACCGTTCCTCTCGGACAGAATGCGGTCGCCCGGCCATTCAGACGGCCTCGCAACCAGCGGCAGGCCAGGGTACTGCTGACGTTGCCGATGACCATGGCGGCGGCGCGACGCGTACCCCCGTATGCCGACGCCGAATGTTTGCATCGTCCGGTCGAACGATTGCTCCCCTTCGCCCTGACGGGTCGCTGTCGACCCATATGCTACATCCGTCATCCTGATCGCATTGCCACTAACGAGCCGGTCGACGCGCACGCCGGCATCACATTTACGCCGCTGCGGAGCCCGGCGCGACGTTTCTGAAGGCCTGTCCGCGCACCTCGCCGGATTGCTGCCCGGCGCCAGCTACTTCGCCTCGACCACTGGACGCGCACTCGGCGTCTTTACACGATATTGGCAAAACGCTTGGCTCGAACGAGGCGCCTTAGTCATGACGCGCGCATACGGAAGGAGTAGCCCAACCCGATCACCTGCCGAATCGCACGTCGCTTCACCAGCTCGGATCATCAGTTGTACGGATGCTGGCTCGTTGATGCTCATGTCTGCTCCGCCTCATCGCATGACACTTGACAGAAGTCATGCAAAACTTATAAATGACATGAGACCACGCGACCCGCAGTGGATATCAGCCGCGCCTTGCGTCCGTGGGAGCAGCGCCGAAGGAGTGCGCCACCATGAAACGACGCCAGCTCGTGCTTACCACTGCACTCGCAGCAGGCATTGTGCCTATGCGATCGGCGTGGAGTCAGCTGCCGCCGAAGCAGCGGGCCGCCGTGGTGATCGGCGTGGACAAGGCCGGCGACCTTCCAAAGCTGCGGGCGGCAGCATCGGGAGCCCGCCAGGTCGAGGCGCTTCTAAAGGCAGAAGGGTATGACGTAGCGGCGCTAGTCGACGACGAGGCACCGGTCACCGTTGACCGCATCTTCGCCGCAATAGATAGTCACGTCCGGAAGGGCACTGTCGAGCAGCTCGTTGTGTACTTCGCGGGCCATGGGCTCGCCGCAGAGTACGTCGAGTACTGGCTGCTGTCTGACGCGACCCGCAACCCCAACCAGTCCGTGAGCTTGCGGGAGAGCATTCAGTTGGCCCGCGTCTATTCGGGGATCCCGAACGTGGTGTTCGTCTCCGATGCCTGCCGGTCTACGCCACGCAGCCTTGGCCTGTCGGCCATCCGGGGTGGCATCATCTTCCCGACCTCCGGCTCGGTTCAGCCGTCCGACGTGGACCAGTTCCTCGCCACCCTGGTTGGCGATCCGGCCTTGGAGGTCGCCATGGAAGACAGCACGACCAACTACGCCGGTATCTACACGACGACGCTACTCTCCGCGTTCGCGGAGGCTCCCACGGACATCGTGAGCAAGGTCGGCGGCCTGGACGTCGTCCCCAACAAGCGACTTAAGCGTTTTCTGGAACGCGAAGTTCCGCGGCGGGCGCAGCGCATCAACATCCAGCTTAACCAGCGACCCGATGCACAGGTTACTTCGGACGACGACATCTACATCGCGAAGGTCGCGAAGATCACGCAGGCAGCCTCGATCGGCACCGCCACGGGGTTGCGGCACGTCGCGGCGGCCAACCTCAACGAAGTCGGCTTGCGGGGCATTGTGCAAGTGGGTCCGCGCAAGGACTCGGAACTTGCAGCGTATCGCCAGGCGACCCGGAACCTCGACGATCAAACTGGATTCTCGAAAGCCCAGTTAGAGGTCGCGAGCCAAATGAACGGGGCCGAGGCGTTCGCCAGACAGATGCCGAGCTCACTCACGACCGGCTTCTTGGTGTCGGGCCAGCCGGTTAGGGTTGCATTCCTTATCCAGGATGGTCCGCCGCGACTCTTCGAGCGCTTGGGCGATCAGGCCGTCGCTGCCGTCGTGCCTTCCCACAGCGCCGCGAGCGCGTTGATCCAGTTCGCCGATGGATCTTCTACGGTCGTGGCCGCATTACATGGCTTCGTGGGGAACATTGTGGTCGCGCGCAACGGTGTCATCAGCGTGAGCTACGTGCCTCGGCACGTCGGTTACGACTCGAAGCGCCTGAATGACTTGCACTCCTCAGTCGCGACCGCCGCGCGCTTCGGCGTCTTCCGGATCGAGCGCGAGGAAGGCGGCCCGAAGAACACCGGTGCGCGCCTCGCCGACACGGTGAGGATGATGAAGGATGTCGATCCCACACTCGGGCTCTACGCCGCCTACGCCTACTCTGAGGCGGGCGAACAGCGCGGAGTGGCCTCCGTGCGAGGCATCATGCGCAGCGATCTCGGCTTCGACCTCTTCGACACGGCGATGCTCTCGGGCGCGCTGGCGAAGAAGGAGGCGACGCTGCGGACCTGCGCGCCGTTTTGCCCGATGCTTGCGCAGGGCTGGGCACTACTGCGTGTGAATAACGTCGAGTTGCCGAAAGAAATCGAGGCGTGCCGCGACCACCTGCGGCCCGCGCTCTGGACAACGCTGGATGCGAATGGCACAGAAATGCTGATTGGCGCCCTCTGGTCGGGACGGCTTCGGATCTAGGGGAATCCATGAACAACAGACGACAAGTGGTTGCTAGCCTCTCGGCGATGGCGCTGTCGGGATTCGTTTCGACGTCCCGTGCCCAGCCCGTGCGGGCTTCGCGCCTGCTGCTGGTCCATGGCCGCGCACAGGAAGGCAAGGATCCGGCAACGCTACAGCGGGAATGGGTAGCTGCTCTCAATCGCGGGGCAGCGAAGTTCGGCTCCGCCCTCGCGCCGAGCGTCGAGGTCGCCTTTCCCTTCTACGGCGACATGCTCGACTCTTACGCTCGCGAGATGGACATCCCGCTCACGTCGGAGGTCCAGACACGGGGCGAGAAGAGCGACGAGTTCCTGCGGTTTCAGTACGAGGTCGCCGAGTCCATCCGGCAGGCGGCAGGCATTCCAGAGGAGAAGGTGAATGCCGAGTTCGACGGGCCCGTGCAGGAACGCGGGCCGCTGAACTGGAAGTGGGTCCAGGCCGTACTGCGGGCGATCGACAAGAACGGCGGGGCCATGAACCAGTCGACTCTTGAACTCTTCACCCGCGACGTCTTTCTCTATGTGACCCGGGCCGGCGTGCGCGACGCCATTGACAGGATTGTTGCGGCGAAGCTCACCGAGGAACCGACCGTTGTGGTGGGTCACTCGCTGGGTTCGGTCGTTGCCTACAGCGTGTTAGTGAACGATCGGCGTGCGCTCAAAGTGCCGCTCTACGTGACAGTCGGCAGCCCGCTCGGAGTTCGTGCGATCCGGGACCGGTTCCGACCGATCCGTTATCCCCAGCCGGCGGTCGCGTCCTGGTACAACGCGTTCGACCCACGCGATGTCGTGGCGCTCTACCCACTTGACACCACAAACTTTCCGGTGGAGCCTCGAATCGAGAACAAGTTTGATGTCGACAACTACACCGATAACCGTCACGGCATCAGTGCGTACCTCGATGACCGGGCCGTGGCGAGAAAAATCCTCTCTGGCCTCGTGACCGAGCGGTAACGACTCCGCTCCTCGAGCTAGGTTGGCAGACGAGCGATAACACCCTCGTGAGCCGCCGTTCGCCATTGACCATTGGTGGCCGGGAGCCGAGAGCCGCGCCAGGTCTAGGAAGCTGACCGTCGTGTTCCAGGGTCCCACGCCGCCAAGGTCAGCTCACTGGCGCTTCGCTGGAGACCCGGTGTCGGCCAGGAGCGGTCTTCGGTCAAACGGAAATGCAGTCGCTCAACGTTTTGCATGAGCGGCGAGCGAAGGCCGTTGGCCGAAGCGTACTGGCAAGCACCGCTTGCCAGCCGTCCGCTCGATGCACTTTTTAGGCCTTCGCGGCAAGACTTTCGAGAATACTTATCGGCTTCGCATATGGAGACTTGGGAGAAGCCTTTATATGCGCATCAATCGCTGCGAAAACCAAGCTCTTGGTAGTGATTGCTGACCATAGAAACTCGGCGGCGGATGTGCCCTGAAACACATGTGGAATCAGCCGCAGTGCAGCATACCAAGAGGAAATGTTGTCCGATGGATAGTGAACTCCGGCGAATACTCGCCGGTCTCCAATATCCACCGTGAACTGTTTAAGAATATCAATTGACTTGCTATCCACTGTTGGTATCGCTGCCAAAACAGTGAAAGCGTTGCAGCCCGCCAAGGAACCCTGCAAGCAATGCCCGCTGACGAGAGAGGGCGTATTCGCGCTCATCGCCAGTCGAAAAGAATACGATTTCCGCGACTGCAAGTAGGACACCTGTAGTGGGCGTGGTCGTTGTAGACGCCATTTGAGCTGAAGGTCATAGCTTCCCACCTTGTTTGCGTAACCATCGCGAAGGGTCTTGGGGAAAGCAGCGCGCAAGTCGCGAGCCAATAGAGGGTCGTAATTGAGGTAGTTCTCGCCAAGTGGCTTGGTATCCTCGGCAGCGAAAAAGTCACCGTGGTTTACCAAGGTTTGGAAGCGTGCGCTGATTGGTTTGTCCAGTATCGGATGCAGATTCGCCAATAGTTCGAAATCCGCATCGTTCAGCGCGTCAATGTTTGCGGCCGAGGCACCTTGCCACGACGACGTCACCACGTCGTACCTTGGCCACAAGAATTCGGATAGTTCGTCCGCAATCAGTTCAATCCACTCCTGCCAGTCCTTTTGGGTCGGGGCAGCTCCGTTGGCCAATCGCCAGTCCTTTGGAATTGGCTCGTCGGCCATCTCGGTCATGTAGGCTTCATGCATAAACCCCCAGGGAGGAAGTTGAATACTCGTCATGTAAATTGTCCTTTGGTTGGTGGTGTGTGCCTTGATTCGAAGGCTTAGCGAGGATGTGCGAAAACCCTCAACCCAGCCGCAGACTGACGCATGCGCGTACCTTCCTTCGCAAGCCCTCTTCTTGCCGATTACCGAAGTCTAGCTTTCAAGTCCGCGAGTGGCTACCCACCAATGTGGGATCGTCAGCGACTTGCGCAAACGCCACCTGACCCCGATGTAGTTCGCCAGAAAGAGGGCAGATCAACTGCAGGAAAGCCGCCCAACTCCAGTTTAGAAGTGACCGGATATGGGGGAGACGTCAGAGCAAGGCTTATTGGGCTAAGCAAACCGTCCGGGAAACGGGGGAAGCCAATTCGGCGCCCAAACTCCGAATAGCAGCAGTCAGTCTGATCCTGCAGTCGAGGAGCTAGGTTGACAGAAGAAACCGGGTACGTCGACTTACTGATCAAGGGCTACAGCGTTCCCCAAGCTGCTGAACTCCTGCAGAAACTCTGGGTACTTTTTCTGCAGAAATGAAACGACAGCTTCGTTCTCGATGAGCTTCTTGGTGTACCCCCTAACCAGCGAGAGACTCAGTACGTCGTCGCCGTAGCTCTGCTCCACGATTCTGTAACGCTCATGCAGATTCGCGGTCTCGCGCTCAAGTTTGGTGATCTGCTCCTGTGTCGCAGCGTGCGAGGCGCTGGCGCCCTTAGGACTGACCAGCATCTCCCGTGAGGTCGCCGCCAACAGCGCACGGGCGTAGTTGACTGTCAAGTTGTTGGCCGAGATCATCAGCTCTGCGCATTCGATCTGCCGCGTTGGTTTCATCCGGCGTAGGATCTTGGATGTCTCCGCCGAAAACTCTCGGTCCTTCAAGATTTCGACCACCTCAGGACAAACCCCGTCCAGCAGGGTCATCTTGTCCTTAACCAGTCGTACATTGAGGGACAGGGCCTTGGCAAGGCGCTCGGGCGACAGGCCACGTTCGATGGCCCGGCGAATCATCAGGTGCTCTTGGACGGAGGAGAGTCTGTTGACACGGTTGTTGTAGGTGTAGGTTTCGTCATCGTTGGCCACAAGGCACAGGGCATGCGTTTCACCCAGCTCCTTCAACGCCATCAAGCGAATATGACCATCGAGCAATAGATGCTGGCCCGACTTTCGATCCACCGTGGAGATGGTCAGCGGCTCGATCAGACCGACCTCTTCAATGGAGGTTTTGATCTGTCGGAACTTGTAGGTTTCCTGGACCGTAGGTGTCAGCGTTTTGCTGAGCAGCAGAGTTTCAAATTCAACCAATACCGGCTTGAGTACAAAACTGAACGCGACCTTGTTCATTTTTTGCTCCCAGCTCGATGGATACGCTCCGCCAGGTAGGTAGGCATGGTGTCCAAGCCTTCTGCGCGCAGCAGGGTGACAAAGTGGTCGTCGGAGATGAGTTGGCGCATGGCACTGACGATGAGCAGCAGACGTTGCTGGGTCAATGAGCCTTTGCGAACCACCATTCTCTGACGTTCCACCTCCTTCTGGTACGTCCTCACCAGGCTTGCGGCGGTCACGCTGCTGCGTTTTCTGGGGCTCTTGCGGGACAATGACTTGCCCATGGTCTGACGAAGCTGCAGCAGTCGTCGCACTTCAAGGAGTGGTCGCCCACGCAACAGCCCGGACTCGTAGGCATCTTGTAGAACCCCCTGCAGGGCCTTGTCGTCATTTCCCGCGCTGACGATATCGCGCGCTGCATTGATCGGAATGCTGCCTTTTTGAATGGCCGCCAGCAGCCTGTCTTCCCCTAGGATGATGAGCATGAGCAGCGTGTTGACGTACTCCGTCGACAACCCAGTTTTCTGGCAGATAGCCGCGGCTCCGTACCCCTGTTCATGAAGCCGCTTGATGCCATGCAGCAGTTCCAGCGGCATGTATTTTCGTCGGGCAATGTTCTCCGCAAGGCCCATGATGTGAGCGTCTTCTTCTTTGACATCGACAACGAGCGCAGGGATGCGTGTCTCTCCCAGCTTGCGGAATGCCTTGAGGCGACCTTCGCCACAGATCAGCAAGTAGCGTTCGGCGCCGTCCTCCCCTTTGCGAGGTGTCACGGTGATCGGCTTCTTCAGGCCGATCAATCTGATGTTTTCGACAATCTCGTCGAACGTCGCCTGATTGCGCTCACGCGTGTTGAGCACCTCAATTCGCTCGATGGGAATGAGCCGAATATCGCCCGACTGAGCCACCTTGCTCATGCGACGCGGCGCAGCTTGGTCTGAGCGCCCATCCCGTAGAAGTAGTCCAGCGTGTCGAACCGGTAGCTCTCCAGTTCCATTGCGTTCTGTTCGGCTAACCTGATGCCACTGGTGCCGAAGTCCATTCGGGGCAGCAGGTAGTAGTCGAGCGCCTCCTCATTCCCCGCGCTCAGGCGAACAACGACACTGATGTCGGGGTTGAGGCTGGTATCCAGGCGGACCTTCCAGAACCTTCGGCCGCTCTCCACCTGTTGGCAGCGGGCGAGGACAATGGAGGCAGTGAACTCATGGTTCACATGCAGCAGGTCAGTACTCTCATCCCATTTAACCCTGCCGTTCATGGCTTCGATATTCGCCTTGGTGGATTGCAGAATACCTGGGTGCAGCTTTCTCAGGAAGCGGTTGATCTCCAAGTATTTGTAGTCTCGTTCTGGCTGAAAACCAACCAACTGGTAGGCTCTGATGAGGCTGCCGAAGCGGTGCGCATAGACCGACGACGACGGCATGCCGTCGGTCTCATTGATGACGAGCCCAGACAACAGGCCACGCTGCTGATAAAGATTCTTCAGGCGCTCCAGGAGCTCGTCGTCCGTGAAACGCCTGAAGCGGGCGCGGATGATGCCCTGCGCTGTGTAGAAGATCGCACGATCAACCACGGCCTCAAACGCGCCCTCCTTTCGGATCCACATGTCCGGCGTGTTCACGACAAACTGCTTTTTGAGTTTGAACGAGGTGCGATTAAAGACGTTGTCGCCAACATACTTCTCGTTGGTCAGCACTTCGTGGACTGTTCCACGCGTCCAGGGTCGATCAAGATCGGTGAGGACGCCTTCCCGGTTCAAGCGAGCGGCGATGGTGCTTTCCTGCAAACCGTCATCAATGAACCAGCGGTAGATGCGCTCGACCACCTCCACCTCTTCTGGGGGACCCGGTCGCAGGATCACCCGATCGGTCTGCAGGCTTTTGTGCTGACCGCGTGTGAGTGTCCCCTTTGAAACGCCGGACTGGTCAATCAACACCCGGCGCAGGCCAAAACCGGCTGGGCCGCCCTGGCGGTAACCCATCTCGATCAGGCGGCACTGGCCAGCAAAGACTTTGGAGGAAAGCTCCCGGCTGTACTCGCCCGCCATCGCACGCTTGACACCCTTGACGATGGTCGACACGGGGGAGCCATCGTTCTCGAACTGTTCGGCACAGTAGGTCACCTGAATGCCGGCGCGACGGCAGATGTACTCGTAGTACGCGCTCTCGTCTGCGTCCTGGAACCGACCCCAGCGGCTGACGTCGTACACGAGGATGACATTGAAGTTCGCTTTGCCCGTCTCGACATCGCTGATCAGCCGCTGGAGCGCCGCACGCCCGTCAATGCGCAGACCGCTTTTCCCTTCATCCGCGTAGATCTGGACAATTTCGATGTTGCGGCTGCGCGCGTACGCCTCGATCTTGTCTTGCTGATTGTGGGTTGAGTACTGTTGGTGCTCGGTCGACATGCGGACGTAGACCGCCGCGCGAAACGTGCCATCTCCGATCTCTGTTTCCTTCTTGACCATTGCTCAGACCCAATGCTCAGTTCTGGTGTTCACATGAGATCGTGTGGCGCGTGAGACCAGCAGTTCGCCGCATGACACGATCCGGGAGCACGCGACGTTGTGCAAGGTATCAGTGCTCAAGGCAATATGCGATCAAGTCCTCTCTTTGCAATCAGAAGATTCATGCATCGGCCTTGCCCAGGATGGTCAGGCGAACCAACATCACCTTGTCTGAATCGGCCTTCGCACCCATGAGCTGAAGCCGATAGATTCCGTCTTGAAGCAAGATTGCATCGATTGACGCGTCACTCTTTGCAATACGCCGAGCAGCGTTGCGAATCTGCTGGTTTGAGCGATTTCCCTGCGTGTAGTCGGGATTCGAGGCTCTGTAGGAGCGCCAATAGTCGGGGTGTTTTCTTCCCCAGTCGGCTTGGGCCTTGGCCTGATTTGCAGAGTAGTCGGGATCGCTTCTACGCTTTGCCTGTTGCCAGACTTGCTTACGGGTTTGCTGACATTCTGCAAGCGGGCAGTAGGTCTGCTTGGGAGATTGGGCGCGAGGTGTGAATTTGCACCCGCAGGCATTGCACCAACGATCTTCCATGGTCGCCTCCGCTCATGCGAGACGATCTGGCTTGGATAGGCGTCATGACAGGTATGGGCGCCGTCCCTGCACCCATCTGGCACCTCTTCGCGCGACCTTCTCAAAGGTGCAGCAGGTTACAAGAGCAAGTTCGGACTGCAGAACGGATCATCACCCTAGAAGCTCGGGGTCTGGAGGTTCGTTCTTTTGCTCTCGGATGATTTGCAGGGCTATCTCAGTCGAAATGATCTCAGCGGCTTTCCGCCACGACCATGTACTTGGCATGGAGCTCGAGTCCACTTCGGTCAATGCCAGCACCACCCGTTCTTCAAGAATTTCTCGAACGGCCGTCAGGCGTTCCCGATCCAGTTTCAGTCCCTTGGCAAACCGATGAGCCGACACCAGGTCGAGAGCGAACCTCATAGACTTTCGCAACGCTACAGGATCAATTTCGCTCATTTTCATGAAGTGCACGCTTCTTGTAGCGCTCAGCCCTTGCCTGGGGGCAGGATGTACCGAACCTTGTTGGGCTGCTTTTTCGGAGTCAGTTCGAACTGATCCGGATGCTTGTTGAACAGCTTGGTGGTAGACGCGTTTTTACCCAGCAGCTTGCTGTCGTGCAGTGTCTTCGCGGCATCGCTCAAGTGCAACCACTCGCCACCCTTCAGACCGGGTACCGCAGCCAGAATGGCCGACAGGCTCGTTTTGTCGGCCGTCGTTGCAGGCGGCTTCGTGGCCACTTTCTTTGTCGAAGTCTTTCTGGTCGGCGCCTTTTTCGCCGCTGCCTTCTTGACCGGGGTGGTTTTTGCGGTTGTGGTGTCCGCTGCGTTGGTGCGGACAGGCACTGAAGCCCCGGCATCGTCCATCATGGAGTCCGTGAAACCTGCCTTTTGATTGCCCACAAAGAGGACCTTGTCGTAGGCATAGCCCGCTTCACTGGCCATCTTGCTGCGTTCCGATACACAGACAACTTTGATCCCCCGTTCGCGGAGCCGAACGACCAGGGGCACAAAGTCGGCATCGCCTGACCCAATGACGATCATGGAAGGCGCGGGCGTCTGACAGGCGAACTCCATGGCGTCGGATGCCAAGGCGATGTCCGTGGTGTTTTTCGACAGCGAGAGATTGACGAAAGGACGTATGGCCCAAGTTCTCAGCGTTTCGGCCAAGCCCTTGAGATTTTCTGCGCTGCCATACGCGCGCCGGACTGCAATTGCACCCTCGCTAGCCTCAAGAATTTCTAGCGCCTCATTCACCCAATCAGGTGAGGAAAGGTTGTCCGCGTCGACGAGAAAAACAATCATTCTGGTACTCCTCCCGTGTCCGACACTCTACACAGTCATTGTCCAATGGTCATGAATGACATCAAACGCAACTGCTGGATGCCGCGGCTCAGGCTTCGCATCGGCTACCAGGTCGCATTGACCGCAACCGATCCGCGGACTTAGGTGCGCCCAGGAGGGGCAGAATAGCCGAATGAAAGTTTTTATCAGCTCGTTGATCGGCGGCTACGAGACGCTACGGCAAGCCGCGCGAGACGCGATCACCTCCCTGGGCCACGTGCCAGTAATGGCGGAGGACTTCCGTGCGCAAGCTTCCTCGCCACAGGTCGCCTGCCTTCAGGCGCTGAGATCGGCGGACCTTGTCGCCCTGGTCCTGGTCGACCGATACGGGCACGCGCAGCCCGGCTCAGGAATCTCACCCACCCACGAGGAATACTTGGAGGCGCGGGGCAACAAGCCAATCCTGCTGTTCGTACTGGAAGGCGTGACACCCGAGCCCAAGCAGCAGGAACTGCTGAGGGAGGCACAGGGCTGGCAGGGCGGCTTGTTCCGCGAGGGATTCAAGACGCCCGAGCAGCTAAGAACCCTGATTACGCGCTCCATTCACACCTACGAACTGGCGCATGCATCAGGGCCGATCGATGGCTCCGCGCTTGCTCGGGACGCAGAGGCTCTGCTGTCGCGTCACGAGGGGGATCGCGGACAGGGAGGAACGGCGCTGCGATTCGCATTGACATGCGGACCAGTGCGCCAGATCCTTCGGCCAGCAGAGCTAGAGGCTGAAAGCCTGGCCGACGCCATCCAGCAGCAGGCAATGTTCGGCACCCCGAGAATTTTCGGGAAAGAAGAAGGGGTGGAGACTTCACTCGACGGGGACACATTGAGCCTGTCACAAGAGGGCGGGGCGTTGGCGAGGATCGACGAGAAGGGGCGGATCGAGTTGCGGCTCTTGCTCGAGCGAGGTAGCCGACGGGATCAAGGCTTTGGCTCAATGCTAGGGGTTGTTGAAGAGACGGTTCTTCGCGAACTAGCCAACGCGATCTCCTTCTCCGCCTGGCTCTTGGACCACGTGGATCCGACACAGCGCGCCATGCACGTAGGCATCGCCGCGATGCTCGACGCCTCGGATCATCTGGGATGGCGCACACAGGCCGAGCAAGACGCTAGCCCGAGTTCGGGAACCATGAGAATGTTCTCAGGGCCGGACAAGCCTGTCTCGCGAGACCGCCCGCGAGCGTCGCTTAAGTTCGATGCCGCACGGCTGGCTGAAGACCTCATGGTGCCAATACGCAGGCAGCGAAAAAAGTAGGCGACCGCGGTTGGACGTTCGCTGATGACCGTCATCCAAGCCATCTACCTCCCAACATCAATCAACGCTCATCCAACGGCACCCCCGAACGCCATAACGCGGTTTGCAACACCTGCAGCAGGCGATTGGTTCCTAGCTTGACGAGTGGCTTAGAGCCGCGCTTGCTCAGTCGGATGATGCCGGAACTGAACAGCGCAAGACAGGTGTGCTGGGGATGTTGCGCAGAGGCGTACACCAACCCATCGAGTTCCATGGCTCTGCATTCGGCAGCCAGTTCCTGTGTTTGAGATACACGAAGCGACTGCAGCACAGGGTATGGCTCGGCCAGGCCGCGCGCGTCGGCCAAACGCAGTGGCCCTGACGTGACGAACTCGACCAAGCATCTGCGGCGCAGTTCCGAGAGGGTTCTGCTCACCGTTTCGCGCCTGAGCAGTGATTCGTACAGTGCCGTCTCAGGACTGTCGGCCAGGTAGGCCACCGGCTCGCTGGACAAGCAAAAGCGCCCTTGCATCAAGCCAACCGGGGGCAGGGACAAGCCATTCATTCGAACGCTGTGGGCGCGAGGCCGAATCAGCTGGACGCGATGAAAAACGCAGGGTGCAGGCAGTTCAATAACAGGCGGTTTGAGATCTTTGAATTTCATGGGCAGTCAGGCTCAATGCCCTTCTGCTGTTGCCAGTTCAACAATGCGCCGGCCAGACACGCCCTGCTCCAGGGCAATGCGTGGCGCCAGTCCGTCAAGTGCCTCGTGCGGCGTTTCCAGAAACGACAGCATTTGCCACCCATCTGTGGTGCCCAGGGCTTCAGACAGCGCCTGAATCACGGGGAACACGTAGGGCTCAAACTGCCATTTCGG
>LNFM01012390.1_pt1 | contig 16718 bp, 21 predicted proteins | sample 596031 | NCBI WGS metagenome assembly LNFM01 (sample SAMN04254537, study PRJNA301005) | activated carbon metagenome | isolation source: dual media filters at the Ann Arbor, Michigan drinking water treatment plant | place: USA: Ann Arbor
CCTGGGAGGCCACCGCCATGAGGCCCGTCGCCCCACCGCTGATGACAGCGACCCGATAGCCGGCGTCGGCGGGCACACGGAAGCGCGCACCGCCATCAGGCATGCGCTCGACGTACACGGGGCTGCCGTCCTGCAGCGCAACCTCGATTTCTGGCGTCATGTTCATGGGCACCGGCAGGGGATGGGTTTACAGCGGCCAGCCCCGCGACGTGCTGGCGAAGGCCGTGCCGTCCCAAGTCCACCGAACGCTGGTTTCCGGGTCCGCGTAGACCAGTTGGTTTGGACCAATGCCCTCAACAACAATCACGCCGCAGATTTCCAGCCAATCGTTGATAGCCCAACTGCCTCCAGTGTTCGCCACATACCACCGGGTAACCGTTGCCGTCGCCTCCACCGCGCCGCATGTCAGCGCCGGCAGCGCCACCATTGTGTTTGCCTGCAGTGCAGTCAACGGGCCAATCAGCACCGTGCCAACTGTGGCGCCACCCTCTGATATGCGCCGTTCACACCGCAGAACCACATTCTGATTTTTCGAGCAACGCACCCACACATACCCCGTGTATTGGCGCCCAGGCACTGCGTCAACGGTGTGATGCACTCCGGCGACGGATGACGGCGTGGCGGTCCAGGTCGCCCGCGCAGCAGGCCCGCCCAGCGGGTTGCCGGCCGCCTGCGTTAGGGATGCAGCGCCACCCGTTCCAGCAAACAGCGCATATTTCGTCAACGCATTGACGGGCCTCGGGTTGATAGAGAGGTTGAAAACGGTGATCGCCGGAACTCGTGACCCGATCCAACCCAGTCGGCGACGTAGCCACCGGCCAACGGCCTCCCAACGCGGGCCTGCGTCTCCAGACAGGCCCCAGCGGATTGCGTCCATTCGTGCCGCACCGGCCTGCAGCGCAGCCATTTTGTCGCCCCAGGCCAGAACTCCATCCGGGCCGCGCAACGCTGCATCAAACAGCGCCCACCTGGCTTTTGCCACCGCGACAAACGCAGGGTCTTGCATCATGCGGTTGATCCAGACCGCAGCCCGCGTATGCCAGCCCTCTGCCTCGCCCTGCCAGTCACGGATCTGGGCAGCGGGGTTGTTGTAGCCATTGCCCAGGCTCAAGTCGGAGTCCCACAGCGGCCCCATCCGCAGCCGGCCCGGCGCGGTCGCGGTGTCACGTTCCTTGTAGAGCTTGCACGACGTAAAAAACACGCTGTCCTGATTGCGCGTGAGTTCCGACACCAGCCACCAGTCCGCGAACGAGGCCATGTCAACGTACTGCGCGTAGCCCGTCACCGGGTCCAGCCAGCCGGCGCCCATCAGCGTGGCGTCGAAGTTGTTCATCCAGCCCGTGATGTAGGTGATCTGGCTGGCGCTGGGCGGCGACGGATCGTCAAACTGGATTTTGACGCCCGAGGGAACCGTGTCGAAGCCGGGCTCCCCCTCGGCAACGTACCGCTGATTGATCTCCATCATGAACGCGCCAGTGGCGTCAAGGCCCGTGGCCGACGAGCTTGGCAGTGAGACCGGCAGCCGCGAGGCATCAGCGCGCACCGATTCGGTCATCTGATACACGCCCTGGTATTCGCCGTTGAGATAAACCTCGCACGACACGCTGCGCGGGGTCCAGGGCTGATAGACGCGCCGCATGAGTTCAAATGCCCATGCGTTGCGCATCAGGGTTTCATCGTAGTAGTTCGCCAAAGCGCGCCAATGGCGGCCAGCGGGCATGCCCATGACTGAGGTTCCGGCGCCAGACGGGAACCTGATTTTCATCGGCTTTTTCGGCGCCAAAAACGTGCTGTTCCCGTGGCCAGAAACCTCCACGGCACGCAACGACAGACCATCAAAACCCGACAGCTCAGGGCTGATTTCGATGGTGGCCGACACATAGGTGTCCAGCGCGGGCGCAGGCAGAGCGACGCCACCAGCCGTGTTTATTCGCATGACCGGCAGCAGCCCACTGTGCCCAACGTAGGTGCTGGCTGGGGCGGCCGGCAATGCCGCACTCATGCCATCCAGCGAAACCCAGGTCGGGGACGCTGTGACTGTGCCCAAAACCAGAGCGCCAGTATTGGTCAGAGACAGTGGCGTCACTGCCGTTGATGTGACGCAGGCGGCGTCCGCAGTATTCCCGGCAGGCAGTGCAGCCGGCAGACTGGCAACGGTCATGCCCGTTGTCAGCGTCCCCGATAGGCGCCCACGAAACTCATACCGGCCGGCGACAACACGCACCGCCGCATCTGCCGATGTCACGCCAGCCGGCAGCGTCAAGCGCGTCCAGCCCTGCGCGGCACGTTGCGCATAGCTGGCAGCAGTGAGAGCCAAGGATGATTTCCAATCCGCTGACACCAGGGATTGGCCTGCGGCGAAGTTGTACTCCTCGTCCTTGTCCGTGATCGGATTGCGGTAGCCCACCAGTCGGCCCGCTGCATCCCGCAGCCACCGAACCCCTTGAATGATGTCGCCTGCGGCCATGCCGTGCCCCTTGGAAAAAAGGCCGCGCAAGGCGGCCAGAATGGCTTACTGAGGAGAAGAACCGCTCACGCGCTGATGGCCGCTGCCTTGGCCTTGACCGCCGACTGCGCCGCCTTCGGCTTGAGGTCGCCGGCCGGCCGCTGCTTCTTGGCTGCCAGCCGCTTGGCCGCGTCCTCGGCAGTCGACGCCCACCTGGGCAGCCGGTTGCCGGTGAACTCGAACGCGACGCCAGGCTCGACCATCGCGCCGTCGCGGAAGCCGCGCTCCACAGCCACCAGCTGCACGTTCTCGAACTTGGCCATGCCGATCAGCTCACGTTGTCAGCGGTCGCGCGCCACAGCGCCGGGTCGCTCACCAGGAAGGCGTCGACGGCGCCGGCCGTGAACGCTGCGGTGCCGGTGATCTGCTGGATGCCGATGTAGCGCTTGTAGCTGCCAGCCGGCAGGCGAACCGCGGCGATGGTGGTGCCGGCCGTCATCGATGCGACGGTGAAGGTCGGCGACACGTAGTGCACGGTCGCCGTGCTGGTGTTGGGCGTGGCGATGTCGTCGGACACCAGGCGGAACGTGCCGGTTGCCGAGCCGCCAGAGGTCGCGCTTGTGGTGACGCGGATCATCAGGTACAGCTCGCTGCCCTCGTGGTCCTTGACCACGTTCGGGTCGATGCTGGCAGCGCGCGTGTCGATCACGTCGCCGATGTTGTAGGTGGCAGCGCCGCCCGTGTTGAGGGCCTGGGCGTCGCAGAACTCCAGGCGGTCGTCGATGATCATGTCGGTTCCTTCGTGCGGTGATCGTTGACCGGGCTTAGATGCCCGACTCGGTGGACAGCAGCTGATCCACGCGGCGGATCGGCACGCCCCGGAAGCTGGTCACGAACTTGCCCTGCGCGTCTTCCTGCGTCTTGAACTGCAGCAGCGGGTCGCGGTTCATCTGCAGGTCGAAGGCGTCCAGGCTGTCCCGGTTCATGTAGATGGCCGGGCGGCCGGCGTTCAAGCTCGGGATGCGGCGCATGGCCTTGGCCAGCATGTCGCGCAGCACGGGGCCGGTGGCGCCGTTGGCAACGATGTCTTCCAGGTCGTAGTTGATGCGGACCACATAGCGCCAGTCGCGCACCACCAGACCGCAGTCCCACTTGTAGTGCGTGCGGTAGGCTTCCATGCGGCCACCGGCGCCGTCCACGTTCTCGATGGTGACCTGGCCCTTGTCGGTGATCTGCAAGCCCGCCTTGCTGCCCTTGGGATAGATCATGTGGCAGGTATTCGGACCCCAGACCACGACCCAGATGCTGGCGTTGTCGGTGCCGTCCGGCGTTGCGGCGCTGGTCAGGATGTTCTCGCCGTTGACGGCGGCCTGATCGTTGAAGCGCGGGGCCAGGCCGGTGAAGGCTTCCGGCTCGGTGGCCTCGTTGCCGTAGAAGGCGTAGCGGGCCAGCTTCTGGCCGAAGCCTTCGATGATGGCCGACTCCTCGGACATGCGCCAGGCGGCCGAGTTGTTGTTCAGGTCGGCCAGCGACTTGTCCACCTCGGCGTAGTTCTCCAGCATGCCCAGGCCCTCGCGGACCTTCACGCTGGTCGACTTGGTGGGCTGCACGCCGCCGTACAGCTTGCGGAACGTGGGCTCGGGCAGGCCGGTACGCACGCTGGTGGTGTGGCCGGTCAGCTCGTTGGCCTCGATCCACACGGCATCGTCGGCCAGCTCGTTGGTCTGGTGCATCATCTCGATGACCTGAGCAACCTTGTCATCGGGGTCGAGGCGTGCCTTGAAGTCGAGCAGCGTCGGATGGGTGGAAGCAAGAGTTGCCATTTGTCGCGCCCTTCAAGTGAAGCAGGCCATCGGTTGGGATGGCCTGCACTGTGCTGGGTCGCGTCGGCGGAATCCCGCCGATTCACTCGCTACGGGTTCATGTTCGATTTGTCGTAGAACGACTTGGCCGGCAGGCCAGCCGGTGTGCCCAGGCCGTGGGCCGGCGCTTCGGCCATCGGAGCGCCCAGCGCGGCAAAGAACTTGTGCACCGCCGCGAAGCCGTGGGCCTTGGCCAGCCCATCGATCATTTCGGCCATGCCATCCTCCTTCAGCCCGGCCGCCGCCATGCCGCTGCGGATCGCGCGCTTCGCCAGTTCGGTGTTGGCGTCGAACTTGTCGCCCCACTCGCGCTTGAGGTCGCCCTGCTGGCGCTCGGTCAGGGCAGCAGCTTCGCGTTCGGCGTCGGCCACACGCTGCGCATCGGCCGCGCGCTCGCTGGCCTGCAGCTCGTTCCAGCCCTCGGCCAGCGCTTTGGCCTGCGTCGGCGACAGGCCAGCCTTGTGGAACAGCGGCTTGATCGCCGCGGCGAACTCGGGCGCCTCGCCTTCTGGCACCGGGATGTCGTAGGCGTCGGGCGTCTCGGGCGCCTGGTAGCCGCGCACTTTGGCCACCAGATCGGCGGGCGACTTGTAGCCGTCCTTCTCGATCATGGCCTTCGTGGCTGCGTCCAGGCCATCGGTCCAGGCTGGCGCAGCTGGCGGATCTGCTGGCGCGGGCGCGGCCGGCACAGGCGCGGCAGCAGGGGCCGCAGGCGCTGCAACGGGCGCGGCTGCCGGCGCGCCGCCAGTAGCGCCGGGCTCGCCGGCCTGCTCCATGTAGGGCCACCACAGCGGGCGGAAGCGCTTAGTCATCTTCGGGTTCCTTCAGGCTCGCATGTTTCGTGGGGTCGAGGTCAATCAAACCCCACACGCGGCGCACCACCTCGGCGCGGCCAGCGGACACCATCGACGCGAGCGGATCGATGGTACGCGTGATTGGAGACACCCGGACGGGGCTGCCGTTGAAGGTGGAGAACTTGCCCAGGTCGCGCAGCACGCGCTCACCTTCTGGCGTCAGCTTGCCGTCAGGGCCGCAGAAGCACTTCTTGTAGGCGTCCGACAACCTCAGCAGGCGCAGCCGCGCCCGCCACTTGTCCGAGGCCATCATGCGACGCCGGACCCGAGGGCCTGCACCTTAGCCGCGCTCTCCAGCGACTGCGCCAGGACCGGCGCGGCGGCCAGCAGCTGCTGCGTCTGCGCCTCCTGCTCGGCGCCGGCCTTGAGGGCCTCGATTTCTTCCTTCGACCGCAGGGCCTTGGCCGGGTAGCCGTTGATGCGCGCCAGCTCCAGCATGGATTCCGTGATGTTGAACACCCGCATTGCCTCCTGCCCTTCCGGCGTCTGCACCAGCGGGGCCACAGCCTCCCAGGTGCGCAGGATGGACACGCCCGACTCCGACCGCTGGGCCAGCGACAGGGGGCTCTGGTACTCGATGGTGACCTCGCCGCCCGCTTCGATCAGGGCATCAGGCATCGGCGGCAGCAGGCCGGCCGCGTTGAGGATGTCCAGCTCGCGCGTCGTCATCGGCCCGAACAGTTCCGACTGCTGGCGGCCCATGATCGGCGACAGCAGGGCCGCCTTCTCCTTGGCCATCTCCAGCACTTGCGTCGCGGTCAGAACGGGGCTGTCCTTCAGGATCTGGAACACGTCGAGGAGGAACGCCTCGCGGATGATCGAATGCTCACCGGCCAGCATGTCGGCGCCGATGTCCACCCGGGCGCCGCTGTTGAACGCCTTCACCAGCTCCTGCCCGCTCTCGCCCAGCGTGCCGTAGTTCATGGCCCCGCTGGTCAGGTTGAACGGCGCCAGGCTGTCGTCCATCACCATCAGCGGCGGATCGACAGCGCGCTCCGCCCCCTTCACAATGGCCTTCTTCATGCGGTTGGTCGTGTTGACGGCAGCCAAGACCAGCATGGCCGGCGACCGCCCGTACAGCTCCTCGGCGCCCTTGGTGTAGCGACTGACGCAGTACGGCATCACGCGATACCCGCGCTCGCTGATCGTCGTGCTGTCGCCCATGAAGATGTCGAGCGAGGCATAGGCCATGCCGGCGAAGTCGCGGCGGCCTTCTTCCACGTTGGCGCGCGGCACCACCGCCTGCATGAACGGGAACTTGCTGGTCTGGTTCTTTGCCTCGTAGGCGCTGCGGATGGCCATGGGCAGCCTGGCGAATGCCGCGTCACGCTCGGCCCGCGACGGGTCGCGCCCGGCGAACGCCTGCACTGCCTGCTCAGCCGTGAACTTGTAGTGGCGGAAGACCCGATCCACCATGCCCTGATGGTCCTCGCCGATCAGCAGGTTGTGCAGCCCGCACGAACGGTAGATGATCCCGCGGCCCACGTCGTCGGCGATGTACAGCGCCTGCGTGCCGAACGCGCCCAGGTTGAGATAGCTCTCGGCCAACTGGCTGGCCATGTTCGACTGCGGCCGGTAGCGCACGCGGAACAGCAGCTTGTTCACCGCGTCCAGATACCGCTGCACCTCGATGTCTTCCTGCAACCCCTCGTCGGTCGTGGCCAGCTTCGACCAGACTTGGTTGCGCGGCGACAACAGGGCCTCCAGCACGGCGGCGTGCTTCTCCAGCGCCAGCGGCGGCACAGCGTCGAACATCTTCGCGGTGCGTTTCTTGCCCTGGTTCACCTCGTCGGTCGTGAACGGGTAAGCCTGCGGGCGCATCATGTCCGCGATGTCCTGCCAGTGCGTCTCGAAGTGGCTGCGGTCGTTCTTCAGCCCCTGCGCCTGCTGCACCAGCAATCGGGCGCGCTCGTCGCTCATCGCGCCATCGCCGTCGAGCGACCGCCACCACCGCCAGACTGCATCCCGCCAGCAGCCGGGGCCGGCGCGGCGGTGTCGCCACCGGCAGCGCCCAGCAGAGACGATGCGGCGGCTCCGCGCTGGGTGCGGCCCATCAGGAACGTGGAAGCCCGGCCGCGACGGCGCCGCAGCTTGGTGATGTCTTCCTCGGCCTGGCGCGCGTCGTCAGTGGTCGGCGGCTTGATCGGCTCGGGGACGGCAGGCATCGAAGGAGAGAAGAGTCCTGACATGGGCGGATTCCTGATTGCAGGCCCGCAGGGTGCCCGGGGCTGTGCGCGGAATCCCGCCGATCAGTCGTCCATCACCGCGAACGTCTGCCGCCCGCCTATCGGCCGGCCACCTCGATCCTTCGCCCGCACCGGGAACGCAAACGACAGCACCAGCGCATCAGCCCGGTTCGGCGACGGCAGCCCGCGCGCCTTCATGTCCTTCTTGCTCTCGATCTGGATCTTCCCATCCAACCGGCTGACCGTCTCGGGCGCGGCCAGCTCGTCGGCCAGCACCTGATCTGGCGGGATCGCGCCGCCCTCCTTCAGCCAGTCGCGGGCCAGCTTCCACATCTCGGCGCGCTTGTTCAGGCAACCCGGGTCAGCAGACTCGCCAGCGAACCACACCAGGCGCCAGGCGCGCTTCATCGTCTTGCCGGCGCTCACTACCCCGGTGCCATAGCCCGCGTCCACAAACACCGCGTCGGCCTGGTGTTCATCCTCCAGCGCGGCCAGCTTCTGCGCGATGTCGATGTCGTTGTCGTTCTTGGCGAACGTGGCCAGCACCTGGAACCGCAGGCCCTGCCGCAGGCCGATCACGCCCTCGTCGTCGCCCTCCCAGGCGTTGTCCAGCGTCAGGATCTTGGGCGCGAAGCTGTAGGCCCGCGGGTCGAGGTGCCTGCCGAATGCCGCATCGACATCCTTGCTGCTGATGAACTGCTTGACCGACTGCGCCGGGAACTGGCCGCGAACCCGGATCTTCACGATGTCGGAGTCCTCGCCGTGCGTGGCCACCAGCTCGTCAAGGTACTCCTTGTTGGTGCCCTCGACCGTGCGACTGTCGATCTGCAGCGTCTGCCACAGGTGCCGATAGCGCCGGAAGCACTCGCGGAACCGGCCGGTGTTGCGTGTCGGGTTGCCGAAGGCCAGCCAGATGATCTCGGTGTCCTCGTCGGTCAGTGCGCCTTCGGACACTTCCCACACCTTGTCTGCGATGGCTGCCGCCTCGTCCATCACCAGTACGATGCGCTTGCCCTTGTTGTGCAGGCCGGCGAACGCCTCGGTGTTGTTCTCGCTCCAGGCAATGGCATCGGCCCGCCACGACTTGTCCCGGCCCGGCTCGGCGCTGTAGATGGACATGGCCGGCACGTTCCACCACTGCCGGGTCAGCGACAGCCGCGCCCACTTGGCGATTTCCGGCCAGGTCTTGGTGCGCAGCTGGTTCTCGGTGTTGGCCGTCACCACCACCCGGCAGTCGTCGCAGGTGGACATGGCCCAAGAAATGGCCATGCCGATGAACGCCGACTTGCCGATGCCGTGGCCTGACGCCACCGAGATGCGCAGCGGCTTGTGCCGCGTGGCCGGGTCTTGCAGGTGCGCGCCGATGCGGCTGAATGCGTCGGCCTGCCACGCCCGCGGGCCGGTGTAGTCTTTCAGCTCGCCATGGCCCCAGCGGAAGGCGTCGCAGGCGTAGCCGAGCGGGTCGTGTTCGTACTCGGCAACGGCGGCGATGTCTTCTGGCTTCACGCCTCACCCCGCCGCTTCGCCTTCGCCTCGCGCAGCACTTCTGCCACGCTGATGCCGCCGCTGTGTTCGATCTGCTGCTTGTCGCCGTAGACCGTGGGCAGCCACTTGGCAATCAGCCACTTGCGCGTGTCGATCTGCAGGCGGCGGTGCGCCGTCATGTCCTCGGCCCGCTCCTCGATGCCGCCGTCGGCCTTCGTGGTCCGCACCACGCCCAGGTGCGGCGTGTCGGCAATGGCCAGGGCCTGCGCCGCCAGCGCGTGGCAGCCGAGTTCACGCGCGCGCGCGGCATTGACGGAATGTGCCGGAATGTCGCGCTCCCAATCACACGCCGTCGCATACGGAACCCCCAGCGCCTCGCAGATCGATAGCAGCGAGTGCCCCTCGGACAAGCCCAGGCAGATCATCTCGCCGTGCCAGTCGGTGTAAGTGCTTTGCCGGCTCATCTCCACGCCCTTTCAAGTTCTCGCATGCTGTCGCTGTCAGCGGATGGACCCCGGTCGCGGTTGACGACTCGCGGGGCGATGTAGACCTCCATCATCGGCAGATCGTCCAGCGGTTTCCCGCACGTCTCGCACCACAGGCTGATCAGCACCTGGCCGCGCCAGTACGGCGGATGCGACCCGCGCAGATAGCCCTTCAGAGTCGACTCGGCAATGCCGGCCAGCTTCGCCACGTCGGCGATGGAGTGCCCAAGCTGGATCAGATCCCACAGCAGGCGGTACCAATCGGGCGACGTTGGTGCGCTCAAGTGCCATCCTCCACGTTGTTGATCACCCCGCGCATCTGCGCCAGGACCGCTTCCCGCTGCACCCGCTTGGCATTGCCCACGATGTGCCCCAGGAACTGCTCCAGCTCCCTGGCCCTGGCGAAGCTGGCCATCGGCAGCTCGAAGGACCGGCCGCAGTAGGTGAAGGTGGCCACGCCTGCCGGGTTGTCCGGCTCGGTCGTCAGCGCGACGAAGCGGGTCATCAGTTGCTCGCGCATGCGGCCTCCTGCAGCCAGTCGGTCTGGCGCTCGTCGGCCGGCGCCGTCTGTGTGGTCGGCCGCCGCTTTGCAGTCACGGTCAGCCGGCTCGGCATGATCCCCATGGCTTGCGCGCACTTCGGGCCGTAGCCCATGCGCCCGGATCGCGTCACGACGGTTGCCGCTGGCGTCTGCATGGTGCGGTGGCATCGTTGGCAGATCACCCCAGCCCCCTTGGCGCGTCGTGCACCTTCGGCGATGCCACCAGGTGATCGGCGTACTTGATCGGCAGGAACCAGCTGCAGCCGGCCGGGCCTCGCGTGCTGATGCTGAAGTCGTTCACCTCGCGCCCCTTGGCGTGCGGCTCGGTGCCGCGTGCGCACTCGTCGGCCTTGCCGCACGGCACCTGGCGCGTGGCCGGGCAGCGGGCGCAGGCTGGCGGAAGGGGTAGGCGCTGGCGGATCATGCGGCGTCCCCGCACCGCGTCACCCGCACCTGCACGCCTGGCAATGCCCCGTACCGCTTGCGCACGAACAGGTCCACCGCCTGCACATCGTCGCGCCACACCACGCCGTTCATGCCGTCGAACACCGCCTTGACCACGTTGTCGGTGTCCGGCTTCTTCGTCGGCAGCACCTGGGCGGCCAGCGCGGCGGCCTGCTTCTTCTTCGACCAGCTGGCCGGCACGCTGACGGTGATGATCATCTGCACCTGGCAGGCGAAATCGACCGGCGCGGCCGAGCCCATGGCCTGCTGGGCGGCGTGGGCGATCAGGCCCTCGTAGGCGACTGTGGCTTTCGGCGTGGCCATGCGCGAGAAGCCGCCGATCTTGACGATCTTCGCGCGGCCCTTTGCCTGCGGTTCGCCCGGGATGGTGAAACTTACGCCGGTCACAGCATCGCCCCCATGTGGAACACGCTGGCCGGCGCCTGCAGCTTGAACGGCAGCGGCGCGGCCACATCGACGCGGCGCCGAATGATCGGCTCGTCGCCCGGATCGAGCGGCGTCACCTTCACGCGCTTCGGCTTGCCGGCCTTCACCCAGTCTTGCCGCCGCTGCCGCTTGGCTGCTAGCGCCAGGCGGGATGCCTCGTCGGCTTGGGCCTGGGCAGCTTCCACCAGGTCGGGCGGATACCACCGCACCAGGCCATGCGCGAACCGGACAAGCCCGACAGTGCCCGAACGCGTGGCGATAAGCAGAGCGGCTCTGGCGCTGGGGATGGGGATGCCCAGCTCAGCGGCCAGTTCGTCGCGGGTTCGGCCCGGAGTTGCGGCGACTGCGGCGGCGACAAGCACGGCGCGCTGCTCGGGAATGGTTTGGCGCTTCATGCCGCCGCCCGGACGCGGCCGATCTTGCGGGCCACTATCGTCGGCCGGATGCTGGCCGCCGTCGCGTCCACCCCACCAGCAGCAGGCGGTAGTCGCCCGGCCGGTTCTCGGCGTAGGCCTTGCGGTTCGTGCTGGTGTGCTGCGCCAGCGTCTCGACGTGCAGCGCGTTCTGCGCGCAGCTCCACAGGAGCACCCATTGCTCTGTCATTCAAACCCTCCGTTGGCGTAGCCGGCGCGCGCGGCGCCAGGCGGCGGCAGTTCTCCGGGCGCCTCGTTCCAGGCGTACACCGGCGCGTCGAACCACATGCCGAACCGGCCCTTGCGTCCGCCCCGGTGCTTCGGAACCTTCCAGCCCACCAAGCGGGGCCCGTCGCTGGGCTCGCGCACCGTCCACAGCATCACGGCCGCGTCGATGTCCTGCTCGATGGCGCCCGAGTCGCGCAGGTCCGACAGCTGCGGTTCCCGGTCGGCCCGCTTCTCCACCTCGCGGTTGAGCTGCGACAGCACCAGCACCGCGATGCCCATCTGTAGGGCGAGCTGCTTCAGCCCCTTCGAGATCTCGGCCACCTGGTCGTTGGTGCTGGCGCCCTTGAGCGTGCTGGTCGACAGCTGCAGGTAGTCCACCACCAGCACCCGCAGGCCCTTGACCGTGCGGGCCTTGCCCCGGATCTTCGACGTAGAACGGCAGGCCGGCCACCTGATCGGCCGCCGTCGTGATGCCTGTCCAGTCGCTTTGCGCGAGCTGGCCGGTCTGCAGCCGGTTGCCTTCCACGCCGCCGAGCTGGGCGATCGCGCAGTCGGCCACCTCGTCGCCGGGCATCTCCTGCGACAGCAGCAGCACAGGGTGGCCACCGAAGGCGAGGTTAAGGCCGATCGCCCGGGCCGCGCTCGACTTGCCGACGCTGGGCCGGGCCGCCAGGCAGTACAGCTTGCCCGGGCGAAGCCCCCCGTTGAGGATGCCGTCGAGCGGGCCGATGCCGGTGGCCCAGGCCGGCGCGCGGATGCCCTGCGCCATGTCGCTGTAGCGGTCGAGCGCGGCGCGCACCAGCTCGGCCAGCTGCCGCGGCGCGTTGCGCATTTGCTCGCGCTGCACGCCGGCGAACTCGCTGGCGATTCGGTCGAGCTTCTCGCCGATCGGCCCCGGCTCGCGGGCAATGGTCAGCGCCTTGTCGGCCGCCGCGATGGTGTCGCGCTGGGCGCACCGCTCGGCCACGATCTCCGCGTAGCGGCGCACGTTGGCCGCGCTGACCACGCTCTCGGCGAGGCGGTTGAGGTAGGCCAGCCCGCCACAGTCGTCGGCCTGCTTGGCCGCCTGCAGCGCGTCGTGCACCGTCAGGCAGTCGGCCGGCTTGTTGGCCATGATCTGGCCGGCTATGGCGGCCCAGATGGTGCGGTGGCTGGCGTGCCAGAAGCTGCGCTCCTGCAGCACGTCGGCGCAGCGGTCGAAGGCCCGGTTGTCGATCAGCAGCGCGCCCAGCACGCTCTGCTCGGCCTCCTGCGACCAGGGCGTCGGGATGACCGTGGCCACGTCGTCGGGCTCGGTCAGGTACTCGGGTGGTGTGGTGGCGTTCATGCGGCGTCCTGCGTCTTCTCGATGACCTGCTTCATGCCCTTGTCGGTGAGCAGGAAGTCCAGGTCGCATTGCCAGTTGGCGTGCTCTGCGCTGCGGGGCGTGCGGCCCATGAGGAAGTCGTTCGCCAGCGCTCGGCCGAAGTAGCCGCGCAGCCAGTGCAGGGCTTCATCCGTCGTCGTGGCCCGGCGGTTACCGTCGCCCTTGGTGCTGCTGAGCACCCAGCCCCAGACCTTGCGCAGGGCTTTTTGCCTTGAGGCGGGCATCAGCTTGGCCCTTGGCAGAGCCGGCAGAACCTCGTGGTACAGGCTGACGATCCGGTCGTAGGGGCAGGGGATGGTCTGGCTGTGGGTGTCGCCTGCATCGCGATCCGTTTCCCCCGCCAGGGGGGAAGGGGGGTTTACTTGGTGTCTGGTGTCTGGTGTCTGGGTAGCCGTAACGTCACGCGTGACAGGTGGCGTGACAGGCTGTGACTTGATGCGTGACACAGCGGCTTGAATCTCAGACATCGGCGCATCAAAAGCCGGGACAACTCCGTGACCGCGCAGGAAGTCGAACAGCTCCTTTCGGCGCTCCCTGGCCCTGCGCTGGCGCTCGCGCTCGTTCTCGCGCTTCGCCTCGCGGTCAGGTGCCGACTCGCTGTAGCGCTCGATCTCGGCATCCACGCGCTTCTGGTGGTGCACCCCATCGCGCAGGGTGAAGAACTCGGCCAGCACCGTGTCGACCGCCTCCTTCTCGTCGCGTGTCCTGGCCCTGCAGACGCGGTGCGCCTGGTCAGCCGGGATGCCCTGCTCTGTCGTGTAGTAGCGGTCGAGCAGCAGCGTGTAGGCGCCATGCTCCAGCATCGTCAGATGGCCCGCGTCGCGGGCGTAGTCGCCCAGGTGGCGCTCGTAGTAGTTCACCCGGCCGCCCTCCCCGCCTTCGCCGCGACGCAGTGGCTGCACCGCTTCTTGACCCCAGCGCCCTTGCTGCCCGCCGTGCTGGTTCGGTTCTGGTGGCAGCCGCCGCAGCGCCAGGTCACGCTGTGCCCCAGTCCCCGCGGCTTCCACGGCGCGTCGGTCTGCTGGCTGTTGATGCCGCTGGCGGCTTCCAGCGCCGCAAACAGGTCAGGCATGCATGCCTCGCGCTCGGCCGCCTTCAGGTAGTGCACCTGGTCCATGAAGTAGCTGGCGTTCAGTTCGCTTCCGCCGCCGCGCCGACCCTTCTTGATTGCGCAGTAGGGCACCGTGCCCAGGCCGCAGAACGGGTCATAGACCAGCTCGCTCGCGTTGCTGTACCGCTCGATCAACCGATCCACGATGTCGAACTGCAGCGGGCAGACGTGCTTCTCGACATTGCGGTTCGTCTGGTCCCCGTTGAGGGTGCGCATGCGGTTGATGTCGTGCCACACGTCCGGGTGATGGCTACCGGGCGCCAAGCTCATGAAGGTCGACGGCAGCGCGCCACGGGCTTCCAGCTCCTCGCCGATCTTGATGTGGAACTGGTAGTCGTACACCTGCTGCAAGCTGTACTTGGTGAACAGGCTGGCCAGCTTGTCCGGGCCCAGGCCGGCCAGCTCGTCGGCCGTGATCTGGCGGTTGCCGCTGCTGCGCCAGAAGGCGTGAGCGTCAACCTGCCAGTGCGCGCGGGTGTAGTCCTGCTTCGACTTGGCCACCGGCACGTCGGCGTAGCCCTTCGAGCGATCGGTCTGCGGCTTGCGGAAGATCACGACGTACTCGGGTGACCCGACGCCCATCTTCGTGCCGTCCTTGCACTGCTCGGACCAGCCCAGGCGATAGGTCTGGTTGTTCTCGCGCACCACGTCGGTGACGATCGTGATCAGGCCCATGTAGTCGAAGCCGTGCTTGCGGCCGTGCATGATGGCCTCGCAGTGGAACGGGCTGACGGTGGGCGCGCCGGCGCCGGTCACGTTGCCGAACAGGATCCGGTCCTTGACGTGGCAGGCGTAGATCCGGCCCGGCTTCAGGATCCGCAGCAGCTCGGGCGTCAGATGGTCCATCTGCTGCCAGAAGTGATCGTTGTCCTCGGTGTGCCCGAAGTCGTTGTAGCTCGGGCTGTACTCGTAGTGATTGGCGAAAGGGATGCTGGTGACGATCAAGTCGACGTGGTTCTCGGGCTGCAGCTTCGCCTCCTCCACGCAGTCGTTGTTGGCCACGGTGAACAGGTCGCCCTTGACCTCCAGGCGCTTGACGCCGATGGATCTAGCCAGCACCTCCTGCATGGCCAGCTGGTTCAGGCCGTATTGCTTGATGATCTCGGTCATGTTCTGCACCATCTCCTCGTGCTGTGCCCACTTGGCCTGCAGGGTGCGCAGCACCTCGCGCTCGGCCTCGCTGTAGACGATGTCGATCACCACCGGGTGCGGCTGCTGGAAGCGCTGCACCCGGTGGATGGCTTGGATGAAGTCGTTGAACTTGAAGCCGATGCCCGCGAACACCTCGCGGTGGCAATGGCGCTGGAAGTTGCAGCCGCTGCCGGCGATCACCGGCTTGGTCGACAGCACGCGATAGGCGCCGTCGCCGAAGCTCACGATGCGCTGCTCGCGCTCGTCCAGGTCCTGGCTTCCCCACACGCTCACCGCATCAGGCAGGGCCGCCTGCAGGGCGTGGCGCTCGCTTTCCAGGTCGTGCCACACCACAAAGTGATCAGCGCTGCTGTTGACGATCTCGGCCACCTTGGCGACGCGCAGCGGCATGCTGTCGCGCTTCTCGCTGGCCGCAGCACTCAGGCCCAGGGCCGGGTCGGTGAACATCAGCGCCTGGCCGTCGCGCTCGTGGCCGGCCTTGGCGTAGTCGCTCGGCACCTCGTGGTACCGGACCTCGATCGGCGGCAGGTCGTAGCCTTCGTCGCTGTAGCCCAGGTCGCTCGGCTTCTGCACAAAGACGGCCCAGCTGCTGACCCACAACCAGAACTCCTGCTCCTTGTGCGGGTACAGGGTCAGGTTGCCGGCCTTCTCGCTGTCGCGCTGGAAGAACCGAGTCAGTGCCTGGCCGGTGTCCATCACGCCCAGGAAGCCGGCGTAGTGGATCAGCTCCTTGAAGCGGTTGGGCGACGGCGTGGCCGTGTTGACCAGCTTGAACTTGACGCCCTCGAACAGCGGCAGGAACTCCTGATAGGTCTTGCTGCCGAAGCTGCGCAGCACGCTCGCCTCGTCCAGGCTGACGGCAGTGAACATCTGCGGGTCGAGCTTGCCGTCGCGCACCGTCTCGTAGTTGGTGCAGTAGAAGGCCTGGCCGTTGACGATCTCGCTGGCGCTGCGGATGAACACCAGCCGGATGCCCAGCATGGCTGCATCGCGGATCAGCTCCTGGCGCACGCCCAGCGGGCAGACGATCAGGCCCAGGCCACCGGCCGCAGCGATGATCTGCCGCAGCCACTCGCACTGCATCACGCTCTTGCCCAGGCCGAAGCTGGCGAAGATGGCGCGGTTGCCACCCAGCACAGCCCAGCGCACTATGTCGCGCTGGTGCGGGAACAGGATCTCGTGACAGGCCTCGGGCTCGATCTGGAAGCCCTTGAACTGAGCCATCTTGATCTTGCGGCGCAGGAAGTCGGTGTAGGTGTCGCTCACGCCCGCGCCTCCCATGACCTGCCGGTGTCGGGGTTCACGCCAAAGGGTGTCGACGAGAAGCTGGGCCAGCGCGGATCAGGCGGCAGAGGCGGCGCAGCGTCCAGGCGGTTGTTCGGCCGCACCTTGTCGTCGATGATGCGCACCGTGTTTTCGTCCTCGATGGCCTCGCCCTTCGGTTTCACTTCATCTGGCGGCGGCTTCGGCTGGCTGTAGCTGATGTTCTGCTTTGCGACCGGCTTCGGCCTTTGCGGCGCCGCTGGCATAGGCGCCGGCTTCTCGGGCTTCGGCGCATCTGCCTTCGCCGCACGCTGCTCACGCTGCCCGGCCTGATCTGCAGCGCGCGCATCAGCCTCGCGCTGTCGCAGCTGCTCGGCCTGCTGCTCGGCGGCTTGCTGATCCGCAAACGCCTGCGCCTTCGCATCGACGTAGGCC
>LNFM01008820.1_pt1 | contig 16717 bp, 10 predicted proteins | sample 596031 | NCBI WGS metagenome assembly LNFM01 (sample SAMN04254537, study PRJNA301005) | activated carbon metagenome | isolation source: dual media filters at the Ann Arbor, Michigan drinking water treatment plant | place: USA: Ann Arbor
GATCCGCGGCCGCTGCTTGGAAAGAGACCTACCCTACCCTCGTTGCCCCAAGCCTGACGCGCAAACAAAAAAGCCGGTTTGCAGCCGGCTTTTTTTGGACTCACTGCAGCTTAGCGCGGAACCGGCGCCGGCCGGGCTGTCGGCGGCAGCAGGCGCTGCATCTCTTCTTCGCTGATGATCTCGAGGATGCGAACCACCTTCTGCACGCCGCGGGCGCCGCGGGCGATCTCGGTGGCGCGGTCGGCTTCGCGCTGGGTCACGCGCCCCATCAGGTAGACCGTGCCGCGCTCGGTCACCACCTTGAAGGCGCTGGCGTACAGGTCCTTGGCGTCGACCAGCAGGGCCTTGACCTGACCGGTGATCAGCACGTCCGACGAGCGCTGCACCAGCGACGGGCTGTCGATAACGGCCAGCTCGTTGACCACACCGTTGACGTTTTCGACACGCGAGACCACCTGCTCGACCAGCTTCTTGTCGTTCTCGTTGAGCACCTCGCCGGTCAGCAGCACCTGGCGGTTGTAACTCGTCACGCTGACACGCGCGCGGCTGCCGATGTTGTCGCGCAGGCGGGCCATGGAGCGCAGCTCGATGCCTTCATCCTCCAGCTGCGCGCCCGAGGTGCGGCGGTCCATCGCCACCAGGACGCCGCCGGCGGCGCCACCCACCAGCAGCGGGAAGCACGCGGTCAGGGAACTGCCCAGGACAGCGGCAGCGGCGGCCGTCAGGAGCAGTCGTTTGAAACGGACGGGGGAGGTGTTCATGTTCATCAAGGGCTTTCCTGGTCACCAAGTAATTGGGCATCCACGCCGTCACAAATGCAGTGAAGGGCCAGCAGATGGACTTCCTGAATCCGTGCCGTTCGGTCATGCGGCACGCAGATATGCACATCGGTTTCGCGCAGCGCGGACGTCATCTTGCCGCCGCCCTTGCCGGTCAGCGCCACCACGGTCATTTCGCGCTCGTGTGCGGCCTCGATGGCCGCCAGCACATTGGCCGAGTTGCCGCTGGTGCTCAGCGCGAGCAACACGTCGCCGGCGCCGCCGAGTGCGCGCACCTGCTTGGAAAAGATCACGCTGAAGTCGTAGTCGTTGCCGATGGCCGTGAGGATGGAGCTGTCGGTGGTCAGCGCAATCGCGCCGAGTTCAGGCCGCTCGCGCTCGAAGCGCCCGACAAACTCGGCTGCGAAATGCTGGGCGTCGGCGGCCGATCCGCCATTGCCGCAGGCCAGCACCTTGCCGCCGCTGGTGACGCTGGCCAGGATGGCCTGTACGGCGGCAGCAATCGGTTTGGAGAGGATTTGCGCCGCCTGGTATTTCAGGTCGGCGCTGTCGATGAAGTGCTGTTCAATGCGTTGTTCAAGCATGGGGCAATGATACCGGGTCGGACATTTCAAAATCGCGAAGGCGTGGCCTCAAGCCTCGCAGCGCAATGCATGGTTACAAAATCGGGGCGTCTGCCGCTTTCACAAGCCCGGCTGCCACCCGTCGGCCTCGAAGGCGCCGCGCAGCCATTGCAGCGTCACGCCGCCCGGTGCATCGGCGCTGCCCTCCACCAGCACCACATCAAAGCGGCAAGGCGGCGGCGTGGCAAAACGCATCAGGTAATGGCGTGCCGCAAAAATCAGGCGCCGCTGTTTGGTCGCGCCTATGCTGGCGCCGGCACCGCCGTGCGAGCTGCTTTTGCGCCGGCGCACCTCGACAAACACCAGGGTGCCGTCGGGCGCACGCATGATCAGGTCGACTTCGCCGCCGCCGCGGCCCGGCGTGCGGTAGTTCGCCTCCACCGGTTTCAGGCCGGCGCGCACCAGGTGGTCCCGCGCCAGCGATTCGGCGGCGTCACCCAGCGCTGGCGCCGCCGGCGGGCGTTTTTGCAAGCTGTTTCCTGGAAAACCACATACAAGCTAGAAACGGCAGTTGACCGCTCCCTCCTTGAATAAAATCCGCATGCTCATCACCCTCTACACCCCAAACCATCTTACGCAATCCATGCTGTCCCGCTACGCACCCGATTGCACCGCTCTGACGCGGCCTGGGCGCGTTGCTCGTCCTTGCAGGCATGTGCCTGCTGCGTCCTTGCGCCTGCCCACGCCACGCCATGACGGCCCACTCGGGCGCGTCCAACCGCCGTTTCCAGCTTGAACACATCCTTCGACCTGGCCCTGGCTGCCGCGCGTGCCGCGGCAGGCATGCAGCATTATCCAGAAGCCGCCCTGTATGTGGTGGCCACGCCCATCGGCAACCTGTCGGACATCAGCCTGCGCGCGCTGCATGTGCTGCAGCTGGTGCATGCCATCGCATGTGAAGATACGCGCCACACCCAGACCATGCTGCGCCAGTACGGCATCGACAAGCCGCTGTTGCCGGTGCATGAACACAACGAGGCGCAGGCGGCCGTCGGCGTGATCGAACGCCTGCAGCGCGGCGAACGGGTGGCTTACGTGAGCGACGCCGGTACCCCCGCCGTCAGCGACCCCGGCGCACGGCTGGTGGCGGCGGTGCGCGCCGCTGGCATGGTCATCCTGCCGTTGCCGGGCGCCAGCAGCGTGACGGCGGCCCTCAGCGTGGCCGGCATCAGCGGCGACTCGGGCTTTGTGTTTGCCGGTTTCCTGCCGTCCAAAGCGGCGGAGCGCGAGCAGGCCGTGCTGGCCCTGCAGGCCGACCCCCGGGCCATTGTTATTCTCGAGGCGCCACACCGCATCGAGGCGCTGGCGCGCGCCATGGCGCCGCTGGGCGCCAGGCCGGTCACGGTAGGCCGGGAACTGACCAAACAATTCGAGGAAATCGCCACGGTGGCGGCGCAGGACTTCAGCGCCTGGCTGGCGGCCGGCAGCCAGCGCACACGCGGCGAGTTCGCGCTGGTGCTGCATCCGGCCGAAAAATCTGCGGCGCCCGACGACGGCCGCCGGGTGCTGCAACTGCTGCTGGCGGAGCTGCCGCTCAAGACCGCCGTGAAGCTGGCGGCCGACATCACCGGCGCGCCGCGCAATGAACTCTACGAAGCGGCGCTGGCGCTCAAGAAGGCCTAAGGCGTGTCAACCACCATGCTGGGGCGCTCTTCGACACCGGCGTGGGCCTTCTGCACCACGCGTGCACTATCGAGATACACCCAGTAAAACATGTCCTGCATGCCGTACCAGCGGTAGGTCAGGATGTCGCCGTTCCAGGAGCCCACGCGCGTGATCAGCGCCGGGCGGCCGAACTCGCGCAGCACATCGGCCTCGGTCCAGCGGCCCGGCACGATGCGGCTGAAATCATTTTCGGTGAGCACCTGGCGCACGCTGGCCACGCGCCCGGCCGCGTCGAGGTCCACCATGAAGGCAAATTGACCGCCCGGCTGGCCGGAGTACTGCAAGCGCGTGCCCTGCGGCAGGTTGACGGCAGCTGTCGGCGGGCCCATGGCCGCCGTCACGTCTTCACGCGACATGCCGGGCTTGACGGAAGAGATGGGAAACACGGAACAGCCGGCCAGCCACAGGGCGGCACAGGCCAGGATCAGGATTTTGAGGGTTTTCATCGAATATCGTCCTTGTTGGGCCTGCCGCGCGACCTGTCGCGCTCAGGGCTTGTTCTGGCTGCTTGTCCTGTTTATACATGGCCGCCTTCACCTTTGCAGGGACCCCGACTCACATCAGCAAGTTCCCCGACAATCAGTCATGGACAAACCCCACGCCCCCGCCACCGACAGAAACCGCGATCCGATCCTGCAAGTCCTGCGCGAGCGTTTTGCCGACCGCCGTGAAGTGCTGGAAATCGGCAGCGGCAGCGGCCAGCATGCGGTGTATTTCGCAGCCGCCCTGCCCTGGCTGCGCTGGCAGGCCTCGGAAGTCGCCGCCCACCTGCCGGGAATCCGGCTCTGGCTGGACGAAGCCGGGCTGGCCAATACCCCGCCGCCCATCGAGGTGGACATGGACAAGCCCTGGCCGGCAATCGCGTTTGACGCCATCTTCACTGCCAACACCCTGCACATCATGGGCTGGCCGCAGGTGCAGCAGCTGTTTGCCGAACTCGGGCGCCGCATGCCGGCGGGGGGACTGCTCACCGTGTACGGCCCCTTCAACTACGGCGGGCAATTCACCAGCGACAGCAATGCGCGCTTTGACGCCTCGCTGCGGGCCGGCAACCCGGCCAGCGGCCTGCGTGATTTCGAAGATGTAAATGCCCTGGCCGCAGCTGTCGGCCTGGTGCTGCTCGACGACCGCGCCATGCCGGCCAACAACCGCTGCATCAGCTGGCGGCGCGGCCAGCCGGCCTAAAGCGCGCGCAACAGGCGCTTGCCGGGACGTGAGGAATAACGCACGCCGGCATCGAGCTCCTCGACCTGGACTTGCGCCGGGCGGCCGGCATAGACCTCGGCCTTGAGCCAGTCACACTCGGCCTGCAGCCCGGCCTCACCGCCGAGGCGGGTATGCCAGACACGGGCGGTGCCGTCCCAGCGGTAACCCCGGGCCTTGAGCAGGTCCTTGGCCTCAAACGGTGCGGCGGTGGCCTGCAAGCGGTAACTCGCCTGCCCGAAGGCAGCCAGCAGGCAGGCCAGACCGGTTTGCCCTGAGGACAAGGGATGGGACAACACCGCCAGCAAGGCGTGGCAGTCCATTTCGGCGCGATGCGCATCGTAGAACCAGCCCAGTTCCATCGCCAGTTGTGTGAGCTTGGCCGAGCTGCGGCCTTCCTTTTTCCAGTCCAGGTCGGCAAAGGAGCAGGCCCAGGGAAGCTGCGCGAACTGCGGCAGGCGGGCTTCGGCAAACGGCCGGTCGAAGCCGGCGTTGTGGGCCAGCACCAGGTCGGCGCCGTTCAGCATGGCGGCCACGCGCTGCTCGTCGATGCGCTGGCCGCGCACCATCTCGCTGGTGATGCCGGTCAGCGCCTGTATCTCCGCCGGGATGGGCATACCCGGGTCTTCCAGGCCGTCATACACCTCGACACGGCCGGTCGGCAGCCCCATCGCCGTTTCCACATCGACGCTGAGCAGGGCCAGCTCCATGATGCGGTCGCGCGAGGCGTCAAGCCCGGTGGTTTCGGTGTCCAGGATCAGCACCCGGCTGACCGGGCCGGTGGGCCGGTGCGCAAACTGCGTGACCACCGGCAGGCGCCGCAACACGCGGTAGTCGGCATGCTCGTCGAGCAGGCGCGCCATGGCTTCAGGCGCCAGCGCGACGGGCGTTTCAGCCGCAGAGGTGATGCGGGTCTTGCGGGCGCGGGCCGGTGGCGGTACGGCGGACGCGGCCGAGGCGTCCCCAAAACCAAATCCGAGCTGGCCGGAAAGCGGGACCTGTGCGTTTGCCTCGTTCATGGTGATTCCAGTGATTGTCCCGAAAGCATAACTGGGACGCAGGCGCGTATCAGGGGCGGCGGGAAATCCGGGCCGACGGGCGGCTGGCATGAGCGCAGCGTCCAGCTACCAGAGCCGGGGGATCGATGGCTGCCGGATCAAGATCACGGCGCTGGCCAGGGCCCAGCCTATCCTTACGGATGCAACGCGAAGACTGGGGAAACCTCAATGCTACCGGCGTTCGAAATCTGCGCTTCAAGGGATGCCACCGAAATCGGGCATTTCCGCGGAGATTGCCAACACCGCGACGAACTGTCGGTCGTTCCATTCCTCCCGCACGTCAGCACCAGCCTATTTGGCGGTCTGCACGGGCGTAACGAGACCGGGCGTGGCCATTCCTGCGTCAAGCTTGTCGATCTCGAGCAGCAACGGATGAACGGGCAAGGCAAATGCACCACCGGACAGCCCGAGCGATTGCGGCGTGAGCATGCCCATGGCGGCGAGCAGCCGGTAACTGCCAATGCGGGTGTCGTGCATGGCGTTGAGCTTGTTGGACAGTACGCCGTAGTATTCGACCTCTGCATCAAGCACATTGATGGCGGTTTCCTTGCCGGCATCGCGCAGGCGTTTGCGGTTTTGCATGACGTCGAACGAAATCCGGGTGGCACTGTCGAGCAGAGCTTCGCGCTCACGGCCATTGACGAGCTGGTTCCATGCGACACGCACGCTCTCGTCGCTTTTGTTGAGAACGGCCACTTCCCGTTCGGTCAGCGCCTCGTATTGGAGTCGCGCGGCGTCCGTCCGGTTGGTAGTTTCCATTCCGGCGAAGAGGTTCCAGTTCAGACGCAGGAGCAACGAAGTCTCCCTGCGCCGGGACACAGCGTCGACATTTTTGTCATTCCCCTGGGTGCCAACCAGGTCTACCGTGGGCAACAGCCCGGCACGCTCCACCGTGATTTGCCGCTGCGCCTTTTTCGACTGCAGCGAGGCGTCTCGCAGACGCGGGCTTTGATCGCGCGCTTGCGCAAGCGCCTCATCCAGCGTACGCGGCAGACCGGCTTCGTGGATACCCACAGACTGGAAGCTGGGCAAATCGGCCGGGTGACCAAAGACCTGCTGGTAGGCGGCGAGTGCATCGCGCAGGCCTTGCTCGTAGAACACGCGGCGCTCACGCACCAGCTGCAAGCGTGCTCGCGCCTGCAGCACATCCACCGCAATGCCGCCACCGCGCTCAACACGCTGGTCCTCCAACGAGAGCTGGCGCTGCGTGGTCTCTTCGTTGCGGCGTGCAATCGAAATCAGGAGCTGGTAACGCGCCACCTGCACGTACGCCGTGATGGCTTCAAGCAGCACGTCGTGCGTTGTCGAACGCAGGGTGTTGCTCTGGATGGCTTGGTCAATCTCGGCAATTTCCACCCCCGCCGCAGTGCGGCCGCCGGCGTAGAGGTTTTGTTCAAGCGTGGTGGTGAAGCGGCGCCGGGTCAAACTGGTGTTGTTGTCGGGAGTGACGATTTTCTCGTTGCCCGTGTCGCCAGAGATCGACAGGCGCGGCAAGTACCCCGAGGCGGCGGCGTCACGACTCTTGTCGGCAGCCTGTGCTGACTTGCGCGCTGACTTGAGCAGCGGATGGTCGATCAGCAGGCCTTGCAGTTCGCTTTCGAGCGATTGCGCCCAGCCCGCGGGGCTCGCCAGTAAAACTGCGACAAAGGTAGTGGTGAGCGTGCGTTTCAGTGTCATGGGTCGGTCAGATGAAGAGATGGAAAGATAGCCGTGCCGCTCAGACTTCGCGGAAGGCCTCGTGTTTGAGCTTGAGTACCGGCTTGATCAACATCCAGAAAATCGACTGTGAATGAGCCCTGATGTCGACCTCGCCCGTCATGCCGGGCGTGATTGGGAACTGCCCTTTTTCGGCGCCAAGCCATGCCCGCTGGGTGCTGACGGTCACGCGGTAGAAATTCGCTTCGTCCTTTCCCGTGTCGGTGTCGGCAGCAATCGCCGTGACCTTGCCTTCAAGTCCACCGTATCGAAAGTAATCGTAGGCGGAAATCTTTACCAGCGCCGGCTGGTTAAGGGTGACGTAACCGCGATCGGCCGGGTTGAGGTTGACCTCAATGACAAGCTCCTCGCCCACCGGCACAATCTCCATGATGGGCTCGCCTGGTTTGACCACATTGCCGGTGGACTGGTAGCGCACATTGCGTACCACGCCGTCGATCGGCGAGCGGATCAGTGCGCGGGTCTCTTGTTCGTTCGCGCGTTCGAGGTCCTGCTTGAGGCTGGCGAGCTTGCGTTCCAGCTCACCCAGCTCGTCGGCGGCGCGGCGGCGAAAGCGCGCTTCTTCCTCGCGGCGGCGGCCATCGGTTTCGTTCTGGCCGGCCTGCGCGCCGGGAATAGCCTGGCGCGTCATGGCGACCTCGCCGCGCAGCCGCTCGACGGCGCTCCTGCGCTGGAAGTGTTCCAGCTGCGAGGTGAGCTTGTCCTTGACCAGATCTTCCGACACGGCGAGCTCCTGCTGAGCCAGCTGCAAGGTGGCCTGCAGCGAGCCAAGTTTGGCCTGGAGTTCGGTGACGCGCTGGCGCCCCTGGGAACTTTGACCCGTCAGCGCATCGAGCGCGCCACGGAGTTCGTCGCGACGTGCCCTGAAGGTGGACCGCTCAGCCTCGGCAACGGCAGGGAACTGATTGGTCAGGTCAGCCGGAAACTTGGGCTCACTGCCTTGCGATTCGCCTTCCAGGCGCGCCTTAGCGAACTGCAGGGCGGCCATGCGCGCGGTCATTTCAGCCAGATTGATGCCGCCCGTGGCCAGATCGAGGTCGACCAGAGGATCACCTGCCTTGACCAACGCGTTTTCGCGCGCGATCACGCGCTTGACGATGCCGCCTTCGAGGTGCTGGATGATCTTGACCTTGTCCTGGGGCACCACCTTGCCCGGCGCCGTGACCACCTGGTCAATGCGCCCAATGAAGGTCCAGGCCAGTGCGGCGATGATCAACAGCGCCAACCAGCGTTCGCGCGTACGCCAGACCGGAGCGCCGGCGCGCGCCAGAAGCCCGTCGAGCGGCGAGGGAGAAGAATCAGACGAGTGCGACATGCTTGTCCCTGGTTTGCGGTGCGGCCTCGCCCAGGCCCAGTGCCGGCAGGATCTGACGCGCCGGTCCGGCGGCTTTCAGGCGACCCTTCTCCAGCACCAGGATACCGTTGCACTGGCTGAGCACGGCGATACTGTGACTGACGACCAGGACTGTGTGATCGGCCGCCAGCGCGCGCAGCGTGGCAATGAAGGCTTGCTCGGCTTCGCGGTCGAGATCCGCGGTCGGTTCATCCAGCAGCAGGATGGGCGGATCGCGCAGCAGGAGCTGGGCGATGGCAATGCGCTTTTTCTCGCCGCCGGAAAACCGACCGCCGCCTTCGCCGACTTCGGTGGCGTAGCCGTCCGGCAGGTTGAAGATGAAGTCGTGCGCGCAGGCGCGCTGCGCAGCCAGCAGGATGGCTTCGTCGGCAATACCGGGCTCGGCCAGCGCGATGTTGTCGCGTACGCTGCCGGAAATCAGTTGTACCTGCTGCGGCAGGTAGCCGATCCAGCGTGCCAGGTCCTGCTGACCGAACTGTGCGAGGTCGCCGCCGTCGAGCAGCACGCGACCGGCAGCCGGGCTGTAAAGCCCGCGCAGCAGCTTGAGCAGCGTGGACTTGCCGCTGCCGTTGGCGCCCACGATCGCATGCAGGCCGTGCGGGCCGATCTGGCCGGAAATGTCTTTGATCTGGTCGTGCTCGCAGCGCGGGTAGCGGAAGCTGAGTCCGTCCAGGAGCAGCTTGCCCTGCGGGCGCGGCAGTGCAACGGCGGTGGTCGCGCGTTCGACCGGCGTGGCGAACAGCGCGTCGAGGCGTTTGCGTGCGGCGCGGTACTGGCCGAACTGTTTCCACTGGCCGACCAGTTGCACCAGCGGCGCGATCATGCGGCCGGTCAGGATGTTGGCGGCGATCAGCGCGCCCATGGTCATCAGGTTGGCGAGGATGGCCAGCGCGCCCGCGCCGGTGATGGCAATCGTTGCCAACGTCGACATGCCGTGGGCGACGTCGCGGTAGTGGTCGCCGTCGCGGCTGCGCCCGGCTGCTTCGCTCATCCATCCGGCATAGTTCTTTTCCCAGCGAGCATGGGCGCTTTGCTGTGCGCCGATGGCCTTGAGCAACATGCGCGCGTGTGCGAGTTCGGAAATCGCGGCGTCGCGCCCGACCAGCTTTTCGCGCTCGCTTTCCGCCGCATCGCGGGTGACGCGGCCGGAACGCCAGGCCAGCACCACGAAAGCGCCGATCACGCACAGCGCCACCGGCAGCAGCGGCAACGCGACCAGCGCCAGGAGTGCCAGCGCCAGCACCAGGAAGGGCAGGTCAACCAGCAGCAGCGCGGTGGCGCCGGACCATGTGGCGCGCACCAGTTCGATGTCGCGGAACACGGTCTGCCAGTAGGCCGGCGGGCGGCTTTCCAGCACGGTCGCCGGCAGCGCCAGCAGGCGCTCGAAAGCGCTGCGCGCGATAGCCACCTCGATCTGCAGGCCGACGCGTTGCAGCAGTTGCGCGCGACCGGCGCGCAGCAGGTGGTCGAAGCCGATCGCGATCAGCATGCCGATGGTGAGCGCCACCAGCGACGAGTAACCGCCGTGCGCGACCACGCGGTCGTAGACCTGCAGCGAATAGACGGCGGTGCCGAGCGCAATCAGGTTGACCAGACCGGCAAGCATCAGCGCCTGGCGGTAGGACGGGCGCAGCGGTTGCAGCAGCGCGTGCAGCCAGTCCCCGCCGCCCGTGCCAGCGCTCGCGGCATCTGCCGCGCTCGCGGGCTGGGTCGGCTGCATTGCCGGTTCGGATGGAGAAGGATTCATCGGTCGGGTTAGGTGACGAGGTCTTCGACGACGGCGTAAATGTTGTCGGTGCCATGCTGGTAGACCGAGAAGCTGCCCGAGCCGGAGACGGTGGTGTTGACGTTGGTGTCCGTCCAGCCGCCGTTAAGTGTCACGGTGTCGCCGCTATCCCTTTCGACGACCAGCACATGACCTTTCTGGTAGTTGGTGTCGTCCACCAGCAGGTTGCGCTCTCCGGTCATGTTCAGCACGTCCAGGCCATTGAGCGTCACGCTCTGGTCGCCGCTGCCGAGACGGAGCGCTTCGATGTTCTGCACCCGGTTGTTGGACAGCGTGGTGAAGTCGATGCTCATGCTGGCTGTCAGTTCGACAATATCCATACCGGTGCCGCCGTCGAGCTTGAAGAAGCCGGCATTGGCCACTTTCAGCAGGTCGTTGCCGGCGCCACCGATGAGCACGTCTGCACCGCCATCACCTGCAAGGATGTCGCTGCCGGCATTGCCGATCAGGGTGTCGGCAGCAGCCGCGCCGCGGGTGGCACTCAGTGTGCCGCCTTCGATGGTTCCGTTGGCGGAAACGGCGTCGTTGACGTCGGTGATGTGTTGTACACCGACGTTGCTGGCGGAGGTGAAGTTCTCGTTGCCGTACAGGATGGTGGTCGAGGTGCCGTTGGCGTTCGAGTACGACAGGTCGTCCAGACCATCGCCGTCGACGTCGCCGAGCGACTGCCAGTACGCGATATTGCTGGAGGCGCCGCCGTAGAGCTGGATTCCGAAATCCTGCACCTTCAGCAGGCTGATGTCGCGCCAGCCGGTGGCGCGGCCGAATATCAGGTAGGCCGAGCCGGAGCTGCCACCGACGCCGTTCAGGTATTCGTCGTCGCCGTAGGAGGCAATCATGAAGTCCTTGTAGCCGTCGCCGTTGATGTCGCCTGCCTGCGTGGCACTGTAACCGGCATAGTCGAAGTCGACCGCACCGGTCACGCGGAAGCCGCGGCCGCTGGCCGCCAGCGTCCCGAGGTTGACATTGCTGTCCCAGCCGCTGGCCGCGCCAAACAGCACGTAGGCGCCGCCGTTGTCCTTGGCACTGTAGTCGCTGTCGCTACTGGCGGCGAACATCAGGTCGTCGAAGCCGTCGCCGTTGATGTCGCCCAGGCTGCGGGTCAGGGCCATGTTGAGCGCAATGCCGGCCTCGCTGGCGATATAGGTCGAGGCGGCGACCGTCGCTGAGCCGACGCTGCTGGCCACATTGGTGGTGGTGCCGTGCCAGCTGCTGCCGCTCTTGCCGAACACGATGTAGGCACCGTTGCCGGTATTGCTGACCAGGAAGTCGCTGTAGCCGTCGCCATTGATGTCGCCGGCCGCGGTCAGGCCGTTAAGGCTGGTACTGCCGCCGGAAGAGACGTTCTTCTGGGTCCAGGTGATGGCGCTGCTCAGGTTGTCGAGGCCGGTCCAGCCGGTGGCCGAACCGAGCACCAGCTTGACGTTGGTGGTGCCGGTCAGGAAGTCACCATAGCCGTCGCCGTTGACGTCGCCGACGCTGACCGGCAGCCAGCCGCTGCCGTACTGGTTGCCGGCATTGCCGATAAAGCTGCCGTCGGCCGCCATGCCGCTGGTGGTGTAGGTGTAGACGGTGTTGGCGACATTGTTTTCCGGTCCGCGATCCGGCAGATCGGTGTTCGGCGCGCCGGTGGTGTCGTAGGTCGTCGGCAGCGCGGTGCCGTCGTTGAAGTTGTTGGACAGCGTGGTGGTGGAGATGTTGCCGCCGGTGCGGTTGACCAGGTTGGCGTTTTCGCCCAGGAAGAAATACAGGCGGCCTTCCTGAGAGCTTGCCCAACTGTCGTTGTTCCAGTCCGGCGACAGCGAGCTTGTGCTGAAGTAGGTGCCGGTGGCCTGGGTGACGTCGTAGGCGCCGGTCGGGTCGATGCCCGATTTTTCACCGCCTTCGTTGAAGGTGAAGGTCTTGCTCGAAAGGGTGGCGCCGATCAGCATGTCGGCGCGGCCGTCGCCGTCGATGTCGCCAAGGCCGGCCAGGGCGGTGCCGAGGTTTTCATTGGCGCTGGCCGAGCCGCTCAACTTGATCGCGTTGCCGTCGACCGGCGCGGCGAGGTTGACCGCGCCCAGGCCACCGGCCTTGCCATAGACGATGAACACTTCGCCGCTGGTCACGTTCGTGGCTCTCTGGTTGATATTGGCACTGTAGGTGCGTGCGGCACCGGACTGGTTGTTGGTTGTTTCCCAGCGCTCGTACCAGGGCAGGGACGTGGTGTTCACCACATCCTGGCGTACCGCGAAGTCGGCAAAGCCGTCGTTGTCCACGTCGCCGATGTTGGTCAGGTAGGTGCCGAGCGCCTGGTCCAGATTGAGGGCGCTGGTGACGGTGCTGGAGCGGAATCCCGCCGGCAGCGCGAACAGGTCCATCGTCGCGCCCTGGTACGGAATGGTCCAGCTTTCCACGTTGCGCGTGATGTCGGTGTCGATGCTGACGTACAGGCCGTCCAGCGCATAGGTGGTGTGGGTGGCGTTGGTGCCGACCACCGCCCACGGACCTTCCAGTGTGACCGTGTCACCGGCGTTGCCGTTGATGGTGAGCTTGGTGTTGGTCCCGTAGGCCTGCGACAGCTCACGCTCCAGCAGGTAGGACACTTCGGCGTAGTTGATGGTCACGCTGTTGTTGCCGTCGCCGGTCAGGTCGATGGTTTCAAAGCTGCGGATGCTGGCGCCGGCATAACCGGTGATGTCCAGGTTGATGCCGTGGCCGACGAACTGCAGCGTGTCGTTGCCAGTACCGCCATCGACCAGCACGAAGTTCAGATCCGAAATGCCGATGGTGTCGTTGCCGGCGCCGCCACGCAGGATGTCGGCGCCGCCAAGGCCGTAGACGGTGTCGTTGCCTTGCTGGCCAGCAATGCGGTTGGCATTGAAGTCGCCGAGGATGGTGTCGTTGCCGCTGGTGCCGACGGCCATCAGCGAATCGCTGAAATTGCCGCCGTTCAACACGAAAGCTTCGCCCGAAGCATAGCCGTCGCGGTGGTTGACCGGCATGCCGAAGATGATGTCGACCGTGCCGTCGTTGTTGAAGTCGCCGGAGGCCGCCGAAAAGCCGAACTGTTCCTGCGGCAGGCCGCCGGTGATCTCCAGGCCGCCGGCACCGAGCTGGGTGACGTTGACCGAGGTGGTCCAGTTGGCGCGCGCCTGGCCGTAGACAACGAAGGCGGCGCCGGCATCGACGTCGCCGTCGTTGCTGGCCAGCCTGTCCTGCGGCGAGAAATCGTTGTCCGGATACCAGCCGCCGGAAGTCAGCAACAGGTCGTTGAAGCCGTCATGGTTCAGGTCACCGAATTCGACGACGCGCGAGAGCGGGTTGGCGGCGGTGCCATAGATTTCCACCACACGCCCGGCATCCTTCAACTGCGCGATGTTCTGGATAGGCGCCCATTCGCCAGCCTGACCGAACACCAGGTAGTACTTGCCGTAGGCGACACCGCCGGGGATCGCGGCATCTGTCACATTCTGGTACGAGCCGAAGACGAAATCGTTGATGCCGTCGCCATCGACGTCGCCCACGCCCTCGATCTGCTGGCCGGCCCATTGCTGGAGGAAGCCGTTGTGAAGCTGGCCTGGATCAATCTGGACCGCTGCTTCGGTACTGAAGGAGAGTGCGGTCGTGTTCGATGCGCCGGCGTAGTAGGTGGTGCTGGCGGCGTTGGCCGACTTGATCGCCTGCGTGTCTACGGTTAAGTAGTACCCGCTGGCGAGCGTGAGCTTGCTGGCCGGGTCGATGACGACGTTGTAACCCTCGAAGCTGAGGTTGCCGCCCTTGCTGCCATTGCTGCCGTCGCTGTCGGCAACGTCGAAGCTTTCGATCAGGGTGCCGGCGCTGTTGTACAGGCGCACGAACTGCGTGCCAGGCGTATTGGTGCCAGCCGTGACGGTTTCGCTGAAGGAAATGACCAGGTCGTCTTCCAGCGCCACCTTCAGCGAATGGCTGACCGTGTTGCCGCCGGCGACCGCAACCAGACCGTTGACGGTGGTGAAGTTGTGGCCGCCCTGCGTTGAATAACCGGTGGCCGCATTGCCGCTCGGATCGGTCAGCGCGCCGGGGCTGACATAGATGTCGTAGCCGGTGTTGTAGGCAAGGTTGGCCCCGGGGTTCAAGCTCACCGTCTTGTTGTCGATGATCAGCGTGCCGCCGTTGCTGCCGGTGATCGTGTAGATGCCGTTCACGGCCACCAGGGTTGTGCTCCATGAAAAGGTTTCCACAGCCACACCGTTGTAGCTGCTGCTGGTGCGCAGTTCTATGCTGCCGGTCGCACCCGGCAGCAGCGTTTCGTCGGACTGGAAGCGGATGTCGTTTTCCACCGAGACGCCGGTGGCGTTGTCGGTGGGTGTGTGTACACGATTGGCGTTGTTCAGCAGCGGCCCGCTGACGTCGGCCGCAGTGGTGAAAGTGAAAGTCTTTGCAATGCCGCCGTTGAGCGCGTTGCCATAGGGGTCCTGAATGCCGGCCAGACTGACCGTGGTGAGCGTATTGCCCTTCAAGGTGGCGCCGAAGTTCACACCGAAGACTGAATGGTCCTGGGTCGGCACACCACTGTGAAAAGACACGCTGCCGCCGCGCGAGCCGACACCGGTCTGCAGGTCGAACACTTCGACAATGTTGCCGTCCTGGGTGATGGTGACAGTGCCGTAGGTCTTGACGTTTTCGCTGAAGGAAAAATCCAGCCGATAGGCCGGCGCCAGATTGATGTCGTTCGTCATCGTGGGCACATCGGTGGTGCCGCCATTGGTGGAAATGCTGGTCGAGCTGCCATGGTAACGAACGATGCTGGCGCTGGCATTCAGCGTAGGCGCGGTGACATCGGACTGCAAGCCGCCGGTGCTGAAGTTCCAGGTGGTGGCGTCGTCGATGCCGGCGAAAGTGTTGCCGGCCAGGTCGCGGATCGCCGTGGCGTCGATGGTGATGTGATACGCGGTGTTCGGCGCCAGCGGGTTGAAGGAATTGAAGTTCAGCAGGTCGTTGGCGACTTGCCAGTTGCGCAGACTGAGCTTGCCGCCGAGGCTGCCGATGCCGGTGGCGACATCAAATTTTTCCACCAGCTCGCCGGTGGTGGTGTTGTACAGGCTGATATAGCCACTGCCGAAGGCGATGCTTTCGCTGAAGCCTTGCTGGAATTCGTTGGCAGTGGCCAGCCCATAGCTGGTCTGGCCATCGGTGGGCGTGCTGGCGCCGGCACGCAAGGTGGGCGCGGTGTTGTCGCGCTGGACGACGATGGTATTGCCCCAACCCTCGGCCTTGCCGAAGACGATGTAGCCGCTGCCGCTGCGGTCGTGCTGGCCGTTGGCTCCGGCATTGGTGTTGGCGCCCGAGCCGCCGATCGAGAAATCAGCGTAGCCGTCGCTATTGATGTCGCCCAGCGCCGCGACATCGGTGCCGAGCTTGATGTAGTTGCTGCTGTCCGAGGACAGCATGATGCCCTGGTTGAGCGACATGCCATTGGTGGCAATGTTGCCGCCGTGGGCGCCGCCGAAGATCAGGTAGGCGCGGCCGGAATCGCCGCTGTTGTTGATGTCGCTGCTCCACATGTTGCTGATGACGTAGTCGTCATAGCCGTCGCCGTTGACATCACCGACGCCGGCCAGGCCGGTCAGCACGCCGCCGCCCCAGCTGAAGTTGGTCGAAACCGTAAAGCCGTTGCTGCTGCCGGTGGCAAAGGTGGCGGTGTTGGTGAGATCGAGGTCATTCCACTCGGTGCGCCCGTAGATCACGCGGAACTGGTTGGCGTCGTTGGTCGAGGAAACCATGTCGGCGATGCCGTCGCCGTTGACATCGCCGATCGGGGTGAGGCCGTAGTTCAGCGATTGCCATTCCGGGTAGTGGGCCAGGGTGTGACCGCCGATGCCGTTGCCGACCGCGTTGATCATGAAGCCGCGGCTGCCGAGGTTGTTCAGGTCGAACTGACCCAGCATCGATTCGGTGCCGAACACCACGAAGGCGGAATTGGCCTGGTTGACAATCATGTCGTCGATGCCGTCGGCGTTAACGTCGCCGGCATTGGCGACCTTCCAGCCGGCGAACTTGTCGATGCCGGCGCTGACGAGATACGCGGCGTCGTCATAGGCGACCGAGAAGGCCGACATTTGCGGGGTCGGATCGACCACCGCAACCGTCATGCCCGGCGTGTAGTAGAGCTTGCCCCCATTGTCTGCAGTGAGTGCCTTGTAGGTCACGCCGTTGTAGAGCACGTCCGGTGCGCTGGCGATGTCACTCCAATTGCCGTACAGGTCGATGCTGTCGTTGCCGGTATTGCCCTTGACGACCAGAATGTTGTCAGCGTCGGTCATTTCCAGCAGCTTGTCCGGCGTGAGGATCAGCTTGTTGGCCTGGGCCGAGCCGGTGGAAAGATCGATTTCCTCGATGTTGGTCAGCGAGGTCGACGCCAGCAGTGAGGTGTCGATATTGCCGGCGAACTGGAAGTAGACCTTGTCGTAGCCGCGCCCGCCGTCGACGCCGGTGAAGCTCATGTTGTTGACGCGGATGATGTCGTCGCCGTCGCCGGTGATCAGGCCGCCGTTGGTCGAAACGGTGGCGTC
>LNFM01012758.1_pt1 | contig 16716 bp, 16 predicted proteins | sample 596031 | NCBI WGS metagenome assembly LNFM01 (sample SAMN04254537, study PRJNA301005) | activated carbon metagenome | isolation source: dual media filters at the Ann Arbor, Michigan drinking water treatment plant | place: USA: Ann Arbor
GCGCCCAGCGAAGAGGGCGATTTCTGGTTCGATGCCGTCATGCAGCTGGTGCGCGCCGAGGCGGTGTCGGCGCTCGTGCGCGAACTGGGCCTGCAGTCGCAACTGGTGGCGCGCGACACCGACCGCTGGGTGCTGCGCGTGGAGCGCGAGTCGCTCAACCAGGGCAACAGCCGAGAACGCCTGGCCACCGCCTTGCAGACCATCGGCCACCAGGTCCGACTGGTGGTGGAGATCGGCACCGTGATCGACTCACCGTCGCGCCGCCTGGCGCTGGAGGCCGAGCGGCTGCAGCGCGAGGCCGAAGCGCAGATCATGGACGATCCTTTCGTGCAAACCATGATGCGCGACTTTGGCGGCAGAATCGTGCCCGGCACGCTCAAGGCCACCCGGGCCTGAGCCTCACATTCACCCTCACCAAGAAAGACACAGCATGTTCAACAAAGGACAACTCGCCGGCCTCATGAAGCAGGCCCAGGCCATGCAGGACAACCTGAAAAAGGCGCAAGACGAACTGGCTTTCGTGGAAGTCACGGGCGAGTCCGGTGCCGGTCTGGTCAAGGTGCTCATGACCTGCAAGCACGACGTCAAGCGCATCACCATCGACCCCAGCCTGCTGAGCGACGACAAGGACATGCTCGAAGACCTGGTGGCTGCGGCGTTCAACGCCGCGGTTCGCAAGGCCGAAGAGACCTCGGCCGAGAAGATGGGCAAGATCACCGCCGGCATGCCGGGCCTGCCCGGTGGCATGAAGTTCCCTTTCTGACCGCCAGCGCATTGCATGGCCGAAGCCCATTCCCTCGAACACCTGGTTCAGGCCTTGCGCCGTCTGCCGGGGGTGGGCGTCAAGTCGGCCCAGCGCATGGCGTTTCACCTGCTGCAGCACGACCGCGAGGGCGCTCTCGCCCTCGCGCGCGCGCTGGATCACGCCGCCGCCACGGTGCAGCACTGCGCGCTGTGCCACACCTTCACCGAAGACACCATCTGCCACACCTGCCTGGACCCGCGGCGCGACCGCAGCCAGCTCTATGGAGCGCACCGGTGCCTACAGGGGCCTGTTCTTCGTGCTGATGGGCAAGCTCAGTCCGCTGGACAACGTGGGCCCGAAAGACATCGGTTTGCAGAAGCTGTTCGACCGCATCGACGCGCCCGCGCAAACGCCCACCGGCGGGTCCGAAGTGCGTGAAGTGATCCTTGCGACCAACTTCACCGCCGAGGGCGAAACCACCGCGCATGTGATCGCCCAGGCGCTCAAGGGGCGCGGGGTGCAGGTCACCCGGCTGGCGCGGGGTGTACCGGTGGGCAGCGAGCTCGAATACGTGGACCTGGGCACCATCGCCCACGCGCTGGTGGACCGGCGCTGAGTCACTTCGATTCACATTTACTGAAAGAGGCGAGCATGAAACTGGCGGGATTGACCGTGGCGTATTGGTGCGTGCTGGTGGCGTCCCTGTTGCCCATCGTCTGCGCGGGCCTGGCCAAGTGGGGCATGTTCGGCAAGCCCAGGGGCCAGGGCGGCTACGACAACCACCACCCGCGCCAATGGCTGGCGAAACAGACCGACTGGCGCGCCCGCGCCAACGCAGCGCAAGCCAACAGCTTCGAAGCGCTGCCGTTCTTCATGGGCGCGGTGATCATTGCGCACCAGCTCGGCGCTTCGCAGTTGCGGCTGGACGTGCTGGCCTTCCTCTACATCGTGCTGCGCCTGCTCTACATCATGATGTACGTGGCCGACCTGGCCACCGTGCGCACGCTGGTGTGGGTGCTGGCGCTGGTGGCGAACATCGCGATCCTGTTTGCCTGAGCACAGAGCCGTTACATCGGCTTGCAAAAAACCCGGGCGGAACGCTCGGTACAAACCCGCTCAGGAATGGTCCCGATGCGGCTTTTCGCGCCGACCCGTAACCTCCCTGTATTCCTAAAGCAATACAGAGGGGGCCGTCGGGCATGCTCAAGCGCAGAGATTGGGGTCGGGTGATGGCAGCGGCGGCACTGACTGCGGGTCTGCCGGATTTGCGCGCGCAATTGGTCTTGCCACCTTCGACGCCCCTGCCGCGCAACGCGCCCAAGCTGGTGATTGCGGTGGACAACCGCACCGACTTTTCCTGCCTTCCCCTGACCATCGCCGACCGGCTGGGCTACTTTGCCAGCGAAGGCGTTGACGTGGACGTTCGGGACTTTGCCGATTCTGCCCAGGCCATGCAGGCCTTGCTGTCCGGAGCGGCCCATGCGCTGTCGGCGCCCTACAGCAGCGCCATCGCCTGGCAGATGCGGGGCCAGTCGCTGCAGTCGTTTGTGCTGCAGGGGCGCACGCCCCAGATCGTGGTTGGCGTGTCCACCAAAACGTTTTCGCACTACCGCCAGCTCGCCGATCTTCGCGGCAAGCGGGTGGGCGTGCAGGCCATCGGTTCGCCATCGCACCGTGTGGCGCGAGCGGTGTTCAGCCAGGGCGGTTTGCGCTCGACCGACGTGCAGTTTGTTGCCATACCCAACGCCTGGGCCGCCGTGTCCGCGTTTCGCAACGGCGCGCTCGACGCGATCAGCTACACCGACCCCACCATGACGCAGCTGGAACAGGCGGGCGAGCTCAAGGTGGTGGCCGATACGCGCAGCGTGCGCGGCAACGCCGATGTGTTCGGTGGCCCGATGCCCTCGGCCTGCCTGTGTGCCACCAGCGACTTTCTCACCCAGTTCCCGCGCGCCAGCCAGTCCATGACAGACGCCATGGTGCATGCGCTCAAGTGGCTGCAGACGGCCGGACCGTCCGACATCATCAAGGTCGTTCCCGAGCGCTATTTCCAGGGTGATCGTTCGCTCTACCTCGCGGCTTTCAACCGGGCGCGCGAAGCCTGGTCGCCCGACGGGGTCATGCCCGCCGACGGACCGGAGATCGCGGCGAGGCTGGTTGCCCAGTTCGACGAACCCGGCTCGATGGACCGGTTTGATCTGGCCAGTACCTTCACCAACGTGTTCGCCCGAAAGGCCAAGGCCCGTTTCCGGGCCTGAGTCCACCCGGATCAGGGCTGCTTCTTGTCGGTCCTGGCGCTGGAGGCCACGCGCGTCTTGGCGCCACTCGTTGCCACCGACTTGGTGGTTTTCTTGCTGGCGACAGCCTTGGCTTTGGTGGGACGGCCCGCGCTCTTGGCCACCTTGCGGGTGGCGCTGGCCGCCACCTTTTTGGCGGGCGTGCCGCCGGTGGCCGCCAGTGAAACCTGTTTGGGGAGCATCAGCGTCACACGCTGGCCGGGCTTGAGCGCGGCATTCACCGCCAGCTTGTTCCAGCCCGCCACACTGACCGCGCTCACGCCGTAGCGCTGCGCCAGACGCGCCAGGTTGTCTCCCTTGCGGGCCTTGACGACCGAGCGGCGCAGGACCATCTCGGGCTGCAGGTTGAGCTGGGCGTTGTCGGCCACGTGCAGGGGCACGTCGCTGTTGCGTTGTCCCGTGCGCGGCACCAGCAGACTGGAGCCCGCGCGCAGGCTCATGCGGGGGGGAATGTTGTTGACATCGCGCAATTCGGACTCGCTCATGCCCACGCGCTCGGCGGCTTGCGCCACGGTCATGGTGCTGGGCACCACCCAGGCGGTCCAGCTCGCCAGCGGCCCGGTGTGGGTCTGCAGCTTGTTCTGGAAAATGACCGCGTTGTCCCAAGGCAGCAGGATGTTGGGCGTGCCGGCGGCCATGACCACCGGTTGTTTGAGCGAGGGGTTGAGCGCGCGGAAATCCGCCTCGCTCACCTCGGCCAGGCGCGCGATCAGGGCCACATCGATGTCGCGGTCCAGCGTGACGGTGTCGAAAAACGGGTGGTTGCCGATCAGCGGCAGCGTGGCGTTGTAGGCCTGTGGCCGGGCCATGATGTTCTTGACGGCCTGCAGCTTGGGCACGTAGGTGCGCGTCTCCAGCGGCATGTTGATGTCCAGGTAGCCCGTGGGCAGACCCTGGCGCTGGTTGTTCGTGATCGCGCGGTTCACATTGCCCTGGCCCCAGTTGTAGGCGGCCAACGCCAGGTGCCAGTCGCCAAAGCGGCGGTGGAGTTGCTGCAGGTAGTCCAGTGCGGCGCGGGTCGAGGCCAGCACATCACGGCGGTCATCGCGAAAGGCGTTCTGTTTCAGGTCGAACGACTGCCCGGTGGCGGGCATGAACTGCCACATGCCGGCGGCGCGTGCGCTGGACACGGCTTGGGGATTGAAGGCGCTCTCGATGAAGGGCAGCAGCGCCAGCTCCATCGGCATGTTGCGGCGTTCGATTTCCTCGACGATGTGGAAGAGGTACCGGCTGGAGCGCTCGGTCATGCGCTGGATGTAGTCCGGGCGCGTGGCGTACCAGCGTTCCTGGTCTCGAACCAGGTCGCTGTCGAGGTCGGTCATGGCGAAGCCGCGGCGGATGCGCTCCCACAGGTCGGCCGGTGCTGCCAGCGAGGCCACCGGCGGCACGCTGGTGCTGGCCACGCCGATGTCGCTCAGCGGGATGTTGCCGGGCAGGCGGTACGAGGGCAGGCGCTGCCCGTTGGGCGCCCGGGTGACAGGTTCGTTGGCCGAGGGCGCGTGGGCAGTTGAACCGGTGTCGACCGTGGCGCAACCCGCGAGGAACAGACCGAGGGCCAGGGCCGCGGCGACGCGCCATCGGGACAGGAGGGCGGGGCGGTGAGAACCGAGAGGCGAAACGCAGGAGGGTGTCATTTGAACGTGTTTTTCCAGGTCCGTAGCGTGGCGAAGACCGACACGGCATCCGGGGTGGTGGAGGGCTCGTGGGTCTGAGCCGATCGCACCACGGCCATCTCTGCGGTGCGCAGGAAGGGGTTGATGTTTTTCTCCATGGCGATGGAGCTGGGCAGGGTGGGAAAGTTCTGGTTGCGTTGTTGCAGGCAAGTGGCTGCGTGCGTGGCGAGCACCCGATTGTCGGGCTCCACGGCTTGAGCGAACTTCAGGTTGGACAGGGTGTACTCGTGGGTACAGCAGACGCGCGTGTTGCCGGGCAGGGCGGCCAGCCGGGTGAGGGAGTCGAGCATCTGTGCTGGCGTGCCTTCGAACAGGCGCCCACAGCCGCCGGAGAACAGCGTGTCGCCGCAGAAGAGCAGCGGCGCGCCTTCCCCTTCCGCTGGTGCCGCGTAAAAGGCGATGTGCCCCGATGTGTGGCCGGGGACGTCGATCACCTCGAAGCGCAGGCCCAGCACATCCACGTGCTCGCCGCCGCTCACGCGCTGCAGCGGTTCGGGCATGGGCTCATAGGCCGGCCCGATCACGCGGGCGCCGGTGGCTTCCCGCAGGGCGGCGACACCGCCGGTGTGGTCCGCGTGGTGGTGGGTGATCAGGATGGTGTCGAGTTGCAGGCCGTGCTGCGCCAGCCAGGCCAGCACACCGTCGGATTCGCCGGGGTCCACCACCAGCGCGCGCTCACGGTTGTGCAGGATCCAGATGTAGTTGTCGCTGAAGGCCGGCAGGGGGAACAGTTCCATGGGGAGAATGCGTGCGCTGATGGGATGGGGACGTGTAGAGTCCGGGGGCTTTCGCGGTGGTTTGCAGTGTCGCAGACTTCAGCTGTTTCATTGCCCCTCTCAAGCCCTCCATGACCGAAAAGTTGACCGGTTTGACCGAATGGTTTCAGACCCCGCCCGGCCAGTATTTGCTGGGCTGGGAGCAGACCCAGTTCGATCTGGCGGTGGCCGATCTGTTTGGTTACAACGCCATGCAACTGGGTTTGCCCGAACTGCAGACCCTGCAGGCCAACCGCATGCCGCACCGCTGGCTGGCGCTGCCCGAAGAGCTTCAATCTGTGCTGGCAGCGGATGCAGGCGAACCGGACGCTGCGCCCGGGCAGCTGCGGGTGGCGCTGGTCACCGACGCGGCGGCCTTGCCCTTTCCGGCGGCCAGCCTGGATCTGGTGGTCTTGCCGCACACGCTGGAGTTCAGCGCCGATCCGCACCAGGTTCTGCGTGAGGTGGAGCGTGTGCTGGTGCCCGAAGGGCGGGTGGTGATTTCCGGTTTCAATCCCGCGAGCCTGTGGGGTTTGCGCCAGGGGCGTGCGCGCCTGAGTGGGCGTGTGGGTCTGCCGGTCACCCCCAATCTTTTTTTGCCGGATGCCGGCGAATTCATCGGTCCCTGGCGTCTGCGCGACTGGCTGCGCCTGCTGAGTTTTGAAGTAGAGTCGGACCGCTTTGGCTGTTACCGCCCGGCGATGAAGACCGACAAGTGGTTGCAGCGCACCGCCTGGATGGACCGGGCGGGTGCGCGGTGGTGGCCGATTTTCGGCGCGGTGTATTTCGTGGTGGCGGTCAAGCGCGTGCGCGGCATGCGCCTGCTGGGACCGGCCTGGAAGCCCAGACGCGCCGCCTCTCCAGCGCCCGTGCCGGTGGCCAACCGGCGCTGATGGCGGTCGAGCGACCGCCCCTGCCAATTCCTCACATCAGCTTCAGGAGAGCAACGTTTGAACCATGTGGTGATTTACACCGACGGTGCCTGCAAGGGCAATCCGGGCCCGGGTGGCTGGGGCGTGTATCTGCGCTCCGACGGACACGAAAAGGAACTCTGGGGTGGTGAGCGAGAGACCACCAACAACCGCATGGAGCTCACCGCCGTGATCGAGGCCCTGGCCGCACTCAAGCGCCCCTGCCGGGTGTCGCTCTACCTCGACAGCGAATACGTCCGCAAGGGGATCACCGAATGGATCCACGGCTGGAAGCGCAAAGGCTGGACCACCGCGGCCAAGCAGCCCGTGAAAAACGCCGATCTCTGGCAGCGGCTGGACGCGCTGGTGCACGGCGGCATCCACCAGATTGAATGGCACTGGGTCAAGGGGCACGCGGGCGATCCGGGCAACGAACGCGCGGACGGACTGGCCAACCGTGGTGTGCCGGGCTGACGAACAGCCCCGGCTCGAGGTGGGATGGCGGGAACTTCGCGCCACCCGCTGCGCTCTGCACTGCTACATTGCGTTGACTGTGAGCATGCCATCAATCCGGCACTCATCGCGTGCGCGGTTTTCGGGCACCTCCTGACCCAACCTTCAAAAAAACGACCATGGCCAAGAAAGCTGTTTATCTTGTGGTGGCGGTAGCGGGCCTTGCCCTGGCTTCCGGGGCCGCGTGGTGGCTGCAGAACCGCGAAGCACCAGCCACCGCCGGCGCGGCGCCTGCGAACGCGGCGCGCGGTGCCGGCGCCGTGACGCCAGGCGTCGAAGTGACACGGGTCAAGGCGGTCCGGCTCCAGGACGATGCTCAGGCGGTGGGCACGCTGCGCTCGCGCCAGAGCGTCACGCTCAAGCCCGAGGTCAGTGGTCGCGTGGCCCGCATCGCGTTTGCGGATGGGGCACAGGTCAAGACGGGCCAGTTGCTGGTGCAACTGGACGACACCTTGCAGCGCGCAGAACTCAGCCAGGCACAGGCCCAGCTGTCGATCGCCCGTGCCAACCTCAAGCGCAACCAGGAACTGGTCGCGGAGAACTTCGTCGCCACGCGGGTGGTGGAGGAAAGCCAGGCCAACCTGCAGGTGGCCGAGGCCCAGGTGGCGCTGGCCACGGCGCGCATGCAGCGCATGCGCATCACCGCGCCCTTCAACGGCACGGTGGGTCTGCGCAGCATCAACCTGGGCCAGTTTGTGGGCGATGGTGACGATCTGGTGAACCTGGAAGACACTTCGTTGCTCACCGTGGACTTCCGCTTGCCCGAGCGTTACCAGAGCAGCATCGCGACCGAACAGGGTGTTCAGGTGCAACTCGACGCACTGCCGGGCAAGAGCTTCGAGGCCAAGGTGCTGGCGGTGGACCCCTTGCTCGATGCCAACGGCCGTTCGATTTCCGTGCGCGCGGTGATGCCCCGGACACCCGGAGCCGATCTGCGTCCGGGCATGTTTGCGCGGGTTCTGATCGTGTTTTCGGTCAACGACGCAGCGCTGGTGGTCCCCGAGGAAGCGATGGTGCCCCAGGGCGGCAAGCAGTATGTTTTCCTGCTCGAGGAGCAAGGTCAGGGCGATGCAAAGAAGCTGGTGTCGCGGCGGGTCGAGGTGCAGCCCGGCGTGCGCCGTGGCGCCGAGGTGCAGATTGTCAAGGGCGTGAGCGCTGGCGACACGGTGGTGGTCGCGGGGCAGCAGCGACTGCAGCGCGACGGCACCGCTGTGCGTGTGGTCAACCTGGCCCCTGCCACAGACGCCGCGCCGCAGGCTCCCAAGTCCACCACGCCCTGACACGCCTCGAGCCACCGGAGCCCCCATGCAATTGCCTGAAATTTCCATCCGGCGCCCGGTGTTCGCCACCGTGCTCTCGCTCCTGGTCCTGCTGGTGGGGCTGGTCGCATTCAACGGTCTCACGGTGCGTGAGTACCCCCGCATCGACGAGCCCAATGTCACGGTCAGCACCACCTTTGGCGGCGCTTCCAGCGAGGTCATCGAAACGCAGGTGACCAAGGTGCTGGAGGACTCCCTGGCCGGCATCGAGGGGGTGGACATCATCACCTCGATCAGCCGCCAGGAAGAAAGCCAGATCACGGTGCGCTTCAAGCTTGAGCGCGATCCCGACTCGGCCGCGGCCGATGTGCGGGACAAGGTCAGCCGCGTGCGACAGCGCCTGCCGCAGGACGTGGACGAGCCGGTGATCGCCAAAGTGGAGGCCGACGCACAGCCTGTGATCTGGCTGGCGCTCAACTCGGATTCGATGTCGACGCTGGAGCTCAGCGATCTGGCCAACCGCATCGTCAAGCCGCGTTTGCAGACGGCCCCCGGAGCGGCCGATGTGCGCATCTTCGGCGAGCGCCGGTACTCCATGCGCGTCTGGCTCGATGCCGACCGCCTGGCCGCTTACAGCCTCACGGTGCAGGACGTGGAAGACGCCCTTCGCAGGTCCAACCTGGAAGTGCCGGCCGGTCGCATCGAGAGCGCCCAGCGCGAATTCAACGTGACGGCGGCGACCGACCTGCAGACGCCCGAGCAGTTTCGCGAGATCGGCGTGCGCACCGTCAATGGCCAGACCATCCGCATCGGCGATGTGGCCCGCGTCGAACAGGCACCCCAGGACGAACGGACATCGGTGCGCTACAACGGGCGCGAGGCGATTTCGCTCGGTGTCATTCGACAGTCCACCGCCAACCCGCTGGACCTGTCGGCCGGCGTGCAGGACATGCTGCCGCGGATCGTGGCCGACCTGCCCGAGGGCGTGCGTGTCGAGGTGGCCAACGACAACTCGATCTTCATCGACCGATCGATCAAGGCGGTGTACACCACCATCGCTGAAGCCGCCGTCCTGGTGGCGCTCGTGATCTTTGTCTTTCTGCGGACCTTGCGCGCTTCGATCATTCCACTGGTGACGATTCCGGTGAGCCTGATCGGCTGTTTCGCCCTGATGGCGCTGTTCGGTTTCTCCATCAACACGCTCACGCTGCTGGCGCTGGTGCTGGCCATCGGCCTGGTGGTGGACGACGCCATTGTGGTGCTGGAGAACATCTACCGGCACATCGAAGAAGGCATGGAACCGTTCGCGGCGGCGATCAAGGGCGCGAGGGAAATCGGCTTTGCGGTGGTGGCCATGACCTTGACCCTGGCAGCGGTGTATGCGCCGCTGGCTTTCACGCCGGGGCGCACCGGGCGGCTCTTTGCCGAGTTCGCGCTGGCGCTGGCCGGCGCTGTGGTGGTCTCCGGCTTCGTCGCCCTCACGCTCTCGCCCATGATGTGTTCCAAGCTGCTCAAGCACAACCCCAAGCCGGGGCGCTTCGACACCTTCATGGAGCGGCGTCTCACGGCGCTCAGCAATGGTTATGAGCGTTTGCTCGGGTGGTCGCTCAAGGTGCGCTGGCTGGTGGTGGCGGTGATGCTGGTCAGCGCGGCGGGCAGCTGGTTGCTGTTGCAGGGCACGCGCCAGGAACTCGCGCCCATGGAGGACCGTGGTGTCGTGCTGGCCTCGATCAACGGTCCCGATGGCGCAACCCTGGCCTACACCCGCAAGTACGCCGAAGCCATCGAAGGCATGGGACAGAACATCCCCGAATTCGAACGCATCTTCACCATCGTGGGCAACCCCTCCGTGGCCCAGGGCAGCGTGATCATGCGCGGCAAAGCCTGGGAGGACCGCGACCGCACGACCATGGAAATCGCACGCGAACTCGCGCCCAAGATCGCGGCCTTGCCCGGTATCAGCGCCTTTCCCATCACGCCGCCATCGCTGGGCCAAGGCTTTCGCGAGCGTCCGATCAACTATGTGATCGTGACCGGCGACTCGTATGAGAACCTCGCCCGCGTGGTGCGCCAGTTCCAGGACAAGCTCGCACAGAACCCCGGCTTTGTGCAGGTGGACACCGACCTGCGGCTGAACAAGCCCGAGATCCGCATGGATGTGGACCGCGAGCGCGCCGCCGACATGGGCGTGACGGTGGACGCCATCGCCCGCACCGTGGAAACCATGCTGGGTGGGCGCACCGTGACGCGTTACAAGCGCGACGGTGAACAGTACGACGTGATCGTGCAGACCGAGTCGTCTAACCGCAGCACGCCCGAGGACATCGATCGGCTGTTTGTGCGCGGGCGCGGTGACGCCATGATCCCGCTGGCCTCTCTGATCACCACGCGCGAGGTGGTGGTGCCGCGCGAGCTCAACCACTTCGGGCAGCGTCGCAGCGCCTCCATCACGGCCAACCTGTCGCCCGACTATTCCATGGGCGAGGCGCTGGACTTCATGGACGCCACGGCGGCCGAACTGCTGCCCGCGGGTTACACCACCGACCTGAACGGCCAGAGCCGGGAGTTCCGCAACTCGTCGGGTTCGCTGGCGATCGTGTTCGTGCTGTCGCTGCTGTTCATTTATCTGGTGCTCGCTGCCCAGTTTGAAAGCTTCGTCGATCCCTTCATCATCATGCTCAGCGTGCCGCTGTCCATGCTGGGTGCGCTGCTGGCGCTCAAGTTCACCGGCGGCACGCTCAACGTGTTCAGCCAGATCGGACTCATCACGCTGGTGGGCCTGATCACCAAACACGGCATCCTGATCGTGGAGTTCGCCAACCAGTTGCGCGAGCAGGGCGTGGACAAGCTCGAAGCGGTCAAGCGCTCGGCAGCCTTGCGCCTGCGTCCCATCCTCATGACCACCGGTGCCATGGTGCTGGGTGCCATTCCTTTGGCGTTGGCCACGGGTGCGGGCGCCGAGAGCCGCCAGCAGATCGGGTGGGTGATCGTTGGCGGCATGAGCCTGGGCACCTTGCTCACCATCTTTGTGGTGCCAACCATGTACACGCTGCTGTCGCGCACCAAGTCGCACCAGCCGCCCGTGCCTGCGGATGGCCCTGTCGAGGTGGTTCCGGCGAAGTAGGACGCTTTCGTTGACGTGATGTCGGCACGCCCGGTCAAGGGTGCCAACGCGCTCGCCGATGACCGGAACCACCGGCGAGAGAAAACTCAGATCACCCCGGAAAACATCATCACGTCCACGCTGTCGCCAACAGCGACGTTGCCTTGCGAATGGTGCAAGACGATGAGTCCATTGGCCTCCACCATGGAGCTCAACACCCCCGACCCCTGGTTGCCGGTGATGCGAACCGTGAGCGAACCGTCGCCCGCCCGGCTCACGATCCCGCGCTGGTATTCGGTGCGTCCGGGTTTCTTGCGCAGCGGCTCCAGGCTCTTCGCCTGCAAGAGCACCGGCGACGTGGCCGCGCCACCCATGAGCCGCTGCAGGGCAGGGCGCACGAAGGCCAGGAAGGTGACCATCACGGCCACCGGATTGCCCGGCAGACCAAAGAGCAGCGACGATTTGCCGCCCTCGGTGATGCGGCCCACCGCCATCGGGCGACCTGGTCGCATGGCAATGCGCCAGAACGCCACGTCGCCCAGCTGCTTCATCATGGCCTTGGTGTGGTCGGCCTCGCCCATGCTCACACCGCCGCTGGTGATGATGGGAAGTGCGGGTTCGTCACGCACCACGCCCATGTCGATCACGTCCACACCCAAACGCTTGAGCAGGCCGAAGACGGTGTAGCGGTTGCTGTCGAACACGGCGCCTTCGCGGATGGGTTCACCCAAGGTCAGGATCTCGTCGCCGGTGGAGAAGTAGGCCACCCGGATTCTGCGAAACACCGTGACGGTGGGCAGGCCCAGGCTGGCGATCAGGCCCAGCGCGGCGGGGCCGAGCGTCTGACCCCGGCGCAGCGCCGGCTGGCCGGCCATGAGGTCTTCGCCGAGCAGTCGGCGGTTGTCGCCGGCTGCCACCACGCCGGGCGGAATCTCGACCCTGTCGCCCTCGACCTTGACGAACTCCAGCGGCACGACCGTGTCCAGCGCAGCCGGCATGATGGCGCCGGTCATGATCTTCAGGCACTGGTCGGCACCCAGGGCGCCCGTCCACGCTTTGCCCGCGAACGCTGTGCCGGCCACGCGCAACGTCAGCGGCTGCCCGGGTTGAAGCCGCGCGCTGTCAAACGCGAAACCATCCATGGCCGAGTTGTCGTGGGGCGGCACGCTGATGGGCGAGACCACGTCCGTGGCCAGCACACGGTCCAGCGCCTCAAACACGCCCACCGCTTCGGTGGCGGTCACCGGCTGCACCAGTTGGGCCAGGAATTCGTTGACGCGGTCCGCGCTCAGCGCTTGCGGGTCGTAGCCCTGCAGTTCGGCCGCGATCTGCTCGATCGTCTTCATGGCATCAGCCCTTTTCCAGCGCGTGCAGTTCGGCCAGGGTGTTGGTGTTGTGAAAAGCGCGCGGGTCGTCGCCGGGCTGGTTGAACGGCACGATCACGGTCTTGTGCTGTGCGGTCCAGGCGTCGATCTTGCGACCACCCGATTGTGTGAAGGCGACCAGGCTTTCCAGCAGGTCCACGCGCATCAAGCAGAACACCGGTTGGGGACGCAGCTGCCCGTCTTCTTCGAGTGCGGCGGCCATGGCGATCTCGGTGTCCTCGTCTTCAAACGCCCGCGCCATGCGCTGCGCCAGGTCCAGGGGGAAGAGCGGTGTGTCGCAGGGTGCCGTGAGCAGGTAGGGCGTCTCGCAGCGTTCCAGCCCGGTCATGAAGCCCGCCAGCGGCCCGGCGAAGTCGCTCAGGGTGTCGGGCCACACCGGCGCGCCAAAGGCTTCGTAGGCGGCCAGGTTGCGGTTGGCGTTGAGCATGAGCTCACCCACCAGGCCGCCCTCCTGCATCTGCAGGCGCAGCACCGTGTGAAGGGCCAGCGGCGTGCCGTTGAAGTTTTGCAGGCCCTTGTCGAGCCCGCCCATGCGGGAGCCGCGTCCGCCTGCGAGAACCAGGCCTGTGATTTCGTTGTTGTGGATCATGTTGTGTGGGGGCAGCGACCCGCGCAGCGGTGGAGCGTGGGAGTCATTGTTTATCCGCCGATGTAGCTCATCTCGACCCTGCGGGTACCTGTGGTCGCATCGGGTGGCAAGCTCGCGCGCAGTTCGGAATACCGGTCGCTGCGTCCCTGCCAGATGGCGGCGATCGCGCTGCCCAATTGTTCGTCGGTGGCGCCGCCGCGAATCAGCGGGCGCAGGTCGTGGCCCTGGCTGGCGAACAGACACAGGTAGAGCTGCCCTTCGGTGGACAGGCGCGCGCGGTTGCAGTCGCTGCAGAAGGCCTGGGTCACGCTGCTGATCACGCCGATTTGGCCCGCACGCTCATCGTGCTTTCCATCTTGGTCGGCGTAGCCCCAGCGCTCGGCGGTCTCGCCCGGCGCGGCCGCGCCGAGCTGCACCAGCGGCAGCTCGCGGTGGATGCGTTGCACCACCTCGGGCGCCCACGTCCATGTATTCAATGAAGCGCAGCACGATGCCGGTGCCCTTGAAGTGGCGCGCCATCGGCAAGATTTCGTGGTCGTTGGTGCCGCGCTTGACCACCATGTTGACCTTGATCGGCCCCAGGCCCACGGCCTGAGCGGCTTCAATGCCTTCGAGCACGTCGGCCACCGGAAAGTCGACGTCGTTCATGGCGCGGAAGATGGTGTCGTCCAGGCCGTCCAGGCTCACGGTGACGCGCTGCAGGCCGGCGGCCTTGAGCGCGGCGGCCTTGCGCTTGAGCAGTGAACCGTTGGTGGTGAGGGTGATGTCCAACGGCTGGCCCTCCAGGGTGCGCAGCGCGGCCAACTGTTCGATCAGGATCTCGAGGTTCTTGCGCAGCAGTGGCTCGCCACCCGTGAGCCGGATCTTCTGCACGCCGTGGGCCACGAACTGCGTGGCCACGCGCGTGATTTCCTCGAACGTCAGCAAGGAGGTGTGCGGCAGGTACGCATAGTCCTTGTCAAAGATTTCCTTGGGCATGCAGTAGCTGCAGCGGAAATTGCAGCGGTCGGTCACGCTGATGCGCAGATCGCGCAGCGGGCGGCCCAGCGCGTCGCCCAGCAGGCCGGTGGGTGCCACCGGTGTGGTGGGAATGCGCGCCACGGTGTTGACGAGGCGCTGATCGATCAGGGGGATGACACGTTCGGACATGGGGTCATTATCGATGACACCCCACGGGGTAGCGCTGTGGTCGTTCGCTCAACCCGCCCCGACGCGCGTGTACTGATCGGCATGGCTGCTGAGCCAGTTGTCCGAGAGATCGCTCGACTGCTGGTTGGGGTGGAAGTCGGGGCGGAAATAGGCGCGCCAAGGTTTGAAGCTGCTGCTCAGCAGGCCGTTGCGGCCCAGCAGGTGACGCGCCGCGCTGCGCCACGTGGACCAGCGCCACAGTGTGCCGTCCTTGTGCAGGTTGAGCACGGTCTGGCGCAGGGCGTCGGTGAGAAAGAACACGGTGACGCGGCGCATCCACTTCACACGCCACGCGTGGCTGCCGCCCAGGGCCTGGTAGAGGTCGAATGCTGTGCATTTGTGCTCCGACTCTTCGGCGCTGTGCCAGAGCCAGAGGTTTTTCAGTCGCGGTTCGGTGTTGTGGAACACATCGGTGTGAGAGAGCAACCATTCGGCGAACAGCGCGGTGAAGTGTTCGTTGGCCGCTGTGATGGCCAGGTGATGGCGCGGGTCGGAACCCGCCAGCAGCTTCATGCGCTCTTCGATGCGCGGCCCCCAGGTGTTCACCAGCCCGTGCTTCTCCACCTGGGCATTGAACAGGGCATGGATGCGCCGGTGCGTGGCTTCCTGGCCCACGAAGCCTTGTACCTCGGCCCGCCACGCAGTTTGCTGCTCGGGCGGCAGACCCTTGGCGCCGTGGCGCACTGAGTCCAGAAAGAACTGTTCACCCACCGGGAAGCTCATCGACAGGGCGTTGAACCAGGCGGTGAGAAAGGCGTCGTTCGCGCACCAGTGTCGCGCCACGGGTTGTTCCAGGTCGATCAGGAGGCGGCGGACGGTGAGGGTGGTCATGGTGCGGTTTTGGATGGCGTGGTCGGAGTGGTACGAGTCGGTACCACAACGCACGATGGTGCGCGCCGAAGACCGGTCTGTCAAGCCGAGCGCCTAAGATCGCGGCACATGAAGCTGAAGCATCCACCCGTCGCTGACAACGCCTCGAACGAACACCGTGCCCGTCTGCTGCAGGCCATGGCCAACGTGGCGGCCGCGCAAGGGTTGGCAGCCACCTCCATTGCCGCGGTGGTGGCCGAAGCCGGGGTGTCCAAGCGCACTTTCTACGAGCATTTCGCGGACAAGGATGCGTGTTTCCTCGAGCTCTACCGGGCCGCCAGCGCATCGGCCCTGCGCACGCTGCGCGACTCGGTTCAGTCGGAGCGTCCCTGGCAGGATCAGGTGGAGCACGCGCTGGGCGCCTACCTCGAGCACCTCTCGGCCGGGCCTCAACTCATCCGCATGCTGTTCGTGGAAATTCACCACCTGGGCGCCGCGGGGGCCCAGGTGCGGCGCGAGGTGATGCAGCACCTGGCCGACTTCATGCTGGAGACGATCAACACACAGGCCCCGGTGCTCACGCCCACGATGGCCATGGCCGCGGTGGGGGGCATCCACGAGCTGGTGTTGCAAGCCATCGAACGCGGCGAGGCGGCACAGCTGGACCGACTCACGCCGAGTGCGGGGGCCGTGGTGCGCCTGCTTGCCGCCGCGCCCATGGCCGCCACCACCATCAAAAACGGCCCACCGAAGTGAGCCGTCCGGGTGGTCGCGAGACCGATCAGGCCGCCATCGGCAGCAGGGGCACGATCAGCAGCGCCACGATGTTGATGATCTTGATCAGCGGGTTCACGGCCGGGCCGGCGGTGTCTTTGTAGGGGTCGCCCACGGTGTCACCGGTGACGGCGGCCTTGTGCGCCTCGCTGCCCTTGCCGCCGTGATGGCCGTCTTCGATGTACTTCTTGGCGTTGTCCCAGGCACCGCCGCCGGTGCACATGGAGATGGCCACAAACAGGCCGGTCACGATGGTGCCCATGAGCACAGGATCGGCACCACCACCGGCAGCAGCGAGGGGATCACCATCTCCTTGATGGCCGCGGTGGTCAGCATGTCGACCGCGCGACCGTACTCGGGCTTGGCCGTGCCTTCCATGATGCCGGGAATCTCCTTGAACTGGCGACGCACCTCCACCACCACCGCACCGGCCGCCCGGCCCACGGCTTCCATGGCCATGGCACCGAACAGGTAGGGGATCATGCCGCCGATGAACAGGCCCACGATCACCATCGGGTCGCTCAGGTCGAAGGTGATCTGGTGGCCGTAGGTCTCCAGTTTGTGGGTGTAGTCGGCGAACAGCACGAGCGCGGCCAGGCCGGCGGAGCCGATGGCGTAGCCCTTGGTCACGGCCTTGGTGGTGTTGCCCACGGCATCCAGCGGGTCGGTCACGTCGCGCACGCTGCTGGGCAGCTCGGCCATTTCGGCAATGCC
>LNFM01007685.1_pt1 | contig 16711 bp, 14 predicted proteins | sample 596031 | NCBI WGS metagenome assembly LNFM01 (sample SAMN04254537, study PRJNA301005) | activated carbon metagenome | isolation source: dual media filters at the Ann Arbor, Michigan drinking water treatment plant | place: USA: Ann Arbor
ATCAGTCCGAGAACTCGAACCCGCGTTCACCGCGACGGCTTGGTACGCCGAATCGCGGTAGCGGCGTTTCAATGGCCCGAACTCGGATACGCGCTCCATTCGGCCAATTTCTGCTTGTTTTTCAAGCGTTCTTCGAGACGATCACACCGCTCGGTTTGCTGGCTCGGCTCGGCAGTTGACCTTTCGCAGATTCGCGCCGCACGCTATACCGCCACCGCGACCGGGGAAACTCGGGCGTTCGCGGAGGGTGCGCTATGGCCGTGTGGGCAAACGTGCGGGCGGCGGTAATCGGCGGTGCGGCCGTCGCGTTGACGTGGGCCGCGTGCGCGCTCGTCGCACCCGCGCAAGGGCGACTCGATTTCGCCGTACCCCCGGACGCACCGCCCGCGGCGCAACCGGAGTTGCTGCCCCCCCTGTTCATCGGCGAAGCCGACGACTCTGCCGTGATCCCGGCGCAGTTCACGCGCCCCGCGGTCGGCCAACCCACGCGCACCGCTGGCATCGCGACGGCCGTCGCCGATCCGCCGTACCCCGTGGTGACGGTGCGCGTGCGCGTCCCCGCGGACGCCGCGCCCGGCGACGACCTCAAATACACCATCACCGTTCAGAACGCCTCGCAAGCCGACGCGCACGCGGTCAGCGTGCGCAACCCGATTCCACCGGAGGTGGAGCGCGTTGTGAAGTGCGAACCCGAACCGCAAGGTGGGCTGCAAGCGAACGCGACGCAACTCGGGTGGAACTTCGGCACGCTGAAGGCCGGCGAGAAGAAGACCATCGAGCTGACGCTGCGCCCGAAGGCCGGTGCGACGACGGTGAAGAACCTCGCGTACGTGAAGTACGAGCACGGCCAAGCCGTCACCACGAAGATCGGCGCGCCCACCATTAAGGTGACGAAGGCCGCACCGAAGCAGACCGTTCGCGACGAGCAGTACACGGTGCGCGTCGCGGTGGAGAACACCGGGAAGGTGCCGGCGGAGAACGTGCGCGTGGTCGAGAACGTGCCGCAGTCCGCGCAGGTGGAACCGGTCACGAAGGGAGCGAAGCGGCTCCCGCAGGCGGAAGGGCAGCAGTGGGAGTGGGTGCTTCCGCGCCTGCTGCCGGGCGAGCGCAAGGTGCTGGAATACCGCGTCACGGCGCGCGAGGCGAAGGACGTGGTTCACCTCACGAGCATCAGCGGGCAGAAGTTGATCGCGGACAAGCCGAGCGAAGCCCGAACCGCGGTGCTGGTACCGGGCGTCGATCTGAAGCTGAGTGGCCCGACCGGTGTGGTGAACGCGGGGGAAACGGCGCGCTACGAAATCGTGGTGCGCAACACCGGCACGCTGCCCATGAGCGCGGTGAAAGTGACCGCGACGCTACCGCCGGAAGTGAAACTCACGATGAAGACCGACGGCGGGCAGGTGGGCCGCGACGGCGCGATCGTGTGGACCGTGCCGCGGCTCGACGCCGGGGAAGCGCAGTCGTTCCGGTTCGGCGCGAAGGCGAGCACTACCGGTCGGCGGACGTTTAGCGCGACCGCGACCGACGCCCGCGGGCAGCGGGCCGTGCAAGAGTTGGCGAGCGTGTTCGCGGGCACCGCGGCGCTGGTGTGGGAAACGAGTTTCAACCCGCTCACGGTGGCGGTCGGCAAGCAGGGCGTCTTCACCGTGCGCGTGAAGAACAACGGCGGCGAGGCGGCCCGCAACGTGCGCGTGCAGGTCGTTGTGCCGGACGCGGTGAGCGTGGTGCAGACGACGCCGAAAGTGCGCGTCGAGGGCAGCACGGTGCTGTTCGCCGCAGAGACGATCAGCGCGAACGGTGAAGCGACCTACACGCTGACGTTCGAGGGCAAGAAAGCGGACCAAGCGTGGTTCAACGTGCGAATGACCGCCGACAGCCTCGGCGACCGCCCGATGGAGACGGAGAAGATGGTGGAAGTGATCGGCGGCCCGAAGTGAGCGCTCAGGCGCACACGAACGCGACGTGCGCGCCGGCGGCGCGCGCGAGGAACAGCGTGCGGTGCGCGTCGCCTTCCAGTTTCAGCTTCTTCAGCACGTCCTCGGCGTCGGCCGGTGAGCCGCGCTTGACGATCGTCACGCGGCCCACGCGCCGCTTGCGGAAGTACTCGCGCAACCGTCCCACGTTAAACGGCTCGACACACTCCACCGCGAACGCTCGCGCGAACGGCGTGCGCGGGTCGGCACTCGTTGTGAGCAACTGAACTTGCTCGTCGATCGCGCGCCCCCCGACGCGCTCCGCGAGCAGCGGCACCAACTCGGCGCGCACCACCGCCGGGTCCGGGTCCAGCAGTACCGCGCCGACGGGTGCCACATCGCCGCCCGCAACCGGCGCGCCGGCGAGCGATTCGCCGCTCGGCAGCACGGTCGCGCGGCGCTCGTGCGCGCGGGTCGCGCCGAACCACAGCACGCACTCTTTCAGTTCGCCGTTCAGGGACACGAATTCGGCCTCCGCGTCGCGCGGAACGTCCGCGTGCGTTATCCCCGGCGCGACTTTCACCGCCAGTGGGAAGCCCGGCGCGAACCGGGCGCGGAGCGCGGTGAGCGCGGGCGCGTACTGCTCCGGGTTCAGGAACCGCCGGCCGTCGGCCCGGCGGTTCGGGTCCGCGAACGCGGCCCGCGCCTCGGGGAGCGGCACCGCGAGTGCGTCGCCCAACGTGCACCGCACGCGCTCGGCGAACCCGAGCGCGCGCGCGTTCGCAGCGCACATCGCGAGGCGCAACTCGTCGGTATCGACCGCGTCCACCGTCGCGCCGGCTTCGGCGAGTGCGAGTGCGTCGCCGCCGATGCCGCAGCACAGGTCCGCGACGCGCCCGAACGGCGCGAGGCGTTTTGCCCGGTGCCGCGCGACCGCCTCGGCCGTCGCCTGTTCGAGCGCCTCACGGGTGAAGAACAGCGCGTCCGCGCGCGCGAACTTCGCCCGCGCTTTGGTGCGCAGCAGCACCGTTTCGAGCGCCGCGCGAGCGAGTTCCGGTGGGTGCGCTTTGCGCAGAGCCGTCGCGCACGAGAGGAACGTGGCTTCGGCGGGCGCGAGCGCGGCGGCGTCTGCAAGCGCGCGCGCGCCGGCAACGGTGAGGAGTTCGCGGAACGTGTGCGGGTCCATCGCGCGTCGCCCTCGCCGTTCGTGCGCCCGTCGCTATTCTAGCCCGATACTATTGGCTCACTGCGAACTCGGAGAGGATCATGGGCAACCCCGCGATGGTGAAGCGGAAGAAGACCGAAAAGCGCCGCAAGAAGTACGAAACCCGCCTCGGGCCGGGCGCGTACCTGCCGAAGGCCGAGCGCCTGCAAGTGAACGCGACCGTGGCGAAGGCCGAGGGAGAAGAGCTGGCCCGCAAGAACAAAGTGAAGACCGACCGCGCGAGCAAGAAGGCCGCCGACGCCCGCGCCCGCAAACTCGGCGCGAAGCCGGCCGCGAAGCCCGCCGACGCGCCCCCGGGCGACGCGAAGAAGTAGTCCCGCTGTAGACCGCCGCGGTTGCCCGCACGCGCGGTGCGCGGTATGTATCGTTGGGTCGAGAGAACCGCAACTTCCGGGTTCGTGATGCGCTCGTTCGTGCGAGTTCGGTCGGTCGCTACTGCCGCGGTTGCGGCAAGCGCGGTCGTTCGCGCGCACCACGCGGCCCTTGCTATCGCCGCAGCAGCGGCCGCGCCCTGAGTCCGGTTCCGACACCCGTGTTCACCGAAACACCCGTCGGCCCCGGAGCTTCCTCCGGGGCCGATTTCGTTTTCCCACCGAAAGGAACGAACGATGACGGTCCCGCTGTCGCGCGCCGCGAAGTCGCAGCGCACCACCGATTCGCCCATCAGCTTCTACATCCAGAAGGCGTTCGAGAACCCGGAGATCGTGTCGTTCGCCGCCGGGTTGGTGGACGAAGATTCGCTCCCGGTGGACCCGGTGCGCGCGGCCGCGACTGAACTGCTGAGCGATCCCGTCGCGGCGCGCGCGGCGCTCCAGTACGGGTCCACGCAGGGCGCGCCGAAACTCCGCGAACAGGTGCTGAAGCTCGTGTGCGACGCCGACGGCGCGAAACCGGGCGAACTCAACCTCACCCCGGCCGACGTGTGCATTACGACCGGGTCGCAGCAGTTGCTGTACCTGCTCGGCGAAGTGCTGTTCGACGCGGGCGACATCGTCATCACCGAAGCGCCCTCGTACTTCGTGTACCACAGTCTGCTCCAATCGCACGGCGCGAAAGTGCTCACGGTGCCGATGGACGACGACGGCATGCGCGTCGATCTGCTCGACGCGCTCTTGGAGCGGCTCCGGCGCGAGGGGCAACTGCCGCGCGTGAAGCTGGTCTACACGGTCGACTACTTCCAGAACCCGACCGGCCTCACGCTCTCCGTGCCGCGCCGCAAGCAACTCGTGGACGTGGTTAAGAAGTACAGCACGGCGCACCGCATTCTGATTCTCGAAGACGCGGCCTACCGCGAGCTGCGGTTCACGGGCAGCGACCTGCCGAGCGTGAAGCGGTTCGACCCGACGAACGAGTTCGTGGTGTACACGAGCACGTTCTCGAAGCCGTTCGCCCCCGGCCTGAAGACCGGGTACGCGCTGATGCCGCGCGACGCGATGGCCCCGGTGCTGCACCTGAAGGGCAGTCACGACTTCGGTTCCACGAACCTCGCGCAACACCTCCTGACGCGCCTGATCGCGAGCGGCGAGTACGCGAAGCAAGCCGAGGTGCTGCGCGGCGTGTACAAGCAGAAGGCCGAGGCCATGCTCGCGGCGCTCGACGAACACTTCGCGGACGTGCCGTGCGCGCGGTGGACGGTGCCGGCGGGCGGGTTCTACGTGTGGCTCACGCTCGACGGCGTGGACACCGGCCCGGACGGTCCGCTGGTGCAAGCGGCGCTCGACGCGGGCGTGATGTACGTTCCCGGTCAATACGGCCACGTGCCCGACGAAGCCGGCCGCGTGCCGAAGAGCGAGTGCCGGCTGTGCTACGGCGTCGCCACGCCCGAACAGGTGACGGAGGGCGTCCGCCGGTTGCGGAAGGCCGCGGGCGCGATCGGCTTGGCGCGGACGGGCGCGCGCGCCGTGGTCGGCGCGTGAGCGCGGCCGGTTCTGGCCCCGCGCGAATTCGCGGGCGGTTTGCCGCCGGCGCGTTCTCATCCTACCTTTGCGTGCCGAAGTACGTGGGCACACGCGGGGGCGCGGGATGGTCGGCAAGACGGTTCTGGGCCGCTACCGGTTGCTGAAGTCGCTCGGCGCGGGCAGCAACGCGGAGGTGTTCCTCGCGGAACCGCTCCGCCACCCGGACCTGCGTGTCGTGGTGAAGCGCGTTCACGACCACGTGGTGAAGAGCGCCAACTTCCAGCGGCTCTTCGAGGCCGAGGTGGCATCGATGGCGAACTTCGATCACCCCTACGCGGTGGGGCTGGTCGAAGCCTCGCTCACCGACCCCATCGGCCCGTGCCTCGTGATGGAGTACGTGCCCGGCGTCACGCTCGAAGACCTGCTCGCGGTCGAAAAGCGGCTCAGCGTGGAGCGCGTGGGCCGGCTGTTGGGCTACTTCTGTCACGCGCTGTTCGCGGCGCACGCGGCCGGGATCGTGCACCGCGACCTGAAGCCGGCGAACCTAATGGTGCTGAACCCCGGTACGCCGCACGAGTCGCTGAAAGTCATGGACTTCGGCTTCGCCGGGTTCGCGGCCAAGCCGCACATTCAGATCGCCGAGCTCACCGGGCACGGCCCCATTTACGCCCTCGGCACGCCCGCCTACGTCAGCCCGGAAATGGTGCGCGGCGACCGGGTGGACGCGCGCAGCGACCTGTACTCCGTGGGCGTGATCCTGTTCGAGATGCTGTGCGGCCGGCTGCCGTTCGAGCACCAGTTCTTAGAGCGGCTGCTCGCGGCGCACGTGAAAGAGCCGCCGCCGCGGTTCCACAAGATCGGCCGCGCGGACGTACCCCCGGCGGTGGAAGCCGTTGTGCAGCTCGCGCTCTCGAAGTACCCGAACGAGCGGCATCAGACGGCCGAACAACTGCTGGACGCGTACAGCGTCGCGGTCGGTACCGATTTCCTGCTGGAAACGGTCCCACCGGGGTGGGAGCCGCCGCCGAAGGTGTCGCCGGCGGCCGAGACCGTCGACGACGCGAGCCTGCGCGCGGCCCCACTGGCGCACGTCCCGCGCGCCAGTGCCGACCCGTTCCACGTCACGCACGAGTTCGAGGCGTACATGCCGGAGAAGCTCGCGGCGGCAAAGCTGCGCGGGTTCGTGGAAGACTACGGCGGGCAGGTGGTGGCGAGCGAACCGGGGCTGATCCGCATGCGGCTCGCGCTCCCGGCGGGGTACAAGGAACACAAGACCGGCAGCGGCATAATCAGTTGGATGACCGCGCGGCGGCCGAGCGTCACGAAGGGCCAAGAGCCGATCGAACTCGAACTGCACATGGACCGCCCGGACCCGAACCACGCGCGGCTGTACGTAGTTGCGGCGTTCCGCCCGCTGAAGGACTACCCGCCGAAGGACGCGACCCAGTGGAACGAGCGGTGCGAGAAGGTGAACTTCGCGCTGCGCCAATACTTGGGGGCGTGAGACGCGCCTCACCGCTTCGTCAGCTCCACGAACGCGCGCAGCGTCGGCGGCCGGAACCGCGACTTGTGCCACACCGCGCACAGCGTGCGCGTCGGCGCGGGTTTGCCGAGCGGGCGGTACGCGCACTGCCTCGCCGCGTCCGCGGTCGCGGCCATCTCCGGCACCACACTCACGCCCTGACCCGCGGCCACCATCGCCAACAGCGTTACGATCTGCTCGCCGCGACACACCACGCGCGGCTCCAACCCGCCGCGGTGGCACAGGCTCAGCACTTGGTCGCCGAAGCAGTGCATGTCGTCGAGCAGGATGAACGGTTCGTCCACCACGTCCGCGAGGTGCACTTCGCCGCGCGCCGCCAGCTTGTGCTTCGGCGGCAGTGCCATCACCAGCGACTCGGTGAACAGCTTCTCCGCGTGCAACCGCTCGTCGCGGATCGGCAGCACCATGATGCCCACGTCCAACTCGCCCGCGAGCAGGTCCGCGAGCAACCGCTCCGTGAGGTCTTCCTTCAGTTGCAGTTGCACCGCGGGGTGCGCGTTGCGGAACCGCGTGACCGCACCCGGCAGTAGGAACGGCGCGATCGTCGGAATCGCGCCGACCTTGAGCGTGCCGCCCTCGCCGGACTCGCGCACCGCGCGCTCGGCCTCCTTCACTGCGGCCAGAATCCCTTGCGCGTGGCTCAGCAGTTCCTTGCCCGCGTCTGTGAGCACCACCTTGCGGCCGAGGCGGTCGAACAGCCTCCGGCCGACGCCGTGCTTCTTGTCTTCGAGGCGCATGATCTGCTCGCTGAGCGTGGGCTGCGTGACGCCCTCGCGCTCCGCGGCGCGGGTGAAGCTGCCGGTTTCGGCGACCGCGACGAAGTACCTCAGTTGGTGCAGCTCCATCGTTCGACCCGATTGTGCGCGGGAACTAAATTGCTCTCGCCGATTCTATTCGCGCCGCGGCGAGCGGCGAGAAGTGCCCGAAAGTGGGTCCGGTGAGCGGCGACGCGCGTTGCGGATCGCCCCCCGGGCGGCGAGAATGTGTTCGTGTGGCGCAATGTGCGCCCGCGCCGGGCGAATCGCCTTTCGGACCCTTCCCCCGAACCGGTGGGCCATGACCATCGAAGACGCGGTCGCGAAAGACTTGGTCGCGGTGCTGTTCGTCACGTTCATGTTCGGCGGCGGTGTGCTGTGGCTCATCGTCGCCACCGTCGCCGAGCAGTGGCGCAAGGCGCGCGTCGCGGAGCGCCAAGCGGAACTGAAACGCACTATGGTCGCGGCCGGCTACCGGCCCGAAGAGATCGTGCGCGTGCTGAACGCCGGACCGACGAGCGACTGACCCGCTTCGCGCGTACACTGTTCGCATGAGCAACCCGTTCCGCGACCTCCCGTCCGTCACCAAACTGCTCGACGCGCCCGCACTCGTCGCGGCCCGCGCGCGGCACCCCGCGGCCCTCATCACCGAAGCCGCGCGCGCCGCACTCGACGCGCTGCGGTCGAAGATCGCCGCGGGCGAACCGGTGAGTGCGAGCGCGGGCGAACTCGCGGAGCGCGTCGCGGCGCAACTCGACGCTGCCGCCGCGCCCGCGCTGCGCGGCGTGATCAACGCGACCGGCGTCGTGTTGCACACGAACCTCGGCCGCTCCCCACTTCACGAAGAGGCCGCCCGCGCCGCCTACGAAGCCGCACGCGGGTACCTCAATCTCGAACTCGACCTCGACACCGGGAAGCGGTCGAGCCGCCAGAGCGCCGTGCGCGGTGGGTTGTGCGCCGTCACCGGGGCCGAGAGCGCTACCGTTGTGAACAACTGCGCCGCCGCGACCGTGATCGCGCTGCGTGCGGTCGCGGCCGGTAAAGAAGTGGTCGTGTCGCGCGGGCAGTTGGTGGAGATCGGCGGCAGCTTCCGCATTCCCGAAGTCATGGCCGTGAGCGGGGCGGCGCTGCGCGAAGTGGGTACCACGAACGTCACACGGGTGAGCGACTACGAGCGCGCAATCGGCCCGAACACCGCGGCGCTCATGCGCGTCCACTGCAGCAACTACCGCGTCCGCGGGTACACGAAATCTGTGGAACTCGCGGACCTCGTCGCACTCGGTCGCAAGCACAACCTCGCGGTGATCGACGACGCCGGCAGCGGGCAACTGATCGACCTTGTGCCGTTCGGCTTACCCGGCGAACCGCTCATTTCGGAGAGCATTTCCGCCGGCGCGGACCTGGTGCTGTTCAGCGGTGACAAGCTCCTCGGCGGGCCGCAGTGCGGCATTATCGCGGGTCGCGCGGACCTCGTCGCGCGCGTCGAAATGGACCCGCTGATGCGCGCCTTCAGGCTCGACAAGATGACACTCGCGGCCCTCGAAGCGACGCTGCGCTTGCACCGCGACCCCGCCCGCGCGCGGCGCGAAATCCCGGCGCTGCGAATGCTCACGACGCCGCTCACGGAACTGCGCGCGCGGTGCGAATCGTTCGCGGAGTGGCTGCGCGAAATCCCCGGGCTGACGGTGGGAATCCGCGAGGACGAAGCGTTCGTGGGTGGCGGCTCGCTGCCGGACGTGAGCGTGCCGACGTGCGTGCTCGCGCTCTCCTCAGCGGTCGTGAGCGAATCGGAGTTCGCGGCGCGGTTGCGCACCGGGGTGCCCGCGGTGCTGGCCCGCGTGCAAGACGGGCGCGTGCTGCTCGATTTGCGGTGCGTGCTCGAGGGGCAGGAAGCGGGACTGCTCGATGCGGTGCGCGCCGCGGTCGGCTAGCCGCGCTCGTTCTTCTGCGCGCGGGCCATCAGCGCCTGCATCGCGGCAAGCGGCGACAGGCCGTCGTGCAGCACGCGGTACACGGCTTCCATGATCGGGGTTTCGATACCGATGCGGGCGGCGCGCTCGTGAACGCTCTTCGCGGTCCACACGCCCTCCGCCACCTGCGGCCCGCTCAGCACCTCCGCGAGCGGTTCACCTTTGCCCAAGCGAAACCCGACGCGCCGGTTCCGCCCGTGCGGGCTGAAGCACGTCGTAATCAGGTCGCCGATCCCCGCGAGGCCGTGGAACGTCGCCGGGTCCGCACCGTGCGCCACGCCGAAGCGCGTCATCTCCACAAGCCCGCGCGTGAGCAGCGCGGCCTTCGCGTTGTCGCCGAAACCGAGGCCGTCGCAAACGCCTGCCGCGACCCCCATCACATTCTTCAGCGCCCCCGCGAGTTCGACGCCCGCGACGTCGGTGTTCGTGTACACGCGGAAGCGCTCGGTGCCGAAGTGTCGCTGCACGCGGGCCGCGAGTTCGCTTTCGGCGGCGACGACGAGTGACGTGGGCAACCCGCGCGCGACCTCTTCGGCGTGGCTCGGCCCGCTCAGCACCGCGACGCTTTCCGTGCGAAAGAGCGCACCGATGATTTCGCTCGGGCGCGCGAAGGTGCCCACTTCCAACCCCTTCGTGAGGCTGATGACCGGCACATCGGCGGCGCGGTGCGGCACGAAACGCGTCAGGGTGTCGCGCAGGTACGCGGTGGGAATCGCGGCGATCCAGAAATCCGCGCCACTTATTGCTTCGCTTTCGCTTGCGGTGATCGTAACGGCTTCCGGGATGCACGCGCCCGGCAGCAGGCGCGCGTTCTCGCGCGTGGCGCGCAGGCGCTCTACGTTGGCGCTTCGCGCGCCCCACAGGCGCACCGCGTGGTCGGACTTCTGAGCGAGTTGTAGCGCGACGGCGGTGCCCCAACCGCCGGTGCCGAGAACCGCGAACGTGGTCATTGCGACACCTCCGGGTGGCACATCTTACGCAGTTCCGCGCCCGAATCGCTCATCTTCGCGCACGAAGTTGAAGGCGCGTGATGTGCGCGGCCGATGGAAGGGACGCGAGACTTCGGCACCGCGGAATCCGGGACGGGTTGGGGAACCTGTACCGGTTCGGGGAACTGGGGACACGCGGGCCGAACCGCCAGCACGGAGGGACTCTCATGGCGACCCGCCTCAAACTCTACCAACCGGAAGATACCGTCGTCGAAGATGCCGCGAGCGAACCGGACGTGCGGGTGCGTCTCGGCGACCTGCTCCCGGTGGTGGCGATGGCGCAGCGGATGAACTTCATCTGGTTGAAGGACTTTTTGGACGACGAAGTGGCAGTGAGCCAAGACCTGTACGAAGTGATGCAGGCGTTCCGCAGCAGCCGCCCCACCAGCGCGTGAGTGGCGATCTTCTTGGTAGTAGGCACGCTCCGCGTGCCGTGTGATTCGTCCGCTTTAGTTGGGAAACTGAATCGGCCCGAACACACGGCACGCGGAGCGTGCCTACTACCATGAAAGCACGTCGTGCGCGGCGCGTCCTATCATGTCTGCATGAATCCCCAACCGAACCCCGCCGCGGCGCTGCCCGTGGTGAAGCTCAAGATCGAGCGCCGCTCGTCGCACCCGTGGGTGTTTCGCAACATGGTCGAACGGCCCGACGCGCGCATCCCGCCCGGGGCCGTCGTCGATGTCGTGGACGTGAACGGCCAGTGGGTCGCGCGCGCGTTCTATAACGGGCACTCGCGCATCACGCTCCGCGTGCTCACCTCGCGCGCCGACGAACCGGTGGACGCCGCGTTCTTCGCGCGGAAGCTCTCGGCCGCGATCTCGTTCCGCCGCGACACGCTCCAGCTCGACGAAGTCACGAACGCCTACCGGCTCGTTCACTCCGAAGCGGACGGCCTTAGCGGGTTGGTCGTGGACCGGTTCGGCGACACGCTCGTGATGGAGTTCTTCTCCGCGGGCATGTACAAGCAGCGCGCCGCCATCACCGAAGCACTGAAGGCGCACTTCCCGAACGCGCGGTTCTACTACTTCGCCGAAGAGCACGTCGGGAAGCAGGAGTCGTTCGACTGCCGCCCGCCCGAACCGCCGCCCCCGGACGTGATTACCGAACACGGGCTACGGTTCCGCGTCGCGCCCGGTAGCAAGCACAAGACCGGGTTTTTCGTCGATCAGCGCGACAACCGGCTCTCGCTTTCCACCTTCTGCGCCGGTAAGCGTGTGCTGGACATCTGCTGCAACACCGGCGGGTTCGGCGTGTACGCGAAGGCGAAGGGCGGCGCGGCCGAAGTGGTGGGCTTGGACCTTGACGAGCAAGCCATCGACATGGCGAAGCAGAACGCGAAGCTCAACGGCGCGACGATCCGCTACGTGCAGGCCGACCTGTTCGCGTGGCTCCGCGACATCATCCCCAACGGCGAGCGGTTCGACACCGTGGTGCTGGACCCGGCGAAACTGACCCGCGACCGCGAGGACGTGCAAACCGCGCTCAAGAAGTATTGCGATATGAACCGGCTGGCGCTGCAAGTGGTGAAGCCCGGCGGCGTACTGCTGACCTGCTCGTGTACCGGTCTCGTGAGCGAACCGGACTTCCTCGAATCGGTGCGCCGCGCCGCGTGGCAGGCCGGGCGCACCATTCAGGTGTTCACGATCAGCGGCGCGGCTCCGGACCACCCGTTCATGCTGAGCGTGCCGGAGGGCCGCTACCTGAAGGCCGTGTTCTGTCGCGTCGAGTAACACGCGCTACTTCTTCCCCAAACAGAACAGCGTGCCGCGATCCGTGCCCACTACCAAGCAGTCCGGCCCCACGGCCGCGGAGCCGGTCACGGCCGCATCGAGTTTCAGTTTGTTCAGTTCCTTACCGGTTTTCAGGTCGAGCGTATAGAAGAAGCCGTCGTCGTCGCACGAACCCACGTACACGCGGCCGTTCACGATCACCGGCGAAGCGTCGATCTGGCCCGCGGCCGCGAACGACCACAGTTGCTTCCCGGTCGCGGCTTCGATTGCGTACAGGCGCTTGTCGCGGCTGCCGGCCACCACCACGCCGTCCGCGACGGCCGCCGACGAGTAGAACGGCTGCTGCCGCGCGGCGGGCGCGAACGCCCACTGCTTCTTGAGGTCTTTCACGCTCCCGCTCACCACACTGTTGGAAATCATGGACTGATACACGCGGTCGCCGGCGATGGCCGCGGTCGTCACCGTTTCGCCGCCGAGTTCGAGCGCGCCGAGTTCCTTGCCGGTCTTCGCGTCGAACGCGCGGAGCACGCCGTCGCTGCACCCTGTGGCGAACGTGGTGTCGCCGACCACCGCCGCCGCGGCCGCAATCGGCCCTTCCACCTTCGCCGCCCACACCTTCTTGCCGTCCGCGCTCAGACAGTACAGGTGCGAATCGTGACAGCCGAACAGCACGTTCGCGCCGTGGAAGTTCGCGCCCGCGGTGATCTCGCCTTCGGTCTCGAACTTCCAGACCGGTTTGCCGTCGGCGGCGCTGACGCAGTGGAAGGCGCTGTCGAGGGTGCCGACGTACACGCGCCCGTCGCGCACGGCCGGCGCCGCCTTCATCGCCCCGAGCTTCGTCTTCCACTTCTCTTTACCGGTGGCGAGATCGATCGCGTACAGGTGCTTGTCGAGCGACGCGAAGTACACGACGCCGCCGACGACGGCGGGCGCGCCTTCGGTGCCGCCGTCTTTGGTCTTGGGGTCGAACTCCCACTTCACTTCGAGTTGGTCCGGGAGCTTGGCGTTCCCGGACCCGCTCATGAGCGGGTCGCCGCGGAACACCGGCCAATCGGCGACCACAGCGGGGGGAAACAAAAGGGCCGCAACGAGCGCGGCGAACACGAATCGGGCCATCGGGTTCCCTCGCATTTACCACGCGGCGCGGTACACGGCGAGCAGGTCGGCTTCGGTCACGGGGCGCGGGTTGAACCGCGCGGTCCATTGGGCGTTTGCTTCTTCGGCCAATAGCGGCAGAATCGAGGCGCTCACGCCGCACTCGCGGAGCGTGCCCGGCAACCTGGCCGCGGCGCACAACTCCGCCGCCCGCGCCGCCAGAAGCTCAGACGCCGGTTGCCCGTTGTGCATTCGCGCGCCGATCAGCTCTTCGTACAACTTCTCCACAACCGGTGCGTTGAACCGCACCACGTGCGGGAGCAGTACGCCGATCGCCACGCCGTGCGTGATGCCGTAATGCGCCGTCAGCGGGTTCGCGCACGAGTGGCAGATGCCGAGCATGGCGCTTTCGATCGCCATGCCCGCGAAGTGCGCGCCGATCTGCATCGCGGCGCGCGCGTCCAAGTTGCGCGGCTCGCGCAACACCGTGGCGAAGTTCGGTTCGAGGTGGCCGAACGCGGCCTTCGCGCACATCGACGAGATGGGGTTGCGCTTCGTGCAGACGAACGACTCCACCGCGTGCGCGAAGGCGTCGATCCCGGTCACGGCCGTCACGCCGCGCGGTTGCGAGAGCGTGAGTTCGGGGTCGAGGATGGTGGCGCGGAACGCGGCCTTCTTGTCGCCGCACGCCATCTTCATGTGCGTGCGCTCGTCGGTGATGAGCGCGTAACTTTGCGCCTCGCTGCCGGTGCCGGCGGTGGTAGGCACGCCCACGCTCGGCAGCATCGGCTTGGTCGCTCTGCCGTGGCCCTTGTAGTCGGCCATCCGGCCGCCGTTGGTGAACACGAAGTTGATGCCCTTCGCGCAGTCCATCGAACTGCCGCCGCCCACCGCGACGATGCAGTCAATCGCGTGGGAGCGGGCGCACACCACGCCCTCGGCCACCTCGCGCTCGGTCGGGTTCTCCTTCACGCCGTCGAACAGGAACACCTCTAGCCCGGCCTCGCGGAGGACGCTCTCGGCCCGCTGCGGGTGCCCGACGTGCTCGAGGCCCGGGTCGGTGACGAGCAGCACGCGCGTTCCACCGACGGCGCGCGCGAGTTCCCCCAAGCGCGCGAGCGCGCCCGGCCCGAACGTCACGCGGCCGAGCGGCTCGAAGTCAAACGCCGGCAGGGCCGCGCGCGTGTTGGAGGGCGCGCTGCTTGTAGAGGTGGGTGAAAAGGTTCCCTTCATGCGGCTGGTCCCATGTCAACCGGTTGGTGGGCAGCGGGCCGATGTTCAGCCGCTCGATGTTCGGGCAGGCGACGCACTCCGCCACGAACGCGGGGTCGTCGGTTAGCGCGGTGGCCGCGAGCGTGTAGCCGATCCGCTTCAGCACGTCCGCGTGGGGGTATTCTATCACGCTCGCGTACGGGAACAGGAACTCCTTGTTCGCCAGCGGGTGTTCCGGCGTGTCGCAGCGAACGATCGTGGGCAGCAGCCACGCGCAGCGGCCGTCTTTCACCAGTCGCGGGGTGCCGCGCACCTCTTGCGTCACGTCCCGCGCGCCGGGCGTCTTCAGCCCCTCGTCCACCATGTTGTTGATCGCCTCCGCGACCTCCGGCTTGGCGAACGCGCTGATCTCGCAATTCGGGTCGTCCCACGGGCGCGCCTTGATGCCCGCGAACCGCTTGGCGAGGCCCAGCGCGATGGCGTCGGCGTTCTTGGGCGTCCAGATGGCGCTGGCGTTCACGCACGCGCGCCCGCCGTTGGCCGCGACCGCTTCCGCGAGCAGGTCGAGGTGCTTCTCCCACTCGTCGGCCTTGTCCGCGCCGAAGAGGATTTTGGAGTACCCGGTGCCGTGGATTTCGACGCGGTGGTCGTTCTTGTACGGGGCCATACTGCGGTCGTCGCCGAACGCCATGCTGCGCCCGCACAGGCGCAGGATGTCGGCGCTGCCCGCGTGGTCGGTGGGCAGGAACCCCAGCACGCTTTGCGGTACGCCGGCCTTGATGAACGCTTGCAGCACGCGGTACGGCGTCCACGGTTCTTCGCGGCCCGGCTTTAGCAGCAGCGGCACCTTGAACGCGACGGTCGGCACCCACAGCGAGTGAACGCCGGGTGAGTTCGATGGCAGCACCGCGCCGAACACGTCGGTGGTGGGGAAGAACGCCTGCATGCGCCCGCTCGCGGTCGTGTAACCCTTGTCGAGCGCTTCGAGCGGCAACCCGCGCGTCAACCCGCCGATCACCTCTTCGATGTTCGACAGGACGTAGTGCACCTTCCGCGCGTTGCGGTCGCAGAACACGATCGGGCTGCCGGTCGTGGCGGACAGGTTGCGCACGTACTGGTCGAAGGTCAGTTCGGTGTCGCCGCAGGGCAGGGCGGCGTTCAAGAAGTAATCCGCGGCCTTCGCGTACATGGCGAGGATGTCGCGGATCGGAATCGCCATGAGTTCCTTGTGCGCGCGCTCCATGGTGCCGAGGTCGCGGGCGATCATGGAGCCGGTCACTTGGCTCACTTCCGCCACCGGTTCGCCGGTGACGTGGTGAACCAGTTGCGCCTTTTCGAGGCTGGTGTACGTCTTGCCGAAGCGCAGCGCGGGAATTTGGATCATGTGTGCGACGGGGGTGATGGGAGCGCGGATCGGTCTCGGAGGATACCGCGGCCGGCGGCGCGCCTTAACCCATTATGCGAACGGGCGCTGTTCCGCTCCAGTCCCGGCGCATTTCGCACGTTCTTCGCGCGAATCGCGCGCCCGGCGCGGACTTTCGCGCCGCGGCCGAATCCGCACGTGGAAACTCGCGGAGACGGTCCCCGGTCCGCCCCACCCGACTCGTGTCACGTGCTACGGTTGGACTAATCGTTACCGTTTACCGGAGTCGCCCCATGAAGCCCAAGTTTCCCCGCGGGTTCACGCTGATTGAGCTGCTGGTGGTGATCGCGATCATCGCGATCCTCATCGGCCTGCTGCTCCCCGCCGTGCAGAAGGTGCGCGAGGCTGCCGCCCGCATGAGCTGCTCGAACAACCTCAAGCAACTGGGCCTCGCGGCCCACAACTACGAAAGCGCCTACGGCGTTCTACCGCCGGGCAACAACCGCAACAGCCGCATCGGTGCGCTGGCGTACCTGCTGCCGTACGCGGAACAAGACAACGTGTTCCGCCAGATCGAGACGACGAAACTCACGATTCCGGCGACCGGCGGGGTGTGGTTCGGCGGTACCTCGTGGGCCGCGGCGCACACGAAAATCAAGACGTTTCAGTGCCCCAGCGACAACGCGAACGACGTGACTCCGTCGGCGGGCGTGTGGGCGTTCCTGTACACCGACCCGAGCACGATCTACGGCGGCGCCTTCGCGCCGGGCGCGTACCCGACGCTGGGCACCACGAACTACGCACCGAACGCGGGCTTTATGGGTGCGGTGTTCCCGACGTTCTCTGGCCCGTTCTTCACCGACTCGAAGACCGCCCTCACCGCGCTCACCGACGGTACCAGCAACACCTACGCCTTCGGCGAGTACCTCGGCGGGCGCGGGGTGGGCACGCGCGACTACACGAGCGTGTGGATGGGCACCGGCGCGGTACCGACCGGGTGGGGGCTGCCGGAAAC
>LNFM01007687.1_pt1 | contig 16710 bp, 24 predicted proteins | sample 596031 | NCBI WGS metagenome assembly LNFM01 (sample SAMN04254537, study PRJNA301005) | activated carbon metagenome | isolation source: dual media filters at the Ann Arbor, Michigan drinking water treatment plant | place: USA: Ann Arbor
CATGAAGCAGCGGCACTGGACAATCTCATCCGCCCCTGCGCCCAAGCTGACATCGTGCGGATACATCATCCGAGCGCCCGATGGGCTGACGAATGGCTCACCCAACCGCACCGCCTGACCGCTCATGGCCGCGTGTGTGTCCCGCGTTCTGCCGTCTCCGGTTGCCGACCAGACCTTGGTGATCTGATCCGCCCGCACCTTACCCCTGTCGACCAGTTGCTGTGCGGCCTCATATTGCCCCGCGTGCAGTGCCGCGATGGCCTCTGTTCTTGCGATCACCTCGCCGCGATGCGCAAGCAGCCGATCCGCATAGCGCCCCGTGATACGGTCAATGTCTGCCCGTGCGAGCGGCTTTTCCTCGCGGATGGCCTTCGCCACTGTGCGATCAAACCGCTTGTCCCTCAGCTTGCGGTCGAAGTAGCCCGAATCCAGTGCCTCAAGCTGCTTGCGGGCGTTGGTCACATAGCCCGCCTGCTGCGAGTTCAGGCCGATGATTCCGCCCTCCCTGCGCCCCGTTGAGCGATTGATGCGCCCGACCAACTCCAGAGCCATGCCGCGCGGGTTTCGGCCGTCTGACAGCCCTTGCTCGATCGCCTGCCGGATGGCCTGCCGCTGATCCGCCACGATCTCCGTTATCAGGCGGCTGCTTTCGTTCTTGGTCCACTGTTCCGCCCGAGGGTTGCGCCCCTCGAAGCGGATTACGACTTTCCCAGGCCTGCCGGGTCTGGAATGACCGGCAGAGCCGCAATCGCGTCTCGCCCCCCACGCAGATATGCGGCCACGATGGCATCATCCAGCGGTGCCCAGAAGGCTGGATCGACGTTCAGGATGGCAAGCGCGCGGGGGATGTCGCCCCGCTCAATAGCTGCCACCAACTGTGCGAGCTGAGCGGCGCTGCGGATGTCATCCACCGCCTGCATGAATGCGGTGCGGAAGGCAGGTTCCAGCTCGTCAAGCTGGCGCTGGAGGTCGGGCGGGATGCGGGTGGTCATGCGATGTGACACCATGTTTTGCGTTTGACGATAGAGTAAATGCATTCAGCCGTTACACCGAAGGATCGGCTGATCGCTCGTCCTGTCTCTCCGTGTGCGTGGCGCATCCTGATATCCCTCACGGCATTTTCGTCCAACTTGGATGAAGAGTGACTGGATCCGCGAAATTTCCTTCCTGCGGTTGTCCCGTGCACAATGGAATCCTGCATATTTTCCTTGTGGGTGCCCCAGCGCAGATTTTCGGAACGGTTATCCGATCTAATACCGTTTCGATGCCTACACTCCTCACCTTTTGCCGGGTTTCCGTGGAAAGCGCGCGCCACAACTGCATGAACCTTTACGGTCTTTAAGCCGCTCACCCCGACCATCTTGCAAGAAGCGTAACCATCCTTTCTGATAAGGATGGTCATGATGTGCGGAGACGACCGCCACGGCCGGTTCGGCCCTGTGGGCCTCCACGTCCTTACTCGGCCAAGTGAGCTGACCTCGTATCCTTCATAGTCACTTACGGGGAGCCAGATTTCCCCTACAATGGCATCAGCCATATCGAACCTCGCATGTTCGGTTTAGGTCAGGGCCGTTAAGGTGGTGGAACACCTTTGCGGCCCGTCTAGCCTATCATTTTAAGCTTTGTTTGCAAAGCTTTAGGCTTCAATTTCGATGTCGAAAAGTAAGTCGATACCGCCCGGTGCCAGCGGCATCACCTGCCCGATCCGCAGGCGTTCACCGTGCACAATCACGATCTGCCCTTTGATCGGGACAACTGCGGCGCTCATCGTCAGCACGCGCACCGTCTCGGTCACAGCGCCGCCAGCATCGCGCCGCCGGATTTGATCGTCAATGACAGTGATCGGCGTTTCCGTTGCTGCCCCGATGGTCGGGTCATAGTCCGGCCCGGTTGCAGCCCCCGGCACCAGCAGCGTGGCCGTGAAGCCGACCGATGCGATGGCGTCGGCGATCTCTGCGGCAATGGCGGTCCAGTTCTCGGCCATCAGACCACCAGTGCCCCAGGCACGTCATCAACCAGTGCGATTCCGCGCAAAAGGTTTCTGATCATCCGCAGATAAGGCAGAAGATCAGCCGTCTTTGCATCCGTCTTGATCATGGACCACTTGATGCCCTTAACCTCGGTCAGCACCTTTTCCCGACCGGGTGTAAGGTCTGGCGCCAGAGAGCCGGGCGCAACAAGTTCACGGCGGGCGGCCTCGACGATGGCATACTGCACTTCAATGGGGGCGGTTGCGTCTGTGAAGCTTACCAGCCAACGGTGGTTGTATTCCCCAGCGATGTAATCCTGCCCCCGGCGCAGCGCGGCCGTCCTGAGGAAATCGCTGCCGGTGAATTCCGTGTAGGCGCGCGCGGTGCAATAGGCATTCGCGGTGGCCAAGGTGACGGCTGCAGTGGTGAGTGTCAGCATGTCCGCCCTCCCTTCATCGGTGTGGGGGCCATTACAGCCCCCACTGTATTCACGCCTGCGGTTTGGTCGCGGCTTCCAGATCGGCCGTCAACTGGGCGATCTTGTCGGTCTGGGCCGCGATGGTCGCATCACGTTCGGCCAGATCGGATTTCGCTTGCTCCAGTGCGGCCGTCAGCGCGGGGTCTGCAGACGACGGTGCCGGTTTGGCGAAGTCCTTGGGCTTCACCAGCAGACCGGCTTCCACCCATCCCGCTACGGCCGCGTTCTTGGTGTCGGCTTCGACCTCCGCGCCGTGCGGCGATACGGCTTCAGCGCCGGGCAGGAACAGGCCTGCCCGGTTGTTCACGATCATCTTTGCCATCATGCTGCCCCTTATGCCACGCCATCGAGGTAGCGAACGGCGCTCGGGCGGCGGATGTCGAGGCCAGCCATGCGGAAGATGCCGGGCACATAGTACTCGACGTTCCGTGGCTGCACGGGCAAGAAGCGCAGCGGCATCGGCATGTGCAGTTTGACCACCTCTGGATCCTTCATCCACGCCACCGCACGGGTGGTGATGCGAAAGTCCCCCTTGATGTCCAGCGGCAGGCCCGTCTGCGCGGTGTAGACGTTCGCCTCGCGCAGGAACTGCATCACGGTCAGGTTGGTGTCCGGAATGCGGCGCGTGGTCAGGTCTGTGAAGACTGCCAGCGGCAGGCGCACGGTGTTGACCATCTCCACACCCAGAGTGGACGAATAGGCGCCACCGATGAGCGTGTTGAGGTTGGTCAATACCTGGTCGGGGGTCAGGGCCGAAAACAGACCCGTTGCCGCGACCGGCGTGACGGCGGCCGAGTTGTAGAGGCCGGTCGCGCCCGGCAGGCCAGCGCCGGTGTAGACAGCCCCGTCGACGAACTTCTCGTACGCAAAGCGGGCAGCGTCAGCCCCCATCGCATCGAGGTTCATGCCGAGCATCTGCGCCTGACCAACTTCTTCCAGCGAGAAGGAATAGCCGATGCCCGCCATGAAGACGGAGGCATCGAACTTGTTCAGGTCGATGTTGGCCAGCGGGATGTCATCGCCGTGCCCGTTGATCACCTTCGCCGTGCCAACCTTGTCAGCGGAGAAGAAGGTGATCGTCTTGGCGAACGGGTGGGCCGAGGTATCGACCGGCACATCGTTCTGATAGGTGATCGCCGGATACTTGCGTTCCAGCACCTGCGCTTCGACGTGCGCGGTCTGCGCGATGACGAAGCCGATGTTGGCCGCGTCGTTCACGTCCATGGTGAAATGTTTCATGACGGGGCCTCCTTAGCCCAGAAGCTGCAGCAGAACGAGCTGGCCCACCGTGCCGCCGGTCAGGAACCGTGCGTTCGGGATAGCCGTGACAAGGCCAGCGCCGATCGCGCCGGTGGCCAGGGTGAAGGTCGGCGGGTCGGCGGGGGTCACGGTGTTCGCCGCGACAACCCAGATGGCACCCTCGACCATGACGCCCGCGATCTCATCAATCGCATAGGAGGCGTCGGCGTCAGCCTTGTCGGCCACGGTGATGCCGTCATAGATCGTGCCACCAAGACGGGATTCCCCGGCGTTCGCACCGCGGCTGACCGCAAGGCCGAAGCCTACGGCGCCGTTGGTGATGCGCTTGGACATCACAGTCTTGAACTCGGTGTCGGCAATCATGCCGGCATAACCTGCCACAGGCGCGGCGGTATAGGTGGTTTGGTAGGCGGGCATGGATCAGGCCTCCACTTTCGGGGTTTTCCAGGCGTTCGACAGCGCGCTGTCCCGCTTGGCATACATGGCTTCCCGGTCGATCGGTTTCTGCGCCTTGGCATCAGCCAGGGCGGCTTTCACCGGATCGGCGGCATCGCCGAGGAGATCGAAGGCCGCGTCAATGTAGGCCTCCGACTTGTCGGCCATTTCGGCGCCACGCTTGGCGACGACGACAGCTTTCTTGATCTCGACGGTCGACTTGCCATCGGTGACCACGGCGGGATGCAGCGCTTTCGCGCGCGCAACCAGATCGGCACGATCCGCCACCAACTTGTCCAGCGCGGCGGCATCGAGGATCTTCGCCTTGGCGTCCGCCAGCTCGGCGTCCTTCTTGGCGAGGTCGGCATCCTTTGCAGCCAGCTTCTTGTCTTTGTCTTCCTCCAGCTCCTCAGCCTTTTTGGCCATGTCGGAGATGGTCTTTTGCAGCTTCTCGATCGCAGCGGCGGCGGCATCGGTCACTTGGACCTGCAAACCGTCCACCATGATCATGCGCAGAGTGTCAGCCATTGGGCTTCCTTTCCTATCTGCATGGGGGAGAGGGCTTGCGCCCCAGTGATCCGCGCCGTCACCGACGCGAAGGCTTGAACCGCCACGGGCGCGCGGCACCACAGCGAGATGATTGATCCGGATCGGCCCGGTTTGGACCGCCTGATATTTCGTGCCGTCAGGCGCTACACCGTCTTCCAGCTTCATGCCGGTCGTGTAGCCCATGGAGATTTCGCGGGTGCCGTCGATTACCGCCTGAATAGCCGTTGCATCCATCAGCTTGATCGGCACGCGCACATATTCCCCGTCGCGGGCGATCTCAGTGCCGATGTCGCCGATGGCGTGGGTCTTCCAGTTGTCAGCCGTCACAGGCTCTGCGGGATGACCCATTGTGATGGGCTTGCCTGCAAAGGTCGCGAGGCTTGCCTTGTCGAAGACGACCTCCTCGGGTCGGTAGACCGTGACGACACCGCCCCCCATGATGCCCAGATCGGCCGCTATGTAATCTTGGCACCCGGTACGGGCGCAACGAACCTCAGCGACCATGTAGCCATCGGCAGTCAAGCGCGTCCCGGTCAGAGGCGCGAAGTCGGTGAAGGTGCGCTCGGTCATAGGGTCACCCGTTCCTGCCGGCCATCGTCAATTTCCTCAAACACCTCGGGGCCCAGCACGATTTTGCCGCCGTAGGGCTTGACCTGTGCGAGATCTGGGCTGCTGGCCGCGTAGCTGATCGTGATGTGAGGCTGGTAGTCAGGATGATCCCATGACGCCCCTGCCCGTTTGATTTCTTCGTGCCGCCACGACAACAGCGACGATGCGAAAAGCAGCACGCGGGCTTCGCCGAATTTTTCCACCATGCGAGGTCCACCGGCGGCAACCTCGACCTCGCCTGCCCAAGCTTCGCCCGCCTTCATCCAGTCGATCGGTGTCCGGCTATAGGCGATGGTCACGTGCAAATCATCGGCAGCCAGCGTCTCGGTGAAGCCCTGCTCTTTGGCCCATGCGATCAGATCGGCCGCATTGGTCACCTTGCGGCTCACGTAAAGCGTGCGTGGCGCGGCGTCGGCGGCTGGCACATCGCCTTGCCCTTCGGTCTCCACAGGCGGAACCGCTGCGTGTACCGGCTCCTCCTCGACATCATCCGGGTTTGGGTTCTCCTCAAAATACGCCGCAACAGCACCCTCAAGCCCAGGCATCGCACCGCTTTCCGTCAGGACATTGACCGCTGTGTCAGCAAGCGCATCGTCAGGGATGAGCTGCGTGTCGCGCAGGGTCTTGATCGTGTCGGCTTGGGTCTTGCCAATATCGGCGCGCTCTTTGTCGGTGATCTGCCACAGGCTCTTCCAGATGAAATGCACCTCTTCTGGTCGGTTGCCGATTGCCGATCGGATCAGGCACTCATCCAGCAGCCCCATGGCGGGTTCGATCTCCAGCGACTGCATCGCCGCGACCCGGTCGTAGTAGTTCCGCATGTCGCTATCGCCGCTGGCATTCATTCCGGCAGGCGACTGCCCCAGCAGGCGCGTCATCGGAATGTCGGCCGCGCCGGATGCGATCTGCATGAACCGGTCCATCACGTCCGGAAGCGAAGCAAATCCCGCCTGCTTTTGGCCGAGAACCTCGTCCTTGTCGTGGATCAGCGTGCCGTTGATGCCTTTGCCGCGCTCTGCCAGCGCGAAACGCTTGATGACCAGCTCCTCATATCCGGGGTCGCTCAGGCGCGCCATGAAATCGGGGATGCCGATCGTGTCGACCTTTGCCTCGAACACCAGAGAGGCGACGTTTGCCGCGGTGGCGTCCATATTGCGAACCGTCTCCAGCACGCCCTGCAGCACCGGGTCGCCCCATCCAAGGTGGTGGTAGGCCAGCGCTCGATCGGGCACCTCGGCACCCCGGAACATCACCAGGCGAGACGGATGGATCTCCAGCCCGGCAGTCTGCCCCGTTGACCCAAGACGCCATGCGCGTGGCATGTCGAAGTATTCGCTTGCCGGGTCAGTCTCCAACTCAAACGGTGACAGGTGCCGACGCTGCAGCACGGTAAGATAGCGCAACCCACCTTGCCGGATGCGTTCGGGGTTCAGAGGCCGCGCAGTGTTGGTCTCACCAGTCCCGATGAGCAAGGCTGCGCCGCCGAACAAACGAGCGGCGATCTTGGCCGCCATGACTTTGCGCTTCACATCGAGGCGCTTTTCCTCGGCCTCGATCCGCTGGATCTGATCCGCCTCGGCCTGCCATGCGCGCCACTTACGACAGGCATCGAACGCCGGGATGTCGACGATCTTTCGCGCCAGCCATGACCCGCGATAGGCGTTGATCAGAAGCTGATCGTCTATGATGGTCTGGACGTAGATCGAACCTGCGGCCTTGTCGCGATCTGTGCCAAGGTTGGCGACCACGTTCTGCAGGCCGTCGATGCGCATCGTGGCCGCTTGGGGGCGGGCATCGGGATCAATCATGCCGCCTCCTGTCAGAGATGGGCGAGTGTGTAGGATGAGCCGCTGGCCAGTTCCCCAAAAGCCCGCGTTGCCGCGTCCACCTGGTCTTTCCATTTGCCCATCGGGAACGTCTCCATTTCGGCAAGGAAAGCCTCGTTCCAATCGCCGCGAACGATCAGAACGTTTCCAGCCTCAGCCTGCGCTGCCAGTGGCATGGCGCGGGTTTCTTTATCGCCGCTCTCGGGGCTGGCCGTGTAGGCATAGCCCGCCAGTTGCTTGATCAGGTATTGGCTCTGCGCCTTGCCTGCTTGGCCGGGATCCTGCGGGATGCTGCCCCGAACTGCCACGCCGTCTTGGCTGGCCGTGTTGACCAGCAGCCGCTCCACATCGTTCGCGCTGCCCTGAATCCGGCGCGCGTCCTTGATGTAGAACCGCCCATCCGGCGCGCGGCCGATCAACACCCCGGCCGTCCATGCCGCGCTCACATCTGCCGTTGCCGCCAGATCCCAGCCGCGCACCCATTTGCAACCGGTCGGCGCAGCGTCGACCACCTTGAACCATTCGCGCCGGAACATCCCGCCACCCCGCGGCGCTGGACGTTGCTGCAACTGGCCCGCGCTGGCATAGCTTCCCAGCGTCTTTTCCAATTCGGCAACGGCAGTCTCGGGGAAACGCTCAGGAAACAGCAACTCCCCATCGTTTTGCCGCGGATCGGTGAAGATCGGCGTCGTGCAGCGCCGTTCCGCCTCGAACCGCATGGGCAGGCACAGATGCACATAGCCCAGATCGCGGTTCAGGATCACGCCTGTGGTGTCGCGCTCGTTGAGGCGCTGCATGATCACCACGATGGCCGATTGCTCGTTATTCACCCGCGTCGGCAGGGCCTCGGTGAATGTCAGTTCAGCCGCCTTAAGATCGGCCTCGCTGTTGGCGCTATCCACCGACAGCGGGTCATCGAGGATCACCCTGTCGCCCCGGCTGCCGGTCATGCTGGCGAAGGCCATGGCCTCGCGGAATCCCGTCCTGTCGTTTTCGAATTTGGTTTTGGCGTTCTGGTCACTGGTGAGCGCGATGGGCCACCGATCCTGATACCACTTCGACGTGATCAGGCGGCGGCACTTCATCGCGTCCCTGACCGCGAGGTCTTGCTTGTGCGCGGTGCCGAGGATGCGCGTTTGCGGCTTGCCTTTCGGCCCCCATTCCCATGCCGGCCAGATCACCCCGGTCAGCAGCGACTTCATCGAACCCGGCGGCACGTTCATCACGATGCGCCGAATGTCGCCCGCCGTGACCGCTTCGAGGTGCTGGCAGATCGCATCCAGCGCCCAGCCCCATTTCAGCGGGGTTGATGGTTCCAGCACATGCCATGCCATCTTGGCAAAGTCTGCGAGACTGCGGCGGCACAGTTCGCGCTCAAGGGCGAGAACGTCAGCCTTCGTCAGGCTCAGGCTTTTCACGGGTCGCCGCCAAGATTTCGCGCAAGGCCTGATCGGAAAGAACCGTCGCGTCGATCTGAACCGGCGGCAAATCCTCTGCGCCGCCAACCTGAACCTTTTCGCCATACTTGCGCGGGTTCATGCGAGCCAGCGCCCATTTGCGCGTGTCGATCCGAAGGCGCGCCCGGCCGATGGCCTCGCCATTCTCCAGCCATCCCTTGGTCTGGCCGTCCCTTCCCTTTTGCTCAATCCAGTCGTTCAAGCCGTCATCGGCAATGTCGAACATCTCGTCGAAGATGTCATCGGCCCGCACTTCCGCCGCGCGCGCGTACTGGTTGGCGAATGCCTCATCGGCTTTCAGATCAGCATAGACCGCGACACGATCCAGCGCCAAATCGCGGCAGGCTTTTCTCATGGAAGCGCCCCCCATGATGGCAGCCAGAAGCGCTTCCCGCTTGTCGTGCGGGATGGTCATGTCGGTCTCCGATGCGGTCAAACGCAAAAGAGCGGCACCCTTTCCAGAGTTCCGCTCCCAGCATGGTAAGGAAGTTGCACCAGATGCTGCGGATTGTCAACGACCACGATACACCACCTTGCGCCCGGCAATCCCGTCCGCGATGCAGGCCAGCGCCAGCTTGACCCCGGCCCAGTCCGACACACTGGCATCGTCCACCACCGCAGACACGCAGGCCGACCGAGCGCGGCCATCCGCATAGCCCAGCCAGCCCTGCACCGCCATCCAAGCGCTGATGGCGCTGCGGTAACGGTCCGCCTCGGGCCGGTCATCCGGCGCCGGGTCGGAAGCGCTGGCCGTCATTGGATCGACGGGCGTCAAGATGCGCACCACCTGCGGGTGACGATGCGGCGCGCCCAAGGCCTGGTCATAGGCCAACCATACGCGGCGCATGTGCTTCACCGCGCCCCAGAGGTCGGCACGCTCACATGCCCCGAGATTGTCCAGCAGCAACCGAATGCCTACCTCGCACCCCGCCATGTCAGACCGGGCCAAGATGGGCGCGGCTTTGCCCAGAGCGGCAAGGCGGCGGGTCCGCACCTCGATCACGGTTTGTGTCTCGTCCAGTATGTCGGTTCTCCGTCCTTGGCCTGCGCGGGTTTTCATGGGTTGGGTGTCGCCGCCTGGCATGGTGATCTTGCGGGATCGACGGCGGCGCTTGCGTTGGGCGATGGAGGTCATGCGTGGCTCCGATACCGCTCATCGCTCTCGAACTTGCGATAGGTCATCAACGCCTGATGGAAGGATAGTTTCGCACTGCCGGGATCGATCCCGTAGAGCTGCCGGTCCCGCACCTTCCAGCATTCGACAATCACGAACTCCTCAACCTCGCCATCGGGCTGGGTCTTCCGATCCTGAAATACGCTCCAGCCCAAGGCGGGCTTGTTAAAGAACGCCGCCGAATCCGCGATGTCGTAACCCGTCGGCGCGCGGGGCTTTCCATCGGTCGGCATCTTCTTCGGGTGGGCGACAACGCAGATGTGAGTGTCGTATTGCTCGGCCCACTGCCTGATCTGTTGCAGGGCAAAGTTGATGTAGGCCGTCATGCTTTCGCCTGGCATCGGCATGTGCTCAAGCTCGTTCCAAGGATCGAGGATGATCAGCTTGCAGCCGTCCCGAACGGCCAGCGTGTAGATCATCGACTTTGCCCATTCGAGGTGATGGGCGCCATCATCGAACGTCCGATGGACGATGCGGAAACTGCGGTCGAGCGTGGCCCCGACTTCCGCTTGTTGACGCGGTGACAGTTCGGCCCAAGGCTTGCTGCACTCCAGCCTGCAAAGGTGGTCGCGCGTGCGATGGGGATGGGTTTCAAATGACATGAACCCAACCCGGACGCCCTCGTGCTTTGCGACGTGATAGGCCGCGAAGGTGCTGAAGGTGGACTTTCCGGATCCGGGCGTGCCTGTGCCGACCGACATTGCGCCGACCTCGAACGCGAGGACGAAATCGAAAGGGTTCATTCCAAGCCGCAGGACGCGCCGATCAGCAGCCAATGGCAGGTCGCTGATCCCGGTGATGAACCCACCAGCCGGGTCGATGCGCTTGGCCTCCAGCAGGCACCGTGCAAGCTCCCCCTCGCCCAGCCTGACCAGCACATCATTCGCGTCCTTGCAGCCCTCAGGCCAAGTTGCAAAGCGCACGTCGTGACCGGCGAGGATGTTCGCGACAGTCTTCGGCAGGGACGCCCCGGCAGCGTCGTTGTCGCCCGCCACGATGACCCACGGCGAAGCGCGCAGGGCCGTCTCAGCCGCGACCAGGACATCGCGTTTGCCACCATCCTCATTCCAACCGTCGGGCAGAGACACCGCGCGGCTGTAGCCCGCTTGGATGACCGACAGCGCGTCGATCTCGCCCTCGGTGATGACGATCGGTCCGTCGCCCAATTTGAGCGCGTCCTCGTTGAACAGGCTGCGCGTGACGCCTTGGGTCGATCGCCAGTCCTTGCGGTCAACGGCGCGGAACTTCGCCGCGTAGACCTGACCGTTTCGACGATACGGAAAGGCCACGGCTGCGCCCAAGGCGGGATGCTGGGTTTGCTTGATGCCCATATGAGCGATCAGCTCGGCGTCCAGCTTTCGCACCTCTGTCAGCCATTTCATCCCGTCGGTCGTCATAGAACTCTCCACCTTTCCACCCGCAGTGCCAGCAGTGCCATTGGACCCCGTCAGGCTTGAACGTGACGCTCAGGCAGGGGTCGGTCTTGTTCCGCCGCTGCCCGCTGCACTCCGGGCAAATCGCCCTCACCGTGCCGATCGTGCGCTTCACGGTGATGCCGTGCCGCTGGATGATCTCCCACGCAGTTGCCATTCCTGATCGCCTCCATCGCCTGCCACCTGGTCAGGCCCTGAGCTTTTGCGGCCTGCGTCTCTGCCTCGAACCGCGAAAGGCCGCCGTCGAATTCCATAATCGCCGCCCTTTCCTCGAACTGGTCCCGGTCAATGAACAATTTTCCACCCCATGAACTGATCGAACCGCCGCGTCGTGCCGTCTGCGAATTGCCGCTCCTCGCCGTGCTGCGGTTGCCCGTGCGGTCTTGCCGATGACCGTCCATCCTCCAGCGCCTTGCGGACCCAGTTGCGCCACGTCGCCAACCAGTCAGCCTTCGCCCCGTCCTTGCCTGTCTTGCCCAGCCAGTAATCCCTGAACCTCTCCGCCTGTGCCTCTGCCGCCGCCTCGCTCATGCCCTGCCCGACAGCCCAATCGCGCCACTCGGAAGGCAGGGACCAATCTGTCGAAATTCGACTGCCAATTTTCTTTGGAGAAGCGTTAGCTTCTCTTTCTTTCTTCTCTTCTCTTCTCTTCTCTTCTCTGGTTGAAGCAATTGCTTCGGCTGTACCTTTATTTTCCAATGACTTAGCACGCGACTTTGCGCTCTCGATACCGCCCCGACTGCCAGCCGACGCACGGTCGGCGCGGAGTCGGCGCAGGTTCGACGCGTCGTCGACGGCCTTATCGTTGATGATCTTTCCATCCTCGATCCGGAGTTTTCCGGCGGCTATAAGCTCCTCCAAGAGGCGCTTTGCCCTCCTCTCGTTGCACCGCCAGATGCCGCACAAGGCGAACATGTTGAAGGTCAGCGGCTGGTCTTTAAGCCGGATCGCATTGACGACGCGCAGGTATGCTGCCTCCTGTTCGAGGGTCAGCATGGCCGTGCCTTCGTCCCAATTGGCGATCTCGAACTTGTAGTATTCAGCCACGGCCAATCATCCCCCGAGGCTTGCCCAGCGTGTTCCACGGGGGGGTGTATTTGGTGATCAGGTCGGCCTCGACGGCACGCAGAAGAGCGCTTTCTGTCGGGCGGAACCACCGCTTGACGAACGGCCCTGCTTGTCGCACGAGCGCAAGGACATCATGCCCATTCCAGCGCTGCTGTAGGTTTATCGACATGCCGACATATGCTACCAGCGCAGACCTCAGGTCTTCGTCCCCATATAGCGCAAACAGGTAGACGGCGGGCGCTGCTTCTGCCTCAGAGAACTCGCGCGAATAGCTATCCGGGGACAGCCACCCGTCATCTCGCAGGCGTCGGGAAAGGGTTGTTGCGCAGGAAAATTCAGCCACGGTCGCGCCTCCGTTCGGCCTGCCGCAGCCGCCATTCCGCAGCCACCAGATCGTTGTGGGCGGCCTCGCCTGTGAAATCGTCACGGGCGGCTATGGCGGCATCCACAAGCTCTTTCAGGCGGTCCACAACCACGCTGAGGCGCTGCCAATTGGTGTCTTCGGACCAGTGCTTCACTCCACAACCCCATCCCTCATAGCCCGCGCCTGAAACCGCTCCACGATCCCGCGCAACGTCCAGACCTGCTTCTCACTCAACGGGCGGCCGGCGCGCTGCTTCTTGATCAGCGAGGCGCAGAACTTGCGCTCCCAATCGGTCACACCGCCATCGCGCACGAGGATCGGCAGGTATTGCGTGGGGGCGTCGGTCATGCATTTGCCCCAGCGCGGGATGACCGCAGACGATGCCAGATCTGCTCCACGCGATGAACTGGCATGCCGAAAATCTCTGCAATCTCCGCGCGACCAGCGTAAGTGCTGCCCCTTGCCAAGAATGCCGCTTCAAGACTTTCAGCGTCGGACGCTTGCGCCTGTTCCCTCGATTGGCTGACGGCTTCCGCTTGGGTGTGGCCCTGCCTTTTGCCGTATCCGCCACGCTGCCTTGGGGGTAAGCCCAATGCCTTTGCGGCTCTATTGACAGCGGGGTATTGGACGCCAAACGCTGCAGCGATTTCGTTAGACGAAACGCCTGCAATCCACATGCGCCGCAGCGCGACCGGATCAATCTTCCCTGCCACACCTAACCTCCGATCCGCTCAATCGTCAGCACGGTATAATCCCGGTCGCCCCACAGCTTCGCGCATGGCCCGTATTCCGCGATCTGGCTGTCATCGACCCAAGCTATGCGGTTCAGCCCGTCCTCGATTTCCTTCACCAGATTCCCGAGGTCAGGCCTGGACGTGTGCGGCCGCCACAGATGGGCGGATTGCTTCTTCTTCGACCAGGACGCCGGAACCTTGAACACGGCCCGCACAGTCAGCCTGACCGGGCCTTCCGTGGCGGTGTTGAAATGGCGGCTGACAATGGCTGCCAGCGTGTCGCGGTTGGCTTCTGTGGCCTTGTCCTTAAATCGGATCTTGCCGTGCGACCGCGCCCGCCGCCATGCGAAGGGCTTGCCGGGGATGGTGATCGTCACCGCCCCCGGAACCGTTGCTGGAGTTTCGTCTTGGAACAGGTCCATCACGCGTCGCCGCCATCATCCTCGGTGCCTGGCAGGTCGGGCTGGTCCTTGTCGATCGGCGGGTCGTTCCGCTGGCCCATGAACCGGTCGGAATCGACCATCAGGACCATGATCTGCTGGCCGACATGCTCACCCAGAACGGTGCGGTTGTGCTCGATGTTGCCGCAGGTGATCTTGGCCTCGATGCCCTTGGTCCCGCCGATCTTGACCTCGCCAAGTTCCACAACCGTGTGCGGCCACTGGACATCGTTCAAGGCACGCACGGTGCGGCGGATGATGTCCTTCGCGGCCAGCTCCATCGCGTTGGCCAGGTCATACTGTTCCGCCTCGGTCATCTTCTCCCAAGGCTTCTGAATGGTGCGCACGCGGCCCAACAGGACGTCGCGCAGATCGCCCATCAGCGTGTCGATCTCAGGGTGAAACTCGGGCGCACCATCAGCGGTCGCAGTGGCGTCGTCGGTCTGATCAAGCATCGGTCCGTCTCCTTGTGTTGAGGATTTCATGGGTCACGCGGCGAAGTTCGGCTTCACAAATCGAGGCGGCCTTGCTCTGGCGCAGGCACTTCAGCCGCCTTGCCTCGGTCAGCAGCGCCAGACGCCGGGCTTGCAACAGCGCCAGCCCATCTGCGCTCGGCATCGGCTCGGTGGTCGGCGCAGGCGAAGAGATAACCGCGCTTTCCGGCTGGAAGCTGCGATCGAGGGCCGGGGAGTCGGAAACCAAACGGCGCCGGAACGGTCTTGCAAAAATGGCAGGGATGTTCATTCACGCGGCCTCCGACTTTTCAGGCAGGCGCAGGCTGCGAATGTGCGCCGCGATGGCCTCCAGTTCATTCGGCGTGTCGGCATCGCAGAACAGGTTGCCGATCACCTTCCGCGCGCCTTCTGGCCAGCCGTCTTGGTAAAGGATCAGCTGCACCGTTCCCTCGAATTCGAGGACGGTCAGCCGGTCGTTGCAGGGCGGGAAGTCCGTGGCCCGACGCATCACGCTGCCCACCGGCGGTTCTTCCACCAGCAAGGCGGCATCCCACCGTCCAGGTTCTCAGGCTTTGCGACCTTCGAGCCGATCTCGGCCTTGTCTGTGTCGAAGTTTGCCCGATAGATCAGGCCGCAGATCGCGGATCTTGACCCTCCCTTTCGCTTGGCAATTTCTGCGGCCGACATGCCGTGCCGTTCGTGCATGTCCAGCACATCAAGTATGTCCTCATCCGTCCACGTCGTGTTGTGCACGCCCATCACGCGGCCTCCACAGCCTTGATCAGCCGAAACGCCGTAGACTTCGCCAGCGACAGAGCCACCGCAATTTCCCGCAGGCTCATCTTCCGGGCCCGCATCGCCGCGACACGCGCCACCAATTGCGGATTGCCAACATGGCAGGACGTGGCAACAGGGGCCCGGATGCCAAGGGCCTGCCTGTCACGCTGCACGGCCTGATAGCTGCATTGAAGCGTGATCGCGATTGCGGCCACGGTCATGCCCTCGGCGCACATGCGCGCCACTTCCTCCCGGCGGCTTTCCAGCGACATGCAGCGCGACCTGTGCCGCATGTTCCGCGCGGCCTTCTTGCTCACCGGCAGCGGGTAATCCTGACGGCGAAGGCCAAGCGCCTTGATGTCAACCCAGACCGGCCCGCGCGTGATGCCCAAGGCGTCCGCGATTTCCTTGCCGTTCTTCCCGGCCTTGAACATCTCGGCCACCTGCGCGCGCCGGGCTGCAATGCGCGCATCTTCGGCCGCCTTGCGCTGTTCCGCCTTCGCCAGACCAGCCGCCCGCAATGCTTCGGCTTTGGCCTGCAAACGAGCGCGACGGGTTTCCTTCTGTTTTTCCGGATCAGCCACGCGCTCGATCTTGCGGAACGGGATCTTGTGCCGGCGCAGATAGGCATAGGTGCCATCCCAGCTAAGGCCGGTCGCCTCCATCAGTTCGTCAATGGTGCGCTGACCGCCCGCTGATAGCGCGATGGTTGCCGCCTTGCGCTTCTGTTCCCGCTCAAGGCGTGGGCTGGTGCGGGGCTTGGCATCGATCTTCCAGAAGGCCAGGTATTTCTTGGCGCTGTCGTGCGCGATGCCCATGTGCGCCGCGATCTGGCCGACATTCGCGCCACTCTCGGCCATGGCGCGGATGCCTGCCGCCCGTTCTGCGGCTTGCGCCCTCATGCGGGCTATACGCGCCTCGTTGTGGTTTTCGCGCGGTTCCGGCTTCGGTGCCGCCTCGGCATCCGCATCACGCAGCGCCTTGCCCAGCCGCCGCTTCCGGGCCGCCTCGCGGTATGACGCGCTGATCTTTTCCTTGATCGCCTCACCGCGCGGCTTCTTCACGATGGGGACAAGCTGGTTGCCCTCGTAAATGTAACCCGTGAAGCTGGTGGCACCGCGCGGGATGATCTGCACCACGTCCGGCGAAACGGTCACACCATAACGGGCGGCAACCTCGACAGCGACACGGGCTTGATGGTCTTGGGTGGCAGTCTGCATGTCTCACCTCTGGGCAGTTTGGGGCGTGTTGAAAGCGCCTGCCCGGACTGCCACGGACGGGCAGGCGCTTGAGCCGCGCAGGGAGGAGGAAAGCGCGACCGTTCGAATAAAAGCCCCGGCGTCGTGTTGCCGGGGAAGTGACCCGCGCCGGAAATCAGGCGATCGGTGCGGGCGGCAGATTCATTGCAGCATGACGGCCATGGCGAACCCGATCACGAGGCCAGCGTTGAACGCGGCGGTGATGATCAAGATCGCGGCCGTGGTCATGCGACGCGCTTTCCGTCGATCTTCACGCCAGCGGCGACAAATCGACCGAGGCGCTCCGCAACAGCTTCCGCGTCGCCCGGCCACCCACGAATGCACCAGAATGCCACGACCAAGTGCAGAGCCGCCGTCGCAACAGGTAGCCGCCACCGCTGAACGCTGACACGCAGCACGATGTGAGTTGCGCTGCTCATGCG
>LNFM01007688.1_pt1 | contig 16710 bp, 7 predicted proteins | sample 596031 | NCBI WGS metagenome assembly LNFM01 (sample SAMN04254537, study PRJNA301005) | activated carbon metagenome | isolation source: dual media filters at the Ann Arbor, Michigan drinking water treatment plant | place: USA: Ann Arbor
AGCTCCCGTCGGACACCGTGACGTCCACACTGCTCCCCGCCGAGACCTCGGCCCCTGCGGCGGGACTCTGGGCCGTGATCTGACCCTCCGGCACTCCGGGCGCCGGCTGCGACGTGACCGCGCCCGGGCTCAGCCCGAGCGCGGTGAGCGTCGCGGCGGCGGAGTCGGCGGTCTGACCGACCACGTTCGGCACTGTGACCGTCGTCGCCGGCGCGGTGACCGTGGTGGCCGCGGTCGTTCCGGGCCCGGAGCTGACGGTGACCGCGACGGTGGAGCCGACGGGCACCTGCAGCCCGGCCGCCGGGTCCTGGCCCGTCACCGAGCCCACCGGGGCCGATGCGCTTTCGGCGCGGAGGATCCGCGCCTCCAGGCCGGCGTCGGTGAGCTGGGCGGTCGCCTGCGCTTGGGAGAGGCCGGTCAGGGCGGGGACCGCGACGTTGCCGGTGCCCTGGCTCACGTTCACCACCACCCGGCTGCCCTCGTCGGCCTCGGCACCGGCCGGGGGCGTGGTGTTGATGACGATACCCCGGGCCACATCCGCGCTCAGGCGGCCGGCGGTCGCGGGCGAGTAGCCCTCACCGCGCAGGATCGACACCGCGTCGGCGGCAGAGCGGCCGGAGACGTCGGGCACCGTCGGGCCGTCGTCGCCGAGTAAGAAGAAGAGGGCGACGCCTGCCAGCAGGATCACCGCGATCACGGCGGCGACGATCCAGGGCCAGCGGCGGGGCGGCGCCGGTAGGGGCGGCGGAGGGACGACGGGGGCCGGGGGGCGCTCCTCCACCTCATGGAGCAGACGGCCACGCAGCGCCTCGGGCGTGGGCACACGCCCGGCCAGGGCATCGTCGATCGTACGGCCGAGCGACGGGGGCACCGAGGCGCCTGCCAGCAGGTCGCGCAGCATGCCGGCGACCTCGGAGACGGCCCGGTCGGCGTCGCCCGGCCCGGGCCCCCGGGGCCGCGAGAAGCGGGTGACGCGCAGGGCACCGTCGTCGTCGATCATCGCCGACCCCACCACCGTGTCGCCGGCCCCCGCCACGTGGCGCCGCGCGGTGATGCAGGCGTCGAGCAGCTCGACGGCGTACCCGGTGGCCTGGGAGACGGGGAGCGGCGCACGATGGCGGGCCACCTCTTCGAGGGCGACCCCGCCGACCAGCTCGGTGGCGGCGAACGCCCCACCCCCCGGCAGCTCACCCGCATCGAGCACGGTAAGCCCCGCGGGCGAGTGGCTGCGGACCGCCGACATCCGCCGGGCCTCCTCCAGCAACGTCTCCGCGCTGGCCGAATCACCCGGCTCCACGAACCGCAGCGCGACCTCACGACCCAGCCGGCGGTCGAGAGCGACGTACACACGCCCCGCCTCGCCCCCACCGAGCGCGCGGATCAGGTCATACCGGTCGGCGACCACATCACCGGGTCCGAGGGTGTTCACGAGCCGGACCCTACCGAGCGACTCCACAAGCGATGGGCCTGCCGGCCCTTGCGTCCCTTCGCCGACGAGCTGTTCGCAAAGCTGCCCGCCGAGCTGACAGACCGACGCATCCACTTCACGAACGCGCCCGAAGAGTTCCGCGCAAACACCCGGGGCCTGCGAAGTGAGACCGCTCGGACGACGGAACGGATCGAGACGGCGCTCGATGCCTCGCGGTTCGCGGCAAGTGCCGGGGGTCATTTCTTTCCCCCGCCAGTCCCGGTAACTTTCAGCCGTGTCCAGGTATGCGCTTATCGACCTCTTCGCGGGATGCGGAGCGATGACGCGTGGATTCCTGGACTCAGGTCGCTTCCAAGCGATCTTCGCCGTGGAGAGCGACCCGGACGCCGCCGCGACCTACGGGGAAAACTTCACGCATGAGCACCTCGAGGCGCGCGCGATCCAGGATGTGCACGACTTCCCGCGCGCCGACATCGTCATCGGCGGGCCCCCGTGCCAAGGCTTCTCGAACCTCAACCGAGACGGCGCGACGGTCGAAAGCCGGCGGCGGTGGAAGGACTACGTCCGGGCCCTGGCGTCTAGCGAGCCGCGGATGTTCGTCATGGAGAACGTGCCGCAGATGATCAAGAGTGCGGAGTACGCGAGCTTTCGAGCAGAGGCGGAGAAGCGGGGCTACCTGGTCGAGCACCGCGTCCTGAACTCCGCCGACTTCGGCGTTCCTCAGCAGCGTCGGCGAGCCATCGTGATCGGGAGCCGAGGGCGGGCCGTGCCTTGGCCTAAACCGACCCACGGCGATCCACGCATTTTGTCGGGAGAGCTCCTGCCCTGGGTTACCTTCAAGGAGGCGACCGCGGGTCTCTCATTGATCCCCGACGGGCTTGCCTGGCACCGGGCAAGGAACCCGCGCCCGGAAACGGTGCAGCGTTACCACGCCGTACCACATGACGGAGGGAGCCGCTTCGAAATGGAGGAGAATCTCGACCGAGCGGGTCTCGGTCATCTAGTGCCTCCGTGCTGGCGACGACACCGCAACGGCTCGCATGACGTCTTTGGCCGTCTTTGGTGGGATCGGCCCGCTTCGACAATCCGCACCGAGTTCCACAAGCCGGAGAAGGGGCGCTATCTCCACCCTACGCAACCGCGTGCCATTACTGTTCGCGAGGCGGCCCGATTGATGAGTTTCCCAGATGATTTCGAACTCCCTGACGGGCTGTCGATGACGGCGATCGCGCGTCAGGTCGGGAACGCGGTGCCCCCGCTTCTCGCTCTGCGCCTCGCTGAAGCCATTGCTAGCCAGCTCGATGCGGAGGCGTCGACAGATCAGTTCGCCGCAGCTTGAGACGCCGGGAATGTGCGGGCCGTAACCTGATTTATGGACGCCAAGCCGACAAGCCCTCACGCAACGGCCACGATGCGTGCCAACCGAGGGAAGGACACCGGCCCTGAACTCCTGCTGCGGCGAGAGTTGCATCGCCGCGGCGCTCGATACCGCATCAACTTGAGCATTCACCTCGACGAGGGGCGGCGAGTGCGGCCGGACGTAGTCTTCACGTCAGTCAAGGTGGCCGTGTTTGTTGACGGGTGCTTCTGGCACGGCTGCCGTGATCACCGGACCTTGCCCGCGAGCAACGCTGAGTTCTGGCGGCGGAAGATCGAGGGTACTCAGCGCCGAGATGCGCGCGATGACGAGTTGCTGTCGTCATACGGATGGCGGGTCGTTCGACTCTGGGAGCACGTGCCTGTCGCCGACGCAGCCGAGGTCGTGCTCGGGGTCCTAGCCGAAGCCCGGGAGGCCAACCACAGCCATGCTCGCGCAACGGGCCTCTTAGCCGCCGAGCGGGGTCAAGTCTATGAGTAGCTCGTTGACGCCCGACTGGTTGGGAACGGAGTCAGAGGTCTGCGCAGCCGTCGATAAGTACTCGCGTGACTGCCTGAAGACCTACGAGATCGATGAGCGCCGCGTGCTCGCTGACGCCAACATCGAGCGGACAGCCATCGAAGGGGGCTACGCGAGGCGACAGCTTTTTGAGCTCGTGCAGAACGGCGCCGATGAGCTTATCCGGGAGCGTGGGCGCATCGAGGTCGTGCTGACAGAGGACACGATGTACTGCGCAAACGAGGGAGGTGCGGTCTCGGCTCAAGGCGTGGGTGCCCTTCTAGGCTCGCACCTATCCTCGAAGACCGGGCTCGAGATCGGCCGGTTCGGCCTCGGGTTCAAGTCGGTGCTCGGGGTGACGACCCAGCCTGCCGTGTTCTCGAAGAGCGGGAGCTTTCGATTCGACCGCGACTACAACCTCCAGCGCGTCCGCAAGCTGCTGCCCGACGCCGGGCGTGTCGCCACCCTGCGTATCGCGGTTCCGCAGGACCCACGCGAGGAGGCACAGGCTGACGGCATCCTCGCCGAGCTCATGGCCTGGGCGACGACGGTCATCAAGATGCCGCGCGATCCCGCCCGCGACACATCGTGGCTCAGCGACCACATCGCTGAGTTTCCGGCGCAGTTCCTGTTGTTCTCCGAGCACGTAGCCGAGCTGGTCCTCGACGACCGGACGACGCGACTAAGACGGGAGATCGAACTCGACAAGCTCGACGACAACCGATGGCTGTTGCGCGAGCAAGGCGGGTCGGCCCGTGAGACGGAATGGCGGGTGTTCGGCACGATTCACAGGCCGAGTCGCGCCGTCAAGGAGGACGGCGGGACGATGGCGGATCGGGATGAAGTGCCCGTTCAGTGGGCTGTGCCGGTCAGCGCTGGGCGCACCAGTCCCGGCGAGTTCTGGGCGTTCTTCCCAACGCTTGAGCTGACCACGCTCAGCGGGGTCCTGAACGCCCCGTGGAAGCTCAACGAGGACCGCACCAGACTGATCGAAGGCCCGTTCAACGCGGAGCTGCTCGCGCAGATCGTGAAGCTCGTCATCGACGGGCTGCCGGCGATCGGAGCCGGCAGCGATCCCGGCAGCGTGCTCGAGCTTCTGCCGGGCCGTGAGAAGGAGAGGCGCGGATGGGCCGACCTCCAACTCATCGGGACGATCTACGAGGCCCTGGGAAACGAGCCCTGCCTGCCGGACCTGGACGGCGAGTTCCGGCGACCGTTCGAGCTGAGACTTCATCCGGAGAAGGTGTCGTTCGAGGCGATCAAGGCTTGGTCAGGCGCGCGGGCACCGCGGGACTGGGTCCATCCGAGCGCTTACCGGAGCGACACCCGAGCCTCGCGGGTCCTCCGACTGGCCGAGGTCTCCGGCACACGTCCGGCTTCCGTCGTCGAATGGCTCGAGGCGCGACTGCGATCCGCTCGCGACACCAGCGGTAGCGCCGCGGCGGTGCGCGTTGCCGCCCTCCTGGCGAACAGCGAAGTTCGCCAGGAGGTTCTCCGAGCGAAGATCGTGCTCACCGAGGACGGCGCCCTCGTCCCACCGGCCCGTGGCACCGTGTTCTTGCCGACCGACGAGGACGTTGACGTCGACGTTCCAGTTGTCAGTGCGGCTGTGCTAGACGAGGAGGGCGTCCGCGAGGCGTTCGAAGCGCTCCGCATCGCCGTCGTGAGCCCCGACACCGTCCTAGACGGGCTGCTCGATCGAGCCGTGGGCTCAGAGCTCATCAACGACTGGTCGCGAATCTGGACGATTGCGGAGAAGGTCTCGCCCGCAAGCCTTCGCGAACTCTTTCTGTCCCGCCACGACCTTGACGCTCATGACGTGCGCGTCAAGACGCTGGGCGGAGAATGGGCGAGCCTGGCCACCGTGTTGCTCCCCGGCGACCTGCTGGCGGTCGACGACTTCAAGGCGGGCCACCGGGCTGCACTCGTCGACACCGAGTACCACCGGAGAGACGTCGCCCTGCTGCGAGAGCTCGGAGCCACGGACCGGCCCGTTGCGGGCAGCGGTTCCGTCAACGAGGCCTGGGTCGAGCGGTACCGCAAGCAGCTTGCGACCGACGCAGCCAAGGACGGCCGGGAGCATGGGGCGCGATCGAGGGAGTCCCATTTCCTCTTCGAGCGACCTGCTCCGTTCGCCGGTCCGGGCGGGGTGCTCGACGGGCTCACGAACGATGCCGGAGCGCGCTACGCGCGGGAGCTGCTGAGCGCGACCCCTGACCTCGGCCCGTGGCACCTCGTTCGCGAGAACGGGAAGGGCGTCCCGAAGCGGATCGAGCACCCGTTGGTGTGGCGCATTCGCCAGATGGGCGTGCTGCAGACGAATCGCGGCGTCCAGCCCATCAGACTCTGCATCTCGCCGCTGCTAAGGGATTTCGCCGAGCTGTTGCCCGTGGCCGATCTACCGCGACAGGCGAGCCGCGCTCTCGGGCTTCCCGATACGGTCGAGCAGCTTGACGACCAACGCGCCCAGGAGGCGCTGCGAACGGTCGAGGCGATCGAGCGGGGCGACCTGCTCGGGCCTGCTTACGCGCGCGTCATGAGCGTCCTCGAACGACCGCCGGAACGGTTGCGAGCGATTGTCCGCGGCGACGTGCAGTGGGCACCGCGGAACTCGGTCTGTGCGGCCGTGACAGTCCAGGACGCCAGAGTGCTGCGCGGCACCGGGACGCCGTTCCTCCGGATGTCGGACCAGGCGACGGCGGACGAATTGATAGGTCGCTGGGGGCTGCTGTCCGTCGCAGACGCCGTGTCCTCCCGGCTCCTCGTCGACGAGGCCGGGCCGCCGGAGCCGCTGTCCGACCTCTTCCCTATGTTGCGGGACGTGCTCGGTCTGAGGGTCGAGCGCTTGTCGGTCGTGCCGTGCCGGGACATCGCGCGCGAGCTCTTCACCGAAGAGGGCAGCGTCACCGAGCCGAAGGATCTCGAGGTCCGGGACGACGTGGTCTACCGATCGACAAAACTCGATGACGGGCAGTTCGTCCGACGCCTGGCCGAGCGCTTCGGACAAACGCTTGAGGATGACGAGATCCGCCAGATCCTTCAGCACGCGCATGATGCGAGCGTCGAGGCGATGCTCCGCCGCGTCAGAGAGCAACCGGACGACGCACGAAAGCTGCTCGACCTCTTTGGAGTCGACGCCATAAGATCACGTATCCCACGCGAGCTCATCGAAGCGGTCGAGGAGTCCGACGGAGAGCTCGATGCCGAAGAGACCGCCCGGCTCGCGGTGAACGTCTTCGGGGTTGAGGTCCTCAAACATTTCAAGGACCTCCTCATCGAGCGCGGTGTCCGGCCTCCCAGCACCTGGACGGGCGGTCGAGCTGCCGTGCGGTTCGTGACGCTCGACCTCGGTCTAGATCGTAAGTACGCGGGTTTTGCCGAACCGATGCCGCCTCGCCAGCTGATCGTTCCGGGCCCGTCGATGCTCCCCGATCTGCACGAGTTCCAGAGGCGATCGGCGCAGGCCATCCGCGACCTCGTGGGCGGCGACGGCGGCAAGCGCGGCATGCTGTCGCTGCCGACAGGAGCGGGCAAGACACGCGTGACCGTGCAGGCGCTGACGGAGGCCATCGGCGCAAGCGAGCTCGCGGCGCCCGTGCTTTGGATCGCGCACACGATGGAGCTGTGCGAGCAGGCAGTGCAGACGTGGGCGGAGGTGTGGAGCGCGATCGGAGCGGCCGAAGGAGACACCCTGCACATAAGCCGGCTCTGGGACACCTACTCCGCCGAGGCGAGAGAAGACGACGGGCCGCAGGTCGTTGTCGCCACGATCCACAAGCTCGTCAGCGCCTGCGTCGACAACCCCGAGTACGAGTGGTTGCGCGACTCCGTGTCCTGCGTCGTCGTTGACGAGGCGCACACCTCCATCTCGCCGATGCACACTAAGTTGCTCCGCTGGCTCGGGATGGACGCCGGTAAGGAGCGTGTCCCGCTGATCGGCCTCTCCGCCACACCGTTCCGAGGGCGTAACGAAGACGACACCGAGCGTCTCGTCAACCGATACGGCCGGCGCCGCTTCGACAAGGGCGCCTTTGACGAGGAGGCCTCGATCCCGCTCCTGCAGCGTGAGGGGATTCTCGCCGAGATCGACCACGAGATTCTCGAAGGATCCGAAAGCGTCGCGCTGTCGGCGACCGAACAGGAGAGCTTCACGACCTTCAAGGATGTGCCGTCGAGCGTGCTCAGCCGCATCGGCGGGGACAGCGAGCGGACCAATCGGCTCGTCGAGTCGATCATGGGCCTGGATCCCGATTGGCCGGTGCTCCTCTTTGCGTCGTCCGTTGCTCACTCGAGAACGGTGGCCGCATTGTTGGCGCGTCGCGGGCGAACCGCTGCATCGATCTCTTCTGAGGACACACCCGTCGGCGTCCGGCGCCACCTCGTTCGTGAATTTCGAGCCGGACGCCTCCGGACGCTGACAAACTTCGGGGTGCTGACCCAGGGCTTCGACGCGCCCTCGATTCGCGCGCTGTACATCGCGCGCCCGACCTACAGCCCCAACCTGTATCAGCAGATGGTCGGTAGAGGTCTGCGCGGGCCGAGAAACGGGGGCGAGGATCGGTGTCTCGTCGTCGACGTCGCGGACAACGTTGTCCTGCACGGCCACGAGCTGGCGTTCAAGGACTTCGAGTACCTCTGGACGGCATGACCGCCCAGCCGCGCGGAGAACTGATCGAGGAGCAGCGCGTGGTGGTGGGCCTGCCTGCCGACGCGCGAGCGTTCCTCGTCGCGGGGCCAGGAACGGGCAAGACGCACGTGCTGGTTCATCGCGTGGCGCAGCTGCTCCGTCTCGACCTGGCCGCGTCAGAGGTGCTGGTCCTAAGCTTTTCGAACGCCGTCGTCGGCGAGCTCCGTCGTCGCCTGGGCGACCACGACGAAACCAACGCAACCTACGTGCGTCCCGTGACCATCGACTCGTTCGCAGGACGGATCCTCACCCGTGCGGGCGAGGCTGCAATGCGACGTGGTTTCGACGAGACCGTGCGGCAGGCCACGACACTCGTCACCGAGAGTGCCGGCGGCAGCCTGCTCAGCCACGTGCGCCATGTGATCGTCGACGAGGCGCAGGACCTCGTCGGCGTCCGACTCGATTTCGTCGCGGCGATTCTGCATGCGTCTCCGGGCGGCTTCACGGTGCTCGGTGACCCGGCACAGGGCATCTACGGCTTCACGAAGACGGCGGGGGGTGCGGTCACCGGGATCGAGGCGCTGCAGACGACCTTTCCAAGCGCCGCCACGATGTATCTGACACACGACCACAGGAGCTTGCGCGCCGATGCCGCGCCGGGACAGGCCCTTCGCGCGGTAGTAACCGAGAGCGATGCGCGTGCCGCGCACTCGGTGCTAGTCCGTCGCCTTCAGGATTCCGATCGGTTGACCACGGCGCAGCTTCCAACCGTGCTGCGCCGCGCGGACTCTGCGACCGGCGTGTTGTGCCGGACCAACGGCGAGGCGTTGGTCCTGGCCGAGCTCATGGCCGATGCCGGGGTAGACCACACCGTCCGGCGCGCGGCCGCTGCCAACGTGCCACCGGCGTGGGTGGCGCGTGCGCTTCGGGATATGACCTCGGCGGAGCTGAGTCGCGAGCGGTTCACCGAGCTGGTCCAAGCGAGCCAGGAGTGGACTGACGGCGCGTGGAAGGCGATTCGACGACTCGCTGGGGGACGCTCCGGCCGCGTAGATGTGGGGCTCCTCCGAGAGCGCATCGGTGGCCTAAGGGCGGAGGAGGCCCCCGACATGAACTCCGCCCCGGTGATCTCGACGATTCATCGCTCCAAAGGGTTGGAGTACGACACGGTGATCGTGCTCGAGCCGCACCAGGCCCCACCTGAAGATGAGCCGGGCGATGAAGCTCGCGTGCTCTACGTCGCGATGACCCGAGCACGCCGACGAACGATCCGCCTAGAGCGTCCCGACATACCAGGTCGGCTCGTCCGTCGGCGGGGTCGCTGGGCACTCGTGCCGTGGCGCGGACGGGGCCTCTCCCGGATCGAGCTGCGAGCGGGTGACGTCGCGACGACGCTCGACGATGGACTCGACGAGAGTGAAATCCGGACCCAGCAGGACTATCTTCGAGATCATGTTCGCACGGGTGATCCCGTCGTCCTGAGCCTGCTCAACGCGCAAGGCGGATACGCAATCCACCACAAAAGCCAGCGGATCGGCATGACGAGCAGTGCATTCGCGTCGTTCTCCGACGACTTCCCGGCACGAATCGACCACGTCCGGATCGACTGCCTGCGCTCGGCGGCGGGCGACCCGGCGCGCACCGCGAACCTCGAGTTGGGGGGCGGAGGTTTCTGGCTAGTGCCGGAGCTCGTCGGGCTGGGTCTACTCGCATGGAAGGATTCGTCTTGATGACCGCGATGAGCGAGCACTACCGCATGCGGCGGACGTTGGTCGATGAGTTGCGAGCAGACCTCGTCGGACCCGTGGCCGACGACGAGGTCATCACCGACGCTCCTCTCGATGCCTATCTGGCTGGCGTCCTCCATCCGGTGACCAATGACGTCGTTGGCGGGGAGGACGACCGCGACCTGCCTGAAGGGGACGCCGAGGGTCCGCCTCCGGAACCCGTGACGCCTCTCTCAGCGACGCGATTCCCGTCATCTATGGGCGTCACGTTCAGCGTAGACCTTGATCTGTGCAAGGCGGTATGCGTCAGGGCCACCGCCGCGAGATACCGGCCCATCGACGAGCACGACATCCCCCTTGACGAGCCGACGATGGCGGCGACCGACCGGCTGAGCCTGCTAGCCGGGCGCTGGCGGCGCGAGACGCTCGACATCGCCCCGTGGACGCTCGATGTCAGCACGCCCGCGATCCAACGCCCGTGGCTGGTGCCCGGCGCTTTGCGCCTGTTTGCACGCGTCCGACACACCGGCCCTGCAACCGCAGCGGTGACCGTCGCGCTCGTCAACGAAACCCCGCAGGGCGCCGTCGTCCGCGACCTGAGTGCGCTATTTCAGTGCTCGTTGACGATCAGCTCCAATGACGCGCCCGTGTTCCTCGCCCGGCCGACCACGGCCGCCCCAGGCATCGACGACGAAGACCTGCGGAGCTACGAGCTGCTGTACCGACACGCCAAGACGTTCGCCGTCGGCCACGGATGCTCGGCTGCATGGGACGGTGAGGACCCCGACCGCAAGACGCGGATCCGCTCATGCGCAATACCGGAGGCGGCCGTGGGCGTGGCGGAGAGCAACGACGTCATCGCTTCCCCCGCGCTGTCCCTCAAGCGCGCCTCGCAGATGCCGAAGGCCGACCTTCTCGCTGCGCTACGGTCTTTCTGCGCAGACTACGAGGGATGGATCGACGGACTCATCGGGGACGTCGAGAACCTCGAGCCGCGGTTCGCCGAAACGGCGGGCACCCACATCGAGCAATGCCGCGCCGTGCAGCGACGGATGCTCGACGGCGTGGCGCTCCTCGACGAGTCACCGCAAGCGCTCGAAGCATTCAGGCTGATGCACGACGCGATGCTGCAGCAGCGCGCCCGGACCGACTGGATCCGCTCGAACCGGGCCTCCCCGTTGGAGTTGAATGACGATCTCGCCTGGCGGCCGTTTCAGCTCGCCTTCATCCTGTTGTGCCTACGAGGCGTGGCAGACGACGCTCACGCAGACCGACGCATCGCCGATCTGCTCTGGTTCCCGACCGGCGGCGGGAAGACCGAGGCATACCTGGGCTTGATCGCCTTCACGATCTTCCACCGCCGGCTGCGCGGAGGTCACGGCGGCGTCACGATCCTGATGCGCTACACGCTCAGGTTGCTCACAATCCAGCAGTTCGCTCGCGCCGCGCTCCTCATTTGCTGCTGCGAACACATCCGTCGCGAGCGAGACGACCTCGGCGACGACCCGGTGTCGATCGGACTATGGGTCGGCGAGGCCGGCACCCCGAACACGCGCGCCGACGCCAGGCGTGCGATCGACCGGCTCAAAAAGGGCCAGAGCCCCACCAAGGGGAACCCGAAGCAGCTTGCGGCCTGCTCGTGGTGCGGAAGCCCGCTGGACAGCACCCACTACTGGATGGGCGACTACCCGCCTCGCCTGGTCGTAGGGTGCAGGCGGCCCGACTGCGCCTTCAACAAAGGCCTGCCGGTCTACCTCGTCGACGAGGACATCTACGACTACCGCCCATCGTTGGTACTGGCGACCTCCGATAAGTTCGCCTCGATGCCGTGGCGTGATCAATGCGCGTCGCTGTTCAACCTTGGGACCTCCGACCCGCCGCCCGAGCTGGTCGTACAGGACGAACTACACCTCATCTCTGGGCCCCTAGGGACGCTCGCCGGTCTCTACGAAACGGCCGTCGATTTGCTCTGCCAACACAAGGGCAGCACGCCAAAGGTCATCGCCTCGACGGCGACGATCCGTCGGGCGGCGGGCCAGGCGCGCGCCCTATTCGACCGCGACATGGTGCAGTTCCCTCCGGTCGGGCTCGATGCCCGCGACTCGTACTTCGCGGTCGAAGCCTCACCCGAGAAACGCGGAGACCGCTTGTACGTCGGCCTCCTGGCTCCGGCAGCGAGCCACGCGACGCTCATGATTCGGTCCTACGCGCGACTCCTGCAGTCCGGGAAAGACAGCTCCGCCCCGGACAGCGTCAAGGACGCATACTGGACGCTTCTGGGTTACTTCAACAGCCTGCGCGTGCTCGGGGGCGCGCGGATGCAGGTCCAGGACGACGTCGTCGACCGCTTGAGCCTTATCGCTCGGGGAGGCGATCCACGCCAGACCCACGATGGCGTGATCGAGATGACTAGCCGGATCGAGTCGGGCGACATACCAAAGCATCTCGCGCTGATGGAGAAGCCCCTGCCCGACGCGATCGACGTCGTTCTCGCGACCAACATGATCTCCGTCGGCGTCGACATCGACCGCCTTGGCCTGATGGTCGTGATGGGGCAGCCGCAGTCGACGTCTGAGTACATCCAGGCGACGAGCCGGGTCGGTCGACGACATCCCGGCCTAGTCGTCGTGCTCTACAACGGTGCCCGATCACGGGACAGATCGCACTACGAGGGCTTCGGCGGCTATCACGCCGCGTTGTACCGCCAAGTCGAGTCCACGAGCGTTACGCCCTTCTCGTCGCGCGCACGGGACCGTGCATTGCACGCGGTGCTTGTCGCGGTGAGCCGACTGACGATCCCCGCCCTCGGCGGCAACCAGGGCGCCGGGGCGGTGGGAGGGAGCCTGAGTCAGATCAACGCCGTCCGGAACGCGATCGTCGATCGCGTCGCAAGCGCGAGCCCCGACGAAGCCGATCGAACCCGTTCCGAACTGGACGCCGTGATCGAGATGTGGCGTGCTCGAGCGGCGGGCCAGCCTGACCTCGTGTACTCGGATTGGGAACGGCCGACGCGCTCCTTGCTGGTGGAGACGTCGAGGGCCACCGACACAAGCGGCGCGTTCGCGACTCTGTTCTCACTGCGCGACGTGGACGTCGAGTCGCCGCTGGAGCTGGTTCCGCGATGACGCGGCTGGGAAGCGTCCGGCGATCCCAGGTCGTGACAACCTACGGCCCCGGCGCGTTGATCGCGGTCGACGACGAGTCGTTCATGGTCGCCGGGCTTGATCGATGGGACGTCGTGGACTCCGACACGGTTCCCGAGCGTCGGCTCGAGCAGCAGCTGCGGGTGCATGCCCTGTATCTGCCCCCGTCCGAAACAGAGAGCTTCCGCTCTCGCCGCGGCCTGCCGGTGATCCGATTCCCCTTGATGTATACGTGCCCGGAATGCAGTCGCCTGGACTGGTTCTGGAAGCTGTCCTCGGACGAGAAGAACATCTGCGGCCGTTGCGATCGGGCGCTTGTCCCGTCGAGGTTCGTCGTCGCCTGCGCCAAGGGTCATATCGATGACTTCCCGTATCTCCGTTGGGTCCACGAGGGGCGAGCGCCCGAGGGAGACCATCGGCTTGAGCTGACCACCCGGGGCACCTCTGCATCGCTGCGCGACATCCTGATCACGTGCTCGTGTGGCGCCCGACGCTCGCTCGATGGTGCCTTCGACCGACGAAAGATCGCGGAAGTCACGCGTTGCCAGGGGCGTCGCCCCTGGCTCGGCGACCAAGAGGAATGCGGCTCGGCGGTCCGGACGCTTCAGCGCGGTGCATCGAACGTCTGGTTCTCGTCTGTGCGCAGCGCCCTCTCGATTCCTCCGTGGTCGGACGGGGTGTTTCAGCTGCTGGAGCGCTACTGGCTCATTCTCAGGACCGTCACGGACGTAGACATGCTGCGCAACATCTTGACCGGCATGGGGGCGGCCTTGACGGCTCACGGATACGACGTCGACGAACTCATTCGCGCGGTTCTCGCGCGGCAAGCCGAAGAGGCGGGCGCGGAGATCCCCGCGGACGCCAAGACCAAGGCACAGGAGTACGACGCGCTGCTGACAGGACGTGCGGAATCAGACCAGAACCAGCAGTTCGTCGCGGAGCCGTTCGACCCCCCCGCGGCGCTTGCCGGGTTCGTATCGCACGCCGTGTCGGTACCGCGGCTGCGTGAGGTTCGGGCCCTGGTCGGCTTCAGCCGCCTCCAACCGGCCTCGACCGACGACGACGGGGCTGCAGTTGAAGCGCCGCTGAGCCGCGGTGACATCCCCTGGCTGCCTGCCATCGAAGTTCGCGGCGAAGGCGTGTTCCTCGTGCTCGACCGAGACCGTCTTGAGGCCTGGGAGGGTTCGCAACGCGTCGCGTCGCGAGTTGCGCGCATCAACGACCACCATCTGCGGCGAGCCGCCGAACGCGGGCTCGCAACCCCCGAGCCGATCGCCGCACGCTTCGTCCTGGTCCACTCGTTCGCGCACGCGTTGATCGAGCAAATGAGCCTTGACGCTGGCTACCCAGCCGCTTCCCTGCGCGAGCGCCTGTACGTCTCGGACGCCATGGCAGGCTTTCTCATCTACACGGCGACCTCAGACTCGGCTGGAAGCTTGGGTGGGCTCATCGCCCAGACTCGCCCGGATCGCCTCGCCGCCCTCGTTCTCGAGGCGCTGGGCCGTGCGGCGTGGTGCTCGGCCGACCCGGTCTGCATCGAGTCGAGCGGCTCGGGGGCGGACGGCTTGAACCTCGCCGCCTGCCATGCCTGCGCCCTGCTTCCAGAAACCTCCTGCGAGGTGAAGAACACGCTGCTTGACCGGGGGCTGCTCATCGGGACGCCGGACGAGCCCGACGTGGGATACCTGCACGAACTCGTCCACACAGCGTAGATGGCCAGGATGCTTCCACGCGAATGCCGGCGCGACACGCAGAGTCCGGCGGAGCGGCGGCTCTTCCGACGAATAGAGCAAGACCTGGGCGATGAATGGGCCGCGCTTCATTCCCTGGGTATAGCGCGGCACCGACGTAAGCCCTGGGCAGAAGCCGACTTCGTTCTCATCGGGCCCGGCGGCGTCTTCGTGCTGGAGATCAAGGGCGGCTCGGTACAACGGATCGAACGCCAATGGACGACGAACGGTAAGCCGCTTGGCGAAAGCCCGATCGACCAGGCGGCAGGCGCCGCGGCCGCGCTGTACTCCGACCTAGCGCAGCGGCTGCCGTCGATCCGCTCCGGCGCCGTCGGGCACGGAGTGTGCTTTCCAGACGTGCGCTTCGCCGCCACTGGCGCCGACCTAGAGCCCGACGTCGTCTACGACGCGGACGACGGCGAGGCGGGCTTCGACCGCTACGTCAGTCGCCTGGTCAAGCACTGGCACGCACGCCTGGCCGACGTCAAAGGGCGTCCGCCGCGCCCGCTCGGTCCGCGCGACGTCGATGCGGTCATCGAGCTCCTTGCGCCCGACTTCGAACTGGTTCGCTCGCTTCGTGCGGAGACGGGAGAAGTCTTAAGGGGTCTGGTGAGACTGACCGACGAGCAGATTGCCCACTTCCAGGCCTTCGAAGAGAATCCGCGCGTTCTTGTGCGCGGCGGTGCTGGCACGGGCAAGACGCTTCTTGCGGTTGCCGACGCCGAGCGCATGGCGCGGGAAGGCGCGTCAGTGCTGTTGGTGTGTCACTCCAACGCACTCCGCGACGAGCTGCGGTTGCGGCTCAAGGGCTGCGATGTCGACGTCGTCGCGTTTCAGGAGCTGTGCAAGGACCTCATCGCGAGGGCAGGTGTGCGCGACGAGCCGCCGTCAGGAAGCCGATCGCAGGAGTACTTCGACGTCTACCGACCCACTCTGGCGATGGAGGCCTGGGCGGCACTCACCGACCCGCCGCAGTGGGATTTACTGGTCGTCGATGAAGCGCAGGATCTGCTCGGGGCGCCGTCCGCCGAGTTACTCGACCTGCTAGTAATCGGCGGCTGGGAGCAGGGACGCTGGCGTCTGTTCCTCGATCCCGTTCAGGACGTGTTCACGGCGAGCCACGCTGACATCATCGACCGGATATCGGCGTCAGGGTTTCGGGTGCGGCTGTCGGTGAACTGCCGGAACTCCGGCCCGATCGCTCGCGACACCGCCATCGCGACGGGCACCGAGTTGAGCGACACTCTTTCCATCGAAGGGCCGGAGCCTATATGGCTGTTGTACCGGGACGAACGTGAGCAGCGCAAGCTCGTGGCCCGCCAGCTGCGAGAATGGCTGGACGCTGGCTTGCGACCTGCGGAGATCACGATTCTGTCCCCCGTTCGACGAATCAACAGCGTCCTCGCCGAAGGCCTGCCGCCCGGCACGCCCTGCTCGTTGGTCGATGGCCCTCTTCTCGACCGTTCCAGTCATCCGAAGGACGTCCAGTTCGCCACGGTCGCGGCGTTCAAAGGCCTGGAATCAGACGCCGTGCTAGTGCTCGACGCCCCGAACTTCGGGGAATACGCCAAGGCAGCCACCCTCTATGTCGGGATGACGAGGGCGCGGGCGCTCCTAACGGTCATGCGACACACCAAGTACGACCAACGGTGGAGCGAGCTACAGCGGGACTTCGGCCGTAGGCTGGCCGCGGGCGTCGATCCCCCGCTGTAGGCCCCCAAGCGCAGGCGCGGCAATGTCGCCCAGTCGCGATGGCCTGATGCCCGAGTCTTCTCAGTTCCATCACGAGGCCCGGCCCGGATATCAGCGCTCTGCGTGGGCGTGGCTCAGAAAGCAGGCAAGGATCGCCGGTGGCCAGCGAGCGATCGGGTGCCGGCTCCCTCTTGCAGTGACGCGCCATCGTCTTTGCCCGTGCCACCGTCGATTCGCCCGGCTGTCTCGTCCGGTGGTCGGCCTGTTGGACCTTGCCCCGTCCGAGGGGCGAGTCACTCGGGGCGACTCGGCGCTTGGCGTGCCTGCACGTAGGACCCACGGCGGCTTTGGCAATCCGACCCGGCCCTAGAAGCGAACAACCAGGCCCCCTAGATCGCGCCCCAGGTAGTGGTGTAGGAGCGGCAACCGGCTGAAAGCAGGGCCGGCCACCGCGAGCTCCGAACCGTTGGTTCATCCCCATGAACC
>LNFM01007689.1_pt1 | contig 16710 bp, 14 predicted proteins | sample 596031 | NCBI WGS metagenome assembly LNFM01 (sample SAMN04254537, study PRJNA301005) | activated carbon metagenome | isolation source: dual media filters at the Ann Arbor, Michigan drinking water treatment plant | place: USA: Ann Arbor
GTCAGTTTCTGGCCACGGAAGGCGAGGACGCCGTGCTCGGCGAGCTGCGCCTTGAGCGCCGCCAAATTATGCGGGCCGATGTCGTTGACGCCGACGCCTTGGACGATGGCGCCGGGATGGGTGTCGGACAGCACTTTCACGGGAATTTCGGCGGAAGCGGCGGGCATCTTGGCTCTCCTGCAAAACGGCCAGCACAATCGATTGCAGGATCATGGCGTAAAAATTTGCTTTGTTCATTGCGCAAATGGGAATAGTTCGATTGAATAATATTGAACAATGATTTTTGCCGTTCGGAGAGGCCATGGATCGGCTGAAGATGATGGAAAGCTTCGTGGCCGTGGTGAAGGCCAAGAGCTTCTCGGCCGCCGCCGAGCGGCTCGGCATGTCGCGCGCCATCGTCACAAAACATATCGGCGGATTGGAGGCGCGGCTTGGCGCGCGCCTGCTCAACCGCACGACGCGGCGTGTCGCCCTGACCGAGATTGGCGCCGACTATTACGAATTCTGCACCGGCATCCTCGGCGAGCTGGAACGGCGCGAGGGCGCGATCGCCCGCGAGCAGAAGGAACCCCAGGGCTCGCTGCGTCTCGCCGTGCCGACCTCGTTCGGCGCGGTCAACTTCCCCGAGGCGGTGTCCGCCTTCGCCCAAAAATATCGGGAGATCCGCGTGTCGCTCATCGTCGACAATTCTTCGAACTATTCAGTCGATCTCGCCGCCACCGATTTCGACGTGGCGATCCGCCTGTCGCCGATTCCGACGACGGCGGCGGTCACGGCGCGCCAGATCGGCCTGTTGCGCTGGGTCGCCTGCGCGTCGCCGGCCTATCTCAAGCGCGCCGGCGAGCCCAAGACTGTGGCCGGACTCTCGGGACATAACTGCATGATCCATATGAAACTGGCGCCCGATCGAATCTGGCGTTTCGGCGGGACCGGCCGGAAGAAGCCTTCGATCAAGGTCGACGGCGACTTTTCCTCGAACAGCATTCTCATGTTGCGCCAGGCGGCGCTCGATGGCCTCGGCATCGCCATGCTGCCGACCTATCACATCGGCGAGGATTTGCGCGACGGCACGCTGCGGCGCGTGCTACCGCAATTGCCGCCGTTCGAGCGGCCGGTGAACGTGCTGTTTCCCGCCGGCCGCATGATCCCGAAAAAGACGCGTCTGTTCAGCGAATTCATCGCCGACTGGTTCAAGCGCGGAAGCTGGGACGCGCCCGCCGTGCGGAGGGCCGGTTGATGACGCGCCCGCAAGCGATCGGAACCGTGCAGATCGACGATGAGCGCGCGCGCGTCACCGAATGGCGCTTCGCGCCCGGCGCCGAAACCGGCCGCCATGTGCATGGCCTGGATTATGTCGTGGTGCCGCTGACGACCGGCGCGCTGACCATCGAATGGCCGGACGGCAGCATTACCCATCCGGCATTGACCGCGGGCGTGTCTTATACGCGCCGCGCCGGCGTCGATCACAATGTGATCAACGCCAACGCGTTCGAATTTGTCTTCATCGAGGTCGAGCTGAAATAGTCAGCCGCACTTCGGCTGGCCGGCGAGCCCATCGAGAATGGGGCAGGCGGCGCGCGCATCGCCGTGGCAGGTGCTGGTCAATTCCTCCAAGCCGGCGATCATGGTCTCGATCTCGCGCTTGCGCGTCTTCAACAAGGCGATCTGATCGACGGCAATGCGCTTGACGTCGGCGCTGGCGCGCTCGCGGTCGCGCCACAGCTCCAGCAGCGATTTGATTTGCGCCAGCGCGAAGCCGACGTCGCGCGCGTGGCGAATGAAGACGAGGCGTTTGAGATCGTCCGCGTTGTAGACGCGATAGCCGTTGTCGCCGCGCAAGGGGGCGGCGAGCAGGCCGATACTTTCATAGTGACGGATCATTTTGGCAGAGACGCCGGATGCCGCCGCAGCTTGGCCGATGTTCATGGAACTCCTCCGGTTGCGGCGAACGCAACCTGTGGATAAATCTTCCTATATTGACGCCATATACAGTGCTTATCGGTGAATATTACTTCCATTGTCATGTTTTACGAGAAAATCGCCACAACTCTTAACAAGCTGACTAGACCAAAAGTGATAAGTCATGGTAAAGATTTCGTTAACAGGGGGCGTGAGTTCCCCCGCGCTCGCTTCACCTGTTGGTAAGCCGGCCCTCTATCGGCAAGGGCGTCGGTGTGTTTTTTTGGGGGAACCATGAAGACGTATGAAGAGTTGAGCGGCGCGCAAGGCCGCCAGATTTTTTATCGTGCCGAGCGTTATAAGGTCCGCGACCTGTTCCGCAAAACCCTGCCCGACCTCACGCTCGATGAAGCGCCTTATATCCTCCAGGACCTCAGCTTGAACGGCATGGGCGCCACCGCCCAGTCGCTGCAGAATGACGTCTACAATCCAGGAATGCCCGTTTCCGTGCAACTCGGCTTGCGCGGCATGCCGCTCTTCGAGGGCAAAGGCGAAATCACCCGCACCGAACAGACGCAGACCGGCACCAAGGTCGGCATCCGCCTGCGCGATTGCGTCGACATCTCGCGGCTTGTCACGAAGTATCAGGAAATCCTGATCCGTGCCGACATCGATTCCTTCGCCAGCGACAATATCAACGCCGGCGTCTCGGCCGACTATCGCCTGATGGCGTCCGACGTGCTGCACTTGCTGCGCACCTTCCGGGCCAATCTCGACCAGTTCGATCAGCAGAAGCTGACGGCGGATGCCGAGGCGGAAATTCTCGCCGCCTGCGAGGAACGCATCCTGCCGACTTGGCGCGAGCATTGGCAGCATGCCAACGCGCTGGTCGAACCCATCATGGAGCAGCCGCTCGAACTGCGCGCCACCAAGCGCTTCACCGAATTGGTGCTGACGCCGGAATTCATGGCCGGCGCGATCTGGAACCGCAGCTACGTCAAGCCGCTCGGCTATCCGGGCGACTTCAAGATCATGAGCATGGTCTACGACTGGCAGCGCGAGGGCAAAACGCTCTACGAGAAGCTGTCGCATCGCCTCGGTCTCGAAGTGGCCGAATGCATCGCCACGCGCATGACCGACATGCGCGCCGCGATCGCCAAGGCCATCTTGAGCGCTCCGGCGGCTCTGGCCGAGAACCGCGCCGTGCGCATCGCCAGCCTGGGCTGCGGCCCGGCGCGTGAAATCGTCGATTATCTCGGGGTTGCCGATCTGCCGCGCCGGACCGACTTCACGCTGATCGACCAGGATCACGAAGCTCTGAGCTCGGCCTACGAGCGGACCTATCCCGCCGTCGTCCGCCTCGCCGGCAAAGCCAGCGTCAGCTGCCTGAATGCCTCGTTCGTGCAACTGCTGCGCGGCGAACTGTTCGAGAAACTGCCGCCGCAGGACCTCATCTACACGGTCGGCCTGATCGACTATTTGGTGCCGAAGCGCGTCAAGTCGCTGGTCAACACGCTGTACAGCAGCTTGGCCGTCGGCGGCACGCTGATCGTCGGCAACATGCATCGCTGCGCCGGCAGCAATCTGTGGCCGATGGAATTCATCACCGATTGGAACATCCTCTACCGCGACGCCAACGATATGGCGGCCTTCGCCTCGGGCCTGCCGGGCGCCGCCTACGAGACGTTCTACGACTCGACGCAGCGCGTCGTCATGGTGCGCATCGTCAAGAAGGCCTAAGCGGCTCTATCGCGACACAAAACGGCGGATCCGCGAGGGTCCGCCGTTTTTCTTTGCGGGAAGGGCGCTGGGCAGCGCTGGCTACCTGTCGCGGCTAAGCCGCGCCGGCCGCTTTGTCGTCGAGCGTGACGAAGCGGCTGGCCGGGAAATCGACGATCACCGTCGTGCCGGCGCCGAGCGTGCTGGCGATCTCCAGGTTGCCGCCGTGCAGCAGCATGATCTTCTTCGACAGCGGCAGGCCGAGGCCGGTGCCGCCGTGCTTGCGCACCATGACGCTCTCGACCTGGACGAACGGCTCCATGACACGCGGAATGTCGGCTTCGGCGATGCCGATGCCGGTATCGGCGATGCGCACCGACCAGCCGCCATCGGCCTTGCGCACGATCGAGGCGTTGATCTCGCCGCCCGGCGGCGTGAATTTCAGCGCGTTGCTGAGCAGATTGATGAAGACCTGCTTGATCAGCGTCTTGTCCATCTTCAGCACGACATGGCGTGGGATGTCCCGCAGGCTCATGCGCAGGCCGGACTGCGCCGCCTTGTCGCGGACGATACGGAAGCACTGATCGAGCACGTCGATGATGTCGACGTTCTCCTCGGCGATCGAGAGCTTGCCGACTTCGGCCTTCGAGAAGTCGAGCACGTCGGTGATGATGGTCAGCAGGTGGCGCGCGGTGCTGTGGATGTCCTCGACATAGGAGGAGTATTTTTCCGAGCCGATCGGCCCGAACATCCGGATCTTGATGATCTCGCTGAAACCGAGGATGGCGTTCAGCGGCGTGCGCAGCTCATGGCTCATGATGGCGAGGAAATCGCTCTTCGCCTTGTTGGCGGCCTGCGCCTCGGTCAACAGATCGATGACGCGCGACTTCTCCTGCTTCAGCATCTCGGTGCTGATGAACTCCTTGCGGATGTAGAGCTCCTGCACGTAGCTGGAGAACACGCCGACCGCGACGGACATGCCGAGGAAGAAGTTGTTGCTCAGCAAATATTCCGGCGGAATCGGATTGAGCCAGATCGCCGAGACTTGGTAGAGGCCGAACAAGGTCAGGCAGATCATGGTGGAATTGATGCAGCGCAGGCGGATCAAGCTGGCGGAATAGATCACCACCATGATCAGGCCGGCGTAGTAGAGGCGATTGCCCGGCTCTTCGGCAAAGGCAGTCATGGCAATGATGCCGAGGCCGGCGATGAAACTCGAAGTGCCGAGCACGATCTGCGCGATGCGCGGGAAGGCCGGGTGGTAGGTCAGGGCGAGCGCCAGCAGCAGCAGCGGGCAAACGCCGGCATAGCGGATCAGCCACATGGTGCCGTGAGTTTCCGGCAGGATGTAGTGATCGAGGATGCCGAACAGCGCGTAGAGCGCGCAGGCCGCAAGCAGGAAGACGCGGATCGTCGGCAGCGCGCGGTTGAGATGTTCGGCGGTGAAACGCCGTTCGATGTCGTGGTCGGCGAAGCTCAGGCTTAAAGTATTGAGCGCATAGTCGCCCGGCGTCGTGGTGTCGCTGACACCAAGACCGACCCGGCGGAACAGAGAAGGTGCGTCAACGGTCAAAAAGCCACCTGTAGGCCGAAGCCCAGGACGTCGGAACTGGTTTCGGTCGAGCCTTGGGTCAGGACGGTCGTCGCGATCGCCGTGAAGGTCGTCGAGCGGTTGATAGGCTCTTCTTTGGCGAACATGTGAGAGTAGGAAAAATCGAACGAGACGTTCTGCGATATCGCATAGGAAGCGCCGACGCTGAACCAGACGCGGTCGGTATCGGGCATGCTGGTCGAGCGGAAGGCATCGCGGGTCGGGGTCTGGTCATATTGCAAGCCGGTACGCAGGTTCCAGCCGCTGCCGACCGCGACTTCTGCGCCAATAGCCCCACCAAACGTGCTGCGGAACTGCTCTTCGAGGACCGATTTGGTGCCGTCCGAGTAATTGAAGGTCACCTGGTCGTACCGGTTCCAGCTGTAGAAGTTGCCCTGGGCGAGCAGGGTGACCTGCGGCGTCAGCCGATAGGCCGCGCCGAGGCCGACGATGTCGGGCAGGTCGATGTTGGCCGTCACGCCTTTGCGCGTGGTACCGCTGAACTCCTGAACGGCGTTGCCGGAGACGTCGTGGCTGATCGCCGCGCGATAGCTGAGGCCGATGCGCAAGTCGTCGGTCGGTTTATAGAGGACGCCGAGATTGTAGCCGACGCTGATGTCGTCGCCCTTGACGGTGAACTTGCCGTCGCCGGCCGGATTGCCGAGCATGCCGGGATTGGGAATCGCCTGCGCCAGCTTGGCCTTGATGTATTGCACGTCGAGGCCGCCGCCGACCGAGACCTGCGGATTGATGGCATAGGCGAGGCTGGGCGCGACATCGACGGTGGCGATGCGGCTCTCGATCGAGTCGTAGCGGCCGAAATAATCGGATTTGTATTTGTTGGCGAGGCCGAAGGGCATGGTGACGGCAAGGCCGAACCACAGGTCGGTATCGATCGGCGTCGCGGCATAGAGATGGGCGAGGGGATTGGCATCGAAGCCTTGATCGTCGGCACGGCCGCCGACGGCAACGCCCGTCACGGTCGAGCCGCGGTTGCTCAAGTTGGCTTCCGGCTTGATCATGTAGCCGCCGGCCAGCGTCTGCGGGCCGCTCAACTCGGTCATGCCGGCGGGATTGTAGAAGATGGTGCTGGCGTCTTGCGCGATCGCCGCTTCGCCGGCATAGGAGCGTCCGCTAGCCTTGGCGCTTTGCTCTTGCATCAAAAAGGCGCCTGCTTGGGCGCTGTCCGCATGGGACGACGCTGCCAGAGCGGCAAGAGCCAACACTGCGCAATTTCTAATCAGCACTCGTAAGTCCCTCCCCACGCAGTCGCGCAAAAGGACATGCGCAGACTCGCATCCGTGAGCGGGATTAAGGACTTATAGGATTAACAATTGTTTAAAATGCCCCGGGCGCGCCCCGCCGAAGGGGAAAATACCTTTCGAAACAAGAAGATATTCCGGCCGGTGATGGGCGGTGGCGTTAACCCAGATTGCGCCCGCGGTGGCCGGCGGCAAATAGCACGGCCTCTTCGGCGGCGCGCACCAGGGCGCGGGCCTTGTTTTGGCTTTCTTCGTATTCGGCTTGTGGATTGCTGTCGGCGACGACGCCGCCGCCGGCCTGAATATAAAGCGTGCGGTCCTTGACCAGGGCGGTGCGTAGCGCGATGCAGCTGTCCATGGCGCCGTTGGCGGCAAAGTAGCCGATGGCGCCGGCATAGATGCCGCGCCGGGTCTTTTCCAATTCGTCGATGATCTCCATGGCACGCACCTTGGGCGCGCCGGAGACCGTGCCGGCGGGAAAGCCGGCCATCAGCGCATCGATGGCGTCATGCTTTGGGTCGATTTCGCCTTCGACGTTCGAGACGATATGCATGACGTGCGAGTAGCGCTCGATCACCATTTGCTCGGTGACGCGCACACTGCCGATCTTGGCGACGCGGCCGACGTCATTGCGCCCGAGATCGAGCAGCATGAGATGTTCGGCCAGTTCTTTGGGGTCGGCGAGCAGCTCTTCGGCGAGCGCCGCGTCCTCCGCCGGCGTCTTGCCGCGCGGCCGGGTGCCGGCGATCGGGCGGATCGTCACCTTGCCGTCGCGCAGGCGCACCAGGATCTCGGGGCTCGAGCCGACGATGGAGAAGCCGCCGAAATCCATGAAGAACAGGAAGGGTGACGGATTGAGCCGGCGCAGCGAGCGGTAGAGCGCGAAGGGCGGCAGATGGAAGGGCACGGAGAAGCGCTGCGACGGCACCACCTGGAAGATGTCGCCGGCGAGGATGTACTCCTTCGCCTTGGCGATGTTGGCGCTGTATTCCGCCAGGGTGGTGTTGGATGTCGGCACCGGCGCGGGCTGCTCGCCCTCGGCCGTTTCATGGCGATAGGGCAGCGGCCCTTCGAAGGCGGACAACGCCTCGGTCAGGCGCCATTGCGCGCCGGCATAGGCGACGTCGGCTTCGCGATTGGTGACGTTGTTGTCGGTCAGGTCGGGCCAGACCGGCGTGACCAGCGTGACGACATCTTCCAAATGATCGAAGATGGCGACAACGGTGGGGCGTAGGAAGATGCTTTCCGGGATATGCAGCTCGTCCGGATTGTTGTCCGGCAGCTTCTCGACCTGGCGCACCATGTCGTAGCCCATGTAGCCGAACAGCCCGGCGGCCATCGGCGGCAAGTCCGGCGGCGTTTCGATATGCGATTCCTTGATCAAGGCGCGCAAGGCATCGAGCGGCGCGCCGTCGCAAGGTTTGAAATCGTTCAGGTCGACGAGGGCGTTGCGATTGATCTCCGCCTTGGCGCCGGACGACTTCCAGATCAGGTCGGGCTTGAAGCCGAGAAAGGAATAGCGCGCGCGCCGCGCGCCGCCTTCGACGGATTCGAAAAGGAAGCTGTTGGGCAGGCCTTCGGCGAGCTTGAGCAAGGCCGAGACGGGCGTTTCCAGATCGGCGACGAGCCGCGTCCAGACGATCTGCGCCGTTCCCGCCCTGTAGGGATCGGCGAAGGCGGCGAACTCGGGCAGCGTCTTCATCTTAGAACCGGCTATCGATGACCGAGCGCTCGATCTCGACGTCGTAGCGCTGACGCAGCGCGCCCGCGAATTGATCCAGCAGGTCGCCGGCGATCGACTGGGCGAGTTGATCGCCCAAGCGGCTGCGCGCCTCGTCGGCCAGGGCCGGGGCGGGACGGACCTCCTTCAGCACGGCGACGACATAGCCTTCGCGCGATTCGCCGATCACGGCTTCGCCGGGCTGCAGCGCGAAGACATCGGCTTTGATCGCTTCCGGCAGGCCGGCTTCCGATTCATGCGTGGCGCGGGTGAAGGCCGGCGTCGTCTTGACGGCCAGCTTGTCGGCCGCGGCGGCGGCGGCGAGGGTCTGGCCACCCTTGACCTTGTCGAGCAGAGCTTGCGCGCGCTTTTCGGCGGCGGCGCGGCGCTGCTCGTCCTGCCAGGAGGCGATGAGGTCGTTTTTGATCTGCTCGAGCGGTTTAGCTGCGGCAGGCTGGACCTTGTCGACGTGGAGCACGGCGAACACGTTGTTGGCCAATTCAAGCATCGTCGATTCCTGGTTCTCCGGCGTGGCGAAAACCGTGCGCAGGAACACCGCGTCGGGCGGCAGGCTGGGCGCCGCCTTGCCGGCTTCGGTCAGGCCGTTGGATTCGACCGGCGGCACCTTGGCGACCTTCATGCCGATCTGGTTCGCGGCTTCCTCGAGCGAGGCGCCGCCCGCCAGGGCGTCTTCCAATTTGATCGAGAGGTTGTGGGCGGCATCGCCGGCTTCGCGGCCGGCGACGTCCTTGCGCAACTGGTCGCGGACTTCTTCAAACGAGCGCACACGGCCTTCCTCGGCGCCGTTCACGCGCACGATGTGCCAGCCGAGCGGGCTTTTGAGCGGCGCGCTATGCTGGCCGGCCTTGAGGGCGAAGACGGGAGCGGCGATCTCGCCGAGCAGGTCGGCGCGTTCGACCCAGCCAAGCTTGATGATTTGCGTCGTGACCTTGGACTCCTTGATCGCCGCATCGAGGCTGCGGCCCTGGCCCATCAGATCGGCGATGCGCTTGGCGTCGCCTTCGTCGCGCAGCACCAATTGATCGACGTCGCGGCGTTCGCGCAGAGTGAAGTCGTTGATGCGCGCGGCATATTCGCTGCGCAGGCGCTCGTCCGATACTTCGATCTCCTCGGCCAGCGCCGCCGGGTCGATGGCGACATAGCTGACGCTGCGATATTCCGGCGCCATGAAGCGGTCGCTGTTGGCTTTGTAGTATTCGGCGAGCGTCGCCTCGTCGGGCGGCGCCGGGGTCGTGGCGGTATTGGCCGGCACGACGACGGTGTCGGCGATGCGACTTTCCTCGCGGTAGCGATGCAAGGATTCGGTCAGCACGGCCGGGACCGGGGCGTCGATGCCGACGACGCCGGCGAGCTGACGTGTCGCCAAATCGCGGCGGAGCAGGGCGACGTAGCGCTCCTCGGTCAGGTTGTTGGCCATCAGCACTTGCTGGAGATGGCTGCGGTCGAACTGCCCGAGAGCATTGCGAAAGGCCGGCTCGTTCTGGATATGGCGCAGAACCATCTGATCGCCGACGGCAAGGCCGAGATCGTTCGCCGCCTTGTTGAACACGGCGCGGTCGATCAGGCGCTCGAGCGCCTGGTCGACGAGGCCGAGCTGCTTGGCTTGCTGGGAATCGAGTGAGCCGCCGAAGATCGGCTGGAAGCGCTCGATCTCCTGTTTCACGCCGTCGTTGAGCTGCGATAGCGGGATCTTGGTGCCGGCGACCGTGGCGACCGTCGGGTCGCGCTCGCCGAGGAAGATATCGTTGATGCCCCACAGGCCGAAGCTCAGGATCAAAAGCCCGAACAGAATCTTCACCACCCAGGAGGTGGCGTGTTTGCGCATGGACTGGAGCATCGAGATGGGGCCTGTCTTCGAAACGGGGCGTGAATGGGGGTATCGGCGCGGCCAATTCCAGCGAAAGGCGCTAGAGAAACAGGCACTTGCGGGGCGCGGCGCATGATAGAAGCGGCCCCTGAGCGCTGCAACACGGAAATCGCCGCGAAAACTGCGGCCTTTTGCCCTCCAGAGTGGTTGGCAGGGGCGCGGCGCGCGTGTTACGAAGCCGCCGCAAGTCCGCATCGCGCATGGACAATTTCGACAAAGGGAACAATCGCATGGCCGCTCGCCGCCCGTTGATCGCCGGCAATTGGAAGATGAACGGCCTGAAGGCCGAAGCCGGCAAACTGGTCGGCGAACTGCTCCAAGATGTCGGCAAACCGGGCGTGGTCGGCTGCGAATTGCTGGTTTGCCCGCCGGCGACCTTGGCCAGCGCCGTTGCCGGTCAGTTGTCCGGGAGCGCCGTCGCGCTCGGCGGGCAGGATTGCCATGCCAAGGCTTCGGGCGCCCATACCGGCGATATCAGCGCCGCCATGCTGCGCGACGCCGGCGCGACCTATGTCATCGTCGGCCATTCGGAGCGCCGGACCGATCACGGCGAGAGCGATGGCCAAGTGCTCGCCAAGGCGCAAGCGGCGCAGACGGCCGGTCTCGTCGCCATCGTCTGCATCGGGGAGACCGAGGCGCAATATGTCGCCGGCCAGACGCTCGACGTGCTGGCGCGCCAGATCGCCGGATCGGTTCCCGCCGGCGCCAAGGCGGCGGCGACCGTCGTCGCCTATGAGCCGGTTTGGGCCATCGGCACCGGTCGCACGCCGACCAATGATGAAATCGCCGCCGCCCATGCCCATATTCGCAAAGAATTGGCCAAGCTGACCGGCGAGGCGGCGGGCATCCGTCTGCTCTACGGCGGTTCGGTCAAGCCGTCGAACGCCGCCGAGATTTTGCGCCTGCCGGATGTCGATGGCGCGCTGGTCGGCGGCGCCAGTTTGAATGCGGCCGATTTCGCCGCCATTGCCCGCGCCTGTCCTTGATCCCCGCGGGAATCGCAGGCGGCAGTTGCCTCTAGCGAAAGCCGGCGAAAGCGAGTAGAGAAAGCGCCCATGACGACACTCCTCCTGGTTATCCACATTATCCTGGCCCTCGCCCTGGTCATCACCGTCCTTTTGCAGCGCAGCGAAGGCGGCGCGCTGGGCATCGGCGGCGGTCAAGGCGGCGGCATGATGTCGGGCCGCGGACAGGCCAATCTTCTGACGCGCACCACCGGTATTCTCGCCGCGCTGTTCATGGTCAATTGCCTTGTCTTGGCGATTCTTGCCGGCGCCAGCAAGCAGCCGCGCTCCATTTTCGATCAAATGCCGACCTCCGCGCCGAGCATCCCGTCGACCGCGCCCTTCGCGCCGCCGGTCACGCCTGCCGCGCCCGGGACGTCCGGCACCACTGGGCCGGCCGCGCCGCCCACTCGCTAAGAAAACAGCCGGCATTGCGCCGGTTTTCGGACGGCACGAAAAAAGGGGCGAGGGGTCGCCCCTTTTTGTTGGGAAAGTTCTAAGCCTTGTGTAATCTTTAACTCCCATGCAGACCCGGTACATCTTCATCACTGGCGGCGTGGTTTCCTCCCTCGGTAAAGGCATCGCTTCAGCGTCGCTCGGCGCGCTGTTGCAGGCCCGCGGATATAAAGTCCGCCTGCGCAAGCTCGATCCCTACCTCAACGTCGATCCGGGCACGATGTCGCCCTATCAGCACGGCGAGGTTTACGTCACCGACGACGGCGCCGAGACCGATCTGGATCTCGGCCATTACGAGCGCTTCACCGGCGTGGCCTCTCGTCAGAGCGACAACATCACCACCGGCCGCATCTATTCGACGGTTATTTCGCGCGAGCGCCACGGCGATTATCTCGGCGCGACCGTTCAGGTCATTCCGCACGTCACCGACGCGATCAAGGAATTCGTGCTGTCCGATCCGGGCGAGGCCGAGTTCGTGCTTTGCGAAGTCGGCGGCACGGTCGGCGACATCGAAAGCCTGCCGTTCCTCGAAGCGATCCGCCAGCTCGGCAACGAACTGGGGCGCGAGCGCACGATGTATGTGCACCTCACCTTGGTGCCCTACATCCCGAGCGCCGGCGAGCTCAAGACCAAGCCGACTCAGCATTCGGTGAAAGAACTGCTCAGCGTCGGCATCCAGCCCGACGCGCTGCTGGCGCGCTGCGACCGGCCGCTGCCGCCGGGCGAAAAGCGCAAGATCGCGCTGTTCTGCAACGTGCGCGAAGACGCGGTCATTCCCGCGCTCGATGTCGACACCATCTATCAGGTGCCGATCAGCTATCACGAGCAGGGCTTCGACAATGTCGTCGTGCGCCACTTCGGCCTCGACAAGGAGCCGGCCGGCCAGGCCGAACCCAATCTCTCCCGCTGGGAGCATATCGCCGGCCGCATCCGCGCCCCCGAGGGCGAGGTGAAGATCGCCGTGGTCGGCAAGTACACCCACTTCCTCGATTCCTATAAGTCGCTCAACGAAGCGCTGATCCATGGCGGAATCCACAACAACGTGAAGGTCAAACTCGACTGGATCGAATCGGAAATCTTCGAATCCGAGGGCGCCATCGAGAAGCTCGAAGGCGTCAACGGCATCCTGGTGCCGGGCGGCTTCGGCGAACGCGGCAGCGAAGGCAAGATCGCCGCCGCCCGCTTCGCCCGCGAGCATAAGGTGCCGTATTTCGGCATCTGCTTCGGCATGCAGATGGCCGTCATCGAAGTGGCACGCCACCTTGCCGGCATCGCCAAGGCCGGCTCGACCGAGTTCGGCCCGTGCGAGGAGCCGGTGGTCGGCCTGATGACCGAATGGATGCGCGGCAACACCCGCGAGCTGCGTTCGGCCGACGCCAATGTCGGCGGCACCATGCGCCTCGGCGCCTACGACTGCGCCCTCAAGCCGGGCAGCCGCGTGGCGGAGATCTACGGCGCGGCAATGATCAGCGAGCGCCACCGCCACCGTTACGAAGTGAACATCAATTACATGAAGCGGCTGGAAGAGGCAGGGCTGATCTTCTCCGGCATGTCGCCCGACAAGAACTTGCCCGAGATCGTCGAATTCGCCGATCACCCCTGGTTCATCGGCGTGCAATTCCACCCCGAGTTGAAGTCCAAGCCGTTCGACACGCATCCGCTGTTCGCTTCCTTCGTGCAGGCGGCGATCGCCCAGTCGCGGCTGGTCTAGCCATGGCGAAGAAACCCGCAGCCTCGAAAGCCGTGCCCGCGGTCAAACAGCGTCACGTGAAAGTCGGCAAGGCCGTCTTCGGCAACGATCTGCGCCTGACGCTGATCGCCGGTCCTTGCGCGCTGGAAAGCCGCGCCCATGCCATGGAGATGGCCGAGGCGCTGACCAAGCTGGCCAAGAAGCTCGGCTTCGGCCTGATCTATAAAAGCTCGTTCGACAAGGCCAACCGCACCTCGCTCAACAGCGACCGCGGCATGGGCCTGAAGAAGGCGCTGCCGATCCTCGCCGAGGTGCGCGAGAAGTTCGGCTGCCCGGTGCTGACCGACGTGCATGAGCGCGAGCAATGCGCCATGGCCGCCGAATATGTCGACATTCTGCAGATCCCGGCCTTTCTCTCGCGCCAGACGGATCTGTTGATCGCGGCCGGCGAGACCGGCAAGGCGATCAACGTCAAGAAGGGCCAGTTCCTCGCGCCCTGGGACATGGCCAATGTCGCTGCCAAGATCGCCTCGACCGGCAACGAACGCATCATGCTGTGCGAGCGCGGCGCGTCGTTCGGCTACAACACGCTGGTCTCGGACATGCGCTCGCTGCCGGTGATGAAGTCGACCGGCTATCCGGTGATCTTCGATGCGACCCATTCGGTGCAGCAGCCGGGCGGGCAGGGCACCACCAGCGGCGGCGACCGCCGCATGGTGCCGATCCTGGCGCGCGCCGCCGTCGCCATCGGCGTCGCCGGCGTCTTCATGGAGACGCATCAGGACCCCGACAAGGCCCCGTCCGACGGGCCGAACATGGTTCATCTTAAGGACATGCCGAAGCTGCTCGAAACGCTGCTGGCGTTCGATAGCCTGGCCAAATCCGATCCGGCGTAACGCCGGCTTTCCCGTTTCTCGCGAACCCCCATCACGGAGCCATATCCATGACCGCTATTGCCGACATCCAGGCGCGCGAAATCCTCGATTCGCGCGGCAATCCGACCGTCGAAGTCGATGTGGTGCTGGAAAGCGGCGCCATGGGCCGCGCCGCTGTGCCGTCCGGCGCTTCGACCGGCGCCCATGAGGCGGTCGAATTGCGCGACGGCGACAAGAAGCGCTACGGCGGCAAGGGCGTGCTGAAGGCCGTCGAAGCGGTGAACGGCGAACTGTTCGACGCCCTGTCCGGCATGGATGCGGAAGACCAGCTCGGCCTCGACCGCACCATGATCGAATTGGACGGCACGCCGAACAAGGCGCGCCTCGGCGCCAACGCCATCCTCGGCGTGTCGATGGCGGTGGCCAAGGCCGCCGCGGTCGAAGCCGGACTGCCGCTCTTCGCCTATGTCGGCGGCGTCTTCGCGCGCACCCTGCCGGTGCCGATGATGAACATCGTCAACGGCGGCGTGCATGCGGACAACCCGATCGACTTCCAGGAATTCATGATCATGCCGGTCTCGGCGACGACCATCGCCGACGCCGTGCGCATGGGCGCAGAGGTCTTCCAGGCCCTGAAGGGCCAGCTCAAGGAGGCCGGCCTCAATACGAACGTCGGCGACGAAGGCGGCTTCGCGCCGAACCTGGCGAGCGCCGACGCGGCGTTGAAGTTCATCATGCAGGCGATCAAGAAGGCCGGCTACAAGCCGGGCGAGGACATTGCCCTGGCGCTCGATGCCGCTTCGACCGAGTTCTACAAGAAGGGCAAATATGTGCTCGAAGGCGAGGGCAAGACCCTCGGTCGCGACGCCATGGTCAAGCTCTATGCCGACCTGGTGAAGCGCTATCCCATCGTCTCGATCGAGGACGGCATGGCCGAGGACGATTGGGAAGGCTGGAAGATGCTGACCGAGGCGATCGGCGACAAGGTCCAGCTCGTCGGCGACGACCTGTTCGTGACCAACCCGAAGCGCCTCGCGCGCGGCATCAAAGAGGGCACGGCCAATGCCATCCTGGTGAAGGTCAACCAGATCGGCACCCTGTCCGAGACTCTGGAAGCCGTCGAGATGGCGCATAAGGCGGGCTACAAGGCCGTTATGTCGCACCGCTCGGGCGAGACCGAGGACGCCACCATCGCCGACCTGGCGGTCGCCACCAACTGCGGCCAGATCAAGACCGGCTCGCTGGCCCGCTCGGACCGGCTGGCCAAGTACAACCAGCTCATCCGCATCGAGGAAGAGCTCGGCGCCTCGGCGATCTACGCCGGCCGCAGTGTGCTGCGGAGCAAATAGGAATCTTCTCCAGACTCGCGAGGCTTGCTTCGCGAGTCTGATTCCAGATCAGAGCAGTTACCTTTTGATTCTTGATTCCGTTGAATCTTTTTTTAGATTTTAACGGTTTTCGATTGACGGCGATGAATCGCTTGTGATTCTGTAAGCCCATGGTCCTGTTGCGCGAAATCAAGAAACGAGCCCGCCACATCACCGGCCCCGTGCTGGCGATCGCGGTGTTCGGCTATTTCGCCTATCACTCGATCCAGGGCGATCGCGGATTGATCGCCTGGGTCCATCTCAGCCAGCAGACCGAGATCGCCAACGCCAACTTCGAAAAGGTGGCGCGCGAGCGTCTCGCCCTCGAGCGGCGGACCAATCTGCTGCGGCCCGACCATCTCGATCCCGACATGCTCGACGAGCGCGTGCGCTCCAGCCTGGGCCTGCTGCTGCCCAACGAAATCATCATCATGGATGGCGCGGCGACTGCCGCGCCCATGTCGGCGCCTGGAGCCGCGCCGATCGTCCCGGCTTTGCCGCCGGCGACCACGCTGCCGGCCACGCCGGCGCGCGCCCCTGCTGCCAAGGGCATCGCCGGCCATGCCGCGGATGCTTTGCCTGTCGTGCGCGCGCAAGCCGCGCAATTGGCCGAGCTGGCCAACAAGGTGACCGTCTCCTTCGCACCTGCACGCTAAAACCTGCCGGTATTAGACGTAACCAATTCAATAACTTATAATTTTTAGACCTCCGTTATTACGCGAGTGCAGCATAATTTTGCGCGGCTGCGGTGATTCCTGTCTTCACCATGAGGTTGTGCGTTCGATAATTACGCGCATATAGGGCGAATACGAAATATCATCTTAAATCCAGTTAATCTTTATTATCGCATTGCAAAAACAGGATTTTTTGGAGTTTGCGGGCTCTTCCCATGGCTGGGGTAAGTCGCTATATGAGGCATCTGCGCCGCTTTGCGGCGTATGCGCTTCCCCTCACGCAGCGAAGGTGCCGGTATGGTCGCAGCCACTGCCAAGAAGTCCGCCCCCGTCAAATCGTCCATGACGAAGCAGGCTTCGCCGCCGCGACAAGGCGATAAGGGCAAGCCGACCAATCAAGACAAGAAGCTGCTCCTCAAGATGTATGAGGACATGCTGCTGATCCGCCGCTTCGAGGAGAAGGCGGGCCAGCTCTACGGCCAGGGCGCCATCGGCGGCTTCTGCCATCTCTACATCGGCCAGGAAGCCGTCGTCGTCGGCATGCAGTCGACGATCACCGGCGAAG
>LNFM01010674.1_pt1 | contig 16710 bp, 14 predicted proteins | sample 596031 | NCBI WGS metagenome assembly LNFM01 (sample SAMN04254537, study PRJNA301005) | activated carbon metagenome | isolation source: dual media filters at the Ann Arbor, Michigan drinking water treatment plant | place: USA: Ann Arbor
TGGACAAGATCATCGCCAAGGGCAAGCGCATCGCCGCCCATCTGATGGAAGCCAGCGTCGAGGATGTGGAGTTCGAGCGCGGCACCTTCCGGGTCGCCGGCACGGACAAGACCAAGACGCTGACGGATATCAGCCTGGCGGCCTACGTCCCGCACAACTACCCGATCGATGAGATCGAGCCGGGGCTGGAGGAGACGGCCTTCTACGACCCGAAGAACTTTACCTATCCGGGTGGCTGCCATATCTGCGAGGTGGAGATCGACCCGGATACCGGCCGCACGGAGGTGCTGAACTTCACCGCGGTCGACGATGTCGGCCGCGTCATCAATCCGATGATCGTGGAGGGCCAGGTGCAGGGCGGCGTGGCGCAGGGCATCGGCCAGGCGCTGCTGGAGGCGGCGATCTATGATGCCTCGGGGCAGCTGCTCTCCGGCTCCTTCATGGACTATACCATGCCGCGAGCCGGCGACCTGCCGGATGTCGGCGTCGCCACCCATGTGACGCTCTGCACCCACAACCCGCTCGGGGTGAAGGGGTGTGGCGAGGTCGGCGCCATCGGGTCGCCGCCGGCGGTGATGAATGCGGTGGTGGACGCGCTGCGTGACTATGGCGTGCGCCATGTGGAAATGCCGGCGACGCCACAGAAGATCTGGGGCATCGTCAACGCACACAGGCTTGCGGCCGAATAGCTGAGGGGATCGAACCATGTATGATTTCGCCTACCACAAGCCCGCCTCCGTCGCGGATGCCGTGAAGATCCTGGCGGCCGACCCCGATGCGCGGCCGATCTCCGGCGGCATGACCCTGCTGCCCGCGCTGAAGCTGCGGCTGAACAAGCCGACCTCCGTGGTCGACCTGTCCGGCATCGCGGAACTGCATGGCGTGAAGCGTGAAGGGGACAAGCTGGTCATCGGCGCGCTGACCCGGCATGGCCAGGTGGCGAATTCGGCCGAGGTGAAGGCCGCCATCCCGACCCTGGCGGCGATGGCCGGCACGATCGGCGACACCCAGGTCCGCAACCGCGGCACCATGGGCGGCTCCGTCGCCAACAACGATCCCTCCGCCGATTATCCCGCGGCGCTGCTGGCGCTCGGCGCCACCATCGAGACCGATAAGCGCAAGCTGGCGGCCGAGGATTTCTTCACCGGGATGTTCACGACGGCGCTGGACGTCGGCGAGTTGGTGACGGCGATCCACATCCCGATCCCGACCAAGGCCGGCTATGCGAAGATGCGGAACCCGGCCAGCCGCTACTCCATGGCGGGCGTCTTCGTGGCGCAGACGGCTGCTGGCGTGCGCGTGGCGGTGAATGGTGCGGGCAATAATGGCGTCTTCCGCGAGAAGGCGATGGAAGCGGCGCTCACCGCCAACTGGTCGCCCGATGCGGTGGCCGGTGTGAAGGTGGATCCCGGCCTGCTGAATGGCGACATCCATGGCAGCGCCGAGTATCGCGCGCATCTGGTGACGGTGATGGCCAAGCGCGCGGTGATCGACGCCGGCTGAACCCCCCGCCTGCCTTCCCAGCCTGCGCGACGTGGCGCAGGCTGGGATCTGCTTGGCAGGAGAGACGGCGTGCAGATTGACGACCCCAACATTATCGCGGAGGTCCGCGCGGTCTTCGACCGCTACGAAGCCGCGCTGATGGCGAATGAGACGGCAACCCTCGACGCCATCTTCTGGGCCGATCCGCGCACGGTGCGCTTTGGCATTGGCGAAATCCTGTATGGCATCGAGGCGATCCGGGCCTTCCGCGCCTCCGTGAAGGCCTATGCGCAGCGCACGCAGCGCCAGGTGCGGATCACCGCCTTCGGCCAGGATGTCGCGGCCACGCATCTGGAATATGAACGCATCGGCACCGGCCTGGTGGGGCGGGAGACGAAGATCATGGCGCGCATCCCGGGGCAGGGGTGGCGGGTGGTCTCGGCCCATGTCTCGCTGCTCGCGTCCGGCGATCCGGGGCGTGTGATGGGAGAGGTGCGTTGAGCGAGACGGGGCTTCGGCCGCATGTGGTGGTGATCGGCGCCGGGATCATCGGCGCCGCGACGGCGATTGGCGCGCTGCGCGAGGGCTTCCGCGTGACCATCCTGGAGCCGGGCGAGCCGGGTGGCGAACAGGCGGCGAGCTATGGCAATGGCTGCTGGCTCAGCCCGATGTCGGTGATCCCGCCGGCCGGCCCCGGCTTGTGGAAGAAGGTGCCGAAATTCCTGGCGGACCCGCTCGGGCCGCTGGCGATCCGCTGGTCCTATCTGCCGCGCGTGCTGCCCTGGCTGGCGCGCTACCTCTGGGCCGGTTGGACGGAGGCGAAGGTGCTGCGCGCCGCGCAGGCGCTGCGCCCGCTGCTGGTGGGCAGCCCGGCGCTGCACAAGGACTTGGCGGACCAGGCCGGCGTCGGCCATCTGATCGAACGTCGCGGCCTGGTCTACATCTATGAGAACCGCGCCCAGTTTGAATCCGAGGCGATGGCCTGGCGCATCCGCCGCCAGGTCGGCGTGGAATGGCTGGAACTGGACGCGGATGAGATGCGCCAGCGCGAGCCGGACCTCGACCGCCGCTACACCTTCGGCGCACTGGTCGAGGAAGGCGGGCATTGCCGCGACCCCGGCGCCTATGTCGCCGCCCTGGTGGCGCAGGCCTGTGCCGAGGGCGCTGCGCTTCGGCGCGAGGCCGCCACTGGATTCCGTGTCGAGCAGGGACGGCTGAAGGCCGTGCTGACGCAGGGCGGGGAGGTGGCCTGCGATCGTGCGGTGATTGCCGCCGGCGCCTATTCCCGCAAGCTGGCCGCCATGGTCGGCTCCGACGTGCCGCTGGAGACGGAGCGTGGCTACCACGCGGTGGTGGCGGATGCCGAGGCCGGGCCGCGCACGCCGATGATGCCCTATGACGGCAAGATGTCCGTCACCTGGACGGACCGCGGCCTGCGCTGTGCGGGGCAGGTGGAGATTGCCGGGCTGGAGGCCGCGCCGAACTGGAAGCGGGCGGAGATCCTGCGCGACCATCTGCTGCGCAGCTTCCCCGGCCTGCCGCGGGATCTGCCGGCGAGCCGGGTGAAGATGTGGATGGGCCATCGTCCCTCCATGCCGGATGGCTTGCCCTGCCTCGGCCCGGCGGCGGCGACGCCGGATGTGCTGCTGGCATTCGGCCACGGGCATACCGGCCTGGTCGCGGCACCGCGCACGGCGAGCGCCATCGTGGATCTGCTGGCCGGCCGCAAACCGGCCCTGCCGCTGCATGCGTTCAGCCCGGCGCGATTCGCCTGACCCAATGTGACGCCAGAAGGCTCCATCGATAGAAATCCTTGCGCTTTTCGCTGGTTTTTCTTGCTACCTGGTGCAATCTTGCACGGTGGCGGCCCTGCATCGTGTCGGGTCGCGTCCACAAGTACGGATTGCATAAGAACGTGTTTCCCGACAACGAGCAGGGCGGCGCCGGGTCCGTCGAAGCCGAAGTGAAGTGGTACAACGCCCGCAAGGGCTTCGGCTTCGTCCTGGGACCGGATGGACAGGACGTCTTCTTCCACGCCTCGGCCTTGACCGAGGCGGGCATCGAACCGCCGGACACCGGCGACAAGCTGAACTGCGAGATCGGGTCGGACCGTCAGGGCCGGCGCCTGGTCACGCGGATTCACTCGGTCATCAAGGGTCCGGGCGGCGGCGACAGGGCCGCGCGTCCGGGTGGGTTCGGGGATCGTCCGCCGCGTCGGGATTTCGGAGGCGCGCCGGGTGGCTTCGGTGATCGTCCGCCGCGCCGCGACTTCGGCGGCGCTCCCGGCGGCTTCGGGGACCGGCCGCCGCGCCGCGACTTCGGCGGCGCGCCAGGTGGCTTCGGCGATCGTCCGCCGCGGCGTGACTTCGGCGGTGGTGCACCGGGTGGCTTCGGCGCCGGCGGCGGTGGCTTCGGCGCACCGCGCGGCAATTTCGGCGACCGTCCGCCGCCGCGCCGCGACAGCGGCCGCGACGAGGGTGGCCCGACCTATGCCGTGCAGGGCACGGTGAAGTGGTTCGACCAGGTGCGCGGCTTCGGCTTCGTGACGTCCTGCAGCGCGCCGGCCGGGCCGATGTGCAGCAGGGTGAGAAGGTGGCGCTCGATGTGCGGGACGGCCAGCGTGGACGTCAGGCCGTCAACATGAAGGAATAAGCCAGCCTCCCTTGGCTCGCTTGACGAACCCCGGCACGGAAGTGTCGGGGTTTTTTCGTGAAATTAACCAAAATCTGCAGATGGACACAGGTGTCAGGCTGATTCTTTACGTTCTGTTTACGACCAGGGGTCGAGTGTAAGGATACCGCGACGCAACGTTCGTCGCAGGGAAGTCGCCATACGGGAAGATCCCGGAGGAAATGCGATGCCGAGCGCCCACCCCATCCCTTCGCCCATGGCCGCCTATGCGGCGCCGCCCGGGGAGGCCGGGTTGTTCTACGACCCGGTTCTACGCCTGGGCATCTCCTGGCTCGATGCGCCAGGCCGCAGCGACCTTTCCGGCGATGTCGGAAGCACCGCCAGCCTGGCCGAGGCCGTGGCCGGCATTGTCGCCATCGCGGCAGCCCGCGCCCGCACCCCCGCCGAACGCCTGGCACTGCGGCTTGCCGTGGATCGCGCGCTGGCCCCGGTGGAGCAGGCCACGGCGGACCAGCAGGCGCCGGACCCGCGGGAGGCCGGGCTTTCTGAACCACCCTCGATCAGCGACGCGCAGACGGGGCAGGAAGCGGACCGGCTCGGCGCGCTGATGCGGCGGCAGACCTCCAGCTGAGCCGCAGGGTCAGCCGAAGCGTGCGGGCCGCAGCCCGCCATGCAGCCAGTTGACCAGGGTATAGATGTCATAGACCGGCAGCCCGAGCTCCGCCTGCAAGGCAGCTGCATAGGGCGGCATGTTCGTGCATTCCAACACGATCGCCCCGACCTCCGGATGCCGCGCCACCAGGGCGCGCCCGGCGTCCAGAATATCCTGCTCGGCCAGCGCCACATCCATGTCCGATGCATCGGCCTTGATCAGCACGCGGAAGAACTCCCGGCCCCCTTCCGTGCCCTGCACCGGAATATCCAGTGGCACATTCGCGGCCAGCAGATGCGCGGGCGTCAGCGAGCCGCTGCTGACCGTCACCACCCCCACGCGCTTGCCAGGCGGCAGCATAGCCTGCACCCAGGGCACCTGCATGAGGGAGGAGGTCGCGACCGGCACCTGCACCGCCGCCGCCAGTTCCGCCTGGAACAGGCTCAGGAAGCCGCAATTGGTGGTGATCGCCTCCGCGCCCAGATCCACCAGATCGCGCGCGGCCTCGATGAAATCCGGCAGCAGCCCGCGCGCGCCCTGCAGCACCACCTTCTCCGGCGTCGCGCCGCGCACCACGCGGAACAGCACCGGGAAGGGCCAGGTGGTGCCATTGCCCATGTCGCCGGGAATGCGCGGGAAGCGTGCCTCCAGCATCAGGATGCCGAGCGGCGCGCCGTAGATGGATTTGCCGCCACGGGCGATGCGCGGAGCAGGGGAGGGTCGGGACATGGCCGAAGCCTAGCCCGTTGACGCTTTCTGTCCAGCCAGGCGTGGCAAGGGGTTGCGCCATGGGCGCCATGGCGGTTCATCTACGCGTGGACAGGTCGAGGACTGCAAAAATGAAATTCCGACATCGCCTATTGCTGCCGCTGCTCGCAGCGCTGGGCGCCGCGGCGCCAGGCCTGGCGCAGGCGCAGGATGCCTGGCCGTCGCGGCCCATCGAATTCCTTGGCGGCTTCCCCAACGGCTCGGGCGTCGACATCTATGCGCGCCGCATCGCGGCGCCACTGTCCCAGGCGCTGGGCGTGCCGGTCGTGGTGAACAACCGCGTCGGCGCCGGCGGCAACATCGCCTCCAACCACGTCGCCCAGGCGCGGCCGGATGGCTACCTGATCCTGTTCGGCACTGCCGGCACCCACGCCATCAACGCTACGCTGTATCGCCGCCTGCCCTTCGACCCGATGCGCGACGTGACCCATATCGCGCATCTGGGCGACGTGCCGAATGTGCTGATCACCAGCATCCAGCACCGGCCGCAGTACACGGATTGCGCGGCACTGGTGGCGGATGCCAAGGCACGGCCCGGCGCCCTGAACTACGCCAGCACGGGCAATGGCGCCTCCACCCACCTGGCGGGCGCCGTCTTTGCCTCGACGGCGGGGATCGACATGCTGCACATCCCCTTCCCCGGCCAGGGCCCTGCCATGGCCTCGCTGCTCGGCGGGCAGACCGACCTGTTCTTCAACCAGGCCGGCCCCTCGGTGGGCATGATCCGTCAGGGCGCCGTGCGCGGCCTGGGCGTCACCACCCCGCAGCGCCTGGCCGCACTGCCGGACGTGCCGACCATCGCCGAGGCCTGCAACCTGCCGGGCTTCGAGAGCACCACCTGGTACGGCGTCTTCGGCCCTCCCGGCCTGCCGACGCCGATCCAGCAGCGCCTGAACATGGAAATCCGCAAGATCATCGAGGCGCCGGAGTTCCAGGACTGGCTCGTGAACAACCAGGGCATCGCGCCTTCCACCGTGCGCACGCCGGAGGCGTTCCGCCAGGTGCATGAGCAGGACATCGCCCGCTGGGGCCAGATCGTGCGCGCCGCTGGCGCCCAGGTGGACTGAGAGCGGGGGGGGGCGCCACGGCGCCCCCTTTTTCTTGTCAGGCCAGGATGAAATCCGCCGCCGTCAGCGCATGGCGGCCGGCCAGCACGATGGCCATGTCGGGCAGCGCATCGGCATCGTCGCTGTCGAACCAGACCATGGTATTGCCATTCGCCTGGGTCACGCGCGCCGCCGGCGCAGCGCCGGTGAAGCCGCCACTCCCGAGAAACTGGACCGGCACTCCGGCCAGCGCCGAGAGATCCAGCAGATCCTCCCCCTGCGTGAAGTCGTTGATGCGGTCCCGCAGCGTCGGGCTGCTGTCCGAGGTCGCGGTCCAGCGGAACACATCGGCGCCGGCGCCGCCGAGCATGACATCCGCCCCGCCGCCGCCCTGCAGCGTGTCATTCCCGGTGCCGCCGACCATCACGTCCCGGTGCTGGCCGCCGATCAGCCAATCATCCCCGGCATCCCCGCGCAGCGTGTCCTGTTCGCCGCCGGCCATCAGCGTGTCATTGCCCGCGCCGCCGAACAGGCGGTTGCGGCCGCTGCCGCCATCCAGCCGATCGTCGCCATCGCCGCCATGCAGCCGGTCATCGCCTGCATCACCGAACAGCACATCATCGCCGGCCTCGCCCACCAGCGTGTCCCGCCCATCGCCGCCCGATATCGTATCCGCCCCACTGCCGCCATTCAGCAGGTCGTGGCCGCGCCCACCATCCAGGACGTCGTCACCCTCATTGCCCAGCAGCCGGTCGTCGCCGCTGCCGCCCCACAGGCTGTCCTGGCCCAGGCCGCCATACAGCGAATCCTTGCCGGTGCCGCCGAACAGCGCGTCGTCGCCATCCAGCCCCACCAGCGTATCGGCGCCGCCCGCACCCACCAGCGTGTCCGCCGCCGCGCTGCCGCGCAGCAACTCCGCCACCGGCGGGCGCGGCTGGTCCTCGACCACCAGGGGGGTGATGGCCTCCGCGGTGAAGCTGGCTGCGGTCAGCACCATGGTGCCGAGCTCCGCCACCTCCACCAACTCATCGGCCGCCAGGATCAGCAGGACGGAGGCTTCCGCCTGGTTCGGCGCGAAGGAGACGGTGCCGGCGAACGGCGTGCCCGGCAGGAAATCCTCCGCAGTCAGGGTGAGCGGCACGAAGCTCCAGCCCACGCTTGCCGCCGCCTCCAGGCCAACGCCGCTGCGGATGAAGCGGTAGACGATGGTGCTGTCCTCGGTCCCTTCGACGAAGGGCGTCGTCTCGGGGACGACCGTGAGCAGGCTGGTCGAATCGGTGATGGTGCCGGTGGCGGTACCCGCCAGCACCGGCTGGCCGATGGGGTTGGAGAGGGTGAGGATTAGCGTCTCCTCCGCCTCCACGGCCCTGTCCGTGCTGATGGTCACGCGGATGCTGCGGCTCGCCTCGCCGGCCGCGAAATGCAGCGTGCCGCTATCGGCGATGAAATCCAGCCCCGCGGTCGCGCTGCCGCCCGTCACCGCGTAGTCCACGCTGCCGGCCGCGCCGGCATCGCCGCGGGTGACGATGAAGACCATCTCGCCCGCCGCCTCCGTGGCGCTGGCATCCGCCACGCTGAAGCCGCCTTCCACCGGCGTGTCGTCATCCGTGATGGTCACCACGACGCTGTCATTCAGCAGGATGCTGCCGCCCGGCGCCAGGAAGGTGACAGGCGCGGTGGACAGTTCCAGGCGGAAGGTCTCGCCAGTGAAGCCAAAGAGGGGCAGCGCCTCATCGATCGCATCGCGGTTGATCGGGATGAAGAGGGATTTCTGCGTCTCCCCGGGCGCGAAGGTGATGCTGCCGGTGGTCTGCAGCAGGTCGGACCCGACATCAGCATAGCCGAGGCCGACGGCCTGGTTCACCGCCTGCCAGTTGACCGTGACCTCGTGCTGCACGCCGGCCACCAGGCGCACCTCCACCGCGGCGAAGGTGGCGCCGGCGCCGGTGCCCTCCACCACCACGGTATCCTCGGCGCTGATTTCCGCGGTCACCCAGCCCTGGCGATAGGCGAAGTGCCAGACGCCCGGCTGGCCGATGATGTTGCCGGTGGTGACCAGGTCCAGTACCGCATCCGGGTCCTCGGCGGCAGCCAGGCTTGGCGGCAGTTCCGTGATGACCACCTCGCCATCGATGACGGTGGCGAAATTCGTCATCACGGCGCGGCCGGCGACCGTGTCGAAGAACAGGTTGTCGCGGAAGCTGAAGGACGGCCACTCCAGCGATTCGTAGCGGAAGGTCACGTCGAAATCGATCGAGGTGGCACCCGGATTGGTCGCGGGGCGGAGAATCAGCTGGAAGGCGTTGCGACCTTCCGCATCGTCGATCTCGGACCCGCCGCCGGAAGTCGGCAGCACATCGTCCCAGGTCACGACGAGGGTGCCGGTCGCCTCATCCAGATCGTACCAGACCAGGTTGGTGCCGCGGGATGTGCCGCCTTCGCTCGGCGGGAGGGGCGCAAGGTCGGTGTGCACCGGGCTCCAGAAGGGGGCCAGGATGGGTGCGATTGTATCCCGCACACCGACGCCCGGGCCTTGCGGCGGGATGTCCGGCAGCTCCTCGCGCTCCCCCGACGCCGGGCGGAACTGGATGAAGCCATCCTGGTTCACCCATAGCGACGCGTGGAAATTACCGAGGAATTTGAGGCCGGAGCTCGCGTTGAAAAAGTCCGACAGGTCGATCGGCACGAGGCTCCAGCGGGAATCGGCGGGCAGCGCGTTTTCGCCGAAGCCCGCGGGGCCGCCAAAGCCGTTGATCAACAGTGCCATCCCGGGTTCCTGCTCGTTGGTCCGGCCTAGAGTGAGGCCGGTGCAGGAAGCGTCAACCTCGTTTCGGTTTCAACAAGTTTCGTTATCTTGAATCGGTGGAGGAGGGGTGTGCTCGCCCTGGTGACGGGATCGGGCGGTTGAGGCGGATCACCAGGATTGCGCGCCGGGCCGCAGGATGGCCTTGGTTGTGGTTGCCTGGTTGCGCGGCGCCGGCTTCGGCATCTGCGGCCGTTCCATGCGGCCCCAGCCGGACGCATCCGCCACCGTGCCGCCTTCCATGACGATGCGGCCGCGCACGATGGTGGCAACCGGCATGCCCACCGTCTCCATGCCCTCATAGGGGGTGAAGCGGCTGCGGAGGCTATGCAGGTCGGCGCCCCGGATCACGCCTTCCTTCGCCGGGTCCACCACGGCGATATCGGCATCCGCGCCGGGCTGGATGACGCCCTTGCGTGGATACAGCCCGAAGGCCTTGGCCGGCGCGGCGCAGGCCATCCGCACATACTGCTCCATGGTCGTGCGGCCCTGGTGCACCAGGGTCAGCATGAGGCGCATGGAGGTCTCGACGCCCGGGAAGCCGCAGGCATTGTCCCAGAAGCTGGCATGCTGCTTCTCAGCCATCGCATGCGGCGCATGGTCCGTGCCGAGCATGTCGATGGTGCCGTCCAGCAGCGCCGCCAGGATCGGCGCCTGCTGCGCCCTTTCGCGGATCGGCGGGTTGAGGCGGGCGATGCGGGCCTTGTCGCCAACCAGATCCTCGGCGGCGAGAAGAAAATACTGCGGTCCGGTCTCCACCGTCATCGGCACGCCGCGCGCCTTGGCGTCGCGGATGATGGGCAGCGAGCGCATGCAGGATTCGTGCACGATGTGGATGCGCGCCCCGGTCCATTCGGACAGGGTGATGGAGCGGTTGAGGCTTTCCAGCGCGACGATATCGGCGCGTGCCGCCAGATGCGCGAAGGCGTCGTCGCGGCCTGCGGCCTTCATGCGGTTCTCGCGCCAGAACAGCATGGGCGAATTCTCGGCGTGGATGGAGCAGCGCAGGCCGAGCTCCGCCAGGATCTCGAACCCCTCCAGCACGGCGCCATCATTCGGCGCGGGCAGGTTGCCCGTCGTGTTGCCATAGAACAGTTTCGTGCCGATGATCCCGGCCTCGGCGAGCTGCGGCAGGATGTCCAGCGTCCGTTCGTCCAGCAGGCCGTACAGGCCGTAATTCACATGCGCCTGGCGCGCGGCCGCTTCCTGCTTGATGGCGAGCGCATCCAGCGACCAGACCGGCGGGTCGGTGTTCGGCATGTCGAAGATGGTGGTGACACCACCGGCCGCGGCGGCGCGGGTGCCGGTGGTCCAATCCTCCTTCTGCGTCATGCCGGGTTCGCGGATATGCGTGTGCACGTCGATCGCGCCGGGGATGATGAATTTGCCGCTCGCAAGCATCGTGCGCTTTGCGCGGGGTGCGAAATCCGGATGGCCGACGAAGACGATCAGCCCGTCCTTCACCGCGACATCGGCCGCGAAGCGCCCGGTCTCGTTCACCACGGTGCCGCCGGTGATCAGCAGGTCGGCGTAGAGTTCGGTCATGATCAGATCACCCAGCCGCCATCGACGGTGAAGTCCTGGCCCGTCGTCTGGCGGGACAGGTCGGAGGCGAAGAACAGGACGGCATTGGCCACATCCACATCGGTGCTGATGCGGCGCAATGCATACTCGCTGGCATGCTTCACGCGGGCTTCCTCCGTGCTGATGCCGTCCTTGCGCGCCATGGTGGCCAGCACGTTGTCGAAGCGGTCGCCCTCCACCATGCCGGGGGCGACGCAGTTCACATTGACATTGTGCGGGCCGAGTTCCAGCGCCGCGGATTTCGTCAGCCCGCGCAGGCCCCATTTGCTGGCGGAATAGGCGCTGCGCCCGGCACGGCCACGCATGCCGAAAGTGCCGCCGACATTGACAATTTTTCCCGACTTTGCCGCGATCATCCCAGGCGCGAAGGCGCGCATGGTGAGGAAGCAGCCGGTGACGTTGAGGCGGAGGATTTCGTCGAATTCCTCCGGTGTGGTTTCCCAGAAGGTTTTCCCGAGCGGGCCACGGCCGCCGGCGATGTTGATCAATGCGTCGCAGCGGGGAAAGGCGGCGAGGACCGACTTCGCCATGGTATCCACGCTGGCTGCATCCATCAGGTCGCAGCCGAATATCTCGGCGCGGCGACCCATGGCGCGGACCTGCGCGGCGACAGGCTCGATGGCGGCGGTGTCGCGGCCGACCAGGGCAAGGTCCGCGCCGTGTTCGGCCAGCAGCAGCGTGCAGGCGGCGCCCATGCCCTTGGCAGGGCCGGTTACGACCGCCACACGGTCCTTCAACAGCATTTCGTTTCCTCCGTTGCGCCTTTGATGCCCCCACCCCGACCCTCCCCTGCGAAGCGGGGGAGGGCCGGGGTGGGGGGGCCTTTCTACTCCGCCTTCAACAGCCGCTTCGACCGCGTCCAGCCCTTCGCCATGGCGCGACAATGGCAGGCCACATGCGGCGCCACCGCCTCGCACCAGGCGCGGGATTCGGCGTTCACGCCGCGCAGCCGCTCGGCGGCCGCATTCGCCTCCCGCGCCAGCTTCGCCTCGTCGATGCCGAGCACGCGGCGGTCGCGCAGCTTCCACTGGCCGGCGATCATGACATCGACCACCGCGCTGCCATCCTCGGTCCAGACCATCTGGTTCGCCGCATCGTTCAGCGGCGCCCAGTTCACATGGTCCAGGTCCAGCAGCACCAGGTCCGCATTGCGCCCGGCCTCGATGGTGCCGCCCTCCAACCCCAGCAGCTTTGACGAGCCCTGCGTTGCCAGCCGCACCGTCTCCGCCGTGCCGAGCCAGTCGTCATCCTCCGCATCCTCCCAAAGGCGGGAGGCGAAGGCGGCCAGGCGCATGGCCTCGAACATGTTCTGGTTGTCGGAGGAGGAAGACCCATCCGTGCCGATGCCGACCGTGACGCCGGCCGCGATCGCCTTCCGCACCGGCGCGATGCCCGACGCCAGGCGCATATTGGCCCCCGGGTTGTGCGAGATGCCCGCGCCCCGTTCCGCCAGCAGCGCCAGGTCGTCCTCCGTCAGCCAGACGCCATGCGCCACGCTGAACCAGGGACCGACCAGGCCGAGCTTGTCCATGTGACCCAGCAGCGTCGCGCCCCCGTAGCGGATTTCGCCGCCTGCGGCCTGGTAGCGGGATTCCGCCACATGGCTCTGCATCGGCAGGCCGTGTTCCGAAGCGAGCGCCCGGCAGGCCTTGAGGAAGTCATCCGTGCCATGCAGGGGAATCGTCGGCGCCACGCCGAAACGGATGTTCCGGCCGCCATGCGACCAGCCCCGCGCGATGGCCCCCATGGCCCCCAGTGTCTCGGCGGCCGGGGCGGCGGACATCGCGGCGACCTTGCTGCGGAAGGGCTCCGGCAGGCTGTCGATCAGCCCCGGGGTCGCCTGGAAGAAGGTGAGGTCGCCCAGCATCGGCGCCAGCACGGCGCGCAGGCCGACGGCCGCATAGGCCTCCGCCATCGCATCCAGCCCCTCGGCGGTTGGAAGCGGGACTTCGGAGGGCAGGTCATAGACCGCGGTGCAGCCTTTCTTCAGGTTCTCCACGGCATTCAGCGCGGAGGACAGGTACTTGTCCTGCAACTGCCGCCCGCCGGTGACCCAGGGCGCGTGCGCCAACAGCAGCGCCAGGTCCCATTTGTCGCCCGAGCCCTTCGCCAGGCCGCCATGGCCATGGCTGTGCCCATTCACCAGGCCGGGGATGATGAGGCGATGGCGCGCATCGAAGGGCTGCGCGGATTCGACCTTGCTGCCAGGCGGCAGCAGCGCGGCGATCCTGCCATCCTCGACCAGCACCTCCTGAAGGCTGTGGGACAGCGCATCCGGGGCCAGCACGCGGCCGCCGGTCAGAAGGATCTTGGACATGCGTTTCCTCACTGGACATGCGGCCGGTGAAGCCTGCACCGGCCGAACCGCGGGGCGTCACCTAGGCGGGCGCCCGACGCCTGAAGGCTAGGCGACCTTCCTCAGAACATGCGCTCGCTTTGCGGCGGCAGGTAGCGGTCCGTGAACATGCTTTCGGCGCTCGGCGGGTTGGCCACGCCGAGTGCTTCCGCATTCACCTGCACCAATTGCTGCGCGCGCGCCATGTCGAGGTAGCCCATGCCATTGGCGCGGCTGTTCGGCGTGATGATGGAACGATCGCGCGTCATTGCGAAGCGGCGGGCCTCCAGCGCCTCGTCGAACAGCGCCTCGCGCCGCTTCAGCGCGGCCATGCCGGCGGGCACGTCGGCCAGCAGCAGCTTCAGGCCTTCCATCGAGGCCTTGATGAAGCGCGCCGCCACCTCGCCATTCCGCTCCAGCCAATCGGCACGGACGAAGACGCCAGAGCCGTAGAGGTCCAGGCCGTTCTCGGCATAGGGCCAGGACAGGATATTGTCCTCCGGGATGCCGAGGCCGACCAGGTTGAAATGCACGGTGAACAGGAAGCCCGTCACCGCATCCACCTGGCCGGTCCGCAGCATGGTGTCGCGGAGGTTCGCGGCCATGGAGGTCCAGCGGACGCGGCTGGCATCAATGCCCGCCACCTTGGCGAAGGCCGGGAACAGCAGGCGAGACCCTTCGCCTTCCGGCGCGCCGAGGCTCTTGCCCGCCACATCCTGCGGCTTCTCGATGCCGCGCCCGCGCATGGTGACGATGGCGGCCGCCGTGCGGTCGAACACCGGGTACAGCATGACCAGCCGGCTATTGGGGTTCTCCGCGTTGAACTTCACCGCGCCGGAGAAATCCGCGAAGCCGATGTCGTAGGCGCCGGAGCCGACCTTCACGAGGGCATCGCCGGAGCCGAAACCGCGATCCATGCGCACGGCAAGCTGCGCGCGCTCGAACAAGCCGCGATCCTGGGCCAGCGCCCACATGCCGTGGTTGCCCTGCAGCGCCCAGTCCAGGGTGAAGCGCACCGCGGTCTGCGCGCGGGCGGTAGGGATGGCGGGAAGGGCGAGCGCGGCGCCGGCGCCGGCGGCCATCAGGGTGCGACGATCGAGCATGGGGATCCTCCTCGGTTCGCCGCACCATAACGCGGAATTGTCGCGTGTCATCGGATTGCAGGCGCCCGATCGGGCATTCCAGGCGCGATGCTGCCGGTGGCGTGGGCATCTGCTCGTGTTTTGGGCCGGTCAGCGGCGGTTCCGGCTGCGCTGGGCCAGGTACAAGGTGGCGCCCACCATGATCAGCGTGCCCCAGAACAGGCTCCAGCCCGGCGATTCCCCGAACACCATCAGGCCGATCATCGCCGCCGCCGGAATCTGCACATATTCGATGGGCGCCAGCAGCCCCACCGGCGCCCGCCGCGCGGACCAGGAGGCCAGGAAATCCCCGGCGATGGCGCAGGCGGACCCGGCCACCAGCAGCAGCAGAGCGGTGCCCGACGGGGTCTGCCACACCAGGGCGGAAACCGGCCCCCAGATCACGACGGAGCAGATGGCATACCAGGCGACGACCCGCGCCGGTGGTTCCGTGGAGGACAGCGCCTTCACCGCCACCAGCACCCCTGCGCCGCAGGCGCCGCCGGCCAGCGCCGCCATCAGCCCGAGCGTTGGCGCCTCCGCCAGCCCCCCTGCCGGGCCGACAACCACCAGCACCCCGGCAAACCCCACCGCGGCCGCGATCGCGCGGTCCCACCCCACCTTCTCGCCGAGCAGCAGGAAGGCGAGCGGCAGCGCCCAGAGCGGCTTGGCGTGCAGGATCGCCACCGCATCGGCCAGCGGCAGCCACAGCAGCGCGAACATCGAAAGCATGAAGCTGGCGGAGCCGGTGGCGCAGCGGGCGATATGCGCGCCGGGGCGACGGGTGGCCAGCGCGGCGGTGCCGTGGCGCAGCAGCCAGGGCAGCATGACAAGGGTGGTGAAGACGCCGCGGGCGAAGGGCACCAGGGGTACCGGCAGGCCTTCCTGCATCGCGGCACGGAAGCAGGCATTCATCACGGCGAAGGTCAGGCAGCAGCCGACCATCAGCCCCATGCCGGCCAGCACGCGGCGCCCTTCCACCGGGGATGGCGACGCCGCGTCCGGCATGGCGGTCTACTTGCGCTCGGGCGCCAGCTCCGCCTCCAGCTCCTTGATCCGGGCGAGCAGGGTGGACCGCAGGGTTGGGGAGTTGTGCGGCTTGATTCCGGCCAGCGTCTCCTTCAGCTCCGCCAGCAGGCGGCGCTTTTCCTGGGGCGAGCGGCGGATCGGGCGATTGTCTGAGAACTGGCCCTCATGCGAACGCATCGGCGTGACCTTCCCGGGCTGTTGTTGATGGCCTGGGGTTACGGGCAGGCGCGGCGGGCGTCAACGCGCAGCCGACGCTGCCCGATCATGCGACAATCTGCCTCGCCGGGGGGCGCCGTTGGGCCGAGCAAGCGACCTCCTGGCGGCCGGGCCGCTTGCCCTGCGGGGCGTGTCGGCGCAGATATCACGTCTTCGCGGCTGCGCGCCGCAGGGACCGTCAAACAGGGAACCGACAACAATGCCGAACGCATTCCAGCCCTCCCGCCGGGCCGTGCTGCTGGGGGCCGCTGGCGCCCTCGCCGCGCCGGGCCTGCTGCGCGCCCAGCCCGCCGCCATCAAGCTCGGCATCCTCCAGCCCGTCACGGGCGCCCTGGCACAGGATGGCGAGTATGGCCGCCTCGGGTCGGAGCTTGCCATCGCCGAGATCAACGCAACCGGAGGCATCAAGGCGCTCGGCGGCGCGCAGATCCAGATGGTGTTCGGCGATGCCCGCTCCTCGCCCGAGGGCGGCACGGCGGAGGTCGAGCGCATGCAGGCGGAGGGTGTGGTGGCCGTGGTCGGCGGCTTCGCCAGCCCGATCTGCCTCGCCTCCTCCCAGGCCGCATCGCGCTACGACCTGCCCTATGTGGCGGATGTCGGGGTCTCGGACGCCATCGTCAGCCGCGGGCTGAAGAACACCTTCCGCTTCTCGCCGGGCTTCGGCAGCATCACGGCGGCGGCGCTCGATAATCTCGTGACCCTGAACGACGCGGCGGGCAAGCCGGCGAAGACCGTGGTCGTGGTGCATGAAGATGGGCTGTTCGGCTCCGGCATGGCCCGCCTGATGGGGACGGAACTGCCCAAGCGCGGCTTCGAGGTGCTGGAGACCATCAGCCACCCGACCCCGGCGCGCGACATGTCCAATATCGCGCTGCGGATTCGTGCGCTGAACCCGGACCTCATCATACCGTCCAGCTACTACGCCGAATTCGTGCTGCTGAGCCGCACGCTGCAGCAGCGCCGCATCCGGCCGAAGGGCATCTACTGCGTGCTGAACGGCGCGGCGTCCAACTACCGCTTCCTGCGCGAATTCCCGGAAGCGG
>LNFM01012018.1_pt1 | contig 16710 bp, 16 predicted proteins | sample 596031 | NCBI WGS metagenome assembly LNFM01 (sample SAMN04254537, study PRJNA301005) | activated carbon metagenome | isolation source: dual media filters at the Ann Arbor, Michigan drinking water treatment plant | place: USA: Ann Arbor
CCATGACCTTCGTGCAGCCGATCAAGGTGGGAGACATGGTGTCGATCTATGGAGACGTCGTGAAGATCGGCCGGACCTCGATCACCATCGCGCTCGAAACGATGGTGCAGCGCCGCCACGAGCAGGTCGATCTTCGCGTGACCCACGGTACCTATGTTTTCGTCGCCATCGACGATCACGGCAAGCCCCGGCCCGTGCCGCCGCAGGAGATCAAGGCATGAATGCTGCTTTCGGACTGCTCGTGACGATCGCCGGAATCCTGGTTTCCTCCGTGGCGTCCGCCCATCCCCACATCTGGATCCAGGAAGTGGTCCGGGTGGTGGCCAAGGACGGCAAATACACCCATGTCGAGATCGAGTGGCGGTTCGACCCGTTCTCCAGCGAGATCGAGATTCCTCTGATCGACGAGAACCAGGACGGCAAGTTCTCGCCCAAGGAAACCAAGACTCTGGCTGACGAGATGATGCCCGAGCTCAAGAACTACGGGTATCTGACGTGGCTCAATACCGGTGGCAAGGATTTCCGGCCGACCCAGCGACCGGCCTTTTCGGCGCGGATCGACGATCCGGCAAGCTTCATTCCGCCGGAATGGGATCGCACGGCCGGTGACAATGCCGGCATGCCGATGCCTCAGAACAAGAGGGCAGGGCAGCCCGATGCGCCGCGCAAGAACGGGCCGCGCAATCTCGTCTACATCATGCGCTTCGCCTTGCCCGAGCCCAGCAAGTCGGTCTCGATCGTGACCTACGATCCGGACGATTTCATGCGACTTGAAGTCGACAAGACCTCCATCCCGGCGGGCTGCACGCTCTCCAGGAACCCGGCGCACAAGACCGAATTCGTGCGCGGCTATCCTGTCTTTGCCGACATCGTGACGTGCCAGCATCCATGAGGCCTGTTTCCTCGAGAGTCACCGTCCTGCGCTCGCCGTTCCTCTGGATCGGCGTGCTGCTTCTGTTGGCGCTGGTTGGCGCGCTGGTATTCACCGACGGCGTCGCCGAACTGGCGCGGTATTCCGCCGACTATCAACGCCGTATCCAGCAGGTGTTGTCGACGTCGCTGCGCGACATCCAGTCCGGCTCGGGATCGCTGGCGCTCTGGACTCTTGCCACGGTGTGCTTCGGCTATGGCGTCGCGCATACGCTGGGACCGGGGCATGGCAAGGCGGTCGTGGTGGCGTACTTCCTGGACAGCACCAAGCCAAGAGCCTGGATCGAAGGCATCTTTGCCGGCGCCTGGATCGCCTTCACGCACACGCTGGCGGCCCTTCTGCTCGCGGGCGCGCTGAAGCTCTTCTACAGTGTGGGACTGCTGGGCGCGTTGCGTGAAGTGCGCAACGTCGAGATCGCCTCCTATGTCCTCATCCTTCTGGTCGGCTTCTGGCGACTCTGGGCAGGGATCACGGGGCGGCTTCACGAGCACGACCATGGCCACGCCCATCATGATGGGCACGGTCACCATGGTCACGATCACCATCACCACGACCCTCATCATGCGCCTCGGCGGACGATCGCGGGCTGGCTGCTGCTGACGGCCGCAGGCATCGCCCCGTGCGCCGGGGCGCTGGTGGTGATCCTGCTGTCGGCCGCGCTCGGCGTCCTGTGGGCCGGCGTCGTCGGCGTGGTCGCCATCGCCTTGGGCATGGCCATCACCCTGGCCGCTATCGGCATGGCGTCGATGGTCGCACATCGCCTGATCATCGGCGACGGTCGTTCGCAGGAGATCGGCCGCTTCACCACAATTACCGCCTCGCTGATCGTGATCGCGACGGCGGGAACGCTGCTGCTGGGCGCGCTCGAACGCTTCTTCCGCTGAGCACCTGAAGTGGCGGAGATCGCGGCGCCGACCCGGACGTTCCGGCCGCTACGCGGCGTCATTTTCATGTGCATCGCCTGCGCCCTGTTCCCGATCATGAACGGGATCGTGAAACTCCTGGCCGTGACCTACGAGCCGCAGCAGATCGTCTGGTTCCGCATCGTCTCGCATCTGGTGCTGGTCGCGGCAGTGTTCATGCCGCAGATGGGTCTCGGCCTGCTGCGGACCCGCCAGATCGGCACGCAGTTCGTGAGTTCGGTGATGATGCTGCTCTCGACGCTGTTCTTCTTCTCCGCGGTCAAGTACGTGCCTGTCGCCGAGGCGATCTCCGTCACCTTCGTGGCGCCGCTTGCCGTCGTGCTGCTCGCCTGGCCACTGCTCGGCGAGCGCATCACGTTGTTCCGGCTGGCCGCTGTGATCGTGGGCTTCGGCGGCGTTCTGGTCGTGATCCGGCCCGGCAGTGCCGTCTTCCAGTGGGCGTCGGTGCTGCTGCTGGGCAGCGCCATATGCTACGCGATCTACCAGATCCTGATCAGACGCCTGGCCGGGATCGACGCGCCCGCCACGTCGATCTTCTACAGCGTCCTGCTGGGCGCGATCCTGATGTCGCTCTGGTTGCCCCTTGTCTGGAAGACGCCAGTCGCTTGGACCGAATGGGCGTTGCTCTGCTCACTGGGTGTCTTCGGTGCGCTCGGCCATTATTGCGTCGCCAAGGCCATGACCTACGCTTCGGCCAACTTCGTGGCGCCGTTCAACTATACGCAGATGATCGGCTCGGTCATCGTGGGCTACTTGATGTTCGCCGAAGTGCCGGATTTCTACACGTGGCTCGGCACGGCGGTGATCGTCGGCGCGGGGCTCATGGTCAGCTGGCAGGGTCGCAAGCCGCAAAAGAGCTAGGAGAGGGAACATGCCTTATCTCGTCGCCGCCGACCTGCCGAACGCATCGGCGGGCGCGCGTTTCCGGGCCGTGCTGGACCGCCCCGGCATCCTGCAGATGCCCGGCACGCACAACGGCATGGCGGCCCTTCAGGCCGGCAACGCCGGCTTCGAGGCGCTCTATCTTTCCGGTGCCGGCATATCGGCATCGATGGGGTTGCCCGACCTCGGCGTCATCACGGTCGATGAGGTCTGCTTTTTCATCCGTCAGGTCGCGCGAGCATCGGGTTTGCCGGTCCTGGTCGATGGCGACACCGGATACGGCGAAGCACTCAACGTCATGCACATGGTGCGCGCCTTCGAGGAAGCCGGCGCTGGCGCAGTGCACATCGAAGACCAGATCCTTCCCAAGAAGTGCGGCCATCTCAACAACAAGAAGCTGGCGGATCCCAACGACATGGCCGCCAAGGTCCATGCCGCGTCGCGTGCCCGCCGCGACCTGTTCATCATCGCCCGTACCGATGCGGCTGCGAGCGAAGGCATCGACGACGCCGTGGCGCGTGCCCGGAAATACATCGAGGCCGGCGCCGATGCGATCTTCCCCGAGGCGCTGCACAATGCCGACATGTTCCGCGCCTTCGCCAAGGCGATGCCGGGTGTGATGCTGCTGGCCAACATGACTGAGTTCGGCCAGACGCCGTTCTTCACGGCCAGTGAGTTCGAAGCGATGGGTTACCGGATGGTGATCTGGCCGGTCTCGGCCTTCAGGGCCGCCAACAAGGCGCAGGAGAGGCTATACGCCGCGCTCCGGCGCGACGGCGGCGCACAGAACATGCTCGACCAGATGCAGACCCGCGCCGAACTCTACGCCACCATCCGCTATCACGAATACGAAGCGCTCGACGCCTCGATCGTCCAGACGATCGTGCCGCAGGGAATGCCGCAGCGCGACTAGAGTCCCAGTGCGGAGAGGTCGGGCGCGCGGCGGTGGAAGTCCGTTGCGTCCTGGAAGGCTTTGCCGAGGCGCAGCACGTCGCGCTCGGCGAACGGCTTGCCGACGATCTGGATGCCGACCGGCAGGCCACCGGACTGGCCCGACGGCATGGCGAGGCTGCAGAGGCCGAGATAGTTGCCCGGCCGCGTCAGATATCCCGGGATCGGCGAGGTCTCGTCGACTTCGGCGAGTGGGATCGCCGGCATCGCCATGGTCGGCATAACGATGGCATCGTAAGGCCGAAACCATTCGGCAAATGCCCGCCGACGCTCGACCATGAAGCGGATCTCCTCGGCGTAGGCGCCGGGCAGGAAGGTCTTGGCTGCCTGGGCGCGAGCCCGCACGCCGGGGCCGATCGCCTTGCTCATGTCCTCGATATAGTCGCGGTGAAGGGAATAGGCCTCCGACGCGATGATCGTTCCGGTTGACCGCGCGAGGTCGAAGTACCAGTCCGGCAGCCGCACGGCTTCCACCACCGCACCGAGACTCTCGAACGTCCGTGCCGCGGCCTGCCAGGCCTTGACGACGTCGGCATCCATGAAATTCGGCAGCTGCTTGGTGTCGGGTATGGCGATCCGCAATCCCTCGATCGAGCCCGGCCGTGTTGCCAGGGTGAAATCCTCGAGCGGCTGGCCGAGCGTCGTCGGATCGCGCGGATCGGGGGCGGCGAGGGCGTTCAGCATCAGTGCGCAGTCTTCGACCGAGCGCGCCATCGGGCCGATCGAGTCGAGACTCCAGCTCAGCAGCATAGTGCCGGAGAGTCCGATGCGGCCGAACGTGACTTTCAGGCCGACCAGACCGTTGAAGGCCGACGGGATGCGCACGGAACCGCCGGTGTCGCTGCCGATGCCGGCCGGCGTCAGCCGTGCCGCGATTGCAACGCCGGTACCGCTCGACGAACCGCCGGGCACGCGCTGGATTTTGAGGTCCCAGGGATTCCACGGCGCTCCCATCAGCGGATTGGTGCCCCAACCGCCGAAGGCGAATTCGACCATGTGCAACTTGCCGAGCGGGATCATGCCGGCGGCGGTGAGGCGCTCGACCGTGTTGGACGTCTCGGCGGCGACCCGCTTCTCGAACATTTTCGAGCCGCCGGTGCCGACCTTGCCGGCGATGTCACAGAGATCCTTGTAGGCGATCGGCAGGCCGTGCAGGGGCGGCAGCGGGAAGCCTGCTGCGCGTGCCCGGTCGGCGCCATCGGCCATCGCCCTGGCGGCATCGGCATAGACCTCTGTGAAGGCATGGAGCTTGCCGTTGGCCTTGGCGATCCGGCCGAGCAGGGCATCGACGATCTCGCGCGAGGAGAAGCGCTTGGCGGCGAGGCCGGCGGAGAGTTCGGTCAGGGTGAGGGTGTGGAGGGTCATCGGTAGGTCGCCCCTAGTAAGTTGCTCGCCCGCCGGAGAGATCGAAGGTCGCTCCGGTCGCGAAGGTGCAGTGGCTGGACGCCAACCACGCCACCATCTCGGCGACTTCGTCGACTTCGCCGAAGCGGTTCATCGGGATCTTCGACAGCATGTAGTTGATGTGTTGCTCGGTCATCTGGCTGAAGAGCTCGGTCTTCACCACCGCCGGTGCCACGCAATTCACCAGCACGCCGGTCGTCGCGAGCTCCTTGCCCAGCGACTTGGTGAGGCCGATGACGCCCGCCTTGGAAGCGGAGTAGGCCGAGGCGTTGGGGTTGCCTTCCTTGCCGGCGACCGAGGCGATGTTGACAATGCGGCCCCAGCCGCGCTTGGCCATGCCGTCGGCGACGGCGCGGTTGCACAGGAAGACGCCGGTCAAATTGATGTCGATCACCTGCCGCCAGGCGTCGACGGGGTAGTTCACGACCGTCGTGTTGGGGCCGGTGATGCCCGCGCTTGCCACCAGGATGTCGGGCGGCGCGAGCCGCTTCTCGGTGGCTGCGAGCGCCTCGCTGACCGACGTTTCGCTGGTCACATCGACCGACACGGCGATGGCACCTTTCAACGCATGAGCCGACTGCTCGGCGCGCGCCAGGTCGCGATCCCAGAGGGCGACGCGGCCGCCGCCGGCCGTGATTTTAGCGGCGCAGGCGAGGCCGATGCCGCGCGCGCCGCCGGTCACGATCGCCGTCCGGCCCTTGAACGGTTCCGCCTCCATACCCCTCTCCCAAGCGCTTGATCTCTCTGGCGATTCCCACCATATCGGCGCCCTGCGCCATCCGCTACACTGAAGCTTGCGCGTTCCTTCTGCGTTTCCCCTGTAGCGTTTCCCGGGAGTTGCATGTCCTCCGCCACGCCGGCCTCGATCGACGCCACCCTCGAGCTTCTGAAGAGCGGCGACTATATCGCCGATCGCAGCCTCGCCACCGTTCTTTACCTCGCCCTCAAGCTGGGTCGCCCGCTTTTCTGCGAAGGCGAGGCGGGCGTGGGCAAAACCGAGATCGCCAAGGTGTTGGCCGCCACGCTCAAGCGTCCGCTGATTCGTCTGCAATGCTATGAGGGGCTCGACGTCTCATCTGCGGTGTATGAGTGGAACTACGCCCGCCAGATGATCGAGATCCGACTGGCCGAAGCGCAGGGCGTGCACGATCGGGGCCAGTTGGCGGCCGATATTTTCGACGAACGGTTTCTGATCCGCCGGCCGCTGCTCGAGGCCCTCAGCCCGCACACCGAAGGCGCGCCGATCCTGCTGATCGACGAACTCGACCGGACCGACGAGCCCTTCGAGGCCTATCTGCTGGAGCTGCTGTCCGACTTCCAGGTCACGATTCCCGAACTCGGCACCGTGAAGGCGGCACAGACCCCGATCGTCATCGTGACGTCCAATCGCACGCGCGAGATCCATGACGCGCTGAAGCGCCGCTGCTTCTACCACTGGGTCGACTATCCGGACCTGAAGCGCGAGCTGGAGATCCTGAAGGTGAAGGCGCCGGGTTCGAGTGAGCGCCTGTCGCGGCAGGTCGTGGGATTCGTCCAGGAACTGCGCAAGCTCGACCTCTTCAAGGCGCCCGGCGTGGCGGAGTCGATCGACTGGGCGACGGCGTTGTCCGAGTTGAACACGCTCGACCTCGATCCCAGAACCATCAACGATACGCTGGGCGTGTTGCTCAAGTACCAGGACGACATTCAGCGCCTGCAGGGCACGGAAGCCGCCGAGATCCTGCGCAAGGTGAAGTCCGACATCGCCGCCGAGCCACTAGGCTAGGTCCGGTGATGGACGCGCTGCCGGAAGCGGCCCCTACGCCGGACCCACGCGAGGGCAAGCTCGCGACCAACATCGTGCACTTCGCGCGCACGCTGCGAACCGCCGGGCTTCGCGTTGGGCCCGGGCAGGTCCTGCGTGCCATCGAAGCGGTCGAAGCGGCGGGCTTGCGGAAACGGGACGACTTCTACTGGACCCTGCATTCGGTGTTCGTGAACCGGCGGGACCAGCGCGAGATCTTCGACCAGGCGTTCCACGTCTACTGGCGCAATCCGCGGCTGCTGGAAAAGATGATGGAGATGCTGCTGCCGCAGGTCGGCGTACCGGCGGAGCAGGACGACCGCAAGCAGCTCAGCCGCCGCCTGCAGGAGGCGCTGCAGCCCGGCCGCGGCGAAGCCCCGCCGGACGAAGGCGAGCCGCCGGAAGTCGAGGTCGAGGCGACCTTTACCGTCTCCGATCGCGAGATTCTGCAGCACAGGGACTTCGAGCAGATGTCGCAGGCGGAGATCGACGATGCGTTGCGGGCCATCGCCCGGATGCGCCTGCCGGTCCCGGAGCGCCGCACCCGGCGCTATCGCGCGGCTCGACGCGGCCCGCGCGTGGATTTTCGTGCCTCGCTGCGCCGGGCGCTGCGGCCGGAAGGACTGACCGAGCTGCGCCGTCGCGAGCCTCGCCTCCGCCCGCCGCCGCTGGTCGTGCTGTGCGATATTTCAGGGTCGATGGCACGCTACACCCGCATGTTCCTGCATTTCATGCATACGATTACCAATGACCGCGACAGGGTCTTTTGCTTCACCTTCGGCACGCGCCTCACCAATGTGACGCGTTCCTTGCGTTATAGGGATGTGGATATAGCGCTGGCCAAAGCCTCGACGCAGGTCGAAGATTGGTCGGGTGGCACACGGATCGGACAGTCGTTGCACGAGTTCAACAACAAGTGGTCGCGCCGCGTGTTGGGGCAGGGGGCCGTGGTCGTGCTGATCACCGACGGGCTCGATCGCGAAGGCGGTGACGGCCTCGCGGTCGAAATGGAGCGTCTGCACAAGTCGTGCTCGCGACTGGTTTGGCTCAACCCGCTCTTGCGCTACGGGGCCTACGAACCCAAATCTCAGGGCAACAAGGCCATGTTGCCCCATGTCGATGAATTCCGCCCCGTTCACAATCTCGAAAGCCTGGCCGGACTGATCGCGGCCCTGGGCGCCGTGACGCCCGGCGCCGATCGACGGTTGGCCACGTGGCAGACAGAACTGCGCAAGGAGTAGACATCATGAGTGACGCACTCGATGTGCTGGATCAGGTCGGCAAGTGGAAGAACTCGGGCAAGGGCGTTGCCATTGCAACGGTGATCACGACCTGGGGATCGTCGCCGCGCCCCGTAGGCAGCCAGCTCGGCGTCGATGACACGGGCGCCATGGTCGGCTCGGTGTCGGGCGGCTGCATCGAAGGCGCTGTCGTCAAGGAAGCGCTCGACGCGATCAGGGACGGCAAGCCGCGGCTGCTCGATTTCGGCGTCACCGACGAGCAGGCCTGGGATGTGGGCCTGGCCTGCGGCGGCAAGGTCCAGGTGTTCGTTGAGAAGGTAAACTGATCCGATGAAGACCGAGACCCTCGCCGCCCTCCAGCAGGCCCGCACCGAGCGCACCGCCGTCACCCTGGCGACGCGCCTCAGCGATGCCGCCGAAACCATGATCTATCTCGACAAGGTCACCGGCGCGATGGCGGGGGATGCCACACTCGTGTCCGCCGCGCGCCGCGCCATGGCGATCGGCCGCAGCGAGACGATCGATCTCGGCGGCCAGAAGATCTTCCTCAATGTCTATGTGCCGCCGCCGCGCCTGATCATCGTCGGTGCGGTCCACATCGCGCAGACCCTGGCGCCGATGGCGACCATGCTCGACTTCGACGTCACCGTCGTCGATCCGCGCGGCGCCTGGGCCACCACCGCGCGCTTTCCCGGCGTGAAAGTGATCAAGGACTGGGCCGACGAGGCATTTCAGGCGATGGGGCTCGACGTCTCCACCGCCGTGGTCACCTTGACGCACGACCCTAAGCTCGACGATCCGGCGCTCGAAGCGGCGCTGAAGTCCGATGTCTTCTATATCGGCGCGCTCGGCAGCCGGAAGACCCACGCCAAGCGCAAGGAGCGGCTGGCCGAAGTGGGGATCACCGACGAGATGTTCACGCGCGTTCACGGCCCGGTCGGCCTCAACATCGGTGCCAAGTCCCCGGCCGAGATCGCGGTGTCCATCCTGGGCCAGATCGTCGAAGTGCGGGCGCGCCGTCTCGAAATCCTGGCCGGCCCGAAGGTGGTCGCAGCGTGAGATTTGGCGATACTCCCATCGACGAGGCCACGGGCGCGATCCTGGGCCACAGCTGGCGTTCGGGCGGGATCAATTTTGCCAAGGGGCGGCGCCTGTCGGCCGACGATGTCGACAAGCTGAAGGCGGTCGGCGTATCGACGATCTTGGCCGCGCGGCTCGATCCCGACGACATGCATGAGGACGAGGCAGCGGCGACCGTCGCCAAGGCCCTGGCAGGCGAGGGCATCGAGGTCACGGCGCCTTTCACTGGACGCTGCAATCATTTTGCCCGTGGCTCCGGGCTCGCCGTGGTCGATCATGCCCGCATCGATGCGCTGAACGAACTCGACGAGTCGGTCACAGTGGCGACCCTGCCGCCGTTTGCGCGGGTAGAGCCGCGCCAAATGGTGGCGACAGTAAAAATCATCCCCTATGGCGCGCCGAAATCGGCGGTGGCTCGCGCGGTCGAGGTCGCGCATTCAGCCAACCGGCCGCTCATCTCCGTGGCGCCGTTTCGGGCGATGCGGGCCGGGCTGGTGCAGACGAAGCTGCCGGGCACGCGCGACAAGGTGCTCGACAAGGCTCTCGGCACGACGACCAAGCGCCTGACCTCGCTCGGCAGCACCTTGAACGGCGAGCGCCGCGTTGCGCACGATGCCGCGGCCATCGCAGGCGCGCTGAAGGAATTGAAGGGGGAAGGCTGCGACCTTTTCCTGATCGCCGGCGCATCGGCGATCGTCGATCGCAACGACGTAGTGCCGCTGGGCATTGCGGTGGCGGGCGGCACGGTCCATCATTTCGGCATGCCGGTCGATCCCGGCAACCTGCTGCTGACCGCCGAGCTCGACGGCAAGCCCGTGCTTGGCCTGCCAGGCTGTGCCAAGTCACCCAAGTACAATGGCTTCGACATGGTGCTGGAGCGGCTGGCCGCCGGCCTGACGGTGGGCCGGGCGGAGATCGTGCGCATGGGTGCAGGAGGCCTTCTGGCCGAGATCGCGAGCCGGCCGCAACCGCGCGACGACGAGCCGTCAGAGGGCGACGGTCCGCAACAGGCGCCACGCGTCGCCGTGCTCGTCCTGGCCGCCGGCCGATCGACGCGCATGGGCGGTCCCAACAAGATGCTGGCCGACGCCAATGGCGCACCGCTGGTCGTCCACGCCGTGAAGGCCGCGCTCGAATCGCAAGCCGTCGAGATCGTCGTCGTGCTCGGCCACATGGCGGATCAGGTGAGGGTGGGTATCGAAAGCGCCATCCCCGGCCGGTCGCGCCTGCGCTTCGTCACCAATCCGGATTTCGTCGATGGCCTCAGCACCTCGGTGCGGACCGGCATCGGCGCGCTCAGCAGCAACGTCGATGCCGCCGTCGTGCAACTGGGCGACATGCCCGGAATCGGCGCCGGCCTGCTCAATCGTCTGATCGCAGCTTTTAGCCCGGTCGAGGGCCGCGCCATCTGCGTGCCGACGGTGGGCGGCAAGCGCGGCAATCCTGTCCTGTGGGCGCGGCGTTTCTTTCCCGAGATGACCACCTTGTCGGGCGACAGTGGCGCCAAGCATCTGATCGGCGAGCATGCCGACCTCGTCTGCGAGGTCGAGATGGCGGGTGAGGCGGCGATCACCGACATCGACACGCCCGAGGCGCTGGCCGCCTGGCGAGCCCGGAGCCTGACATGAGTTTCGACGTTGCCGCTGTCCGCGGGCAATTCCCGATCCTGTTCGCGATCATCGACGGCCGGCCGGTCCATTATCTCGACAATGGCGCCTCGGCGCAGACACCCAATGCCGTGCTCGATGCCGTCCGGACCTACGAGACCACCGGCCGCGCCAATGTGCTGCGTGGCGTCCATCGGCTCGCCGAGCGGGCCACGGACGCCTACGAGAATGCCCGCGTCGAAGTCGCGACCTTCCTGGGTGTCGCCCCCATGGAAATCGTGTTCACCGGAGGCTGCACGGCGGCGATCAACCTGGTGGCCTATTCCTACGGCTCACTCCTGAAGCCCGGCGACCGCATCCTGCTGTCGGAGCTGGAACACCATTCCAACATCGTGCCCTGGCAAATGCTGCGCGCGCGCGCCGGCATCGAGATCGACATGGTGCCGGTGACGGTGGATGGCCGGATCGACCTCGAGAAGTTGCCAGACCTGATCACGCCACGGACCAAACTGATCTCGCTGGCGCATGTTTCCAACGTGACGGGGGCGATGGTCGATGTCGGTGCCGTGGTTGCCGCGGCCAAATCCGTCGGCGGCAAGGTCATGCTCGATGGTGCGCAACGCGCGCCGCACGGGCCCATCGACCTGCCGTCACTCGGCGTCGATTTCTACGTCTTCGCCGGCCACAAGGCCTATGGGCCGAACGGCATCGGCGTGCTGTCTTCATGGGTGGCGGCTCGATGATCGGTCGCGTAACATTCGCCGAGACCACCTGGGCATCACCGCCACGCCGCTTCGAAGCCGGCACGCCGCCGATCGGTCCCGCGATCGGACTCGGCGCAGCCTGCAAGTGGATGAGGGCGCTCGACTGGACCGGCGCCCATGCCCACGAGATGACGATGGTGCAGCATCTGATGGACGGGCTGCAGAAGATCGACGGTGCGCGGATCTTCGGTCCGACCGGGCTGCAGAACCGCTATCCCGTCGTGTCGTTCATGCTGGATGGCGTCCATCCCCACGACGTCGCCCAGACGCTCGACTCGTTCGGCGTCGCCGTCCGCGCCGGGCATCATTGCGCACAGCCGCTCATGGACCGCTTCGACCTCGACGGCACGACGCGTGTTTCCGTGGCGCCGTACAACGACAGCAGCGACATCGATGCACTGCTGACTGGCGTGCGGCATGCCGCCAAGACGCTTCGATGAGCGACCAGCTCTACCAAGAACAGATCGTGGCGCTCGCCAAGGCCAAGACCGGCGCGGGCAAGCTCGAGAACCCGACCAAGTCGGCCCGCCGCGACAATCCACTGTGCGGTGACCGGGTGACGATCGACGTCCGGTTGGACGGGCAGGGCAAGATCGCCGAGATCGCGCATCAGGTGCGCGGTTGTCTGCTCTGCCAGGCTTCCGCCTCGGCGTTGTCCTCGATCGCGGTCGGCCGGGATGCCGCAGGCATCGCCGATATCAGGCACGACGCCGAACGCGCCATCGGCCGCGAAACCGGCGAGGCACGGGAGCCTTTCGCGGCTTTCACCCCCGTCGCCGCGCACAAGTCGCGGCAGGAATGCGTACTGCTGCCGTTCGAAGCCTTGAAGGACGCACTCTCCTAGATTCGTCGCATCACCGCCGCGGTTGCGTCATAGTCCGCGCTCACGGTGCGCGGGCAGCGCCGGGGAGGCCTCATGCGATTTCTTCCGACTAGTCTGGCTCTTCTAAGCCTTTTCACTTTTCCAACACTCGCTTTCGCCCAGGATCTCGTCCTGAAGCGGGTGATGCTGTCGTCGGGCGGCATGGGCTACTTCGAGTATGAAGCCGCCATCGACGGCGACGCGACCTTGAAGCTCACGGTCTCGCTGCAGCAGGTCGACGACGTGCTGAAGAGCCTGGTCGTCTACGACGACAAGGGTGGCGTGGGCGGCCTCAGCCTGCCGGGACGCGAGCCGCTGGCCCAGGCCTTCAAGGACTTGCCCTTCGACCAGGATTCGCTGGGATCGCCCAACCAACTGTTGGCAACCCTGAAGGGTGCACAGGTCACCGTCGGCGGCAGCCGCGCCATCTCGGGCCGCATCGTCTCGGTCCAGGAAGAGACGGTCGCGCTCGGCAGTGACAAGGGAACGACCACGCGCACGCGCGTCACCCTGTTCACCGGTCTCGGCCTGCAACAGTTCATCCTGGAAGATGCGGAGAACCTGCAGTTCGCCGATGCCGCTCTGCGCGACAAGGTCGCCCAGGCCCTGGTCGCCATCCAGGGCAATCGCGCCAAGGATGCCCGTACCATCGAACTGTCGGCCCGCGGCACGGGCAAGCGCACCGTACGCGTTGCCTACATCGTCGAAGCGCCAGTGTGGAAGGCGTCGTATCGTCTGACCCTGGGTGCCGACCCGGCGGCGCCGCGCTCGGCGCTGCAGGGCTGGGCCACGATCGAGAATCTGAGCGGCCAGGACTGGAAGGATGTCGAACTCACGCTCGTCTCCGGCCGCCCGGTCGCCTTCCGTCAGGCACTCTACAACGCCTACTACGTCACGCGGCCGGAAGTGCCGGTCGAAGTCGCCGGCCGCCTCGTGCCCGGTATCGACCGCGGCGGCGTCGAGGCCGATCAACGCAGCAAGGGATCGGCACCGGCCATGCCGGTTCCGGCGCCGTACCGCGCTCAGCAGGAGCGCACCATGTCGCCGGCGGCTGCACCGCCGCCACCTCCGCCGCCGGTTTCGGCTGCAGCGGAGCAGATCGAGGCCTCGGATGCCGCGACCCAGGTCGTCTTCAAGTTCCCGCGCGCCGTCAACGTCGACAACGGCCGGACGCTGTCCATCCCGATCATCGACCGCCAGGTGCCGGCGCTGCGGATGGCGCTCTATCAGGCCGACACCGCCGCGCGTAACCCACTGGCCGCCATCCGCCTCACCAATGATGGCGAGAGCGGCCTGCCGCCGGGCATCATCACGCTCTACGAACGCGACAAGGCAGGCAATGTGGCCTATGTTGGCGACGCCCGTCTATCGGGTTTCCCGGTCGGCGAGACGCGCTTGCTCGCCTATGCGCTCGACGAGAAGATCACCATCGAGCGCGACATCGCCCAGACCGACCGCCTCGCCACGGGAACCATCTCCGGCGGCGTGCTGAAGCTCTCGCGCATCGTGCGTCAGACCACGACCTATCGCGTGCGGGGCCCGGCCAAGGAGCCGCGCCAGATCATCGTCGTGCAGCGCCGGCTGCCGGGCTGGACGCTCACCAAGCCCGACGCGAAGGGCATCGACATCAGCGAGGGCAACTATCGCATCCCGTTCACGCTGCCGGGCGGCGACCAGACCCAGACTCTGGAAGTCGTCCAGGAGCAGACGCAGCAGCAGGAGTTGCGCCTGGTCGACGGCGCTGCCGACCAGATCCGCGTCTATGCCCAGGCGCGCGAATTCGACGCCAAGACCCGCGAGGCGCTGACCAAGGTGCTGCAACTGCAGCAGTCCGTCGCCGAGGCACAGCGCAGGGGTGCACAGGTCGATGCCGAGCGGCAGGCGATCGTGCAGGAGCAGGCACGGCTACGCGAGAACCTTGCCCGGGTGCCCGCCAACAGCGACCTGCAGCGCCGCTACCTCGCCACGCTCGACAAGCAGGAGAGCGACCTCGAGGCGCTGGCCAAGCGCAAGGTCGATGCTGAAAAAGCGGTCGAGACGGCGCGCGATGCGCTCCGGACGTTCGTGGCGCAGCTGGGCTAGCCGGCTCGGCGCGTCCTTACCGCATCGTCGCGACGGAAGAGGTAGAGCAGGGTCCGGAGTGCCGCGCCGCGCTCCGACTTGAGGTCGGGATCGCGGTCGATCACCAAGCGGGCATCATCGCGAGCGGCTTGCAGCAGTTCGCCATGGGCGGCGAGATCGGCCAGTCGCATGTCGGGCAGGCCGCTTTGGCGCGTGCCCAAAAGCTCGCCGGCGCCGCGCAGGCGGAGATCCTCCTCGGCGATGCGGAAGCCGTCCTCGGTCTCGCGCATGATGGCAAGTCGTGCCTTGGCCGTCTCGCCGAGCGGCTGGGCGTAGAGCAGCAGGCAGCTTGATTTGCCGGCACCGCGCCCGACGCGACCACGCAGCTGGTGCAACTGCGCAAGACCAAAGCGCTCGGCGTGTTCGATGACCATTACGGTCGCGGCCGGCACGTCGACACCGACCTCGATCACCGTCGTCGCCACCAGGATCGACAGGCGCCCGTCGGCGAAGGCCGCCATGGTCGCCTCGCGCTCGGCGCCCTTGAGGCGCCCATGCAGCAGGCCAACCTTGCCGGGAAAGCGGGCGCTCAGGAGCTGGAAGCGTTCCTCGACATTGGCGAGATCGACTTCCTCCGATTCCTCGATCAGCGGACAGACCCAGTAGACACGGGCGCCGGTGCCGATCATGCGGCCGACGCCCTGTACGACCTCGCCGATGCGTTCGAGAGGGAGGGTGCGCGTATCGATCGGCAGACGGCCGGCCGGTTTCTCGGTGAGTTTGGAGACGTCGAGATCTCCGTAAGCCGCCAGCATCAGGGTGCGCGGGATCGGCGTAGCGGTCATGACCAGCAGGTCGACCGCCTGGCCCTTGGAGGAAAGCGCCATGCGTTGATGGACGCCGAAACGATGCTGCTCGTCGACGACAGCCAGTGCCAGGTCCGCGAACTCGACCTCCTCCTGGACCAACGCATGCGTGCCGATGACGAGGCCGATCGAGCCATCGGCCAAGCCACGCATCGTCTCCTTCTTCTGCTTCTGGCCATCGCGACCGGTAAGCAGCGCGAGGCGAACACCCGTGGCCTCGGCGAGCGGCGCGATGGTGGCGTAGTGCTGGCGCGCCAGCAGCTCGGTCGGCGCCATCAACGCCGCCTGGGCGCCGGCTTCTACCGCGATGAGCATGGCGAGGAAGGCGACCAGTGTCTTGCCGCTGCCGACATCGCCTTGAAGCAGGCGGATCATCCGCTCGGGCTTGGCCATGTCGGCTGCGATCTCTTCGACGGCGCCTTTCTGGCTGGCCGTGAGTTCGAACGGCAGCGCGCCGAGCGTGACCCTGTGCAGGCGCCGGTCACCCTTGGTGGCGCGGCCTGCGACCGTGCGGTTGTGATGGCGAACCAGCGCGATGGCGAGTTGGCTGGCAAGCAATTCATCGAAGGCGAGGCGGGCCCGTGCCGGATGCAGCGGTGCGAGGTCAGACTCCTCCGCAGGTGCGTGGGCCTGGGCGAGCGACGATTTCCAGCCGGCCCATCCGTTGCGCGTGAGATACGCCGCGTCCTGCCACTCCGGCAATTCAGGTGCGCGCCCCACACCGGCCGCAATGGCCTTCTGGATCGGCCGCTGGGTAAGACCCGCCGTGAGGCCGTAGAGCGGCTCGACCCGTAGAATCGACTCACGCTGATCGAGCGGCACGACATGGTCGGGGTGCGTGATCTGCACCTCGCCCTGGTAGAGATCGATCCGGCCGCTCACGACGCGAATCTCGCCAGGCGGCAACAGTTTCTTCAGATAGTCCTCGCGCCCGTTGAAGAAAGTAAGGCAAAGCCGGCCGGTCTCGTCGCTGCACCAGACCCGGTAAGGCTGGCGCGGGTTGCGCGGTACCAGATGCTCGTCGACCGTCACGGTCAGCGTGGCAATCGTGCCAGCCTGAGCGCCGGCGATCTCGGGGGCGTTGCGGCGATCGATGAGGGCAAAGGGCAGGTGCCAGAGCAGGTCGACGACCAGCGGCCCCGTCAATTTCTCGACGAGCTTGCCCAACCGCGGCCCGATTCCGGGCAGCGATGTCACTTGGGCGAAAAGCGGGGTCAGGTTTTGCGGGCGCATCCGTGAGATGTCGGCGTAGGCAGGCTTGTGGGGCCGCGTGACTCCGCCATCGCCGCCGCCTATATGCTACGCCCCTTTTCGGGTCGGACCTGGGGAAAAGATGAGCGGCGAGGCGGATATCG
>LNFM01007690.1_pt1 | contig 16709 bp, 12 predicted proteins | sample 596031 | NCBI WGS metagenome assembly LNFM01 (sample SAMN04254537, study PRJNA301005) | activated carbon metagenome | isolation source: dual media filters at the Ann Arbor, Michigan drinking water treatment plant | place: USA: Ann Arbor
CCACCCGCGCTGCCGCGCGCCCCGCCCCCGCCTGGAACGGCAGGGGCGGCGGCTTCGCATTGGGAAAATGCTAGCGAAAGCAGCGTACGTGTATTGTGGTGGTCCTTGCTCTGCAAGGGCAAAGCAGTGCTCAGTCGATCATCGACGCAGACCGATCGAGCGAAGTGCAGCCATTGCAGAGCAATGGCCACACAATCAACTTGCTCGGTAGAATACTACGATTTCGCAATGCGAAGCCGCCGCCCCTGCCGTTCCAGGCGGGGGCGGGGCGCGCGGTAGCGCGGGTGGGGGCTTCAGCACTGCGCCCACCGTCTTTGCACTCGCTCGCGCGCGGCAGCGCGGGTGGGGGCTTCAGCACTGCGCCCACTGCCGTTTCACTCGCTGGCGCGCGGCAGCGCGGGTGGGGGCCGCCCCGCGGCTCGGTGCCAGACGTCGTTCTGTCACTCGATTCTCAGCCCGAACGCTCTGTTTCTGCCGCTGAGTTCTCGGCGCTTATTCGGTGGGGCGCTGAGACGCGCGCAGCGAGCGACGTCCGCGCCAGGGAGCAGCCCCTTGAAAACATGGGTCGTATGCACCGGCTGTGTTCGCGCCGTGCGAGCCACCCGTGCTGATCCATTGGCTCTGCGCCGCAGCCCCCTGACCGCCCCAGCGCTCGCTTGCCGACCGCTCACCCGATGAGCGTGCAGTCCACGGCGAGCGGCTCGCTCGCGTTGTTGCTCGTGTTGCACTCGCGCACGTGCATCCCGCCCATGCCGTCATCGTTGGCGACGACGACCACGCGAAACACTCCCGGCATTGGCGGCATCACGCGGAGCTGAACGCGCGCTGTGCCTCCCGGCGCAAGCGTGCGCTCGAGCGTCACCGTGCCCAGCCGCGTGCGCATGCCCATCATGTCCTCGCGGTAGAAGGTCACTGGCGTCGTGCCGGGAACCGAGAGCGTTCCGCGGTTGGCCACGTCTGCGCGAATCACGTACTCGGTCGGGCACGAAGCCACGTTGGCGCTCGCCGAAAGAACGACCAGGTCGGCGGCGCGGCGCGCGATGAGCCCGAGCTGCGCGTTGACCCTGAAGCTGTTGAGCGCAGGCGTCCACGACGCCGCCTGCCTTCGCGGGATCGCGCCATGCTGGTTCTCTGCGCCCGTGCAGACCGTATCGACGCCGTCGCAGACGTTGGTGACCGAGTAGGCGTGCTGATTCCAGATAGCGCGGGTGCTCTGCCAGTTGTCGTTGGCGTCACGAAACACCCGCACTCCATCGGTGCGCGGCGTCGTCGCCGGACACGGAATCATGCCCGAGCGCGCGTAGTAAGAGTCCGAAACCGTGACGAACTCCGCCCGTCCGTCGCCGTTGAGATCAGCGACCGTGGGGTAGTTCGACGCCGTCCCCGAGATGTTGGGGATGTCCAGGAGCACCGAGCCGTCGCGCCCGCCGAACACTCGTGCGCGGCACGTGTCCTGGTAGATCACTTCGAACTGACCGTCCCCGTCGAAGTCGAACATCGCCGACCCGGTCACGTTCGAGGACAAATCGTCCGCTGGCTGCGACCACGCCCGCTCGATCGCGAACACCGCTCCGCGTGGAACGACCCTCAGCGCCGCGTACCTCGACGCTCCTGCGATCGCGATGTCGGGGATCGTGTCCCCGTCCAAATCTGCGATCGTCGGCGCGCCGCCGCGTCCGTCCAAGCCCACCGAAGCGAAGCTCGTCACCGCTGATGCTGGCGTGCCGTCGTGACGGAAGATCGCGATCGATCCGTTGTTGACAACCACGATCTCGGGAATGTTGTTGCCATCGAAATCCGCGATCGCTCCCGAGCCCGCTGGCATCGTGGGGGCGGACCACAGGCGCCTGCCGTCCGCTGCGTAGGCCGTTCCTCCGCAGATCACTTCGAGCCGACCGTCTGGGGGATTGCTGATGTCGGCCGCGAACGCCATCGGACCAAATGAGCCAGCGCAGGTCGTCGTCGTGTCTTGCCAGCGCAAGACGCCCGTGGACTCGAAGACCGCGTTGCCGACGATGATCTCCGCGCGTCCGTCGCCCTCGAGGTCTGCGATCGCGATGGCGCCGCCGTAGAGCTCGACGGGGACCGGCGTTCCATCCGCGCGGCGGCCGACCCAGAGGCGGTTTCCGCGAGCGTCGAAGGCGACGATCCCCTGCGATCCGAGCGGCCCCAAGCGCAGCCCTGCGATGATCGTGAGCTCGCTGCGCGCGTCGGTGCCGTCGAGGTCGCCCACCGCGATGTTGCCCCACGAGTTGAGCTCGCGCGTGATGTCCGTCTGCGGCTCCGTGCACCACAGCTCTCGGGGACCGCCCATGCAGTCGCCCGCGCCCGAGAGAGCACACAAAATCGAGTGAGCCGTCACCGTGCCGCCGTACGACGCGGGGGGATCTCGATACGCCACCACGAGCACGTCGCTCGCTCCGTCGCGATCGACGTCCGCGACGATGGGCGTGACCAGGACGCCCTTGTAGTCCGGGTATCGACTGCTCGCGCGCCAGGTCCACGCCTCCACCGGCCGAAACGACCGCGCCGCGGGAACAGTGCACATCCCCGTCGCCGCGTTGGGCAAGCAACGCATCAGCGCGCTGTCGCAGTACTCGCTGGCGGGGCACGTCCCTGCGGTGCCGCCGCACCCTGGATTCGGCGTGCAAGCCATCCCCGGCGCCACGCACGCGCCTGCTGCGCACACCTGGCCTGCCGCGCAGCAGCGAGCGCCGCAGAGCGCATTGCCGCCACAGTCGATCGCGCACACGCCGTCCACGCACTGAAGGCCGGACGGGCAGGGACGCATGGCCGTGCACCGCTGGCCGACGCCCGCGGGCGGACCGTCGCTCGCACCCGTATCGACGGGCGCCATCGCATCGACGTCGATCGCGGTGTCCATCGAAGGGACGTCGACGCTCGCCGCGTCTGGTGCAGTGCGATCGACGCTCGAGTCTTCCGTCGTTGGCGGCTGCGAACACGCTGCGACGAACGCCGCGACGAGACCCAGATACCGTGAAGCGCGAGAGGAGTTTGCGGTGCTCACCCCACGGAGCTTACGCCGGTTTGGGAGCGACGAACGCGAAGCTCCCCTGCGCTTGCTCCGCGGTCGGTGCGCTCGTCCCCTTCGCGCGCTTGCCGCGCTTGCTCTTGCTCGGTTCGGTCGCTTCGAGCGCGGCGCGTTCGGCGCACGCAGCGCAGTCGATGGTCGGGGCCGCTACGGGCTCTGGCTCGAGGCGAGGGCGCTCGTCGATCACCGCCTCGCCCGAGGTCACCGCGCTGCGGGCGAGCCCCGACAGTGCTCGCTGGGCCTTGCCGAGCTCGGCCATCGCGCGCCTGACCCGGTCGGCAGCAGCGATCGCTTCCGAGGGCGCCTCGGAGAAGACCGCCACCTCGGCGTGAGCGCATGGTCCGGCTGCGACGGCTTCGCTGGGGTCCTCTTCGCCGCAGGACAGACACACGCGCAGCGGCTCGCCCGAGCGCTCGTCGGTCGCGCGGCGGTCGCGGTCGACCGAGAACGCGCCGTCATCGAACGCGCCGTCGACGTTGCTGTCGTCGGAGTCGAACTCCGTTGGCGCAGCGCCGCTGCGCGTCCTCGCGCTCGCTGCCCCGTGAACTGCTCTTCGCCGCGACGCCGTCGACCGCACCCCTCCCTCATAGCTCGTGGACTGATCGGGTGTCCAGTTCTGTCGCCTCGCAGGGCGACGGCGCTAGCCGTGGACGCGAATGGCCCAGACGAGCTTGCCCACGTTTTTGATCACGTTGGGCACGCGCTTGATCAGGTTGACGCTCGGGGGACGGATCTCGCGGAGCTTGATCGGAACTTCGCGCACGCGAATCCCGCCCCGCTCGGCGCGGAGGACGAGCTCGCTCGCGAACACGTCGCGATCGACCACGCACGCGCGCACCGTGTCGAGGACGGACGTGCGGCGAAACGCCTTGATTCCGTGGGTGTCCGAACCCTTGAAGCCCAGTGTCACCCGCAGAAGGCCGTTGTAGATCATCGACGCGGCGTGGCGGGTCCACGGACGATCGTCGTTGCTCTCGCCGAGGAGCTTCGAGCCCACGACGAACTCGCACTCGTTGCGCTCGAGCAGCCCGATCGCCGTGCGATAGAAGTCCGTCAGGCAGAGGTCGATCTCGTCGCAGATCACGAACTCGCCGCGCGCGCGGAGGATGCCTTCTTTGAGCGCCTTTCCGTAGTTGGGCTCGCTCGCCGAGAACATCGTCACGTCGGGGTGCCGCTCGCCGAGCTCTTTGCCGATCTCGCGCGTGCGATCCTTCGAGCCGTTTTCGGCGAGGATGATCTCGTACGTGAAGTCGAGGTCCTTCAGCCCTTCGCGTAGACCGGCGACCGCCGAAGGCAGGATCTTCTCTTCGTTGTACACGGGGATCACGATCGAAACGCGCGGCGGCGCGCTCTCGCTGGCACTCATCGAAGCATCTCCCTCGCGCGACCCGCGGCTTCGCGGCCGTAGATGAGCGCGTCTTCCATCGAGCTGTAGTTCCACGCGCCGTAGCGGCCGTGTGAAATGATGTTGTTCTCTTCGAGAAACGGCTTGATCACCGCGAGCGCCGAGAAGTACGCGTGGTCGAACACGACGTATGCGTACTCGATCTTGCGCGGCGACATGAACAGCACGTCGTCCACCGAGGTGATCAGCCCCATCTCGACCATGTCGCGGGCGACCCGCGGCCCGAGCGTGCTCATGTCGGGCTTGCTTCGATCCGCGAGCTCGACGTAGAAGCAAGCGCCTCCTGGTGGCGCGAGGCGCTCGCTGAAGTTCGAGTAGCAGCCGATTCGGTAGAACGGGTACTGGACTTCGGGCACGTACGCCCAGTGCAGGTCCTTCTGCACGGGCTTGTGCGTGGCGACGTCGAGGTACCAGAGCCGGTTGCACCGCAGCTTGTTCGCCGCCTCGCGCACCGCGTCGGGAATCCCCACGAGCTGCTCGCACAGCGCTTTCAACGGCGCGGTCGTGATCAGCGCGCGGTAGTCGTGCGTCGCTCCGTCCGCGAAGTGCAGGCGCTTGTTCTTCCAGTCGATCTTCGTGGGCGCGCGGTTGAGCTCGATCCCGGCGATGCTCTTGGCCATCGCGTCCGGGAGCTCTTGAATCCCCGTCGGAGGATAGAGAAACGCCGCGTTGTAACCGAGCTCTCGGTCGTTGAGCCCGACCGCGCCGGCCAGCACGTCATCGAGCTTGGGCATCGGAACGAAGCGCGAGCACCACTCGGCGGTGATCTCCTTGGGATGCACGCCCCAGAGCCGCGCGTTGTACGGGATCATGAAGTGCTTGCTGAAGCCTTCACCGAAGTGCTGCAGGCAAAACTCTTCGAAGTTCTCTGGGGCCTTCTCCCACTTCGTCGCGCGCGCCTCGAGGTAGCCCTTCAGGCACTCGAACGCGACCTCCGGCGGCAAGCCGAAGGTGTTGGCCTGGTACGGATAGCGCGTGTATCGCCCGTGCGAAAACACCAGGCTGCGACGCTGAATGTGGCGCAGGTGACCCTCGCCGAACATCGTCCCGACCCATTTCTTGATGTCAGGGTCGCGCAGGTGGAGCAGGTGCCCCGTTCGGTCGAAGCGATAGCCGCGCTCTTCGAGGGTGATCGCGTGCCCGCCGACGTGGCCGAGCCGCTCGTAGACGACGTAGTCGCGCGCGTCGCCGCCGAGGTGGTGCGCTGCAGACATTCCCGTAAGTCCAGCGCCCAGAATCGCGATCGGAGGCTTGGCGTTGTCGATCATCGGACGGCCATGGGGGATAGCAGCGGTGGGGCTGAGGGTGTCAAGGCGAACCCGGCGAACGGCTCGCTACACCGGGCGAACGGACCAGGTGAGCGCCTTCACGGCGCTTGCGCGAGCGTGGCTGCGATGAGCTCGCTCGCCCCCGCCCGCGCGATGAACGCATGAGTTTGCTCGGCGCGGGCGAGCACCAACACGCGAGCGCCGCTGGCCACGATGCGGATTCCGCGCGGCGCGGTCAGCACCGGGTACGTCCTTCGCGCGAGCAGCGTCGTCCCAGGAAACGCCCGAACCCTGAGCGCTCCCGACTCGGCTCCGCCGTCGGCCACCCACAGCGAGCCCCCGGCGAGCGCCGCGTCGACCGGACCTGCGAACGGCACCTCGAGCGGGCGTTGCTCGGTGGCTCCGTCCCAGCTGCGCACGCGCAGCGCGCTGGCGCCTCGCTCGATCAACGCCCAGCGCGTGGCATCGCAGAAAAAACGGTGTTCTCGCGCGACGCCCGTCGCGATCGAGGCCAGCGCGGCGAGCCCTGCCGAGGTCCACTCGAACACATGTGCGCCACCGTGACCGTCGCGCGCGAGCCACAGCGTGCGAAGCCCCGAGGTGCATCGCTCGAGCGAGCGATCGTAGCTCGACCAATCCCCTCGAAGCGCTCGCGACGAGGCCGTCATCGTCTCGACGTCGAGGCCGCGGATCGTGCCGCTTCCTCCGCGACGAACGTTGAGCCATACGAGCGCAGCGCGCTTGGTCGGGTCGCCCGAGACGTGGCCCATCGCGCGATCGGTCCAGAGCGTGTCTGCGTCTCGTGGAAGCGGGCGCTCGAGCCCGCCCGATCGCCGCAACGCGAGCGAAAAGCGCGCTCGATGCACGCCCCACACCTGCCCGGCCGCGACCACGAAATCGCGATCTGCCCGCGAGGTGCCTGCGATCTCGAGGCGCGTCTCGAAGCTGTCTCCGTCGATCACCGCTCTCAGGTCCGACGGCGGTCGCTGCGACACCACGATCATCGGGTCCGCGTCGGACGCGACGAACCCGAGGTCGCGCGGGTCTCCGCTGGCTCCGAGCGTCATCGCGCCGCACGCGATGCGCGTCGCTTGCGCGCCCTCGGCCCAGGGAAAAACACAACGCGCGTAGCGCGAGCGCCGGTCACGAAAGAGCCACGATAGCTGCGTCGGAGTGGCGATCGCGTCCACGACGTCCGCCTCGGCTCCGCCCTCGAGCGGCTCGGGAGGAGGAGGATCATCGGGCTCGGACGCTGGGCGAGGGACGCGTCCATTGCGCGGCGCCTCGGGCGAGGGGAGCACGACCCCTGCGCGTCCAGTCCACGCGCGAACCTCTCGGCGCAGCGTGACGAACGACGCGACCCACTCGGGGCTGCGCACGCGGTGCGCTTGAACGTGGCGCGTCCAGAACACCGCCTCGCCGAGGGCCGACTCCATCGCCGTGGCCGAGCGCTCGAGCGACTGTTCTTGCCCGCCCTCGAGCGCGAGCGCGTGCGCGGCGGTCGCGATGCGCGTGAGCGGCCGGGAGCAGGTGTGCGGCCAGGCCTCGTCGCCTGTTCCCTTGGCGAGGGCGAGCAGCGCGTCGGGCAGGCCCTGATCGGGCACCGTCGCGCCGCCCAGCAGGCATCCCTCGAAGCGCGACCAATCCAGAGCGAACACGCGCTGGGCCGCGCTCGCTCGACGATGGTCCATCAAGCGCACGCCCGCGTACGAAACGGCTCCCGCGAGCCCGAGGACCGCTGCCCACCGCAAGGCGCCCTTGATGGCGCTGGGTTGTTCGTTCGCCTCGTCGCTCACAGGCTCGCCCATCGACTTCGCATCACAGAAACGCGATGCCTACGAAGGCCGTGATGTCGGCGCTGAACACGAAGCGAGGAAACAAAAACTGCAGCGCGACGTCTCCTCCGAAGCGAAACCCTGGCCCGACGCCGTACTCGATTCGTCCGCCGGCTTGAATGCTGTTGAGCCCCGAGATCACGTGGCCCGTCTCCGGAAAGGGCTGCCCTTCGTACCCCGGAGCGCGCGCAGAGATTTGCCCGACGCCCGTCCCCGCGAACAGCGCGCCGACGAGCCCGGTCCGCGCGAAGCCTCCGCTCGTGACCGCGAAATAACCGCGCAGCGCGATCAAGAGGTTCGACAGCGTCGTGCGAGGTCCGGCGTCCGGTTGAATGCGAAAGCTCAGGCCGATCCCGAAGCGCTGCGCAAAGTGCACGCGAACGGACGGAATCAGGTAGCCCGTCAGCGACAGCCCGCCCGTCATCGATGGACAGGACACCATCGCGCACGCGGCGGGTGACATCGGGTTCATCGGGTCGATGCGGACCGCTTGATCGTAAGCGGGCGTTCCCGGCACCGACACGAGGCCCAACCCGCCGCCGAGCTCGACCTCGAGCAGCGGAACCGACGGCCGCGGAGGCGGAGGCCGCGAGCACACGCTTTCGCGGCAGACGAGTCCTTCGGCGCACTGCGGGTCGGCGGTGCACGATCCCCCCTCCGCCGCGCGGTCCGAAGCGTCACGGCACACGTCGGGCGGCAGCCGTCCGGGCAGGGTGGGCGCTGGCCGCGTTCGCTGCGATACGATCGTCACGCGCAGGGGCGTCTCGTCGTTGCCGGCCTCGCTCATCGTCGCGTCGGTCGGGTCGTACGCGGTCACGTAGTAGTCCACCGCGCGAGCGGATCGCGTGACGTCACACGGGATCTCGACGCCCCAGGCACGTCCGAGGCGCTCCATCCGCAGCCGGCGCCACGGCGCGTCTTCTCCGACCCGATACGAGAGCTCGACGCGCGCGGGCGCGATCTGTCCGGTCTCGACCGAGATCGGAATCGGCGCGCGCGCGAGCTGCTCTTGCACAGGCTCGTGGAGCAGCGCCGGGACCTCGCCGCGCGCTTGACGACGAGCGCGCGAGAAGACCGTGTTGATTTCTGGTGTCGCGATGGTCGGGTCGATCGTCACGCGCGGATCGCTGCGGACCGCTTCGGAGAAGGCCCTCAATCCCGCGTCCTGGTCGCTGCGACCGCCGACGGCGATCACGCCGTCCATCAACGCGATCTCTGCGATCACGCGCGGCGAGCAACCGCTGCGGCCACAGCGGCGCCTGGCCTCGCGCACGCGCGCCGAAGCGCCGTCGAGGTCGAGGTTTTGGTACGCATCCTGCGCGCTTCGAAGCGACTCGCGCGCGCGTGTGTCTTGTTCGCCCGAGCTCTGCGCGGACGCGAGCTTCGGGCCCACCGCGAGCGCCATCGACGCGACGAGGGCGAGCGTCGATAGGCGCCGTTGGCGCGATTGGCGAGCGATGCGCAGACGGGTCCCGATCACGATCGCGCGCTCAGAAGTGCATTCCGATGTTGGCCGCGAGGTCGAACCCGAAGATGAACGTCTCGAGGGCGCGGGCCGTGACGGGGAGCTGGAAGTTCAGCGCGAGGTCGCCGCCGACGTGGAACATCCGAGCGAACCCGTACTCGACGCGGGTGCCCGCTTGAAAGTTCAGCGTGCCCGAGCGGACGTGGGCGTTGGGCATCCCGTTGCTCGAGCCGAACGGTCGAAACTGGATCTGCCCGAAGCCGCCGCCGATGAAGGGCGCGATGCTGAGACCTTCGCGGGCGAAGCCGGGAGCGAGCACCGAGTAGTACACGCGCAGGCCGAACATCATCATCGGCAGGATGCCGGCGTTGCTCGCGACGCTGCCCGCGGGGCTCATGTAGCGGGTCACCCCCGCGAAGTCCGGGTTGAACCGAAGAAACGCGCCGAACCCGAGCTGCTTGAGCACGTTCACGCGCGCCGTCACGTGCACGAACCCTCCGGGCGTCAGTCCTCCGCCAGACAACCGCGGACACGAAAACCCCTCGAGGCAACCGTCGCCCGTCGGCTGAAAGAGACCCATCTGGTCCGGCACCGGAGCGATATCGCTGCCGAGCAGACGGATTCCGCCTGCGTTTTCGATGCGGTTGCCGACGTCGGTCCCGCGCAGGCCGCACTCGCCGAAGTCTCGGGAGCAAATCACGTCGTAGCGACCCTCGGCGTAGAACACGCCGCGCTGGTAGCGAAAGCGATCCTCGGCCGCGACCGTGAAGAGCTGCTCGATGTTCACGGCGCTCGGCGAGAGAACGCCCGCTGCGAATCCGCCACCGATCTCGAATCCGAATCGGTACCAGCTGTTCGGCGCGCCGCCGCCGCCGCCAGACGTATCCGTGGCGCACGATCCCTCGCGGCACGTGAGCCCTTCCGAGCACTGCTCGGCCTGATCGCAGGGGTCACCGAGACCGCGGCTTCCTCGGCCGCCGGCGCCTCCGCCGCGACGACACTGCGGTCCGGTCATGCCTGGCGGGCAGTCTTCTCCGCACGCCTCGGGGGGCATCCGACCAGGCAGCGCAGGGGCAGGCCTCGTGCGCGCACGAACGATCTCGACGCGAAACGGTTGATCCTCGCTGCCCGCGGTTCCGATGGTGGTGCCCGCGTCGTCGTGGGCAGTGACGTAGTAGTCCAAGTGCGGTGCGATCACCTGTCCGCATGGAATCTCGACGCCGAATCCGTTGGCGACGCGGCTCGCGGGCGCCTCGGCGAAGCGCGACATCCCGAGCCCCTTGTAGTGAACGACGACGCGCGCGGGCGTCGAGCCCGTCGGCGGCTCGACGAACACAGGGATGGGCGTGTTTTCAACCTGCTCGGTCACCGCAGTGTGTAGCAGCGGACCCGAGGCGCCCCCAGTGCTCCCGGTGTTGCCCGTGTTGCCGGTGTTACCCGTGTTGCCCGTGTTGCCTGTGTTGCCCGTGTTGCCCGTGTTGCCCGTGTTGCCTGTGTTGCCTGTGCTGCCCGTGCCGCCGCCGACCCGTCGCTGCGCCTGCTGAAACGCTGCGGTAATTTCGGGCGTCACGAGCATCGCGTCGGGCTCAGCGTTGGGATCGAGGCGCAGCGCTTGCTCGAACTCTTGAATACCTGTGTTCGAGTCGTTTTGCCCGCCCACCGAGACGACGCCGATCGCGAGGTGAACGCGGGCGAGCATCTGTGGCGAGCAGTTGCGCTGACCGCAGGAGTTGAGCGCGAGGCGAAGGCGGTTGAGCGCGCCGTCGACGTCGAGGTTTTGATAGTCCTCCATCGCCTGCTGAATCATCCCGCGCACCGCGCGGTCGCGTTGTTGCGCGTGGGCAGAGAGCGGGGCGATCACCAAGAGCGAAGCGACGATCGAAGCGCGAAGTAGGCTGCGGTTCATGCGTGGAGGTCCGTCACAACGCCGCGACAAACGGCGGGATTTGGGGGCTTCGTCGGCCAGCGGCTGACGGGGGCATCTCGAGGGCATTCGGAGTGGCCCCCCGAAGGGGGTGTCCGTTCGAATCGGGCGCGATCCTACCCAATCCTACGCCCGACGCGACAGTTTCGAGCCCCCCACGAGCGGTTACTGTCGCAAGTTGCCGCGCTCGTCGAGCTCGTTGAGCTCGACGCGGCGATTGGACTGGCGGCCAGCCTCGGAGGTGTTGCTCTCGATCGGGACCCGCGGGCCGTAGCCGCGCGAGGTCATTCGACTCGGGTCGATCGAGCGGCTGATCAGGTAGGAGCGAACGGACTGCGCGCGCTCGAGCGAGAGGCGCTCGTTGCGGCGGCGGCCGCCGCGGCTGTCGGTGTGGCCGCCGACTTCGTAGCGCAGCGTGCGGTTTTGCGGCTGGTTCAAGAACCGGACGACCTCGTCGAGCACCACCGTCGCGCTCGGCCTGAGCGTCGCGCGGTTGAGGTCGAACTCGACGTGGAAGCGAACGCCGTGCTGCGTGACCTGGATGTGCTGGAACACCGGCGGGCAGCCAGAGTTATCTGGCGGGCCTGCCTCGAGCGGGCAGTTGTCCGCGGTGTCGAGCACCGTGTCCTGGTCGTTGTCGGCGTCCTGGCAGCCGTCGTCGTCCTGGTACGTGTCGATGTCTTCCGGATCGTTTACGCAGCGATCGCGGCTGTCCGGAATCCCATCAGCGTCGTTGTCGGGCTCGGGGCAGCCGTCGTCGTCCTGGTAGTTGTCGCGGTCTTCTGCCTCGACCACGCAGCGATCGACGCCGTCCGGAATGCCGTCACCGTCGGTGTCCGGGTCATCCGCGCAGCCGTCTTCGTCGCGAAACGCGTTGAAATTCTCGGGCTCGTCCGGGCACTGATCGTCCGGGTCGAGGTAGCCGTCGCCGTCGCGATCGCCCGGCCGCGGAGGCGGTCTCGGCGTCGCGGCGCGAGGAAGGCAGCGATCGGGCGGCGACAGTCTCAGCGCCGAGCTCCCGTGGGCGTTTGCCTGCTCGAAGTGCTGATTGGCCCGGATGAGGTCGCCTTCGTCGAGCTCGATCGCCGCAAATCGCGCCTCGGCTCGGCCGATCGCAAGCTCACGAGGAGCGCAGCGCATCGCGCCGTTTCGCTCAGCTTGATCCAGCGTCGACTCGACCGACGAGATCCGACCACGCAGCGACGTGGACGCTTCACACCCTGCGAAGAGCGGAACGAAGAACGCGAAGCACGCAAAATAAACCAGCGCGAACCAGGGTGTCCTTCGCATCATCGATTCTCGTTGCTCGAGCCCTGGCCGGCGGCGGCCGCGTTGGCTGTGCTGGCGGATCCTCCGCTCGACGCAGCGCTGGCACGGGCCAGGTCGCGCGCGCGAAACGCGTGCTCTCTCGCCGAGTCCGCGAGCTCGACCGCGTGCTGATACTCGGCGTCGCCCGCAGATTCACGGGCTTTTTCCCAGCAGGCGCGCGCGTAGTAGTACTCGTATGGGCTGAGGCGCTCTGCTTCGGCGAGCCTGGCTTCTTCGAGGGCAGAGCTCGCCCCGAGGATATTCGCCGTGTACATCACGCTGCCGCAGCCTGGCGCAGCGCTGAGCAACACCACGAGCGACATCGCTTTTCGGGAGATTCTCGGCACCTTGGTGGACCTCCGCGTCCTTGGTCGCGACGCTATCACCCGCGATTTCTCAGCGTCAACGCGCGTCTGTGCGCAGAGAGCCCTCCGACCAACGCCGCCGCGCCCGCCGCCCACGGAACAAGCGCTGACAAAACCCACCAGGGACCAGAAACTCGCTCTCCTGGAGTCGGTCCGAGGCCTCCTCGAAAATGAACGTAGCTCGTGACGACCCCGATTCGTCGCCGAGTCACCAGGACGATCACGACCGCGACGATCGCGATCGCGACGAGCACCTTGGGCAACCACTCGCGACGGTGCGCAGTGACGGCGCTCGCGCCCAGAGAAAAGCCGACGAGCGCAGCGGCCGCGAGGGTCGCGACCATGGTCGCGAGCAGCAGCGAGGGCGCCCGCGACGCGTGGGCGAGGTACGACACTGTCCAATCTGGCGCGCGCCAGAGCCAGAACGCCCCCACCGGCAGCGACGCGAGCGCCAGGTGCGCGGCGAGCGCGCGAAACGCAGTCGTCGCCCACGGACCTCGCGGGCTCGCGCGCAGCTCGTCCTCTGCTGCGAGCGCGGCGGCGATCCCCACCGCCGCGTTCGCTAGTAGAAGCAGGACGAACGGCACTCGAGCTCTCCTCGCGACGGTTGTTGGTCGACGACGTCGTTCACCGCAGGCCGAGGACGTTTCCCATCCCGTAGCGGCCGGGGGGCTGATCGACCGCCCATCGCGCCGCCCGGAGCGCTCCAGCTGCGAAGACGGCGCGCGAGGTCGCGCGATGAACGAGCTCGATGCGCTCGCCCTCTCCAGCCAGGATGATCGTGTGGTCCCCCACGATGTCGCCGCCGCGAACCGCGTGAACGCCGATTTCGCCCTGCGCTCTTTGCTCGTGGTGCCCCTTTCGACCGTGCTTTGCCACGGCCTCCGCGTTCGACTCTTCTCTCGCCGAACAGGCGATCTCGAGCAGTCGAAGGGCGGTTCCGCTCGGGGCGTCGGCCTTGTGCTTGTGATGCGCCTCGATGATCTCGAGGTCGAAGTCGCTGCCGAGCAACGAAATCGCCTGTCGCAAGAGCTGCCCCAGCGCTTGCACGCCCACGCTCATGTTGGGCGCGGCGACCACGGCGACGCGCTTGGACGCATCGTCGATCGCGGCGCGCGCTTCGTCCGTGAGGCCCGTGGTGCCGACCACGCACGCGATCCCTCGCTCGGCGGCGGCGCGCAGCACGGACGCCGTCGCGTCCGGAGCGCTGAAATCCACGCAAACCTTCGCTTTTTCGAGCGCCTTGCGCACGTCATCGGTCAGCCGAACGCCGGTTGGACGACCGACGAGGGCGCCGGCGTCCGTTCCCAGCTCTGGGTTGCGAGGGCTCTCGAGGGCCCCGACGAGGCGGAGGTCTGTCGCCGTAAGAAGCTGTTCGAGCACCTGTCGGCCCATGCGTCCCGATGCTCCAGCGAGCGCTACGTGAATCATTCTTGCCCTCACACAAGCACGGTCATCGCGCGCCGAGCAAGCCCTGTCGGATCAGCTCGTCACGCACCTTTGTCACCGAAGCGGCCGACGGCCACACGAGCGGAAGCCGCACCTCGGGCCCGAGAATGCCGAGCTGCTCGAGCGCTGCCTTCACCGGACCGGGGTTGCTCTCGACGAACATCACCTCGTGCAGCGGCAGCAACGCGAAGTGCTTCGCGCGCGCGCCGGCGAGGTCTCCCTGATGAAACGTCTTCACCACGGCCTCGACCCGCGCAGGCGCGACGTTGCTCGTGACCGAGATCACGCCGCGCCCGCCGCAGGCAAGAATGCCCAGCGTGAGCGCGTCGTCGCCCGAGAGCACCGCGATGCGATCGCCGAGCGCGTGAACGACGGACTGCGTTCGCAGAACGTTTCCAGTGGCTTCTTTCAGGGCCACGACGCGCGGGCAGTGCTTCGCGATCTCCACGATCGCCTCGAGGCCGAGGTCGCTCGAGGTTCGGATCGGGACGTTGTAGAGCACGATCGGGAGCTCCGTCCCGTCGTGCACCGCGCGCACGTGCGCGACCAACCCGCCCTGCGTGGGCCGGTTGTAGTAGGGCATCACCACCATCGCGGCGTCTGCTCCAGCGGCCTTCGCAGCGCGCGTCGCCTCGATGGTCTTCTTCGTGTCGTTGGACCCCGTGCCCGCGATCACCGTCGCCCGGCCCGCGACCCGCTTCACGACGTGCGCGATCAGGGCCTTGGCCTCGTCGCTGTCGAGCACCGGCGATTCTCCGGTCGTTCCCACGGGAACGACCCCGCTGATCCCGCCAGCGATTTGGTAGTCGATCAGCCGGTCGACCGACGCAAAGTCGATCGCGCCGTCACGAAACGGCGTCGCCAACGCGGTGAACGCTCCATCGAACGAAAGTGCTCGGGCCATGAAAACTCCTGCGCGACGGGCGTATCACGCGCGCGCAGCCATGGGCGAATTCGCTGCACCAAACCTCTCGTCAGAGCGGCTCGAAGGCCCAGCGAAAGGTGACCTCGTCGAAGATGTTGTCGCGCGACTCGAGGTCCGCCAGCCACTTCGTGTCGGCGTCGCCCCCCAACAGCATCAGCCCGAGCCGTCGAAAGCGCGCCAGGTGCGCTTCGAACCGCGCCCTCGCGTAGTGCGGCGCGCCGCCGGTCTTGATCAAGAACGCCCAGTCCGAAGACAACAGCAGCATGACCTCGCGCACCGCTTGCTTCGCGATGCGCTGTCGGACTCCGCCCGCCATCGCGTGGTGCCTCGCGATGTCGACGAGCTCTCTGCACGCGTGATCGACGTGGCGGAGCATCCAGCTCGACCCTGGATCGAGCCACACGCCCGCGTATCCGCCGGCGCCCCAAGAGCTCGACTCGGGCTCGCCCACGTCGTGCACTGGGTGTTGCGCGAGATAGCGCCCGAGCGTCGTCGGCTCGAGGTCCGCCCGCACGGGTTCGAGCGCGCGAAACACGTTCTCGATCCACCGCGGTCCTTCGAACCACCAGTGGCCGAACAGCTCTGCATCGTAGGGAGCGAGCACGATCGGCGCCGTGTCCATCCGCGCAGAGAGCCTCTTCAACTGCGCGCGCCGCGCGTACACGAAGTCGAGGGCGTGGAGCTTGGTGCGCTCGGCCGCGGCCCACGGGTCGTACGTCTGCTTGCGCGAGCCGCGCTCGGACACGCGGTAGTACTTGAGACCGGTGTTCTGCCGCGTCCCGTCCGCAGCGACGAACTCGCTGACGTCCTCGTAGGGGTTGTCGAAGCCGACGTCACGATAGAACTCGCGGTACAGCGCGTCGCCAGGGTAGCCGACCTCAGCGGCCCACACTTGATGCGAGGCGCTCACGTCGCGGCCGAAGCACGCGAGTCCCTCGGGCGTGATGATCGGCGTCGCCGTCCCGAACCTCGGGCGAGGGTTGGCGTTGACGATCGCGTGCGACTCGAGCGCTGTGTATGCGATTCCGTGCTTGGTCAGCACGCTGTCGACGCCGGGGGCGTAGCCGCACTCGGGCAGCCACATGCCGCGCGGGGTTCGTCCGGTCGCGCGGGTGTGCGACTCGACCGCGAGCTCGACCTGCGCGTGAATCATCCGCGGGTGATGCAACAGAGCGGGAAAAAATCCGTGCGTCGCGCCGCACGTCCACAGCTCGAGCCGCCCCATCGCCTCCCAGGCGGCGAGCGCTCCGACGACGTCACCTTGGATCGATCGCCAGGTCTTCCACAGGTTCTTCTGGTGCTGCTCGTACCAGAGAACGACCGGCTCGAACGTGTGGTCTCCGCGCGTCCGCGCGAGCTCTTTGTCCACGAGCCGATCGAGCTTCTCCATGTGAAGCTCGAAGCGTCGTCGCAGGGTCGGGTCCTTCAGCATCGCGACGAGCGGCGGCGACAGCGAGAAGGTGAGCTCGAACGGAACGTGATCCGCTTCGAGTCGCTCGAAGCTCTGGATCATCGGCAAATAGCACTCGGCGATCGCCTCGAAGAGCCAACGCTCTTCGAGGAAGTCTTTGTGTTCTGGGTGCCTGACGAACGGAAGATGTCCGTGGAGCACCAGCGCGACGTACCCGGCTGGCATTGGCGTTGCGCGCGACAATACCTTTTCACCGCCCAGGTTCAACGCGTTCGACGCACTGAACGTGCGAGATGAAAGCC
>LNFM01007691.1_pt1 | contig 16709 bp, 18 predicted proteins | sample 596031 | NCBI WGS metagenome assembly LNFM01 (sample SAMN04254537, study PRJNA301005) | activated carbon metagenome | isolation source: dual media filters at the Ann Arbor, Michigan drinking water treatment plant | place: USA: Ann Arbor
TGAGGCCGGGCTTGACGAGGGGGTTCGGATTCTGGAAAAGCACGGTGACCCGCCCGTCGGCCACCCGGGCGACTTCGCCGGTCATGGGCTCGTTGCCCAGTTCCGAGAGGTACACCGCGGCGGGCGAGCCCTCTTTGATCTTCTTCTGCTGCTCCTCATTCACTTCGGCCACTACCTGCAGATTGCCGAGGTCGGTGGCGATCTGGAACAGGTCGTCTTCGCCCAGTTGAATTTCGACGCCTGCATCGCCTTTGCGCTGGATGACGAGGCCGTCGACGGGGGCGTGCACTTGGGTGGCTTGCAGGCTGGCGTCGGCGTCTTCGAGATCGTTGTTCCGCTCTTCAAGGGTTTTCTTGGCGGCGTCGATGTCGCGGGCCAAATCCGTAATGCGGCCTTCGGCAATCTGTTGCCGGGCGGTGGAGCTTTCGTAGTCGAGCTTGGCGCTCTCGAACTCTTTCTGCGCTTTTTCAAAGGCCAAACGCGGCGTGGCGCCCTGCTGGTTGAGCATGGTTTGCCGCTGATAGGCGCGATCCGCGCGGGTGTACTCGTCTTTCACTCGCGCTGCTTCCGCGCGGCCCCGGGAGACCTCCAATCGGGCGGCCAGCATCTGGCTTTCGAGCTGATTCACGCGCTCCTGCGCCTTGTCGGCGCGCTCCTTGGCCTGGAGTTGCTCGTTGGTCAGTGTGGGGTTGTTGAGTCGCGCGAGCAGCTGGCCTTCGTAGACCTCTTCGCCCTCGTTTACGAGATACTCTTCGACGGTTCCGGCCGAGGGCGGCTTGACCGCGACCACATTCCGGGCTTCTACTTTGCCGCTCAGGCTCAGGTCGCCACTCACTTCGACGGGGGAAGGCGCGGGGGCAGCCACGGCGGCCGGTTTGGCTTGTTCTCTTCGCCAAACGGTGATCGCTCCCGCGGCGATCGCCAGCAGGATCAGACATCCTCCGAACAACAGCCATTTGCCGCGCATAGTAAGAGTCTACCGTAGCGATGCTACAGTAGCCCCATGGAAGCCCCGCGCCTGGGCGCGTTAACCGCACTGTTCTTCCGGTCGGGCAGCTTGACACTGGGTGGCGGGACGACGATTCAGGCCGTGCTGCACCTCGAACTGGTGGAGCGGCGCGGCTGGCTAAGTTCGCCCGAGTTCGGGTTGATCTACGGGCTGGCCCGCTTTACGCCGGGCACGAATATACTTGCGTGCAGCGCCGCGCTGGCCTGGCGTTTGGGTGGGTGGCCGGCCGCCGTGGCCGCCGTCGTTGCGGTGTCGCTGCCGGCTTCGTTTCTGATTCTGGCGCTGCTTGATGGTTATGAACGCGTCCGGGCGGTTGCTTGGGTTGGCCAGGCGATCAGCGGGGCTCTGGTGGCGGTGGTGGCTCTGATTGCCGTCTCTTCGTGGAAATTGGTGCAGCCGTATGCGGCGAAGCGGCGTTGGGTGAGGATAGCGCTGCTGACGGGTGGGGCGTACGCTGCCTTGGCGACTGGCTGGCTTTCGCCGATTGCGATCCTTGCCGTGGCGATCGTAGGCGGGTTGGTGTTGGACCGGCTGGGAGTGGCATGAACCTGTTTTGGCTTTATCTGCTGCTCGCCAAATCGACGCTGACGAGCTTCAGCGGCATGACCTCGCTGGCCATTGTGCGGCACGATTTCGTCGTCGAGCATCATCTGCTGACCGATCAACAGCTCACGACGGCCATTGCCGCCGGCCGCCTGGCGCCGGGGCCGAACGGGGTGTACCTGGTGGGAATCGGCTACTACCTGGCGGGCTACCCCGGCGCGGCCGTGGGCTGGCTGGCGCTGATCACCCCGGCGTTCCTCAGCATCCCACTGCTGGTTTGGCTGCGGCGCCACAGTGACCATCCCACATTCCGGCGGGCGCTCGATTCGGTGCTTCTGGCGGCGGCGGGCTTGAGTCTAGCGAGCGCGCTGCCGTTGGCGCAGGACGCGATTGCGGATTGGCGTGGGCTGCTGCTCGGCTTGGCCGCGGGTGCTATTCTGCTGCGCACCAAGGTCGATTCGTTCTGGGTAATTCTCGGTAGTGGCGCAGTGGCTTTGCTATACTCTGCCGTATTATGAGCGAGTTTCGACTCGGCGATATCCTCGACGATTATTGCGTGAAGTGCAAACGCCTGACCAATCATGCCATCGTGTCCCTGGTAGGAACGGATCCGGCCAAAGTCCGCTGCTGTTCGTGCTACAAAGATCACGACTATGAAAAGGCCGTGGTCCCTCCGACGAAGAAGGAGCTGAAGGCGCTGGCTCTGCTGCAGGCGCAGCAGGAAGGCGAAGGGAAGCCGAACTAGTTCCGGCGCATCTCGTCTTTAATCTGGGTCAAAATTTCGGACTTGTCGTCCGACTCGAGTTCTTGCTCGAGGCGGCGCAGGGCAACGCCGACTACGTCCCGGTGATGGAGCTTGTGGCCCAGGCCCTCGCGGTCCGTCAGCTTGAGCCAGATGTCGTGCAGGCGGTCGAGATCCTCCGGCCATAGGCGGGGCGGGTGGGGGCCCAGGTTGACGAAGGTGGACTGGCGGTCCGGCCGGATGACTTCGAGCGAGAGCGGGTGGCGCGGCTCCGGCAGTGCTTCCCAGGCGAGGCCGATGCGCCGGGCGAGCTCTTCAGACGCCATCTTGGCCGAGACGCCGGTGACGAGGCGGGAGGCCTTCAACTGGTTAGCCGCTTGGATCATGGCGGCGAACGGATCGGTGGCGGGGACGACGAGCAGTTCCACCGGCTTGCCTTCCTTTTCGGCCACGGTGACCACGCGGGAGAACAGTTCCTGCTCATAGGAGCCAAACAACTGCTCGTTCTGGAGTTCAAACTCGCCCGCGCCGGCGGAGATGGGATGGACGGTCATCACGACGACGTCATGCCGCCGTAGATTGGTTTTTTCGAGGATGCGGCGGAAGTGTTCGAGGTTATTGTAGTCGCGGACGGCGACGAGAATGCAGCCGGGCCGGGCCGTGAGATGGGCCGTATCGACATGGGGCTGATGCTCCAGATTGAACTCTTCGAGGTTGTTGGCGTTGGCCGCTTCGGCCTTCCGCGTCTGCCGCGCGTTGACGCGCTCGGAGATCAGGAAGACGGCGAAGAGCAGCAACGTGAACGAGAGGCCATACATTGTGGCGATCTTCTTCGTGAAGAGGTTGGCGATCGCCACGAGAAAAAGCATCAACACCGTGACGGCCAAGCCCACCGGGATCTCCCGGCCGCCGAGCCGGAAATTGAAGGGCGTCTTGTACTCCTGATCGTGGCGCTGGAAACGGAGGGCGAGTACGCCGAGGCCTTTGAGAAAGAAGCTCCACACGACACCGAAGGCGTAGGCCTCGCCGAGCAGGTAGACGTCGCCCATGCTGCCGATGATGGTGAGAATCTGCAGGAGGACGATGAGGTTGATGATCCGGAAGGTGGTGCCGAACTTGACGTGCGGCTTGCGGAACCAGCCCAGCAGAACGCCGTCTTCGGCCACCCGGTTCAGGACGCCGTTGGCGCCGATCAGCGACGTGTTGACGGCGCCGGACAGAATCAGCCCGCCGACGATGACGACGAAGATGTGGAAGCCGAGCTTCAGCAGCTGCGGTCCTTCGAGGTTCATCGACATACCGCCGATGAGGTTGTCGTAGTACTGCGGCCGGACCGCGTCGGGGATGATCATCACGGCCAGCAGCGAGATGAGGCCGGTGGAGAGCAGGGCGTAGATGCAAACGATGTTGGCCGTGATCCGTAGATTCTTCATCTTGGGATAGGCGATTTCGCGGTAGACCTGCGCCAGCGTCTCAAAGCCGCTCATGGCGAGCAGCGAATGGCCGAACGCCACCACGAGCATGGCCGCGCTGATGCTTTGCCAGAAGGTGCCTTCGAGCCAGCCGAGCGAATGTTCGTTCATCGTCAGGTTGGCGGCCGAGGGCGCGGGCGGAAGCGACGCGCCTCCGCGGAGCAGCAGAGTGATGACGGACCAGCCCACGAGCATCACCACCATGACGGTGGTGATCTGCATGATGCGCAGGGCGTGGCCGCTCGATTCGTGAATGCCGCGGGTATTGCTGCGCCAGAAGTACAGCGTGACGGCGATGCCGAAAAACACCGCGAACAGGTTCGGATTGACGTGCAGCGGGTGGCCGCCCATTTCGCTCATCTCGTTGAGCAGCCGGCCAATGTATTGCCCGGCGCTGACGGAGGAGATGGGGCCGGTGAGGATGAAGTCTACGACCAGGGCCGAGACGGAAAGCTTGGCCATGTTCGGGCCGATTGAGTCCCGGACGACGACGTAGACCCCGCCGCGGACGAACATGGAGCAGCTCTCCATGTAGATGGAGCGCACGGCGAACGAGAAGAGCATGACGGCCAGGACGAACCAGGGGGCCGATTTGCCAATCGCCTGTTCGGTGATGCCGCCGACGTAGAACATCGTCGAGGCAAGATCGCTCAGAACGATTGCCGCGCCTCGCCAGAACGAAATAAACGAAAGCGCAACGGTGGTGGCAACAACAACCCGGCTACTGCTGATGGATGTTGTTGCCTGGCGTTCAGGTGGCTCAGGCATTCCAGCTACGATAATAGCGGATGCAAGATGGCTCTGAAATCATCCGGACGTTGCGCGAGGCCGGGTATAGCGCTTGGCTGGTCGGCGGCTGCGTTCGCGATTTGCTTCTCGGGGTATCTCCGCAGGACTACGACGTCGCGACCAGCGCACGGCCGGACGAGATCGCCGCGCTCTTTCCGGCGGCCCATGCGGTGGGCGCGCATTTCGGGGTGATGCTGGTGGGCGAGGTGGAGGTGGCGACCTACCGCAGCGACGGCGCCTACTCCGATGGCCGCCGGCCGGAAACCGTAAATTACGAAACGAACCCACTGGCGGACGCCAGCCGCCGGGACTTCACCATCAACGGCATGTTCCTCGATCCCTTTTCGGGCGAGGTTCTGGATTTCGTGGGGGGGCGGGAGGACTTGGCCAATCGGACGGTGCGCGCGATCGGGGACCCGGCGGTTCGCTTTGCCGAGGACCATCTGCGAATGTTGCGGGCCGTTCGCTTTGCCGCGCGGCTGGGATTCGAAATCGACCCGGCGACATTGGCGGCGATCGACCCGGCGGCTATTCGCAAGATCTCCGTCGAACGGGTTTTCGCCGAACTGAATCGCATGATGTGCGAAGGCGGGGCGGCGCGGGCACTCGAACTGCTGGACCGGTGCGGCCTGCTGGCCGAGCTGCTGCCGGAAGTAAAGGCGATGCAGGGCGTGGAGCAGCCGCCGGAGTGGCATCCGGAGGGCGACGTGTGGGTGCATACCTTGGCGATGCTCCGGCACATGGGTCCGGCGAAGCCCGCGGTCGCCTGGGGCACGCTGCTGCACGATGTGGGCAAGCCGGTGACCCAGACGATCGAGGATCGCATCCGGTTTAACGGCCATGATCGAGTCGGTGCCGAGATGGCCCGGGGCATCTTGTCGCGCCTGCGCGCCTCGGCGGAGTTGATCGACGAGGTGCAGTACCTTGTTTCGTGCCATATGCGGTTTCCGGACCTGCCGAAGATGAAGCCGTCGACCTTGAAGCGCTTTCTTCGACACGACCACTTTCCGGACCTGCTGGAGCTGCACCGCCTCGATTGTTTAGGGAGCAGCGGGCGCCTGGGCACCTACGATTTTGCCCGGCAGCAGTGGACCAGCTTGACCCCGGACGAACTCCGCCCCGCGCCGCTGGCGACCGGCCGCGATGTGATGGCTCTAGGGTTGGCTCCCGGTCCAAGAATTGGCGAACTGATCCGGGCGCTTGAAGAGGAACAATTGGAGGGCAATCTGACGACGCGGGAGGAGGCCCTCGCCTGGCTCAGCCGGCAAGTTTCGGCGCCAGCATCCACTTAAGGACGCCGCGCGGCCGCAGGCTGAGGGACGGCACGTCGACCCGCACCATGGCGCCTTTCTTGAAGTCGACTTGCAGCTCCGGCACGGCGAGCAAGTAGCCGGTGAGTTGGCCCATGGCCGGTTCATGTCCGACGAGCAGAAGCGACGGCTCGCCTTTGTAGAGGCGGATCTCGTCCCAGGTCTCCTGGGCGAGGGAGGAGGGGACGAGCGTTTTCGTCGTGATGATCGGCTCGTGGAACTCGAGGGCTTTCGCGGCGAGGTTGGCGGTTTCCTGGGCTCGGCGGAAGGGGCTGGCCAGGATCTTCGCGGGGTCGAGTCCGCCGCCCCGGGCCCGCTTGAGGATGTCTCTCAGCTTGCGGGCTCCTTCGCTGGTGAGCGGACGGTCGGCGTCGGGGACGCCAGGTTTCGGGTCCTCGGCAATGGCGTGGCGGAGCAGGTAGATCTGCATGGTCGCGGTGGTGCAGCTATTTTGCCATACTCAGAGGTTTGCGCATGAGTCCAGAGCAGTGGCAGCGGGTCTCCATCGTGGTGGCCGGGTGCGCCCTCGTGGCGACGTTGTGTTCGATTGCGGTATCGCAAATCCTGCTTGGCATCGCTACGGCGTTGGCGTTGTTCCGGTGGCAGGAGCGGCGGTTTCCGCCGATTGGCTGGCCGCTAGCGGCCTTTGTGGGTTTTTCGTTGCTGGCGGTGGCGTTCAGTGAGAACCCGGCGGCCGGGGTTCCGCAGTTGCGGAAGTTTTTCGTCTATCTCATTTTGTTCGCCTTGGCGACGGCGCTGCGGCGTTGGGTGGAGGTGCGTTGGTTGCTGGCGGGCCTGGCGACCGCGGGGACGCTCTCGGCGCTTTGGTCTTTTGTGCAGTACGCCAGGAAGTACGCGGCGGCGAAGGCCGCCGGGGTGGACTTTACGCTGGCCTACATCGCGGATCGGACCACCGGCTTCATGAGCCACTGGATGACCTTCGGCGGGGAGATGATGATCGTCCTGCTGCTCGCCGTCTCCTGGTTTCTGTTCAAGCAAGACTGGCGCGGGGCCGTGGTCGCGTTGCTGACCGGGGTGGCGTTGCTGTTGGGGCAGACACGGGGGATGTGGATTGGGGCGGCGGCGGGGGTGGTCTATCTCGTCTGGAGTTGGAAGCGTCCGGTGGTGCTGGCGCTACCGGTGCTGGCTGGATTAGTGCTGGCGCTGGGTCCGGCGACGTTGCAGGAGCGGGCACTTTCCATCGTGCGGCCGCGCGGCGATCTCGATTCGAATGCGCATCGGCAGGCCATGTTCCGGACGGGGATCGCGATTATTCAGGCGCACCCTATCTTGGGAATTGGGCCCGAGATGGTGAAGCGCAAGTTCCCGGAGTATGCCCCGGCCGATATCCCGCGGCCGTTCCCGATCCATTGGTGGTATGACCATCTGCACAACATCTATCTGCACTTCGCGGCGGAGCGGGGGATTCCGGCAGTGGCCGCTTTGCTTTGGATGGTGGTTGGTTCGCTGGTCGTGTTTCTGCGCGCCGCGCGGCGGGTGGTGGACGCCGAGCGGCGGGCAGTATTGCATGGCGTGGCCGCAGTGATCATCGGGGTGCTGACGGCCGGGGTGTTTGAGTACAACCTCGGCGATAGCGAAGTGCTGCAGTTGTTCCTCGGCCTGCTGGTCGTGGGCTACTTCGCAAATGAAGTATGATAGGGGGTAGGGGTATACCCTATGACTCTTATGGAACTAAAAATCGAAGGCATGCATTGCGGCGCTTGTGTTCGCCGCGTTACCCAGGCGCTGGAGAAAACGCCCGGAGTGACCGTGGAGTCGGTGGCCATTGGCTCCGCCACCATCGAGACCGCTGATCCCGCGTCCGCCGTAGCCGCCCTGAAGAAGGCTGGCTACGCGGCGCAACCCGTGTCATGAAGACGTTGACCATTCCGGTAGGCGGTATGACTTGCGCCGCCTGCCAGGTCCACGTGCAACACGCGCTTGAAGAGGTGCCGGGCGTCGAGAAGGCGACCGTCAGCCTGCTGACGAACGAGGTGAGTGTGGTGTTCGATCCTGCGCTCGCGCGACAGGAGTCGCTCGTCGCCGCTATCGTCGATAGCGGCTACGAAGCCGAGGTCCGGGCCGAAACTGATTACATCCGGCCCGCCGCCATCAGTATCGCGATCGGCCTGGTGATGATGGCCGCGATGCCTTTTGTAGGCCACGCGAATCAGACTTGGAACTGGGTTCAGCTCGTGCTGACCGTCTACGTGATGGCGGGCCCAGGGCGCCAATACTACGTCAAGGCCTTTAGCGGGATTCGGCACGGCAATACGGACATGAGCACGCTGATCACGCTGGGGACCGGGGCTGCGTTTGCCTACTCCGTCGCTGCGCTCGCGGGATTGGTGCACGACGTCTACTTTGAAGCGGTTGTGTTCATCCTGGGTCTGGTGCTGGCCGGCCGGGCGATGGAGGCGCGGGCTCGCCATCAGACGGCCGATGCCATCCGCAAGCTGGCGCAACTGGCGCCGGCCACGGCGTGGGTGCAGCGGGATGGGGAGTGGGTGAGTGTCCCGGTGGAGGCGGTGACGCTGGGGGACCGTCTGCTCGTGAAGCCGTCGGAGCGGGTCCCGGTGGACGGCGTTCTCGAGTCCGGCTCCTCGCCGGTGGACGAATCAATGCTGACGGGCGAGCCGATGTCGGTGGCGAAGAGCGTGGGCGACCGGGTTTCGGCCGGAACACTGAACGGCGCCGGCTCGTTTGAGTTCCGCGCGACCGCGGTGGGCGCGGGCACGATGCTGGGCCAGATTGTCCGCATGACGCGGGAGGCGCAGGCGACCAAGGCGCCGCTGCAGCGACTGGCCGACCGGATCAGCGCCGTTTTCGTTCCGGTGGTGGTCAGCATTGCGGTGGTGACCTTCGTGGCTTGGTATCTGTGGGGCGGGGAAGCGGGGCCGGCGCTCGAAGCGGCCGTTGCCGTGCTGATCATCGCCTGCCCGTGCGCCATGGGCTTGGCGGTGCCGGCGGCGGTGATGGTGGCGACGGGGCGTGCGGCGGGAATGGGCGTGCTGTTCAAGGGCGGCGAGGCGATGGAGCGGCTTTCGCACGTCGATGTGGCCGTGCTGGATAAGACCGGCACGTTGACGGAAGGCCGGCCGGCGGTGACGCGCTTAGAAGGCGACGCGCAATGGGTTCGTTTCGTAGCTGGCGTGGAGCAGAGCTCCGAACATCCGTTGGCGCACGCGGTGGTGACCTACGCGGGCGCGCGAATTCCGGGGGTCTCCGGCTTCGTGGCCACGCCGGGGCAAGGCGCGGAGGGCGTGGTGGAGGGTCGGCATGTTCGCGTCGGCCGGCCGGCCTGGCTGGGCATTGAAAGCGACCTGCCGATTGCCGCCACGGTGGACGGCGCGTTTGCGCTGGCGCTCGACGTAGCGGACCCGGTGAAGGCGACGTCGGCCGAGGGCGTACGGCGCCTGGGGGTTCGCACCGTGATGCTGACGGGGGACCGCCCGGCCACCGCACAACGCGTGGCGGCGGCCGTTGGCATCGCCGAGGTGCACGCCGGCCTGTTGCCGGGCGAGAAGCTCGCATTTATTGCGGGCCTGCAGAAGCAGGGCCGCGTGGTGGCGATGATCGGCGACGGGGTGAACGACGCTCCAGCGCTGGCGCAGGCTGATGTCGGCCTGGCGATGGCCACCGGTTCGGACATCGCCGCCGAGACCGCCGCCGTTACCTTGCTGCGGCCGGATCTGCTCGCTGCGGCCGACGCATTCGCGCTGGCGCGGGCGACGGTTCGCGTGATGCGTCAGAACTTGTTCTGGGCCTTCGTCTATAACGCCATCGGGATTCCGTTGGCGGCCTTTGGCCAACTCAACCCCGTGCTCGCCAGCGCCGCAATGGCGCTAAGTTCCGTCAGCGTGCTCGCCAACAGCCTCCGTCTCCGCCGCATCCAATTATGAACAAAGAGAAAAATCTACAGCGCTTGAAGCGCATTGAAGGGCAGGTCCGCGGGATCCACAAGATGATTGACGAGGACCGCTACTGCGCCGAGATCCTGGTGCAGATCTCGAGCGTGCAGCAGGCACTGCGGGGCCTGTCGAAGCAAGTGATGCAGGGGCACCTCGAACACTGCGTGACGTCCGCGTTTGCCTCGCGCGATCCGGCGAAGGCCGTGGCGATGCAGAAGGAGCTACTGGAGCTAATGTATAAGTATTCGCAATGAAGAATCTTGCCTTCCTCTTCGCCCTTCCTCTTCTGGCTCAACAGGATCTTTCGGTGGCCTGGGTTCGATCCAGCGTCGAGTACGCGGCTCTGTCGCAGCAGGCCTATCGCGGGGCTACGCAGGCGCTTGAAGCCGCCCTGGCGGATGCGCATTGGACCGCCGCGCTCGAGCAGAAGTCCGGCTTTGAAGAGCTGCCGCCGGCGGTGATTCTGGACCTGGATGAGACCGTGCTCGACAACTCCGAGCATCAGGCTTCGCTGGCCGCGCAGCGGATTGCGTTCGACAACGACAAGTGGAACGCGTGGGTGAACCAATCGAAAGCCACAGCGGTGCCGGGGGCGATTGAGTTTTTGAAGTTCGCGCAGATGCGCGGGGTGACGCTGGTGTACGTCACGAATCGGACGTGCAAGGCGAACGACGAGAACGATCCGACGGTGAAGAACCTGCGGCGGCTGGGCGCTCCGTGGGTGCCTGCGCGGTTGCTGTGCCGGGAGGGCAGCAGCAGCGACAAGGGCGCGCGCCGGACGGCGGTCGCCGAGAGCTACCGCGTGCTGCTGCTGATCGGCGATGACTTTCAGGACTTTGTCAGCGTGCCGAGCGAGCAGAACTCGGTGGCCGGGCGCCGGGAGATCCTGGGGCCGAACCAGCAGTTCTTCGGGGACCGCTGGTTCCTGCTGCCCAATCCGATGTACGGCTCCTGGGAGCGCGTACTTCAGCGCTGACGCATGACGATGGTGCCAGGTTTGGCGTTGGTGTGTTCGCCGTCCTTGAGGATGGCGACGCCGTTGACGAAGACGTGGACGATGCCGGTGGAGTACTGGTGCGGCTTTTCGTACGTCGAGTGGTCGATCACCTTGGCCGGGTCGAAGACGGTGACGTCGGCGGCCAGACCGGTGCGGAGCAGCCCGCGGTCGTAGATCCGCAGCTTGTTCGCGTTGGCTGAGGTCATCTTGCGGATGGCTTCTTCCATGGTGATCACCTTCTCGTCGCGGACGTAGCGGCCGAGAACGCGGGGGAAGGTGCCGTAGTAGCGCGGATGGGGATGTTCGGCGGCGAGCAGGCCGGTGGTGGCGACGGCTCGGCCGTCCGAGCCGATGGACACGAACGACTGCTTCATGGCGTAGCGCATGTCCTCTTCGTTGTGGTGGAAGTAGACGGTGGGGACGGAGCCGCCGTTGTCGAGGAGGACCTGGAAGAGGGCGTCGACGGGGTCCTTGCCGAGGGCGGCGATGATTTGATTCATGCGCTGGCCTTCGTACTTCTTGTAGCTCGGGTTGGAGAAAGAAGAGATCTGCATGCCTTCCCAGGAGCCGGTGGCGGTGTAGTGGTTGTACCAGTTGGTGCCGGGGATGCCGTTCAGGATTTCTTTTGTGAGCCGCTCTTTGAGGGACGGGTCCTGGATACGCTTGAGCAGTTCGTTAACGCCGCCTTCGTGCGCCCACGGCGGAATGATGCTCGAAAGGTTGTTCTGCCCGGCGCGGTAGGGATAGACGTGGGATTCGACTTCGACGCCTTCGGCGCGGGCCTTGGCGATGGTGGCAATGACTTCCGGCATTTTGCCCCAGAGCTTGTTTTCGGCGATCTTCAAGTGGATGATGTCGACGGGCACGCCGGCGCGTTTGCCGATGGTGATGGCCTCGGCGATGGATTCAAAAACGCCGTTGCCTTCCGTGCGCATATGCGTTGAGTAGATGCCGCCGAAGGGCTTGGTCTCTTCGCACATGGCAACCAGGGTGTCGGTATCGATCCAGGCTCCGGGGGGCCCGGAGAGAGAGCTGGAGACGCCGAGGGCGCCGTCTTCCATGGCTTGCTTGACGAGGGCGCGCATCTTGACGAGTTCGGCCGGGGTGGGCGGGCCGGCTTTGGGGCCGCGGACTTGCGTCCAGATTTGGCTGGAGCCGACGTAGCTGCCGACGTTGGGCGAGATGCCGGTGCGGAGGAGGCGTTCCCAGTAGTTGGTGAAGCGCGGGAAATCTCGGGAGGGCGCGGCGGAGGGCCCTTCGCCGAAGATGAGGGTGGTGACTCCTTGCCGGACGAAGGACTGCGCGTTTCCGTCGGCGAGCAGGGAGGTATCGGAGTGGTTATGGATGTCGATGAAACCCGGGGCGACGATCATGCCTTTGGCGTCGATGGTCTGGCGGGCGAGTCCGCTGAGTTTGCCGATGGCGGCGATTTTACCGCCGGTGATGGCTACGTCAGCGAGGAAGGTGGGGTTCCCGGTGCCGTCGGCTACGCGGCCGTTTTTGATCAGGATGTCGTAGGGCTGCTGGGCGAGGGCCAGCACGGGCAAGAGGGATAGGAGCAAGCGCATGGCTTGCAGTTTATCGCTGTTGCGGGGGCTACGGGTTCACCAACCCCGGCGCGAACTCGAAAGCTCCTCGGATGACGCCCGTTAGGCAGCCGCTGGAATTCGCAACCCTACGCTGAATCTCAATCGGGAAAATGACATCGCTACCAGGTGCGGGCAGGAGGTTGAGCGCGACCGCCGAACAGGCGGTGCTATGCTGCCGTAGCACTTGGGCGAGGCCGTCGAGCCGCGTCCGCTGCGCTGGGGTCAGCAGCGCCTGGATGGCGGCGACGGTCTTGGTCTGCTCAGCTTCGATCTCGCGCCGGATGGACTCGAGCTCGACGTGACGCAGGCCGATGGCCGTGGGGTCGAGCGGTTCCCGCGCCATCTCCTCGGCGAGTTCCCGTTGCACCTGGAACTGGCGCGTGGCCTTCCCGATCCGATAGGCGTCGAGTTGGGCATTGAGCCGCTGGATGCCGTTGGCCTGGGCGTCGGTCAATTCGAGATACCGGCGGAGGTCCTGCGGAATGGGACCGGGGATGAGCCCGGTTTGGGCGAAGGTCACTCCGGTCAGTAAAAACAGCAGGGTGAGTAGGGAGCGCATGGCCCCATCTTATCCTGATTAAAGAATTCGAATCTCGCTCACGGAGGAGAGGAGGCGGTCGTTGGTCACAACGCCCAGAATGCCGCCGGGAGCCAGGCATCGATCTAGACCGCTCACGCCCGGTACGCTGCGATTGGCCGCTTCCCGTACCTTTTGCACGGCGGGGAGCAGGAGCCCGATCAGGATGGCGATGATGCCCTTTTCGTTTGAGACTACCGACCAACCGGCGCGGGTGCTCGGCACAATCACGATGGAGTTGACGCCATTCGGGTGGGCGGCGCGAATCTCGGCCGGGATCACCGAGCCATCGCCCGCGGCGATGTGTTGCGGCACGAAAGGCTTATGCAAAGCAGAACTGACGTCGCCTTTGATGTCGCCGATCTTAATGTAAATGGGCATGTTTAGCGTTCCTCCTGATGGAATCTATCAGGGAGAGCGCGAAACGCTCAGGAATTCCATCACCGACAAACAAAATACCCCACGGCGTGGCCGTGGGGTATCGCTTGTTTGGTGGATTGTTAGGCGACGGTGATGGTGACTGAGGTAATGGCGTCGCCGCCTTTGATCGCGTCGACGACATCGAGGCCGCTGGTCACCTTGCCAAACACGGTGTGCTTGCCGTTCAGCCAAGGGCAGGGGACGTGGGTGATGAAGAACTGGCTGCCGTTGGTGCCGGGGCCGGCGTTCGCCATCGAGATGACGCCGCGCTCGTGCGTGTTCGGGTTGCCGGCGAACTCGTCGGCAAAGCGGTAGCCAGGGCCGCCGCGGCCGGTGCCTTCCGGGCATCCGCCCTGCACCATGAAGTCCGGAATCACCCGGTGGAAGGACAGGCCGTTGTAGAACCCGTCCTGGGCGAGGAATACGAAATTGTTCACCGTCTTCGGTGCGCTCTTGGCGTCGAGCGCGAGAACAATTTGACCCCGTGACGTTTCAAACGTCGCCGTGTAGGTTTTGGCCGGATCAATGACCATCTCTGGATATGCTGCGTATTGCTTCATAGAAGTTCTTCCCGTTTCATTTTCTCGAGCGCTTTGACGATATCGCTCACTTGTTGCGACCGGTTCCGATCGGCGATCAGAAGGGCGTCGGCCGTTTCGACGACCACCAGGTTCTCGACGCCGAGCAGCGCAACGAGTTTGCCGGGCACGTCGACGTAGTTGCCAGTAGCAAGCTCGGCGATCACTTCGCCGCGCGAGACGTTCGAATAGATGCCGCGGGCTTCGAGCTCATAGACCGCGTTCCAGGTGCCGACGTCGTTCCAGCCGAACTCGTCGGCGGGGATGCCGACGATGTTCTGGGCCTTTTCGAGCACGGCGTAGTCGATGGAGATGTTCTCGCATTCGGGGAACGCGGTGGCGAGGGCGGACTTGAACTTGGAGCTTGAGAACGGCGGCAGGCCAGCGAGGAGGGCGGCGGTCTTCGGCAGATGATCGCGCATGGAGTTCAGCACGACGTCGGCCCGCCAGAAGAACATGCCGGCGTTCCAGAAGAAGTTGCCCGCGTGGACGTACTCCTTGGCTGTTTCGAGATTGGGCTTTTCGCGGAAGCTGCGGACGGGCACCGGGGTGACCTCGCCGGCCGTGACGCCGGGGGGGAATTCGATGTAGCCGTAGCCGGTTTCGGCCCAGCGGGGCTGGACGCCGAGGACGGCAATTTTGCCTTCGGCGGCGGCTTTGAACGCGGGCTTAACTAGGCGCAGATAGCGGCTGTTCTTCTCGATCACATGGTCGGCGGGGAAGACGCCCATGACGGCGTCGGGATCCTGCCGGTGGAGGATCTGTGCGATCAGGCCGATGGCCGGGGCGGTGTTGCGCTGGGCCGGTTCGGCGATGATCTGCTTCTTGGGCACCTCGGGCAGCTGCTTGGCGATGGTCTCGCGGAGGTGGGAGTTCGTGATCACCCAGATGCGTTCCGGCGGGAGAATACTCCGCAGCCGGTCGACGGTCTGTTGGATCAGGGTCCGTTCACCGAAGAAGTTCAGGACCTGCTTGGCGGATCGCTTGCGGCTGCGGGGCCAGAACCGCGTACCGCGGCCGCCGGCCAGGATTAGCCCATATTGGTGGTCAGTCTTTGCCATGTGCTATTGGAGAGGGTAGGAGGGAATGCGCCGGAAGGTCTGATCCCAGCGGGTTTTGGTGAAGAAGTGAAGAGCTAGGTCCGTGGCGTGCGCCCACACGTGCTCGGCGGTGCGGGGCTGCCAATGCTCCAGGGGCGCATCGTAGGACCACCAAACGAGAATGGGTTTGCCGATGATGTTTTCGCGGGGGACGAGGCCCCAGAAGCGGGAGTCGGCGGAGTTGTCGCGGTTGTCGCCGAGGGCAAAGTATTGGCCGGCGGGTACGACCAGTTCGCTGTTGGTGACGTGATCCTGCACCATCAGCAGACCGCGGCGTTCGATGCCCGCGAAGGGCGCGGCGTTGGGGAAGTTCCGGAGATAGGGGACGTACAACTGATCGTTCTGGCGCTTGTAGGGTTCGACGACGGGCTTTCCGTTGAGGATGAGTTGATTGTCGACGAAGCGGATGCGATCTCCGGGGACGCCGATGACGCGCTTCACGTAGGGTTGTTTCTCGTCGAGCGGATACTTGAAGACAATCACGTCGCCGCGCTGCACTTCGGCATAGGGGAGGAGCTTCTTCTGCCACTCTCGCGCGGGAGCGTAAGCCAGCTTGTCGACGAAGAGATGGTCGCCCACCCGAATGGTGGTATCCATCGATTCCGTAGGTACGACGAACGCCTGGAGCAGGGTCGTCGTGCCGAATAGGAGCATGAGGATGGTGACGGTCCAGTCAGCAATCCAATGACGGGGAGTTTCCGGTTGCTTCGGCATGGGTTATTGCACCGGATAGCCGTGGATCAAATTGAACGTCCGGCCCCAGCGGGTCTTCGTGAAGAAGTTCGTGGCCAGATCCTGGATGTGGTCCCAGCCGGGGGTTGAAGACTGCAGGCGCTCGGTGGGAGCGTCGTAGGACCAGTAGATGATCAGCGGTTTGCCGATGATGTTTTCGCGCGGGACGAAGCCCCAGTAGCGGGAGTCGAGCGACTGATCGCGGTTGTCGCCCATGGCGAAGTAGGCGTTATCCGGCACGACGATTTCATTGCCCTTCATGTGTTGTTCGAGCATCGTCCGGCCGCCTTCGCTGAGGCGGGTGTTGGGCTCCGAGGGGAAGGTGTCGCGATAGGAGTCGAAGTACTCGGTCTTGTGATACTTGTACGGCTCGTTCAGGGCTTTGCCGTTGAGGAAGACTTGCTTGTTTTCGACGCGGATGCGGTCGCCGGGGACGCCGAGCACTCGCTTGACGAAGGTCATGCGGATATCGTCGGGCCAGCGGAAGACGATGATATCGCCGCGCTTCACTTCTGAATACGGCAAGAAGTATTTGCTGATGGGGCCGGGCGGCGCGTAGGCCAGCTTATCGACGAGGAGGTGATCGCCAATGAGGAGCGTGTCTTCCATGGAGCCGGTGGGGATGACGAACGCCTGCACCAGCGTCGTTGTGCCGAAGAGCAACAGGAGAATGGTGACCGTCCATTCGGCTATGGTGTTGCGCGGGGTCTCCTCCTTGCGTTGCAGGAAGATCTGCTTCCACAACGGCGGTTCCGGAGCGGACGCATCCGCGGGGGTCGGCTTTTGGTCTTGTTCAAGGGCCACAGTGTTCTTCCAATTCTAGCTAATCGAACAGCACTTCCCGCAGGTAGGCATACAGGTCCCGCAGGCTGATGCCGATATTGACGACGCCTAACCCAGATACGGCGCCGCGCAGATAAGGGTTCGTCCAAACTTCGCG